>ENA-USZK01000229-USZK01000229.1-human-gut-metagenome-genome-assembly--contig:-NODE-229-length-33547-cov-5.566328_pt1 | contig 33547 bp, 48 predicted proteins | sample MGYA00250043_ERZ773534 | MGnify/ENA primary metagenome ERZ773534 (study PRJEB29103, sample SAMN06112056) | human gut metagenome | biome: human gut; feature: ankylosing spondylitis patient; material... | reverse complement strand
AAGGTCATACATGGAAATCAGCTCCGTATAAAGGAGAGATTTATAAGGGACAAGAAAAATTTCGTGGGTTTGATATGAAGAAGTTTTGGAGGTAATTATGAAGTGGTTTTCTGCAATTGAAGAGTGGCATACGACGGAAGGAGTTCCTGTGCTACTAATTGTTATGAATAGAAGTGGCAATAGTATCATTACGAAAGGAATTACTTCTAGAAAAGGGATCGACGGCCTTTTTAAAATTACAGACAAGAATCTTAAGCATCGGAACGATTTGTCTGTTACGCATTGGGCGTGGGCCGATGATTGATAAATGGAGGAAAAAAGAATGACATATAAAGAAGCACTAGATGTTTTAATGCATCAAATTCAAATTGATGTAAGATATACGACCGATTTTGAAAGAGATCGTAATTGTTTATACAAATGTAAAGAGGCACTTGAGAAGCAGATTCCTAAAGAGCCAGAATATGAAACACTACCAAGTGGAAATTTTTATGTATACTGTCCTACCTGTGGTGAAGTGGTAATGTGTGATCTAGTTGATTCACCAATACTTAATGAGTATAACCACAGTCATTGCGGAGGATGTGGTCAGGCGATTTTATGGGAGGAGGAATGACTTATTGGACTTGATAATGGCGTTGATCTGTATGTAAAGAATACAGAAAACTACAAGAAAGCATATAAACTATTTAGACACGAAGAATGGTATGAACCAGGTGAATGTTCCGTTTGCTACTGGAGGAAGTGTTGGGGTATTAGGAATGCTATCTTACGAGCGGTAGACCCGACCGTAACAAATGAGTATGAGTATCCTGTGACGCTTGATAATATTGATGATGTCATTAAAGCATTCAAGCATTTTCTTCACAAGGATACTTGGGTATATGAAGGAAATACCATCTGGGATTGGGACAAATATACTCGACGCAATCAGGCAAGAAATCTTGTTGGATTGTATAGGTTAAAGCATTGGTTGAAGAAGCATCCAGAAGACACGGCATATTTTTATGATAGCTATTAAGGAGGATTATTATGGAAGATAGAAAATTTTGTCCACTGTGTTATTGTCTTGCTGATACTGCACAATCTCCAAGGACATTGATGTGTGAAAAGGAGAAGTGTATGTGGTGGCGAGATGGAGATTGTATTTGTAATATAGCAGTAAAAGCGTTGATTATAATCTCTAATACTACTGAATACCCAAGAAGTTCTATTTGACAAATAGAGATTTTGTGCTATAATAACAGTACAAAATTAATGAGGTGAAGAGTATGTGTCATTGCAAAGTATGTGGACACCATATCAACTTGGGCGAAGACGGAAAAGGTTATTGTCCAATTTGTGATAAAGAAGTTGGTGAGTTGGATGTAGTGCCTACAAGGTGTATTGACCCTGTAATACAATATTGTCAGGGTTGTAGATATGGCTATATAGACTATCCCTCGTGGGTTGAAACCAGAGAAGATTTAGATGGGTGTTGCTTTGATTCTGGGTGTATTTTTGGATTAGAAAACACTCAGCCTACAGAGGAAGAGCTAAAAGAATTTGAAGAAAGGTGCGGTATGGAGATATGATTATTATTGAAACTTGCCCTAAGTGTGGGCATGATCTACAGGATGAAGTGATTTGCACATATCCACCGATTCCTCGCAAGGTGTGTTGGAATTGTGGATGGAACTGGACAGGGGAGCCAGAGAAGATTACAAGAGTACCGTTCGGTGGTAATACAGATACTCTTATTAATAAGGATAGTATTCCACTAAGTTGGAATGAAACATCAACAGGTTTGGATAGTACAAATCTAGAAACTTCAAGTACTATTACTGCATTTGGTACGAAGGCATGTGAAAATTGTCCTAACAACCCGAAGAATGGTGGAGATGGCATTTGTTTCTGCATCTTGGGATAGATTAATGTTGTTTATTGAGGTGAAAATTATGAGTCAATGTTATGATTATCCTTGTCCATACAGAGATACGTATAGCGGATGTTGTAAAATAACTGCTTGTATAATGTGCCACCAGAATTCTATTCAGCCATTATATACTGCTAATTTAGATTCTATAGTGCTTCCACAAACTATTGGCAATATTACATTTTATAGCAGTAAAGAATTAATTAAGTGGGTTGAAGATCAACAGAAGATTAACAAAGATACTAATTATGGAATTGGAAATTGGTGTTGAGGTGAAAATATGCAACAAATAATTCAATTAAATTCAAAAGATATTAAGCAGCTAATTGCAAAAGAGTTTGATGTTAAAGAAGAACAGGTGATTGTCTCAATTAGCAAAGTATATAGTGGGTACGGAATTGGAGAGCATAAGGATTATGAAATTTATGCTACGGTGAATATGAGGTGAAAATTATGATGGGAACAATAAATTGTGTGTATGAAACCCCTTGTGTATGGTGCTCAAAGTGGGATAAGAAGTGTGATAGGAAGACGCCAGAAAATAAACTTGCTGCCGTTAATAAAATGTGCCAATCAGAATCCGACCATGAATGGGAATGTACTGGAATGTCTACGGCAGGAACGACTTATACATGTAGAAAATGTTATGCCCAGAAAACTGTTCCTAATGTTGACCAGAAATATTTTTCAATAAGCCAGAAATAATTAAATTGTACAATACAAAATTATTGAAGAAAGGAGTAATTATATGGTTGTAGAAAGAAAACCAGGTCGAAGTTCATTACTAACTATTAATGGTGTTACTAAAACTGTTGTACAATGGGCAGAAGAAAATGGAATAGATTCTAAGACCATTAATAGAAGAATAAGAGATAATTGGAGTGAAAGTGAGTTGTTTAAAAAAATAAATAATTCTCCACGCTATAATTTTAATGAACATTATTTTGATACAATAAATGATGAGCATAAAGCGTATTGGCTTGGTTTTATATGGTGTGATGGATATATGGCTATTCGTAATAGAAGAAATCATATATCTTACGAGTTCAAATTGACATTAAAAGAAGAAGATTATAAACATTTAGAGAAATTTAACAATGATTTAAATGGGAATTATAAAGTTCATTTTTATAAATCAAAAAGCTTTAATCGAGAAGAAGAGTCTGTAGAGGCTAGATTATTAATTACAAATCAGCATTTTGGGCAAACATTAATTAATAAATATGGATTAATTCCAAACAGGATAGATTGTTCAAAAATTATACAAGAAGTGCCAATGCATTTAATGAAGCATTTTATTAGAGGCATGATAGATGCAGATGGTTCAATTTGTCAATATGACCATATTGATATACGAAATGGGAGAGAATATTTAACAAACAAAATGACAATAAGTATAGGTGGGCACTTTGATTTAATTAAGCATATTGAAAGAAATTTAATTGACAATAATCTTATTGCTGAGTTTGATCGTAAAGTTAACAAAAGGCATGAAGAAGATGATAGAGATGGGGAATATCGTAGTTTACAATTAAGTGGTAAAATTCAGGGATTGAAAGTACTTCATTACATATATGATGACGCAACTATATATTTGGATAGAAAATATGAAAAGTTCCTAGAAATAGTTGCCAAGCTGGAGGGGACTGTATGAACTATAAGCTAATTGGCAATAATGATAAAGAAAATTTAATTGAGCAAGTTCTACTCAATAGAGGCATCGAGAATCCAGAGGAATACCTTTCTCTGGATTCAAGTTTCATAAATGACTATGATAATCTTGATAATATGGAAGAAGCCGTTAACTGCTTTGCGAAGCATTTTGAAAGGGGTGATTTAGTCGCTATCCTCGTTGATAGCGATCCCTGACGGTTTTTCAAGTGCAGCAATGTTATATAGTTATATTAAAATGTTAGAAGAAGATTATCCAGTTAGATATATTTTGCATAATAATAACAAAGCACATGGTCTTACAAAGATGAATGACGGAGATTTTTGTATTCCAGATGGTACGAAATTATTTATAGTGCCAGATGCAGGAACAAATGATGCGGAGCAATTTAACAAGCTTATTTATAATGGTATTGATTGCATTTGCCTAGACCATCATGAAGGTGAGGATATAGCAAAATCAAATAAAGCTATTATTGTCAATAATCAAATGAGCAAAAATTACACAGATAAAGATTTTTCAGGTGCGGGAATTGTGATGGAATTTCTTAGAGCACTTGATGATTATTACATTTGTGATTATGCCGATAAGTTTTTAGACTTATGCGCCTTTGCAAACATAAGTGATGTTATGGATATACGTAATTCTCAGACAAGATATTATATTGAAGAAGGCATTAAGAACATCAAAAATAAATTCTTACTAGCTCTAGCAAAAGCACAAGAATTTAATACAAAGGGGATTATAAACATTCATACAATTTCATGGTATTGGACCCCAATTTTAAATAGTATGATACGTATTGGAAGTATGGAAGATAGGGATCTTGTATTTAGAGCATTTATTGAAACCGATGAAAGATTTCCATATAAGAAACGTGGAAGTGATATCGAGGTTGATGAAGATATTTATACAAGAGCAGCAAGACTCTGTAAAAATATTAAAGCCAAGCAAGACAAAATGAGAGATGCTTTATATAATGAGCTTAAAGATGAAATTAATCCAGACGATAAGGTCGTTGTGCTTGTAGCGAATGGTGCCGATAGTGGCATTGTAGGTCTATCATGTATGAAACTATGCGACTTTGCAAGCAAACCTACTATTGTTCTTCAAGAATATAAAGACGGTGCATTAGGTGGTTCTGCAAGAAATTACGATGGTTCCCCAGTGAAAGATTTTAAGGAACTAGTAAATTCTGTTGGTTTATTTAATTTCGCACAAGGTCATTCAGGTGCATTTGGCTGTGATATTGATAAGGATAAACTTGAAGATGCAAGAAAAGCACTTAATGAAGCTTTGGATCATATTGAATATGATGATACTATATATGTAGATTTTATTTTTAGCCCGTATGATTTAGACGCAGATTTCTTTCAGACACTTGATAAAAATCAATGGATTTGGGGGCACGGGGTTTCTGCTCCTTTAGTCGCAGTAGAAGGTGTTACGATTTCTACAGATGAAATTGCTATTATGGGCAAAGACAAGAATTCTATATCGTTTTTTGCTGATGGTGTAAAGTATTGTAAGTTTAAGCTTTCGCAAGATGATGAGTTGCTACAGTTGGCAAATGAAGCATCAGGATAAGAAATTAAGCTTAATGTTGTTGGAGAATGCAGTATTAATGATTATGGCGGGAAAAGAGTGGCGCAAATGATTATTGATAATTATGAAGTGCTTGACAAGTCAGAAGAATTATGATATAACAGTACAAAATTAAAGTAGGAGGTGTTGGTGATGGACGAAGTAAGAGCTTATGAACTACACGATGGAGATATCTTTTCTGTTGGGTTAGATGTTTTTATGTCAGAAAGCAGCCTCTGGGCCGCACCATTTCGTATAGTAGGATTCGACAAGTATAAACGTAAGTGGTGGCAGATTTGGAAGCCCAAGTGGACGTATTATGTAAAGATAAAATTTCTAGGATATGAGGTGAAGTAATGCAAAATTATACAGTATATCATTTACATACTGAGTTGAGCTTATTGGATTCTTGCACAAACTTCAAACTATATGTTGACAGAGCAAAAGAACTTGGGCAAACTGCTATTTGCTTTACCGAACACGGTAATTGTTACAATTGGATTGAAAAGAAAGAATACTGTGAGGAGCAAGGCATTAAATATCTCCATGGTGTAGAAGCTTATTTAACGAAAGAATTATATGAATATCCAGAAGTTCCTGATGAGTGGTATGAAACACATCTTGGTTGTGATGAAAAAGAAACTCAAGAAGAACTTAGTGAATTCTTAGAAGAAAATAAGAAGAAGGTTCGTGATAACTATCATACCGTTCTTATTGCAAGAAACTATGAAGGTGTTAAAGAGATCAATACACTTCTAGATAGGTCTACACAGGAAGACCATTTCTATTATAAGAATCGTATTACATTTGATGAGTTTAAGAACATATCGGATAATGTTATTAAGATTAGCGCCTGTCTTGCATCTCCTCTGAATAAGTTGCGTGATGAATCTCTTATACAGTATTATGACTATCTTGAGGTACAGCCTCACGTAAATAGTGAAGAACAAAAAGAATATAATCAATGGCTCTATCAGATGTCTATCAAGTATAACAAGCCCCTTATTGCTGGAACAGATACACACAGTCTTGATAATTATAAAGCCGCATGTCGTTCTATTTTGCAGAAGGCCAAGCATATTATATTTACCAATGAGGACGAGTTTGACCTTACATATAAGTCTTATGATGAACTAGTACAGATGTTTAAAGCACAGAATTCTTTGCCAGAAGAAGTTTATCTTGAAGCTATCGAGAATACAAACAAGATGGCTGATTCTGTAGAAACATTTGTGCTTGATAAGTCATTTAAATATGCAAAATGTTACGATGATGACGAAGCGGTACTTAAGCAGAGAGTTAATGAGGGGTATAGGGATAAACTACGTAGGGGTGTAATTAAAAAGAATCCTCAGTACGCAGTAAATGTCAAAGAAGAGTTCAGGGTATTTAAGAAAATTGGTATGCTTGGATTTATGCTATTTATGTCAGACCTCGTAAGATGGTGTTGGGCAAATGGTATTCCTATTGGCTATTGTCGTGGTTCTGTTGGCGGCAGCACTATTGCATATCTGACAGACATCATTGATGTAGACCCCATTGTATGGCATACTGTATTTTCTCGTTTTGCTAATGAGGACAGAAAAGAGCTTGGTGATATTGATATTGATATTAGCCCAACTCAGCGTCATCTTGTTTATGAGCACATTATTGATAGCTTTGGTGTAGATTATACTGCATATATTTTGGCTATCGGTACTATTTCTGATAAGGGCACAATTGATGAGATTGGCAGAGCGTTAGATTATCCTTTGGATGAAGTTGCCAACATTAAGAGAGCTTATGAAGCAGATCCAGAAAAAGCAAAGAAAGATTATCCAGGACTATTTTATTACTTCGATGGACTACTCAATACAGCAATTTCTCAATCAATGCACCCAGCGGGTATTATTGTTAGTCCCATCACATTGCCAGATAATTATGGTACTTTTTGGGCTGACGGCAAGCGTATTCTGCAAATCAACATGGAAGAGTGCCACGAAGTATCATTAAATAAGTACGACCTTCTTGGTCTAAAGAACGTTGAGATTATTAAAGATACATGTGCTCTTGCAGGGATTCCATATCCGAAGTCTAATGAAATTAACTGGAACGATGAGAAGGTGTGGGCAGACATGGTAACTTCTCCTGCTGGTATATTCCAGTTCGAAGGAGATTATGCCTTCAAGATGCTGCAATCCTTCCAGCCACACAAAATTAACGATATGTCTCTTGTTAATGCAGCCTTGCGTCCGTCTGGTGCATCGTATAGAGATAGACTTCTTGCACACGAAATCAATCATAACCCATCTGAAATCATTGATGATCTGCTAAAAGATAACTTTGGCTTCCTAGTATTCCAAGAGGATACTATTGCGTTTCTACAGAAGATTTGCGGTCTAAGTGGTAGCGAAGCAGACAACATCCGTAGAGCTATTGGTCGTAAGCAGAAGGATAGACTAGAAAAGGCTATGCCTAGTATACTGGAGGGTTATTGTTCTAAGTCTGATAAACCTAGAAGTGTTGCAGAAGAAGAAGCCAAGGCGTTCCTACAGATTATAGAAGATAGCTCGAATTATCAGTTTGGTTTTAATCACTCAACTGGTTATTCCATGATTGGTTATACTTGTGCCTATATGCGTTATTATTATCCAAAGCAGTTTATAGCCGCATATTTAAACAATGCTAACAATGAAGATGATATTGTGAATGGCACAAATTTGGCACAATCAAAGGGTATAGAGATTCTTCCTGCAAAGTTTGGACATTCTAAGGATATTTATCTACCAGACGAGAAGGAGAATAAAATCTATAAGGGTGTTGCGTCTATTAAGTTCTTGAATAGTGATGTTGCGAATGTCTTGTACGATATGAGAGAACAGAATTTTGATTCGTTCATTGATATTATTAAGGCGTTTCCTGGGAATTCTCGCCAATTAGACATTTTAATCAAGCTATCATACTTTGAGCAATATGGAAAGATTGGTACGCTTTTGCGTACTGTAGAACTCTACAATGCTTATGGTGGCAAGAAGTTGCTTAAAAAGGATAAGTGTAAACTGCCGTCTGAATTACTATCTAAGTATTGTACAGAAACGGAGAAACAGTGGCGTGTGCAAGATCAAGATGGGCTTATCAAAGAACTATGCTCTATGGTGCCAGACGTTGATGTGCCGATTCAGAGTAAAATAGAATGGTCTAAAGAGTATCTTGGCTACATTTCTACAGTTATGCCAGAAAAGAAGGATATTGGATATGTTATGGACCTCAATACCAAGTGGAGTCCTCGTATTACTATATACCAACTCTGGGACGGTAAGACTGTTGCTTATAAGGTACAAAAGAAAGCCTACGAAAAGAATCCATTTGACAAGGGATGTCTACTACAGTTCCATTCTGAAATGAGAAATAAGAGCCGTAAGGACGAGAATGGTCAATGGGTTAAACTTCCAGAGCAAGAACCTTGGTTGACGAATTATCTTGTAAATATAATTATATAAGGTGACATTATGAATTATTTTATTGAATATGATGAGCATACGAATCCTATGTGCTTTACCGTATGTGATGGCAAAGACTGCACTCACATCAATTGTCAAAGGCATATAAACAACAACAAAGATATATACTCTCAGGCAAGACTACAATTAGATTGCGAAAAATATGAAAAAGCACTTGACAAATGAAATATATAGTGCTATAATCCAAAATACGGTTGAGGGGTAATTCGGTCAAAAACTTACGCATACTGCCACCGAATTACCTCTTGACAAAACGAAAATAGTGTGGTATTATTCAATTATCAAAAACACAATACAAAATTAAAGTTCGAAAAGGAGAAGTGTTATGACAAATGTATTCAATGGTATGTTCGGCAAGATTGCCCCTGGTATGTGTAGACTTTCTATGAGTGGAGGCATTGCAGTTAAGACGACTACCGGCTATAAGAGCTACAATGTAAAGAATGGTCGTCTGACGAATTGTGACAGCTTTGTTTTTGACATTGGTGAAGAGTTCTTCTTTGTTATGCCTACGAACAAGGTTGAGATTGGTGACATCATTCTGGTTTCTGGTAAGCCCAAGTGTGTGATTAAGGCTGAGAAGGACACTATCACCGTAATCAACTACGAGGACTCTACCGTAGAAACCATTCTTCCTGAGCGCCATGTCTTTATGGGTAGCACTTATTTCTACGGCAAGATTGTATCCATGTTCGGCAACAACTTCATGAAGGGCAAGAAGGGTATGGACAAGATGATGTCTTATATGATTATGTCAGAGATGATGAAGGGCAACAGCGGCACAGGCAATGGCATGAACTCTATGCTTCCTATGATGATGCTTATGAACGGTAACAATGTATCCGACATGTTTAGTGGCATGTTTGATTTTGATATTGATGATGAAAGTGAGGCTGAGTAAGAATGGGCGGTGGCAGTTGGACTAGAAATGCTTTTACCTCTTATACGACTACCAAGGGGTACAGTGTATCAATGGATGGTGTAGTCGCTGGAATGTCCTCTAATGTGCAGGACAATTTTAAATCTAAAATGCTAGTAGCAGACCTTAATCCTAAGAATGTAATGCGTGAGTGTGTTGACTCTGTGGAACATCCTAATACCAAGCCTGTTATTCTGGCACTCGATGTAACTGGTAGCATGGGCAAGGCGGCTATGGAAGTTGCAAAGCAGATCAATGTAGTAATGACTAAGCTATACGAGAATATCGCAGACGTAGAGTTCATGGTTATGGGCATTGGGGATCTTGCTTACGATTGCGCTCCTATTCAGGCATCACAGTTTGAGTCTGATATCCGCATCGCAGAACAGCTTGATAAGATTTATTTTGAGGGCGGTGGTGGAGGCAATGATTATGAGTCTTATAGCGCCGCATGGTATTTCGGTCTTAATCACACGAAGCTAGATTGCTGGAATCGTGGACAGAAGGGTGTCATTATCACTATGGGTGACGAGCCTATGAATCCATATCTGCCGAAGAAGGCTCTATCCGCAGTAACTGGTGATAATCTACAGAGCGATGTTGAAACGGCACAGCTTTACGCTAATGCGTCTGAGAAGTTTGACATTTATCATCTGTATGTTAAGCATGGTTATGGTCGTTATCATGAGGCCGTTCATAGGACTTTTGGGCTGTTTCTGGACGAGAACCATCTGAAGGATACGTCTATTGATAAGATTGCAGACGACATCATTGATATTGTCACCAATGCGTTTTCTGGTGGCAATGTAGTAACATCTAGTGAAGGTATTTCTTGGTAAGAAAGGATAAACACATGTCTAATGTTAAGGTAGTAATTGGTAGCAACTTTGGTGATGAGGGCAAGGGTCTGATGACCGATTACTTTTGTGTCGAAGCAAGTAAACGGAATGAATCTTGTATTGTTGCTCTATGCAATGGCGGCGCACAAAGAGGGCATACTGTTGTTACTCCAGATGGTATTAGGCATGTGTTTCATCATTTTGGCTCAGGAACCTTTGCAGGAGCAGATACTTATTTTGGGGAAGAGTATATTCTAAATCCTATGACTTTTAGAAAAGAGTACGAGGAGCTGAAGGCATTGGGCTATACACCTCGTGTTTATAGTCATTGGAATTGCAGATGGTCTACTCCATATGATATGATTACAAATCAAATCCTTGAGGATAGTCGTGGCAAAAATCGGTATGGCTCTTGTGGTATGGGGATTTGGGAAACTGTTCTTAGACATAGGAATACTACAAGCCCGTCTTTCCAGCAGTTCTATAATATGACTAAGGATGAGCAGGTTGCATTTCTTAAGCGTGTGAGGAATGAATATACATCTAAGAGATTGCTAAAGGCTAGTCCTAAAGTTTTGCAAGAATGGGAAGACATTTTGGTATCTGACAATTTGATTTATAACTTTATTGACGATGTACAGTTTCTGCATTCTCATGTAGTCTTTGATTATAGTAGGATTTTGCAAAAGTTTGATAATGTCGTATTTGAAAATGGGCAAGGATTGCTGTTGGATCAGCGTCATGTTCAGTATTATGATAATACGACACCTAGCAATACTGGAATTGCGAATCCATATATAATTATTGAAAAGTTTTTGCCTGGTGCAAATGTTGAGGTCTGCTATGTTACCAGAACATATATGACTAAGCATGGTGCTGGTGATTTTAAATGTGAGTGCGATAAGTCGGAAATTAACATTAATATTGATGATAAGACAAATGTTACGAACCAATATCAGGGGGCTATTCGGTATGGACGTCTTGATGTTGGGGAACTTGTGCAAAGAATCAAGAAAGATATCGGAGATATCGGCTATGATGTGTCTTTGGCGGTAACTCATGTCAACGAGTTTAGAAATGAGGAACTGCTGAATTTGACAGACATTAACGTCAAGTATTTGTCTTATGAAGAAACTAGAAAATTATTTGAAAAAGGTACTTGACAAAACAAAATTAATGTGCTATAATACAAACAATGAACAAGGCAAGAACCTTTACCGGGATGGTTAAAAAGGACTTGACAAATTCAAGAAAGTATGCTATAATCACAATACAAAATTAAAACAAGAAAGGGTAACAAAAATGATTAAGTATGTACATGTGCCGGAGCAGAACAAGACCATTGCGGTTCTTGAGAATACGAAGTATGACGCTATCCATAAGATTGCAAAGGTTATGGGACAGACCAAATCTCTGTGTTTTGATCCTAGTAAGTACCTAATGAGCAGTTCTTATCGGGCGGTTGTTGTGTGTCATCCTGATGATGAGTACGATCCTGCTGTCGGTATGAAGATGGCCAAGGCGAAGCTTCTGGATCGGTATTATGCGGTACTGGATGCCAAGTGCGATGAGTTTGCAGAGGATCTGAATGCGGCCATGTTTGAGTTCTGCAATCGAGTAAATTGCACGAGAAAAAATCGAGAAAATGCTTGACAAATGATGGCGAATATGGTATAATAAGGAAGAAGTAAAGATGAAGGAAGTTTTCTGGTTCTTGATCGGAACCGTTTGTGGATGGTTCCTGTGGAAGAAAAAGTAAAAAAAAAGTACTTGACAAAATAAGTAATCTGTGGTATAATCACAGTACAAAATTAAAGTGAGCCGAGCACCTCGTTAAACTGCTCGCAAATATGTCTCCTGTAGCTCAGTCGGATAGAGCGCTTAATAACGAGACTTGTAAAAGCCTTAAACAGCAAGTTTCAAATGGTCTGTTAAACCAGAGGTCGCAGGTTCGAGCCCTGTCAGGAGACTTTAAAAAGGCACTAGCAGCAACTTTACATAATATGATATGGATTTATATTGATGGTGCCTTGCCTTACATAGAGACGCTTACAGCAATTATTAAAAAGATTAAAATGATATTTTTGCTATTGATTTTATTTTGGCGTCGCGTTGAATAAACTCCAATGACACTAACAGCAAATTATTAATGTGGAAATTATACATAATAATGTGTCTTGGGATTTAGAAATAAATCAAAAAAATGGAGGAAAGAAAAATGTCTTTTATGAATGCAGTAAAGAATACTCTGAACGAGGATTTCAACTATTCAGTAACTGAGAATGGTGCTCTTGGGTATCGTACATCTGGTAAGGAGCTGGTTGATTTAAACTTCGCAGTTTCTTCTATGCGTGGTATGAGTGAGGAGAATATCTATAATAAGTTTACTAAGGCTTATTTTGAGGATAAGATGATGGCTCTACGTTGGCTGTTCTTCGCCAGAGATGTTCGTGGTGGTCTTGGTGAGAGACGTTTGTTCAGAGTGATTCTTAAGAATATAGCAAAAGATGACGTTGACATTGTTAAGCATCTTGCTCCTCTAGTGAGTGAGTATGGTCGTTATGATGACCTATGGTGTCTGTTTGGAACAGATGTAGATGGTGTTATTCTTGACATCATCAAAAAGCAGCTCACTGATGACATTGCAAATATGGCTGATCATAAGCCAGTATCTCTCCTTGCAAAGTGGCTTCCTTCCGTGAATGCTTCTTCTACAAAGACCAAGATGGATGCAAGATACATTTGCAAGAATCTTGGTATGACCGAGCGTGAGTATCGTAAGACACTTTCTTCTCTTCGTTCTTACATTGATATTGTAGAGGGCAAGATGTCTGCAAAGAAATGGGGAGACATTAAGTACGAAACAGTTCCTTCTCGTGCAAATCTCATTTATAACGGAGCTTTCCTCCGCAATGATGAGGAGCGTCGTAGAGAGTATCTAAGTAAGCTCGAAAAGGGTGAAACTAAGATTAATGCAGGAACTTTGTTCCCTCACGACATTGTGCATAAGTATTCTAGTGCAGCTGGATGGTACGGCGGTATCGGCAAATACGATGCAACTCTTGAATCTCTTTGGAAAGCTTTACCTGACACAGTAAATGAATGTGGAAACACCATTGTAGTTGCAGATGGCTCTGGTTCTATGTGTTGCAACGTTGGTGGAAGTAGCCGTGTTACTGCACTTGAAGTTGCGAATGCACTTGCAATTTACTTTGCAGAGCATTCTTCTGGTGACTTTAAGGATAAATACATTACTTTCTCTAGCAGACCTCAGTTGGTTGATTTTAATCAGTGCGATTCTCTAAGAGATAAGCTTCGTGTTGCATATAGACATAATGAGTGCTCAAATACGAACATTGAAAAGGTGTTTGATTTGATTCTTACTACTGCGGTGAATGGTCATATGAAGCAAGAGGATATGCCTAAGAATGTACTGATTATTTCAGACATGGAGTTTGACTCTTGTGCAACTTGTGACGGTTCCGCTAGATATGGTTTTAATAGACCTAATGCAAAACTTTTTAAGGTAATCAAGAAGCGTTTCGAGGATGCTGGGTATCAAATGCCTAGACTAGTCTTCTGGAATGTAAATTCTCGCACTGGAACTATTCCTGTAAAGGAGAATGACCTTGGTGTTGCTCTTGTTAGCGGATTCTCCACTAATGTCTGCAAGATGGTTATGAGTGGTAAGACCGATCCTTATGAGTGCCTCGTTGAGACGCTTATGAGTGATAGATATGATGCGGTGGAAGCCGCATTGAAGAACTCTTAAGGAGTTAAGTATGGTGCTGGGCATCACCTTAAAGCTGCCCTGTGATATGCGGGTATGGTGGAATGGCAGACACAAGGGACTTGGGTATAGCCAGTGCTTTGGTAGGGGCAGCACCTACAATACTCACCAAAAATCCCTCGGTGAAATATCCGTGCGAGTTCAAGTCTCGCTACCCGCACCATCGACCTTGGCAAGTCATTAAACTACCGCCCCATCTCCCGTCCAAAGTCTTGGAGTAGAGAACAAGCGATTGGTTCTCGAAGCAGAAAATGAATAGGGGAAGAACACGGTGTATAGTGAGGCAATGTATCAGGGTGACAATGTGATACAAAACCTATGTTCGGGAAGACCGTGCCATGCAGGTCATGGGGATAGGCGTAGCGAACCTATCTAAACACTAAAACCATATGTTACGGACAAACTACATATAGCTCCCATGTGGATGAAGGTGATTGTCCGACAAGTTTCACTATACTTCTTGTCTAAGTTAAAAAGTATAGTTATATGGGTCAGTAGCGAATCGGCAAACGCGGCGGACTGTAAATCCGTTTCCTTCGGGAGTAGTTGGATCGACACCAACCTGACCCACCAAATGATAGTGAGTAGTGCAATAAATTCTTCCTAAGCCAAAGGATATAGTAGGCCAATCGAGATAATTAGGGGTAAGTATTTATGGAGTCATGCACGGCTTCGCTTACTATCATTACCATCTGTTGTTCCCAATAACGACTTAGAAGCAATGATATCAATGTTTCATATTGGGTGTCAGTCATCAGGCACTTTGATGACATTTGTGAAATTCAAGCGTGTCCACCTTACTGGTCGTACCGTAAAAGCCGGATTATATATCCCCTGCTAGCTCAATTGGCTAGAGCACCCGACTTCTCCTCATAGTTTAATAGTAAAACTACTAAACAGCAGGATTTAGAGATGTAAGGGCAGGACTTACTGAGGAGGCCAATAATCGGGAGGTTCGGTGTTCAATCCACCGGTGGGGGACCACAAGCAACACCTCTTTCTGATGCCATAGCAGACGGCATTGTAGTCTGCCAGATACTGCGGAGTAGAGAAGCGGTCATCTCGTCAGCCCCATAAGCTGAAGATCGTTGGTTCGAATCCAACCTCACGCAACCATAAGCATGACCGAGGGTGGGACGTGTTCGGGAAAGCAAGTGTGAGTGATGCTAGCTCAGTGTAGGTTGTGCTTGATATCTCGGATTGGTGGAATGGCAGACACAGAACACTCAAAATGTTCCGTCGCAAGACGTATGAGTTCAAGTCTCATATCCGAGACCACTCCCAAAAGTGATAGTGCTGGACATCACTGTATAAACTGTCCGTTGATATACTCCCATGGACAAATGGTTAAGTCAGTGGCCTTTCAAGCCGCAGATACGAGTTCAATCCTCGTTGGGAGTACCACGGGTTATCATTGAGTCAACTAAAACCATTAAAAATGATTGACTCATAAATATGCTGGTGTAGCTCAGAGGCAGAGCGAGTGATTTGTAATCACTAGGTCGAGATTTCGAAATTCTCCATCAGCTCCACTATGGTAGGTCAAACTCAACTGTGGACGGTTCTAATATGGAAACCCAGACGGATAGTGCTGAGCATCACTGTATAAACTGCTCGTTGGATATGCAGAGTAAACTCAAGAGGTTTGAGGCCCGTCTGCTAAACGGTGCGTACTGAAAGGTATCAGCTTCGAGTGCTGTGCTCTGCGCCATATTATATAGGGAGTTAGTGGACAAGTGGACACAATCGGCTTTGACCCGATAGAAAAAGGAGCGTTACCTTTACTCCCTGCCATACAAAAATTTTAGGAGGTACATATTATGAACTTTCGCACTAAGGAGCATTACGAGAACCGTCTAGCAAAGCTTCTCTCTCGTGGAGAGGTAATGAACGAAGGTCTTATCCGTAAGGTTAAGCGGCAGTTGAAGAAGTTTAATTGAAAGGAGATATCGGTATGAAAAATATCATTAAGAAAGGAAAGGTAAAAACTTATAAAATTACTTGTCCTAATTGTGGTTGTGAGTTCACATTTAATCCTTCTGATGTTAGAGATTATTGCGGTTTTGAAGAGGTTTCTTGTCCACAGGATGGCTGTGAATATGGTATCACCTTAAAAGATGATGAATACACAGAAGTTGACTAATTAACACAGTAAATTTTCCTAAGAAGGTCTACATTGGTAGACATATAAGGTTACATGAGGCAAAATACAGGCTCGATGCACAAGTTTGGCGGCGTCTCGGTGCATAGGAGTTAAACCGCATTGCCTCAAATTTAATATGCCCCGTTAGTTCAGATGGATAGAACAACTGCCTTCTAAGCGGTAGGTGACAAGTTCGAGGCTTGTACGGGGTGCCATATGCGTCTATAGCTCAGTCGGTAGTAGCACTTGCCTTTTAAGCAAGTGGTCGGCAGTTCGAGGCTGCCTAGACGCACCATCAAATCCCATTAGTTTATCGGATAGAACGCTACGCTACGGACGTAGAGAGACAGGTTCGATTCCTGTATGGGATATTATATGCAGGTGTAGTATAAAGGCTAGTATACCAGTCCTCCAAACTGGTGATGCGGTTTCGAGATCCGTCACCTGCTCCATAATGGGGAGACTTTTGTCTCCTCTATTTTTTAAATAAAGAAAGGTGTAAGATATGAGCAAAGAGTATAATAGTTATATTTTAAATACGGTTTACGAATCTAGTAGTAATGTAGCAAAATTTCTTAGTTCAGAAATGAGTAGACAAGATAAAAATATTGAACTTATCGCATCGGAAAATTACCCTAGTGATGCAGTAATGGCGGCTGCTGGTTCTATTTTTTGTGCCAAGTATACAGAAGGGTATCCAGCAGATAAAACAATTGGCAATAAAGGCAGATATTATGGCTCGTGCGAAAACTACGATAAGTTAGAATTGTATGGGATCGAAGTATTTCAAAAGTTATTTAATACAAAAGATTATTATTTTAATTTGCAGCCACATTCTGGAAGTAGTGCGAATTGTATAGCATATTCTACTGTTCTTGATGTTGGTGATACAGTTCTCGCTATGGATATGAACTCTGGTGCTCACCTCACACACTCGTCTTCTGCGTCTTTTGTTTCTAAGTTGTATGATGTACATACATATGGTATCGACGAAAATGGCAATCTAAATTATGATGATATTTTAAATATTGCAAAAGTAGTAAAGCCGAAGCTTATCGTCTGTGGGGCATCTGCATACCCAAAGATTATTGACTTTAAGAAGTTTAAAGAAATTGCAGACGCAGTTGGGGCATATCTAATGGCTGACATTTCACACATTAGTACTTTATGTGCAAAGGGTTTACACCCAACTCCTTTTGGTTATTGTGATTTAATTACGTTTACTACACAGAAAATTTTTAGAGGAAACCGTGGTGGAGTTGTTGCTTGTACTTTAAATCTTGCAAAGAAATTAGATAGTGCGTGCTTCCCTCGTTGGCAAGGAGGAGCGTTGCAGAATATGGTGGCTGCTAAGGTTATTGCGGCAGAAGAGGCATGTACTGAGAAATATAACGACTATGTAAAGCAAGTTGTAAAAAATGCAAAGGCAATGCGTGATGAATTTGCAAAAATGGGATATGATGTTAGTGATACAGATACGCATATGTTTTTTATTGATTTCAGTAAAACACATCCAAACCTTACTGGGAAGATGATTCAAGATGAACTCGACAAACATCATATTACTGTAAATAAAAATTGCGTACCAAATGAAAAGCGTAGCCCAATGCAAGCATCTGGCATCCGTATTGGTACACCCGCTATGACGACACGTGGATTTGTTGAAAAAGATTTTGTTAATGTAGCGCATAAAATTGATGAAATAATTAAAGCAATGTAAAAAATAAGCCACCTGTAAAAAGGTGGCTATTTTTCTAAGATACACTTGACAAATGAAAAAATTGCGTTATAATTATAATACAAAATTAATTAAGGAGGTTAGACATGAGTAAAGTCTATGAAATCGAAGGAGCCGAAATCAGTGTAGTATCCGGTGAATTCACAGAAAACAAAATCAAGGGTCAGAAGTATTATCACGCAATATGTGAGTGTAATGGCAATACAATTCTGATTACAAAAAATATCACAGACCCTATGGAATACGACATTGTGAATGATGTTCTTAGTAATATTTACGACATTCCACAGAAACATCTTGCAAACGTTTTGAAAAATGAAAACAATCTAGTGGTTATGATTTGCAGACACAAAGATGAGCCTTCGTTCTACACAATCTATTATGGATGCAATGAAACTTTTGAAAATATGTTTGATGCATTCAAGTGGGCACACTTCCATAATGACTATGCAGATGACAGGCATATGTATACGGAAGTTCACGATGGGCATCAGACAGCAATTAAGTTTGAGGTGTAATGATGAAGCAATACTTCTTAGACACGGCAAGTACAACTCGTCCCTATAAAGAGGTTGTGGATACGGTTGCCGATGTAATGTATAATCATTATGGCAACCCATCCTCAATCCACGAGCTTGGGCGAGATGCTAAAAATATTATTGAAAATGTAAGAGATCAAATTGCAGCAGACATTAATTGTGAACCTAAAAACATTATTTTCCTAAGTGGTGCATGTGAGGCTAATAGCCTTGCATTTACTACATCAAAAAGAGTTTTTACTACAAGGCTAGAACATAAGTCCATTGAAATGCTATGCAAAGATGTAGCGTACTTTAACAACGATAAATATGGCAATATTATATTAGACAACGACACGCTATATAGACTTGGAGAACATAACTGGTTAGTTTCTGTACATGCTGCAAATAGTGAAATTGGAGTAACTCAGGATCTTGAATCTATTTCTAAGTTCGTGCATAGATATAATAATATCTTTCATAATAATATCTTTCATGTAGACGCAACACAACTTTATCCAGAATGTAGGATTGATGTCAAAGAACTTGGCATTGACATAATGTCTGTATCTGCACAAAAATTCCATGGGCCTCGTGGTATTGGATTCTTGTATTGCAAGGATGGCATTGAATTAAAGCCATTGATTGGTGGTTCTCAAGAAGATGGGAGACGTGGTGGAACTTACAACACTCCAGCCATTGCCGGTATGGGTAAAGCACTAGAGATTAATAGAGGAGCGTTGCACGATTATACAAACATTTGTACTAGATTTAATCGCGACGAACTTGCAGTAAAAATTCTTGAGATTTCTGGCGTTTATCTAAATGGGCCAGAACTTAGTGCCAATCGTCTATATAATAATCTATCTGTTCGCATTGATGGTGTAAAAGCTAGTGACCTTGTAACATTAGCAAGTATGTATGGGATTTATATCTCTGCGGGATCGGCTTGTAGTAGTGGTGAAGCTGTGCCAAGTAGCACGTTAAAAGCTATTGGACTTACAGATGGGCAAGCTCTTAGCACAATCCGTATTACAGTAGACGAAACATTAAATCAGCATGATATTTCTGATATTGTTAAGATTCTAAAAAATCTTATTGAAAGACTAAGAACCTCTTGACAAATAGGAGATACCTGTTATAATTACAGTACAAAATTAATTTAGGAAGGAAGAAGACATCAAATGAATAGGCTTAAAAGCATTATTCTACTTTCCGTGGCAACTATTTTTGCTATTCTTTTGACGGTTATTCATTCTAAAAACGTTACAATTAATGCACTAAATAGTCAAGCCAACGAGCTGAATAATGTAATTATTGAAAAAGACACAGAAAATGAACGATTGCGACAGGAGCTTGATAATTTAAAAGATTCTAGATGTGAATTTAAGTATCTTGGTACATATAAGATTACTTACTATTGCGATGAAAGGACAGACCACATTTGCGGAGGAACTGGTGTAACAGCTTCAGGTGTTCCTACAGATGTTGGCACAACAATTGCAGTCGATCCAAAAATTATTCCATATGGTACAGAAGTATATATTGAAGGAGTAGGACATAGAATTGCACAAGATTGTGGTGGAGCGGTTAAAGATAAGCATATTGATGTGTTGGTTCAGACTCATGCAGAAGCAATGAGACTTGGAACAACATATAGAGACGTATGGGTTATAGTACAAAATTAATGTATGACAAAGAAAGATAAAACATATTTTAATGTGGCAAAAGCCGTTTCTGAATTGAGTGACTTTGAAAAGCACCATATAGGTTGTGCTGTGGTATATAAGCATAGAGTTATTTCAAGTGCTTGTAATATCAAAAAAAGCCACCCGCTTCAGAAAGAACTTAATAAAGAGCGTTTTGATGAAGACACGAACCACTTTCTGCACGCAGAAATAAACGCTCTCTTGCCGCTTATAAGTCGTAAAGATATCAACTGGAAAGATGTGCAGATTTATACATATAGAGAGTGGAAAGATGGCACGAAAGCATTGAGCAAACCATGTCCTAGCTGCCAAAGGCTTATTAGAGAGCTTGGTATAAAAAAAATTAATTATACAACTAAAAATGGTTACATTCAAGAAACATTTGATTAAAGAAAGGATTAAAGGTATGAACGAAACTGATTATGGAATTTATTGTCGGAAGTGTTTCCTAAAGAAACATAAATTATCAAAGAAGAACATTGACAGAATTGTATTTACGCCTTATATGGAAACGTGCGCATGTTGTGGGAAAATCGAAAAGCTTGTAGATGATATTAAGGAGGATGACGAATGAAGACTTTTAACGATCTATTCAATGTGTGTAATAACATTTCAGAAAACGGTATTATGAATGTCCAGGCAGACGATGTGGTAGAGGTTGTTGATTTTGCAAAGACCGTACTAAGTAATATCCTGTGGTTTGTAGAGAACTATGAAGATGAGAATCCAACTGATGCAGTACATAATCATAGTAGAGATGCAATCATTACTCTATCGAATATGTTTGACGAACTAGAATATTATACAATGGAGGTTTAATATGACGCCTGAAAGATTAAATATGGTACAGCCAGTACTAAATACGTTTGAAAATGATGATATTAAGGATTTTGCAATTGTGCTACTAGACAATCTTCCAGAATATATCTGGCATGTTGGAGCGTCTAGTACTGGAAAGTACCACCCAGCGTATTCACTTGGAGAAGGTGGCTTAATGAGACACCAGATTGCAGTTGTTAGATTTCTAAATTTTTTCCTTGAGCTTGAACAGTATGGAACTGGAATGGCTTCTAGAGAAAGAGATTTGATGCGAGTAGCAGCACTAATTCATGATGGTATGAAGTCTGGTACTCAGGACGATTATAATAAGTCAAAATATACAAAATTTAACCATCCAATTCTAATGGCAAATGTAATTCGTTCTACAGATGGTCTTGAAGCTAGTGAGCGTGATTTTATTGCACATTGTATCGAGAGCCACATGGGACAGTGGGCCTTTGATAAAAAGACTGGCATTGAACTGCCGAAGCCTAAAGACGAATATCAGAAGCTAGTACATCTTGCAGATTACCTTGCATCTCGTAAGACTCTTACTATGGATTTTGAAAACATTGAAACTCCACGAGTTGAGTCTAAGCCAGAAGAATATGTACTGACATTTGGTAAGCATAAGGGCGAGAAACTAATTGATCTATATCGTTCTGGTGACGATTATGTAATCTGGATGGAAGAGAACATCACTCGTCCAGATGTACAGGCTGCAATTAAAGCTATCAAAAAGAAGTTAGCAGAAGAAGACGACGAACTATAAGGAGGACAAAAATGAAGGTAGAAATGCTAACGACTGGCAATATTGAGAAGATTCTAAATGACAACAACATTGCTTTCAACAAGACGTACTCTGGTGAAAAGTATAAAGTAATTGAAGTTGATAAGAAGGATGCAAAAGGATTGAGTAACTCTATGCTAGAGGGTGCTTGGTGCAAATTCTCAAATGGTGCTGGGGGTTCACTTTGTGACATTTTTACAGTAAACGGGCAGATGCTTATTGGATGGAGCAATGGTAATAACGATACTTATGATACTTTGAGCGATTACATGAGTGATGAGCTTGATGTAACAGATGATGATGACGTGTGTGATTATGCTGTGGGTCTTGCTAAGGCGAATGGGATGCCGCTAAGTAAACTGTTCAGATTTTATGAGGGCTAAAATATGAGCACAAACTTCTATATGATTACAAAGAATAAAGAACTAGCGCAGCGTTATGCACCATATTCTTATGAACTTACAGACGAGCCATATTTTGGATATGAAATTCATATTGCAAAGACAAGTGCTGGTTGGTTGCCTTTGTTTCAAGCTCATCAAAATGGAATCGACTCTGTGACAGAATATAAGGCAGCATATGATACTGGCGAGTTCCATATTTATGATGAGTATGGCACAGAGTACAACTGGGATACGTTTGACGACAGAGTGCTAAAGCACAATGGTGGTATTCTTGGAGTACAGAAGCCAGAGAAGATTGAGCAAGATAAGCGCTCTCAATGGTATGACAAAAACATGCCAGACTATTATCCTGTTAGTCATATTAGTGGAAGTCCACAGAGTTATAAGTCTGATAGTTGGTTTGTGAATGATTATTTCAAAGACTCAGATGGATTTGAATTTTCAAGGAGTGAGTTTTCGTAATGTATAAGCTTGAACTAAAAGACTTCATTTTGTCTCACGACAACTGGGAAGAGCTACTCGCAACAGATCCTTACAATCTAAAGATTTCTCGTGATGGCGATTATATCATGTTTAAGTATAATCAGCTTTCTTCTGACTTTACAATTCCCCTTGTGCGAGAGGCGCGTGGAATTATTTTCCGAGAAAGTAATTGGGGATGTGTCTGTTTTCCGTTTATGAAATTCGGCAATTATGGCGAAAGCTATTGCCCAAATATTGATTGGAATACAGCTTCCGTTCAAGAAAAGGTTGATGGATCACTTATCAAGTTTTGGTATGATAACGGTTGGCACATTTCAACAAATGGGACAATTGATGCTTTTAAAGCAGAACTAAATGATGTTAAGTATCAAAATTTTGGTCAACTTGTAATGAACGCTATTCATAAAGTATTTCTATATGATCGCAATTTTTTTGAACTACTTGATCCGAGTTGTACATATATGTTTGAACTTGTGTCCCCATATAATCGAGTCGTGATTCCATATGAAGAAACTAAACTATATTTTCTTGGAATGCGTGATATGGAAGACGGGAAGGAATGGAATCCGGAAGATTCTGATGTGAGTTATTTTTTCAAAATTCCAAAGCGTTATGATATGTGCTCTCTAGAGGATGTTCTGAAAGTTGCGAACTCACTTCCGTGGGACGAAGAGGGTTATGTTGTATGTGACGCAAACTTTAACAGAGTAAAGATTAAAAGCCCATCATACGTAATGGCCCATTATGCTCGTAACAATGGCGTTATTAACACGGAACGTCTTGTGCAGATTGTGCTTGATGGGGAGCAAGAGGAATTCCTCATTTATGCTTCTGATTATGCTGATGAATTACACGAAGTTGAGAAAGCAATGTATGAGGTTGGGTATAAAGCATTTGATAAATTGAAAGAGTTATTCGATATGCACAAGTTTGAAACTCGTGGAGCTTATGCTAGTAAGGTTAAGGAATGCCCAGGATATATGAGGGACTTCTTATTCCACTGCTTTGATTCTAAGATTTTTTGGGACTATGCAAAATCTTGGAGCGTTGATAGATGGGTTAAGGCTATTAATGAATTAAATGGAGGTATTTGATATGAAAGATAACGTTGGAGCTGTAATTGTAGCAATTATTGGTGTAATTATCCTTTGCATTATCGCACCAATCATCACGTTCGGTGCTGGTTGGTTTGGTGGTTGGATTCTAATGAAGATTGTTGGCGGAGCAGTTGTAACTGGTCTAAACGCCTTGTTTGGGACAACCAGATTTACTCCAGACCTAATTCCTGTTGTATGCGGCGTACTAGCGGTTATTGGAAGTTGTTTTAAGACTACTGTAAGTAGTAGCAAGAAGTGAGGATAAAATGAACTATCATTCAGATCATTGGATTATGGATAGGGTTCAAGAGCATTATAATGAAGCCCTTGAATCCTTTCCGAAGGACAGAATTGTTGGCATCTTCTATCAAGGTAGTGGCAACTATGGGCTTGATTATGAAGGGTCAGATGTTGATACCAAACTAATTGTAACACCTACATTTAAAGATATTGCAATGAATAAGAATCCTGTTAGCACAACTCATATTCGTGCAAACGATGAGCATACAGACTGGAAAGACATTAGGCTTTATATCCAGACATTTAGGAAGCAGAATTTGAACTTTCTAGAAATCTTGTTCACTCCTTACAAAATCCTCAATCCCATGTATGAGAATCAATGGAATAGATTTATTAATGCCAGAGAAGATATTGCACATTATTCTCCTATTCAAGCCATTAAGTCTATGAGAGGTATTGCTAAAGAAAAGTACTTTGCAATGGAACATCATTATCCATCTCGTATGGAATGGATTAACAAATATCTTTACGATCCAAAACAACTTCACCACCTATTGCGTGTAGAAGAGTATATTGAACGATATATCAATGGTGAATCCTATGAAGATTGTCTGCGGTCGAAGACGCCAGAATTCCTCAAACAAGTAAAGACAGGAGAATCTTTTGATTTGGATGCGGCAAGAGTTGTAGCCAAGAAGTCGATTGACCACATTGATGAAATGTGTGATGAGTTTTTAAAAGGGCAATGGAGTGTTGACGAAACTATCAATGCATTGTTAGATGATGTGCAGTATGAAATTATGAGAATTGCAATTAAGAAAGAGATTGGTGATTAAATGACTAAATTCTTTATGATGATTGGTTTGGTTGGTAGTGGCAAGAGTGAACAAGCCAAGAAATTTGCAGCAGAATATGATGCACAAATTTTTTCTAGTGACTCTCTCCGTGAGGAAATGTTTGGTGATATCAATCATCAGGCAGATAATGATACTTTGTTTAAGGAATTACATAAGCGCATTAGAGAATGTCTTACTTCTGGTCAAAGTGCCATTTATGATGCTACAAACATCAACTATAAGCGTCGCATGGAGTTCCTCAAGTCTCTCAACAAAATTCCTTGTGAGAAGATTGCAGTTCTTATGGCAACACCTTATGCGATATGTCTTGAGCGTAACGCACAGCGTGAGCGTAGAGTCCCAGAGTATGTTATTAAGCGTATGTATATGAACTGGAATACTCCGTATTGGTATGAGGGTTGGGACGATATTCAGATTGTATATTCCGAAGGAGCAAAATGGTCAACACATCTTTTTGAATCAATAGCATTAGGGCATTCTCATCCAGTATTTAATTATAACCAAAATAATAAGCATCATTCACTTTCTCTTGATGAGCATCTAAGAAAGGCTTATCGGTTTATATACAAAGACATTGAGCCAGATTGTGGCAACACAACATTAGAAATGGCTACTGCTTTACATGATATGGGGAAACCGTTCTGTGCAACTTATTATAACAAGAAGGGCGAAAAATCTGATGAGTGTCATTATTATGATCACCAAAACACATCTGCTTACGACTGCTTATTCGAAAAGCCGTTGTATAATGTAGATATTTTAGGTGTATCTGTTTTAATTATGTGGCATATGTAAATGTTAAGATGAAAGTGCATAAAAGTTCCAACATGAAAATGTAGGAATTTATGCACTTTTTATGTTGTATTTTTTCAAGATATAATTGTGAGGAATTACTAAATAGGTAGGTGCAATTATGAGAAAAGATATACATAATAAACTAAAAGAATTTACACGAGAGGAGTTATGCCTATTGAATAAGAGTGAGTTAGCAAGGAGATTTAATTGTGACCCAAGAACAGTAGATCGCTATCTGAAAATCAGCTCTGGGGAGCTGGAGCGGAAAAAATCTACTAGAGTTTATACATCACTTATTGATGATTATAAATCAATTATTATTGATAAAGTTGATAATTACGGTTCCACTGCAATGGCAGTGTACAAATTTATTCTAAAGAAAGGTTATAAAGGCAAATATAGCACTGTTGCAGATTTTGTTAATAAACATAAGAAAATAGAGATAAAAAAAGCAATAGTTAGATTTGAAACCACTCCAGGATTACAAGCTCAAGTAGACTGGAAAGAAGATTTAACCTTAATCAGCAAATATGGAGAAGTATTTAAAATAAATATTTTTCTAATGGTTTTAGGATATTCTAGAGTAAAATTTGTTAAAGCCACATCTAATAGAGATCAAAGAACTTTGTTTTCTTGTATGATTGATGCTTTTCAGTATTTTGGTGGAATACCAAGAGAAATTTTATTTGATAATATGAAAACTGTAATAGATCGTAGCAAAACTAATTTTTCAAATGTTGAATTTAATACAACATTTAAACATTTTGCAGAAGATTCCGGTTTTAAACCTATTGCTTGCAGACCATATAGACCGCAAACCAAAGGGAAGGTTGAAGCATTGTCAAAACTTACTAATCGTTTAACGGTTTATAACGGTGAATTTGAAGATTATGCTGAATTAGAAAATATAGTTGAATCATTTATGGAAGAAATCAATAATGAAGTTTCTCAAGCTACAGGTAAAATACCATTAGACCTACTTTCAAAAGATAAAGAGTATTTTAAACCATTACCATCATTAGATGTATTATGCTCATATGTCTATCGCGAAAAAGAATATAGAGTCACAAAGGAATCAATGATTAATTATAAAGGTAAAAAATACTCTGTCCCAACAAAATATATTGGGTTAAAACTTAATGTTACTGAAACTAGTGATGGTAACATTAGTATTTATTATAATAAAAACTTCATTGTATGTCACTCACTAAGTGATAATAAATATAATTATAAATCAGGACATATGTACGAAATTTTAAAATCTGATGCTTGCAAGCATCTTTCAGATAATCAAATAAATGATTTTATTAAAGAAAATATGGCCTTAATGGACATATTATTAGGAGAGTGATATAAATGTATGCAAAACTTATGAATAATCTAGAAACTCTTAAGTTAGAAAAAATGTCTTCTTATGTCCCTACTTATCTTACTATAGCTGCTAAAGAACAAGTTTCATTGTTAGATGCCTTAGTGCATCTAACTGAAAAAGAAATAGAATATAAAAATGAAATGGCTTCTAAAATCCAAATAAGTGTAGCCGGCTTTCCTTTTGTAAAAAGGGCTGATGAATATGATTATAAATTTCAATCTTCGGTAAATAAAGCTCAAATTCAAGATTTATGCTCGTTAAGATTTATTGAAAACAAAGAAAATATATTATTTTATGGAACTCCAGGTGTGGGAAAAACACATTTAGCTACCGCTATCGGAATAGAAGCTGCTAGTAAAAGATATCTTACTTATTTTATTAGTTGTCATGATTTAATTCAGAATTTAAGAAATGCCTATAATGAAAATAGGTTAGAAGCTAGGCTGAAGCACTATAACAAATATAAAGTTCTTATTATAGATGAAATTGGATATTTACCTATTGATCAATTAGGAGCTAATTTATTTTTCCAGTTAATAACTAAAAGATATGAGCATAATTCAACGATAATAACAACTAATCAGCCATTTAGTAAATGGGGAGATGTATTTTCTGATGCAACATTAGCGAATGCTATCCTTGATAGACTTTTGCATCATTCTCATATTATTAAAATTGTTGGACCTTCATATAGAACAAAGGATGTATATGAAATGATCCAACAAGAAAATAAATAATCATCAAATAATTATGCATTTTCATGTTGGAATTTTTCAACATTTTGATGTTGACATTTACAGCATATGAGACCCTATCTTGCTTGGGGTGTTTCTGAAAAAGCAAAAGAGAAGGATAAGAAGCTTCTTGGCGAAGAGCTATTTAATGAGATACTTGAACTTCACAAAGCAGACCTTGCAGCACATTAACCAATTAGGTACGGCATTTTTGCCGTACCTTTTGTGCAATATGCCAACTTGACAAATGTGCAGTATATGATATAATTACAGTACAAAATTAAAGGAGGAACAACATGAAGACTATTCGAAGCAATGTATTTGAGATGAACTCATCTAGCACTCACAGTATTGCTATTCCTAAGAACTGTAGTGAGACAAATTATATTTCATTTCATATTGGTGAGTTTGGATGGGGATGGGAAGAGGTAGACCCGGCGGATTATTTTTACACGGCAATTTATGAAACATCTAATACAGAGAACGAAGTTAAAGAAAAGATTCAAACCTTAAAGAATATTCTAGATTCTCATAACATTGAATATTATTTTGAGGATGCAAAAACCCACATTTCTTCTTATGGCAATAACTATTATCTATATCTTGATGATGGTTATATTGACCATGGCAGTGAATTGACGGATTTTGTAAATGAGCTACTAAACGATGGAGACAAACTTGTACGTTTTCTGAGTAGAGGACTAGTATTTACTGGTAATGACAATTCTGATGCCGAAGAGCGTTGTTTTATTGAAAGAGATCAGGAGTATCTCGATGATTATAACTGGCAAACCAAAACGGAATCTAAGATTAAAAATCCTTATTATATGACAGATCACAATGAATATGATTGGTATTGGAAGGGGAATTAACTATGAGACAGGTAAGACGAATGACATTTGAAACAAACAGTTCTTCTACTCACTCAATTACTATTTGTCCACAGGAAACTTATGAAAAGTGGTGTGATGGTAGGCTTTTGTTTGGAGATTGGAATAAAGACTTTCTTGAAGCAGAAGAACTAACTTCTTATGATTATGAGGAGGCTAAGGCTAAGTACGAATCTAGCAAGGGTAAATATTACAAGAGTTGGGATGAACTAAGTGCAGAAGATCGAAAGGATTATACTACAGAGTATGTTCTAAGAAATAAAAAGAAGAAGAGCTATGATGAGTACCTAACACGCAATGAGTGGCTCGCTCGTCATAATAGTGGTACAGAGACATTCTCAGAGTATTACACAACTAATAGTGGAGATAAGATTGTTGCTTTTGGATATTACGGATACGATGGTTAAGGAGGATTTATGAGCCTTTGCGAATATTGCAAAAGTCGCTATTCTTGGGATTGTGACGATGGTCTTGCATATCCTGAGCATGGATGTGAAAATTTTACACTAGACTACTGTACTCTAACAGATGAGCAGAAAGAAAAAATTATTGATATATTAACACCGAAAAGGAGCTATTATGATGAATGGTAATTGGGTAAGTTATCAAAATGGTAATTATACTGTAAGCATTGATTTGGACACGGGAACTAAAATCAGAGAGAATGACCTAGACTTTTTTGATGCTGCTTTCCCTGAGTCTATGGATATCAAGATTACAAATCGTTGCAATATGAATTGTCCGATGTGCCACGAAGACTCTAAGTGTGATGGTGCTCATGGAGACATTATGTCTGAGAGCTTTATTGATAGACTCCATCCTTATACTGAACTGGCTCTCGGTGGCGGTAATGTTCTTGAGCATCCTGACTTCTATGACTTCCTTGTTAAGTGCAAGAATCTTAAGCTTATTTGCAACACTACTATTCGTCAGGAACACTTTATGCAGAACTTTGACTTTATTCGTAAGCTTCGTGACGAGGGACTTATTTATGGTCTTGGTATTTCACTCTCTAATCCTTGGCAGGATGGTTTCGTTGATGCTGTAAAGGAGTTTCCAAATGCAGTCATCCACGTTATTAATGGTATTGTAACTATGCAAGACCTTGAGCGACTTCGCTATTATGGTCTTAAAATTCTAATTCTCGGCTATAAGGAATTTCGCCGTGGTGAAAAGCTTTATGAGAATGTCGATGCAAAAGAGTGCATTGATGGTCTTAAGCAAGATCTATACAAGCATCTGCCAGAGATTGTAGGCCACGGTTGGTTTGATGTTGTTAGTTTTGACAACCTCGCTATCAAGCAACTTAACCCTCAGAGAATTATGTCTAAGGAAACATGGGATGAGATGTACATGGGCGATGATGGGCTTGATGGTGAGATGACTTCAGCGTCTATGTATGTAGATATGGTAAAACGTGAGTTTGCTCGTAACTCTTGTGCAGTAGACCGTTATCCTATTATGGATGACATCAAGGATATGTTTAATTTTCTGAGAGGTAGAAATGGATTGGATTAATATCAATGATAAATGGCCTGAGAAATACCAGGACGTAATTATTTGTACCAATGAAGGCATCGTAAAATCAGCTCTACATATGGGTAATGCGAAGTTTAACACATACCTTCAAGTTGTATATTGGACGCCAATGCCAGAAGCTCCAAAATTTAAAGTTGAAGAAATTGAAGATAAACCAGTAAAGAAAAAGCGTGGAAGACCAAAGAAAGGAGTGTGATATTATCTATGAGTCAGATTTTCTATATTTCTGACCTTCATTAGTTGAAGGCGCTTAATGCATAAAAATGTTATCAGATTTGATAACAGACCGTTTGGAACAATTGATGAGATGAACGAAGCACTAGTCAACAACTGGAATTCAGTTATAAGTAATGCAGACCATGTGTATCATCTTGGAGATTTTTGCTGGGGAAAGAAGAATGATTGGATTAAGTATCTAAAGCTGCTAAACGGCAATATTCATATCATTAAAGGCAATCATGATTTGAAGGATTATCCATATGACGTTAAGAAATATATCGTAGAAGCAGTTGATTATAAAGAAATTACAGACTGTGGGCGACATGTGATTATGTGCCATTATCCAATTATGTGTTATAAAGCATCTTATAATCCGAACTGCTACATGCTGCACGGGCACACTCATATAACAAGAGAGCAGGATTTTGTTGAAAAGTGGACGAATGAGCTAAAGGATAGCAAACAAACAAATAGTGATAGCTGCGGCAATATTATCAATGTTGGTTGCATGATGCCTTGGATGGAATATTGGCCAAGAACACTTGATGAAATTATTGAAAGGAGAAAGATTGATGCGAAATAAAATTATTATATTGATTTTAACTGTATTTCTTATCTTTTGCACGGTTGGATGTACGTTCACTGGTTCTAAAGATTATACAGAACGCACCAATGGTAGGCTACAGCCTACAATGATGCAAGATCTATATTATGATACGAATACAAAAATCGTATATATACTTTTTAATGAATGTGCTGGAAATTCTGGCTACGGTTATATGTCTCCTTATTATGCACCGAACGGAATGCCATATGTTTATAACGTACAAACCAATAGCCTAGAAGAAATCGTTAAGGAGGATTAAAAATGGATAGGACTACGCTTGGCGACCGTATGAAAAATAACTACGAGAATATCAGTCGGTATTATTTGACTCGTAGAATGCCTGTGATTATTAGACTAGATATGAAAGCCGGACATACCTTTACTAAGGGCATGAAGAAGCCTTTTGATGACATTTTCGTCAAGACTATGCAAGATACAATGAAGTATCTCTGTGAGAACATTCAGGGCTGTGTGCTTGGCTATACACAGAGCGACGAAATTTCTCTTGTGCTTACTGACTATGCAGAGCTTACAACTGACGCTTGGTTTGGCAACAATCTACAGAAGATGTGTAGTGTATCTGCAAGTATGGCAACGCTGATATTTAATAAAGCATTTAACGACAATATTGTAAAGTATATTGACAACAATCTTGATGCCGATTGTGGTGTTACAAAGGATTTAACCGAATATACAAAAATTCTCATTAACGCAAGAAATAAAGGTGCCATGTTTGATTCTCGTGTCTTTACAATTCCCAAGGAGGAAGTTTGCAATGCGCTAATCTGGCGACAGCAAGATGCCACTCGCAACTCTATCCAGTCTGTAGGTCAGGCAAACTTCAGTCAGAAGGAACTTCACGGTAAGTCTTGCAACAACATTCAGGATATGCTTATGACTCAGAAGGACATCAACTGGAATGATTATTCTACAACTCTAAAGCGTGGTAGCTGCTGCATTAAGGCTGATGATAGTCTTACCGAGTATGATGACGTAGGAAATATTTGTGGTTATATCAAGAGAAGTAAGTGGGTAATTGATAATGAAATTCCTATCTTTACTCAAGACAGAAACTATGTCGAGAAACTAATTTGAGGTGACTTATGACTACTATTTATAAATGTGATACTTGTGGACAAGAATTTAATAATTCACGAGCGTGTAGACTACATGAAGGGAATCATTTTTATGGAGTAGATAAACTCAAATATGAGTTAATTTATACCCATGAAGAACACATTTGTGATTATTGCGATCATAGTTATTATGTATATGGTTGTGAACAGGACTGCGAGTACAAAGATTGTAGATCTTCAAACAACTACAAGGACTTTGTTCCAACGGAGCCTCTACATGATAAGAGCAGGTATGGCGTATGAAACATTCTAACTTATATTGGATGATTTATTGGAGTTGTAGAAAGAAGTATGGCAAATACGGAGCCAGATATGCAATGAGAACAATTGCAAAGAAAAGAGGGATAAAATGAGTTATTGGGATTATGAAGAACCTATGTGGGAACCTTCAGAAGCTGATGAACTTTTCGATGAACTAAAATCAAAACTTGTTGATGCAGCAAAAACCTCCTTAAAGAACGATATGGAATCACTTAAAAGACGCAATGAATATCTTGAGAAGCGCAATAAAGAGCTTGAGGACAAAGCACAAGAAGTATTAAGCAAAGAAAGTGATTTGGAATATAAATCACGAAATCTTCGCAGAGAAGTAGAAAAAGAATTTTATAAGACTGCTATTGACGATCTGTTTAAGGATGCCATTGAGCAATCTCAGCTCTGGTTTGCAGATAATAAACCACATGAAAAGCCTAAATGTGATAAATGCGATGAAGATAGAAACTGGGTTTTGACTTGGCCTGATGGCACAACTACAAGTAAGAGATGCACATGTTCACAGCCGGATTATTGGTACGAGCCAGAAGAAACATGGATTGATACATTAAAATATAAAATTAAAAACAGTAATTATCAATCCGAAAGATATTATCGTCTTGATAAAAGTTATCAATACACTGGCGACAGCAGATGGAACGATTACTCATACGAAGACTTTGGGATCCAGTTTGTATACGATAAGTTTTGTGAGGATGTTATTGAGAAGACGGAACAACTTGGATATATGAAAAAAATTGGATTCAAATCTAAAGAAGAATGCCAGAAGTATTGTGATTGGTTGAACGAAAGGAAAGGCGCTAAATAATGAAATACACTCCAATTATTAGTAGCGGTGTACGCCCAACCGATGTAAAGATTTATATTGAAGACGGCGTACCTTATCTTGATTATATTGGTACTTTTTATGCTACAGATGGTAGCAAATGTAAAGTCCATTTTCCTAAGATCGGACTAACTTTCTC
>ENA-USZK01000222-USZK01000222.1-human-gut-metagenome-genome-assembly--contig:-NODE-222-length-34047-cov-7.472329_pt1 | contig 34047 bp, 30 predicted proteins | sample MGYA00250043_ERZ773534 | MGnify/ENA primary metagenome ERZ773534 (study PRJEB29103, sample SAMN06112056) | human gut metagenome | biome: human gut; feature: ankylosing spondylitis patient; material... | reverse complement strand
TGCGATTTTGCCTCAGCTTGTCAAAAAAGTCCGTTCGGACTTTTTTGACAAGCTGAGAGCATGACCGTTCCGGTCATGCTCATTTTGTGTTAAAATGCCACAAGGCTGTCGCACAGGGCGAACAGAGTCGTCCGCCCCTACGGAAGCGGGACGTCGGGGACGCCGTCCCCTACTCTCCCGTCGGCGCTTTGCGCTTCTGCAGCTCCATCAGCTTTATAAGCCGCGGCCTGTTGTATCGCTGCATAATGACAAACGCCATGTCGCACGCCGCCGCCAGAACGGAGGTGATGATGAACACCGGATAGGCTCCGAACCGCACGCCCGCCGCAATGGGCAGGAAGCTCAGCACCGCGATCGTCTCGTGGACAAGCTCCGCCTGACAGGTAGCCTGCACGATCTCCTCCCATGTGTGCGTCCGGGGATCGAACAGGGACGGGTCATAGGTGGGCATGCCGCGCTTCCAGCGCTTGACCTTCAGCTTCTCGTACACCGCCATCTCCCGGCGGCTCACCTGATACCAGCGGCTTGTGTAATTCGCGCGGTTCTGCATCCCCGTGTTAAACGCAAGCCCCACCAGCAGCCGCATGATGATGTGATACGCCACCGTGCCGCAGGTAATGGCAAGGGAGAGCCAGATGCCGCCGGATGTCGCCCTGTACAGGGCGGACAGGAGCAGCGTCCCCGCCAGCGACAAAATCGCCGTCAGCCTCATTGTCCGCGCCATGTGCCGCCCTCCCTCCGGTGTCTGTTACTATAGGATTGTACGGTAGGCGGAGGGCTTTGTCAAGCGCAGCGCGGCCGGCAGCTTCGCTGCCGGCCGCGGAGGCGTGTCAATAAACCTCACCCCTGTCATTCCGAGGAGTACCTCAAGGGCACTTGCTTCGCGGAGTGAAGCGACGTGGGAATCCGCATCTTTTTAGACAGTCTGCTATGCTGCTTGCTGTATTGCTTATTTTTTCACCCGCAGGGCGCGGATGGCGTTGAGCACCGCCAGCACCATCACGCCCACGTCGGCGAAGATGGCCGCCCACATATCCGCCAGGCCGATAGCCACCAGCACCAGACAGGCGAACTTCACCGCCAGCGCGAACACGATGTTCTCATACACGATGCCGATGCACTTGCGGGAGATGCGGATGGCCTTGGCGATTTGCAGGGGCTCGTCGTCCATCAGGACGATATCCGCCGCTTCGATAGCCGCATCGCTGCCCATAGCGCCCATGGCGATGCCGATATCCGCGCGACCCAGCACTGGCGCGTCGTTGACGCCGTCGCCCACGAAGGCCAGCTTCGCCTTGCCGCTCTGCTGCGCCAGCAGCGACTCCACCTTGTCCACCTTATCGCCCGGCAGCAGCTCGCTGTGTACCTCGTCCACGCCCAGCTCCGCCGCCACCGCGTCCGCCACCTTTTTGGCATCGCCGGTAAGCATGACGGTCTTTTCCACGCCGGCCTTATGCAGCGCCTCGATGGCCTCCTTCGCGTGGGGCTTCACCACGTCGGAGATAACGATGTGTCCGGCGTACTGCCCGTCCACCGCCATGTGGATGATGGTACCCACGCTGTGACAGTCGTGATACGGGATGCCCAGCTGCTCCATAAGCTTGCTGTTGCCCGCCGCCACCGGATGACCGTCCACCACCGCCGTGACGCCGTGGCCGCTGAGCTCCTGAATGTCCGTCACACGGCTGCGGTCGATGGCCTTGCCGTAGGCGCGCTGGAGGCTCTTACTGATGGGATGGGACGAGGCACACTCCGCCAGCGCCGCATACTCCAGCAGCTTCTGCTCGTCCATGTCGCTGTGGTGCACCGCCGTGACCTCGAACACGCCCCGGGTCAGGGTGCCGGTCTTGTCGAACACCACCGTCCTGACCTGCGACAGCGTCTCCAGATAGTTGGAACCCTTGATGAGGATACCCTCGTGGCTGGCGCCGCCGATACCGGCGAAGAAACTCAGGGGGATGCTGACCACCAGTGCGCAGGGGCAGCTGGTCACAAGGAAGGTCAGCGCGCGGTAGATCCACTGCTCCCACTGACCGTCCATACCGCCCACCAGCCGGATCACCGGCGGCAGCACCGCCAGCGCCAGCGCACTGTAACACACCACCGGCGTGTAGATGCGGGCGAACTTGGCGATGAAGTCCTCGCTGCGGGACTTGCGGGAGCTGGAATTCTCCACCAGCTCCAATATCCTGGACACCGTGGACTCGCCGAAGGCCTTGGTGGTTCTGATCTTCAGCACGCCGGTCATGTTGATGCAGCCGCTGATGATCTCGTCGCCCTCGTGTACATCGCGGGGCAGGCTCTCGCCGGTGAGGGCGCTGGTGTTCAGGGTGGAGCTGCCCTCCACCACCACGCCGTCGATAGGCGCCTTCTCGCCCGGCTGCACCACGATCACCGTGCCGACAGCCACCTCGTCAGGATCCACCTGCACCAGCTTGCCGTCCTGCTCGATGTTGGCGTAGTCCGGACGAATGTCCATCAGGGCGCTGATGTTCTTCCGGCTCTTGCCCACGGCATAGCTCTGGAACAGCTCGCCCACCTGATAGAACAGCATCACGGCGATGGCCTCGTTGTAATCGCCGCTCTTTTCATAGATGGCCAGCGCGAACGCGCCCACCGTGGCCACAGCCATCAGGAAGTTTTCGTCGAACACCCGGCCGTTGGCAATGCCCTGCCCGGCCTTTTTCAGAATGTCGTATCCGATGACCAGATAGGTGACCAGATACAGCCCCAGCCGCAGCCATCCGGTGACGGGGAGGAAATACAGCGCTGCCAGCATTACCGCCGCGATGATGATGCGCAGGAGCATCTTTTTCTGTTTCTTTGTCATACCCGGCTCCTTTCCGTGCCTTTTCCGATGAAAAGCGCCCTGTGTGCAGGGCGCTTCACTGTGTTTACAGCTCGATCTCGCAGTCCGGCTCCACCTTCTTGCAGGCCTTCAGCACGGCCTTCATGGTGGCCTTGGGATCGGCGCCCTCGTTGAATTCCACGATCATCTTCTGGGTCATAAAGTTCACCACGGCAGAAGCCACGCCCTCGGTCTTGCCGGCGGCCTCCTCCATCAGGTTGGCGCAGTTGGCGCAGTCGACCTCGATATTGTATGTCTTTTTCATAGTGTCTCCTTTCGCAGCGCTTCTATGATTAAGCACTTGTTTAATCGTTATGCCCGTAGTATAATAGCAGCGATCCCGATTGTCAACGGTTTCGTCCCACTCCCTTCCGGGCGGGCGAAAACCGCTTCCTTTCGGGCGAAAAAGGAGGTCACCCTATGGATACCATGCCCCTGCCCCACTACCACGGTGAGGAGCCCAGCCACACGAAGGTCATCCGGGCGCTGCTGGACAACACCGACACCTTTACCAGCCTGGCGGACATCTTCCGGCAGCTGGGCGACGCCAGCCGCATCCGCATTTTCTGGCTGCTGTGTCACTGTGAGGAGTGCGTGGTGAACATCGCCGCCATGCTGAATATGTCCAGCCCCGCCGTGTCCCACCACCTGCGCACCCTGCGGGACAGCGGACTGCTGATGACCCGGCGGGACGGCAAGGAGGTCTATTACCACGCCGCTGACACCGCGCAGGCGCGGCTGCTGCACGAGATGATCGAGCAGGTCATGGACGTGGCCTGTCCCCAGTGGCGCTCCGAGGCGCAGCAGGTGCAGCTGATCCGGCAGATACACGACTATCTGCTCACCCACATGGAGCAGCGCATCACCATCGAGGAGCTGACCCATCTCTATCCCATCAACCCCACCACGCTGAAGGAGGTATTCAAGGACGTGTACGGCACGTCCATCGCCGCCCACCTGAAGAAGCACCGGATGGAGAAGGCCGCGCAGCTGCTGCGGGAGACAGACCTGCCCGTGGCGGAGGTGGCGCGGCAGGTGGGCTACGAGAGCCAGAGCAAATTCACCGCCGCCTTTAAGGAGCAGTACGGGCAGCTGCCCAAGGAGTACCGCCGCCCGTGACCATACCGGTTTATACTGCAGGGCGGACAGAGTCGTCCGCCCCTACGATACGGGACGTCGAGGACGCCGTCCCCTACGAAGCAGCATCCACAGGCATACGCATGGACGGAGTGCGCTCACCTCGCCGGATAACAGACTGTCAAAAAAGCCTGTCATTGCGAGCCAGTCCGCGCCGCGAAGCAAGTGCCCTTGGGGTACAGACTGGCGTGGCAATCCGTTTCCAAAACGCATAATTCCTGCACTTTTCCGCAGATTCACAGCTAAAAGGTTACGGATTCCCACACCAGTGACATCGGTCACTGGTTCGGAATGACAGGGGTGTGGGTTTATCGACACGCTGTAAGCCCCGCGGGACGAATGTCCCGCGGGGCTTTTCAGCTCATTTCATTTTCTCATTTTCTCTCTGGCCAGTGCCAGAAGCGATCCTCTTTCGTTGGGCGCGCCGTCCAGCACCGCGTCCAGCAGGGCGCGCAGCATGTCGCCGATCTCCCGTCCCCGCAGTCCCAGCGCCGCCATGTCGCCGCCCTTCACCGCCAGATCCCGCAGGGAAAAGCACTGCTGCCGCGCCAACAGGCCGTCCAGAATGTCCTCCGCCTGCTGTATATCCGCCAGACGGTGCCGGTCGTCAGGGCTTTGGGCGGCGTTGTCCGCCCGCTTCACCGCCAGCAGCTGGCGGAACACGTCCTCCCCCAGCTTGCCCACGGCGCGAGCGATGGCTCTGTCCGTCCGGGGGATATCCCGGTCGTGCCAGCGCACCAGCGTGACGATGCGCTCCGCCGAGCGGCTGTCCATCCGCAGGCGGCGGCACGCGCCCTCCGCCAGCTCTGCGGACACCGCCGGGTGCCCGTAAAAATGCCCCACGCCCTGCTCGTCACGGGTGAAGCAGGCTGGCTTTCCCACGTCGTGCAGCAGCATCGTCCAGCGCAGCACCGGCTCCGGCGCGATGGCTGCCGCCGCGTGCGCGCTGTGCTCCCACACGTCATAGATATGGTGGCGGTTGCACTGGTCGAAGCCCACGCAGGGCGCGATCTCCGGCAGGAACACCGCCAGCACATCCGGATAGTCCAGCAGCACCGGCAGGATATGCCCGCCGCACAGCGCCCTGTCCATCTCCGACAGGATGCGCTCCGGCGCGATATACGTCAGCAGCGGCGCCGTCTCATGGAGGGCGGCAGCGGTGCGCGGCTCGATGGCAAAGCCCAGCACGGCGGCAAACCGCAGCGTCCGCAGGATGCGCAGGGCGTCCTCCCGGAAGCGGCGCTCCGGGTCGCCCACGCACCGCAGAACGCCCGCTTTCAGGTCGTCCCGCCCGCCGAACAGGTCGGTGATCTGCCCCCGCCTGTCCATGGCCATGGCGTTCACCGTCAGGTCGCGGCGGCCGAGATCGTCCTCCAACCGCCGGGAGAATGTCACCGCGTCCGGGCGGCGGTGGTCGGTGTACGTCCCGTCGGCGCGGAAGGTGGTCACCTCGATGCCCATGCCCTCCGCCCGGACAGTCACCGTCCCGTGCTTCAGCCCCGTGGGGATGGCATAGCCGTCAAACAGCGCCAGCACCTGCTCCGGGCGGGCGGCGGTGGTCACGTCCCAGTCGCCGGGCACGCGCCCCAGCAGCGTGTCCCGGACGCAGCCGCCCACGGCGAAGGCCGCGAAGCCCGCGTTTTCCAGATGCTCCAGCACATATTCCACCGGCTGCGGCAGCATACGTCCGCCTCCCCTCGTTCCGATTCGCCCCGCGGCGGCAAATACCGGCAAAAAAGCCGGTTGCGCATGCGGGCGCGTTGTATTATAATAGTACAGTAATTTTTTGGCTCCTGTCAAGGAGGTATGATCTATGTTCCATCCCATCGAGGACTTTCACAAGTATATCCAGCCCGGCAAGCGCGTCCATCTGGCGGGCATCGGCGGCGTGTCCATGTGCGCGCTGGCCGAGGTGCTGCAGGGCATGGGCGTCACGGTGCAGGGCTCCGACATGTCCGACAGCGCCACCGTGCAGCACCTGCGCTCCGTGGGCATTCCCGTGGCCGTAGGCCATTCGGCGGAGAACCTGAAAAACTGCGACGCGGTGATCCGCACCGCCGCCATTCACGACAACAACCCGGAGATCGCCGGCGCTGTGGCGCGGGGCATCCCCGTATACGAGCGCGCCCAGGCGTGGGGCGCCATCATGCAGGGCTACCGCAACGCCCTGTGCGTGTCCGGCACCCACGGCAAGACCACCACCACCTCCATGGCCACCCACATCTTCATGGCGGCGCAGGCCGATCCCACGGTGATGATCGGCGGCACGCTGCCGCTGCTCCACTCCGGCTACCGGGTGGGCAAGGGCGACACCATCATTCTGGAGAGCTGCGAATACTGCAACTCCTTCCTGAATTTTTTCCCCACCGTGGCGGTGATACTGAACGTCCACGCCGACCATCTGGATTTCTTCAAGGATCTGGCGGACATCGAGCACTCCTTCCACGACTTCGCGGCGCTGGTGCCCCAGCGGGGCTATATCATCGCCAACGCCGATGACGAGGGTGCGCGGGAGGCCGTGAAGGGTCTGTCCCACCCGGTGTTCACCTTCAGCGTGAAGGATCGGGGCGCGGACTGCTACGCCGACAACGTCTCCTTCTTCGATGGCTACGGCGACTTCGACGTGGTCATCAACGGCGTGACCTACGCCCACGTGTCCCTGCACGTCCCCGGCGCCCACAACATCTCCAACGCGCTGGCCGCCGCCTCCGCCGCCTACGTGCTGGGCATCCCCGGCGAGGCCGTCACCGCGGGACTGGCATCCTTCACCGGCGCCGGCCGCCGCTTCGAGCACAAGGGCACCTTCCGGGGCGCGGAGGTCTATGACGACTACGCCCACCACCCCGACGAGGTGCAGGCGCTGCTGAACGCCGTCCGTCCCCTGCCCCACCAGCGGTTGATCCTGGCCTTCCAGCCCCACACCTACACCCGCACCGCCGCCCTGTTCGACGATTTCGTCAACGTGCTGCGGCAGGCCGACCGGGTGGTGCTGGCGGAGATCTACGCCGCCCGCGAGACAAACGAGCTGGGCATCTCCTCACGGGATCTGGCGGCACAGATCCCCCACTCCGTCTACTGTCCCACGCTGGAGCAGGTGGCCGACGAGCTGGAAAAGCTGGCGCAGCCCGGCGACATGATCATCACCGTGGGCGCGGGCGACATCTACCGCGCCGGTGAAATGCTGCTGAAGCGAGGTGACGCGCAGTGACCATCTCCCCTATCTTCCACAACGCCCGTCCGGAGGGCGAGCTGCCGCCCCAGGAGAGCGCGGCCTTCGACCTGCTGGACACGCTGGGCATCGACTATGACCGGGTCAGCCACGACGCGGCCTTCAACATGGAGCTGTGTGCCGACGTCAGCGCCGTTCTGGGCGTATCCGTGTGCAAGAATCTGTTTCTGTGCAACCGGCAGAAAACCAGCTTCTACCTTCTGTGCATGCCGCCGGACAAGCCCTTCCACACCAAGGATCTCAGCGCCCAGATCAACTCCTCCCGCCTGAGCTTCGCGCCGGAGGACAGCCTGTGGGAGCTGCTGCACTGTCACCCCGGCTCGGCCACCGTGCTGGGTCTGGCCAACGACACGGAGCACCGCGTGCAGCTGCTGCTGGACAGAGAGGTGTACGACGCGCCCTATATGTCCTGCCATCCCTGCATCTGCACCAGCACGCTGAAGCTGAAAACCTCCGATGTGCTGACCCGTCTCCTGCCCCACACCGGGCACACGCCCATCGTGGTCGATTTGTAAAAAATATCGTCTGCCGCTGAACGGCAGGCGATATTTTTTGCATATTTCACAAAAAGCTCTTGCTTCCGAAAACGTTTTCGGTTATACTGTCCCTATTCCCACCGGCGTGCGGCACTCCACTTTATGCCGCCCTCCGGCAAAAGATAAGGAGGAATACCCGCTGTGGCTGGCGGTGCGGCAATGTGGAGACTTGTCGTAAAGCACACAAGGGGCACAGCCCCGTGCGAGACTGCTCATGCGGAGGCAGGGCAGTTACAGTCAAGACGTATGGCAAAGGTCATTCTGAAGGATCTGAAGAAGGTCTACCCCAACACCGAGAAGAAAAAGAAGGTCAAGAAGGGCGAGGCGGCTCCGGAGAAGAAAAACAATCTCCAGATCACCGACGAGGGCGTGGTGGCCGTCCAGCAGTTCTCGCTGGAGATCGCCGATCAGGAATTCATCGTGCTGGTAGGTCCCTCCGGCTGCGGCAAGTCCACCACCCTGCGCATGATCGCCGGTCTGGAGGACATCACCTCCGGCGAGCTGTGGATCGGCGACAAGCTGATGAACGATGTGGAGCCCAAGGATCGGGATATCGCCATGGTGTTCCAGAACTACGCCCTGTACCCCCACATGACCGTGTACGAAAACATGGCCTTTTCCCTGAAGCTGAAAAAGGTGCCCAAGGACGAGATCGACCGCAAGGTGAGGCAGGCGGCGGAGATCCTGGACATCACCCAGTACCTCGACCGCAAGCCCAAGGCTCTGTCCGGCGGCCAGCGCCAGCGTGTGGCCATCGGCCGCGCCATCGTCCGCGACCCCGCCGTGTTCCTCATGGATGAGCCTCTGTCCAATCTGGACGCCAAGCTGCGCAACCAGATGCGCGCCGAGATCATCAAGCTTCGCCAGCGCATCAACACCACGTTTATCTACGTCACCCACGACCAGACCGAGGCCATGACGCTGGGTGACCGCATCGTCATCATGAAGGACGGCTTTATCCAGCAGATCGGCACGCCGCAGGAGGTGTTTGACCACCCGGCCAACCTGTTCGTGGCGGGCTTCATCGGCACGCCGCAGATGAACTTCTTCGATGCGAAGCTGGTAAAGAACGGCGACGGCAAATACGCCGTGTCCATCGACGGCATCAACGTGGAGCTGTCCGAGGATAAACAGGCCCGGCTCAGCGCCAAAAATATACCGGAACAGGACGTAACGCTGGGCGTTCGCCCCGATCACATCATGCTCTGCGCCGACGGCGTCAAGGGCACCGTGGACGTCAGCGAGCTGATGGGCTCCTCTGTGCATCTGCACATCTCCACCCATGGCCACGACGTGGTGGTCATCGTCCCCACCAACGGCAACGCCGCCCATTTCCCCATGGGCAGCGAGGTGAACCTGATCTTCGGCGGCAACGTGGCCCACGTGTTCAGCAAGGAGACGGAAAAGAACCTGGAGTGGTAACACCCTCATATACAAGGACAGCGCCCCCGCCGGGGCGCTGTCCTTTTCAGCGTGTCGATAAACCCACGCCCCTGTCATTCCGAACCAGTGACCGATGTCACTGGTGTGGGAATCCGTAACCTTTTAGCTGGGAATCTTCGGAAAAGTGCAGGAATTATGCGTTCTCAAGATTTCTTCTTACTCACATATACCATCCCGGTCAGCGACAGCGCCGCACTCACGGCATACACACCCACGCCTGCATCGAAGGTCTTAGGGGCACGGGTCTTTCCCTCGTCCTCTGTGTCGGTCGTGGAGTTATAATGGCCGTGGGGTCTTTCCTCTACTGTCGGATACTTGTGCTCCGGCAGGAGCGGTGTGCCATTTGAGTTAAACCGATACTTGCCGCCGGCAGCAGTGATTTCATTAAAGAAATCTTCCGTTTTCATAAAGTCAAGGGTCTTTTCTGTTCCAGCATCCTGATACTTAAAGCAAGCCGGGACATTTTCAGTTTTCACGAAATAATTGTTTTCAAAAACAGGGGTATCAGAAGAAACACCGCCTGCAATACCGCCTAAACGCTTATAAGGTGTAGTGGCAGTATATTGAGATACATCCATTTCACCGGCGAAATAACAATGTCTGATTTCTGTATCTGCACCAACTATCCCTGCAATGCCGCCGAAATCCGTATTTCCCTTGCCAAGAGGAGCCATTTTCCCGGTGGAATAACAATTGATAATCTTTGAGTTCTGAAACAACTGCCCAACTATTCCGCCGGTACAAGGTGTCCAAGAGGTTATATTGCCTGTATTAGCACAATACTGTACGGTACTGTTTTGAGCAAGACCTACGATACCGCCCATCTGAAAAGAGCTGACATCCTTCGTTATTGAAAAATTCCCCTTGTTTTGGCAGTATTCAATTGTGCTATTTATCGCATATCCGCACAAAGCCACAGTACCGTTAATATATTTATCTGTATCCGTGAACGACACATCTGAAACGCAGTCAGAAATTTTGCTGTCTGCCGCAACACCCGCTACCGTTCCAAAATAGACATACCCCGAATTGGACACGTCCAGCTTGCCTTGAATTGTCAAGCCGGAAATTTCAGCGCCGTAAACCTCACTGAAAAACCCGAAAGACGGATACTCTGTCTTTCCATAGTTTTCGGAAAAATCCAAATTGGAAATCGTATGCCCGTTTCCGTAAAATTTGCCGCTGAAGTAATGCAGCAGATTTCCGTCGCCGTCAAAGACGCTGCCAATTGGTGTCCACGCAACACCTGTTAAATCCAAATCTGCTTCAAGCGATACGACCGCATCTTTTTTGTCATCATATTCGCCATTGTCTACCGCTTTCGCAAATTGCAAAAGCTGATCAACCGTTGTAATGGCCGTCTTTTTCACCGCAAAAGCAGAAATGGGCAACATCGTCAGGCTCAGCACCAACGCGAAAAGAATACCCGCTATACACTTCTTCATTGTACAGCCCTCCTTTAGAATTACATAGCATACAAGCGGCGTCATTCCGTGGGTACCCACGGAATGACGGGAGCTCCCGTCGCATATAGCAACGCTACTGGTTGCATTATAGCTGCCCTTCCGCCAAATGTAAACCCTCAATTTGCGCGCCCTGAGAAGAAAATGGGAAAGGCAGCATTGCCCGCCCCTGCGAATATCACAGCAGCTTCTCCAGTTCGCTCTCGCCGTACACTTTTATGCCGTTTTCCTCCAGCAGCTCCGCCGTCACGCCGTCGCCGTCCGTCAGCGTGCCGGAGAACGTCCCGTCATACACGCGGCCGCAGCCGCAGGAGGGGCTTTTCTCCTTCAGCACGGCGGCGGTGCAGCCGTACAGCCGCGCCAGACGCAGTGCCTCCTCCGCTCCCCGGCGGTATTCCGCCGTCACGTCCCGGCCGTCGTTCATCACCACCCGCTCGCCCCGCCGCTCAGAGGGGTTCCGGGGCGTGGGCAGCCCGCCCAGCTGCTCCGGACACACCGGCACCGCAAAGCCGCGCTTCGCCAGCTCCTGCACCAGCGGATGGGGCTTGCTCTGCCCGTCGTACCGGCAGGCGCAGCCCAGCAGACAGGCGCTGACCAGTATCATATCGCCAGCTCCTTCCCGTTCAGAGCGGCATACACCAGCGTATCCCCCTCATATTGCAGCTTCATGGAGAAAAACGGCGTATCCTCCTCATGGATCAGCTCCAGAAACAGCTTGTCCCCTGCCCATTGGGGCAGCGCCGCCAGCTTGTCCTTGTGCAGCCATTCCAGCACGCCCTCATTGCACTCCCGCAGCTCGCCCGTCCAGCCGGTGGCCGTGAACAGGTGCATGTACTCCCCCTCCCAGACGTCGGACACAAAGGTGATGACGCCCCGGTACCGGTACTCCGTCAGCGTCAGCCCCGTCTCCTCCCATGTCTCGCGGCACACGCACTCCTCCGGGCTCTCCCCCTCCTCGCACTTGCCGCCCACACCGATCCACTTGTCGTGGTTCAGGTCGTTCTGCTTCTTCACCCGGTGGAGCATCAGGTACTCGCCCTTTTCGTTCTCGATGTAGCAAAGCGTGGTGTTCTTCATCTCTTGTCCTCCTGAAATACGATCTCGTCATAGCCCGTGGCCGCGTCCTGCTCCACGCCGTACCGCCAGCCGTCCTGCTCCAACAGCACCAGCTCGCAGGTGGTGTTGATATACGTTCCCTCCATCAGGTGTCCGCCCAGCGTGGTCATGTCCTCCCGGGACAGGGCGATGTGTACATGGCACCGCCGGGCGCTGACCGTCCCCTGTAAGGCCGTGATCTCGCACGGCTCCGCGATGTGCCGCACGGTGACGCCAGAGGCGTCCCGCACCCGGGCCTCCGTCACGCAGCCCACCCCGGACAGGATCACGGCGGCGCGCAGCCCTTCCCGCTGCGCCAGCGCCCGCAGGGACAGCAGCAGATCGTCTCCCCGGCGGAGACGCACACAGACCGTTCGCATACAAATTCCTCCCACGGTAATTTACAATTTCTGCCCCTTAGTATATAATGTTCCCGCAGACAATGCAAGCTGTTCCGTCAGGAGGTAGTATTATGTCAACCATACAGCCCGGCCGCTACCGGCACTTCAAGGGAAAGGAATACCAGGTCATCGGCACCGCCCGCCACTCCGAAACACGGGAGGAGATGGTGGTCTACCGCGCCCTGTACGGCGATGGCGGCCTGTGGGTGCGCCCCGCCGCCATGTGGAGCGAGCTCGTGGAGCGGGACGGCTATTGCGGCCCCCGGTTCACCCCCGTGGAGGGCGACTGATGGCGGACTATACCGTGATCCGCTCCCGCCGCCGTACCATAGCGCTGGAGATCACCCGGCAGGGCACGGCGCTGGTACGCGCCCCGCTCCACGCCGCGGACGCGGACATCGCCCGCTTTGTGGACAGCCACCGGGCGTGGCTGGACAAGCACCTGGCCGCGCGGCAATCGTACATGGCCGCCCACCCGGAGCCGTCGGCGGAGCAGGCCGCCCTGTGGCGGCGGCAGGCCGCAGAGCAGCTCCCGCCGCTGGTGCGCCTGTGGGCGCAGCGCATGGGCGTGCAGCCCGCCGGCCTCACCATCACCGCCGCCCGCACCCGCTTCGGCAGCTGCTCCGGGAAAAACCGGCTCAGCTTCTCCCTGTACCTGATGGCCTATCCGCCCGACGCCATCGAATATGTGGTGGTGCACGAACTGGCGCATATCCGCCATCACGACCACTCACCCGCCTTTTACCGAGAGGTCGAAACATACCTTCCCGATTGGAAACGCCGCCGCGACCTGCTGCGTCCATAAAACCGCCGCTCCCACGCCGGGAGGGGCGGTTTTTCTTGTGATTTTCACAATAAACCACCCCACTTTTCTGTGCGTTTCGGCAAAAATACAGTGAAGCAATTGACAATTGCGGCAAACACTGATAGGATAGGCACGTGGACGGAAACGTTCCCGGAAATGTTTTCATTATTTCCCGCGCCGCTTCGCGTCACACACTGCGTACAGTAGGAGGCACAACGACGTTATGACGATCAAGGATATAGCCCGGCAGTGCAGTGTCAGCGTCAGCACCGTTTCCCGCGTGCTGAACGACCGGCCGGACGTCAGCGATGATGTGCGCCGCAAGGTGTTGTCGGCTATCAAGGCCAGCAACTACATTCCCAACAACAGCGCCCGTGACCTGGTTCGCACCAAATCCGACGCCATCGGCCTGATCGTCCGCGGCGTGTCCAACCCCTTTTACACCGACATCATCCGCACCATCGAAAGCACCATCACCGACGCCGGCTTCACCATGGTCATGCAGCAGATCGGCGCCTGTGACGATGAGGTGAAATGCGGCGCCGTCATGGAGCGGGAAAAGCGGCTGCGGGGCATCATTTTTCTGGGCGGCCGCTTTGACTACACCCCCGCCGATCTGGCACTGCTGAACGTTCCCTTTGTCTGCTGCTCCTACTCCAACCGCTACGGTACGCTGACCGAGGGTGAGTACTCCTCCGTGTCCATTGCCGACGGCGACACCGCACAGCAGGCGGTAGAGGAGCTGTACCGCCACGGGCACCGGCGCATTGCCGCCCTGATCTCCCGTCCTGACGACCAGTCCATCAGCCAGCTGCGCTACGAGGGCTACGTGCAGGCGCTGGAGGGACACGGCATTCCGGTAGATCCCCGGCTGGTCATCTCCGCCGGCGCCTTCGGCGTAAAGGACGCCTACGACGCCGTTCGGGCCAGCCTTGAGGCGGGCGCGGACTTTACCGCCCTGTTCGCCATCGCCGATTCCATGGCCATCGGCGCCATGCGCGCCCTGCGGGACGCCGGACGCCGCATCCCGGAGGATTGCTCCGTCATCGCCATCGATGGGCTGGAGCTGTCCGCCTACATTGAGCCGCCGCTGACCACTCTCTGCCAGCCCATGGACGAGATGGGACGCCGCAGCGCCGAGATCCTGCTGGACATGGTGCAGCGCAAGGGCTCCCACGCCTGCGAGCTGCTGCCCACCACCCTGCGTCGCGGCGGCAGCGTGGTGGCGCTGCAATAACCTGATTTTTACATCATCAGATGTGAAAATAAAAACAAAAAAGGAGTAATAATCATGAAGAAGTTTCTTGCACTGATCCTTGCTCTCGTCATGGCGCTGTCTCTGGTTGCCTGCGGCGAGAAGAAGGACGACACCAAGACCGATGGCGATGCCACCGCCACCGGCAGCGTGTACTACCTGAACTTTAAGCCCGAGTCCGAGGATGCCTGGCAGGCTCTGGCCAAGACCTACACCGCCGAGACCGGCGTGCCCGTCAAGGTCGTGACCGCCGCCTCCGGCGAGTACGAGACCATGCTGGTGTCCGAGATGGACAAGGATGGCGCTCCCACCCTGTTCCAGTGCAACGAGGGCGGCGTGGCTACCTGGGGTGATTTCTGCTACGATCTGAGCAGCACCGACGTGTACAACGAGCTGGTTTCCAAGGACTACGCTCTGAAGAACGCCAACGGTGAGGTCATCTCCATCGCCTACTGCCTGGAGACCTACGGCATCATCGTCAACAAGGCTCTGCTGGAGAAGGCCGGTCACTCTCTGGACGAGATCACCAACTTCGAGTCCCTGAAGGCCGTTGCCGATGACATCCACGCCCGCGCCGCCGAGCTGGGCTTCGATGCCTTCACCTCCGCCGGTCTGGACGGCAGCTCCTCCTGGCGCTTCTCCGGTCACCTGGCCAATATGCCTCTGTTCTATGAGTTCCGTGACGACAGCGTAAGCTCCAAGCCCGCCACCATCAAGGGCACTTATCTGGACAACTACAAGAACGTTTGGGATCTGTACATCACTGACTCCGCCACCACCGGCGCCGCCCTGCTGACCGCTACCGGCGACCAGGCTGAGGCTGAGTTCGGCCAGGGCAAGGCTGTGTTCTATCAGAACGGCACCTGGGAGTACAGCAACCTGACCGCTGCTGACAAGTTCGCCATGAACCCCGATGATCTGACCATGATCCCCATCTACTGCGGCGTGGACGGCGAGGAGAAGGCCGGCCTGTGCACCGGTACCGAGAACTACTGGTCCGTCAACAAGAACGCCAAGCCCGAGGACATTCAGGCTACTCTGGACTTCCTGAAGTGGGTCGTTACCTCTGATGCCGGCACCACCATGATGTCCGAGCAGTTCGGCGCTTGCCCCTTCAAGTCCTCCAAGGCTCCCTCCAATCCGTTCAGTGCTCTGGCCAACGAGTACGTTGCCAACGGCTGCTATCCTGTCACCTGGGCCTTCAACTTCACGCCCGCTGTGAACGATTGGCGTGCCGCCGTGGTGGATGCTCTGAGCAAGTACACCGCTGGCAACGGCAGCTGGGACGACGTCAAGACCGCTTTCGTGGACGGCTGGGCTACCCAGTACGCCAACGAGAACGCCTAACGTATCTCTGGAAACTGCATAACACAGGGGGCGGGCTTTTCGCCCGCCCCCTGTTTCTCTCTCTTTGACACACAGGGTGTGACGAAAGCTGTCGGCCGAAGGGACTTCGGCCAAGAGCTTTCGCCATAACAATATGATGGAGAACAGGAGTGGTCAAATGAAGCGATTTCAACGAAAACGGGATACGGCGGCACTGAACAGCCGTCTGATCCGCCGGCCTATTCAACGGATGGTGTGGCTGTTTCTGCTGCCCACCTTCGCCGCCTTTTGCATCGGGTTTCTGTGGCCCTTTCTGCAGGGCGCGTTTTTGTCCTTCTGTAAGTTCAAGCTCATCAGCCAGTGGACGTGGGTCGGCTTTGACAACTATGTGAAGGCCTTCTCCGACAGCAGCTTCCTGCACGCCTTCTGGTTCACGGCGCTGTTCGCCTTTGTGTCGGTGCTGTTTATCAACACGCTGGCCTTTGCGGTGGCCTATGCGCTGACCCAGAACATCAAAGGTTCCAACCTGTTCCGCACGGTGTTCTTCATGCCCAACCTCATCGGCGGCATCGTCCTGGGCTACATCTGGTCCATGATCTTCGACGGCATTCTGGTGAAGTACAACACCTCCGTGGTGCTGGAGAGCAAATACGGCTTCTGGGGGCTGATCATCCTGATTTGCTGGCAGCAAGTGGGCTACATGATGATCATCTATATCGCCGGACTGCAGGCTGTGCCGGAGGATATGCTGGAGGCCGCCCGCATCGACGGCGCCACCCGCTGGCAGACACTGTGGAAGGTGACTATCCCCAATATGATGAGCTCCTTCACCATCTGCATCTTCCTGACCCTGACCAACGGCTTCAAGCTGTTTGACCAGAACCTGGCGCTGACGGCGGGCCGTCCGTTCCTGCAGCAGCCGGACGGAAGTGTGGTCAAGACCACGGAGATGCTGGCGCTGAACATCTACAACGCGTTCTATTCCTCCAGCGGCAACAACCGCGGCACAGCGCAGGCCAAGGCGGTTCTGTTCTTCATTCTGGTGGCGGCCATCGGTTTGATCCAGCTGCGCTCCACCCGTAAAAAGGAGGTACAGCAGTGATGAAAAAAGGTCTGAAAACCCGGGAGGATCGCCGCAAGATGGCGCTGACAGTGGTATTCACCGTGATCTGCGTCATCTACGTGCTGCCCATCCTCATCGTGCTGATCAACTCCTTCAAGACAAACGCCGCCGTCAACACGGAGACATTTGCCCTGCCCAACTCCGACACATTTATGGGACTGCAGAACTACGTCAAGGGCATGACCTTCGGCAGCTATCCCTTTATCAAGGCTGTATTCTTCAGCCTGTTTATCACTGTGGTGTCCTCGGGGCTGATCCTGCTGTGCACCTCTATGGCCGCCTGGTATGTGGCGCGTGTGGGGAGCCTATTCAGCAAGATCGTATACTACCTGTGCGTGTTCTCCATGGTAGTGCCGTTCCAGATGGTGATGTTCACCCTGTCCCGCACGGCCAATAAGCTGCACCTGGATACGCCTTGGGCCATCCCCGTCATCTATCTGGGCTTTGGCGCAGGACTGGCGGTGTTCATGTTCGCCGGGTTTGTGAAATCCATTCCGCTGGAGATTGAAGAGGCGGCTGCTATCGACGGCTGCGGACCTGTCCGCACCTTCTTCCTGGTGGTACTGCCCATGATGAAGCCCACGTTCATCTCCGTGGGCGTGCTGGAGATCATGTGGGTGTGGAACGACTTCCTGCTGCCGTTCCTGGTACTGGACATCAACGACTACCGTACTATCCCTATCGTGGTGCAGTACCTGAAGGGCAGCTACGGTCAGGTGGATATGGGCGCGACCATGGCGCTGATCCTGCTGAGCATCGTCCCGGTCATCATCTTTTACCTGTGCTGCCAGAAGCACATCATCAAGGGCGTGGCGGCAGGCGCCGTCAAGGGCTGATACAGTTTATACGCCGGGGGCGGGCACAACGCCCGTCCCCGTATTTTTATCCTATCCAAGAGAGAAGTTGAGTTATGAAACGAAGCAGCGGTATTTTAATGGCAGTCTCCTCCCTGCCCTCCCCCTACGGCATCGGCACACTGGGCAAGGCGGCCTATGACTTCGCCGACTTTCTGAAGGCAGCCGGTCAAGCCTATTGGCAGATGCTCCCCTTGAATCCCACCAGCTACGGTGATTCCCCCTATCAGAGCTTTTCCGCCTACGCCGGCAACCCCTATTTCATCGACCCGGATATGCTTATTCAGGACAAGCTGCTGAAGCGCTCCGAGTGTACCAAATGTGACTGGGGCGACGACCCCCGCCATGTGGACTACGGCAAGATCTACGAGAGCCGCTTCACCCTGCTGCACAAAGCCTATAAGCGGGGCTGGGAGCGGGACGCGGACAAGGTAGCCGCCTTTGTGGAGGAGAACAGGCGCTGGCTGCCGGACTATGCCCTGTACATGGCCTGCAAGCGGCACTTCGGCATGAAGGCATGGACGGAGTGGGAGGACGAGGACATCCGCCTGCGCAAAAGCGAGACCGTTCTGGAGAAGTACAGAACGCTGCTGGCCGACGATGTGCAGTTCTTCACCTACCTGCAGTTCCTGTTCTTCTCCCAGTGGGAGCTTCTGCGGGACTATGTCCACCAGCAGGGCATCCGCATTATCGGTGACCTGCCCATCTATGTGTCGCTGGACTCCGCCGACGTATGGGCGGAGCCGCAGTTCTTCCAGCTGGACGAGAAGCTGGTGCCCAAGTCGGTGGCCGGCGTCCCGCCGGACTACTTCACCGCCGACGGCCAGCTGTGGGGCAACCCCCTGTACGACTGGGACGCCATGCGGGAGGACGGCTTCGGCTGGTGGATACGCCGCATCGACGGCGCAGGCAAGCTCTACGACGTGATCCGCATCGACCACTTCCGGGGCTTTGCCAGCTACTGGTCGGTGCCCTACGGCGAGACCACCGCCAAAAACGGTCACTGGGTCACAGGTCCCGGCATGGATCTGATCGACCGGCTCAACGGCTGGTTCCCCCAGCTGGAGTTCATCGCGGAGGATCTGGGTTATCCCACGCCGGAGGTGGCGCAGCTGCTGCACGACTCCGGCTGGCCGGGCATGAAGGTGCTGGAATTCGCCTTCGACTCCCGCGACACCAGCAGCTACCTCCCCCACACCTACACGCCCCACTGCATCTGCTACACCGGCACCCACGACAACAGTCCCCTGCTGCTGTGGCGGCAGGAGGCCGCGCCGGAGGACATCGCCTACGCCGCCGAATATCTGGCGCTGACAGAGGACGAGGGCTTCCACTGGGGCGTGATACGGGGCGGCATGTCCAGCGTGGCGGAGCTGTTCGTGGCACAGGTGCAGGACTATCTGGGTCTGGGCGAGGGACACCGCATGAACATCCCCGGCACCCAGGGCGGCAACTGGACGTGGCGGCTCCTGCCCGGCGAGCTGACGGAAAAGCTGGCCGCCAAGATCGACCGCATGACCACCCTGTACGGGCGTAAAGAATAAGCACAGACTGTCAAAAAACCTGCCCGGTTACAAGTATCGGAGGGAAGGATAGTGTGAAAGGGAACCGTCAGGGTTCCCTTTCGCGTTCAATCACCCGCCGCAGCGACCAAAATCGCAAAATAAAATACTGTTTTTTATTTTGCGATTTTGCCTCAGCTTGTCAAAAAAGTCCGAACGGACTTTTTTGACAAGCTGAAAAAGTACGCGGAACGCATGTTCCGCGTACTTTTTTCTTACTTTACCGCTGTGATTCGTCCATTCTTCACCGTGACGCCCCACGCCTCCTGCGCCGCCTCTTCCGGCAGCGCCTGCACCGCCTCGGCCAGCACCGTTATCTGCTGGTACACAGCCGCGCCGGTGGGCGAAACAAAGGTTTCCATCCGCATAGGTTCACAGAGCACCGTGGTGCTCTGTTCCGGCTCCACGGGCAGCGCATAGTAATACAGCCCGTTTCCGCCGTCCAGCCAGTTCTGCCGCAGCGTGATCTTCGGGAGGGCGGAGGGCGTTCCGGTGGTCTTTCCCTCCGCGTCCACCCAGCAGGCGCTGAGCCGCAGACGCAGGAACACCGTGGTGCTCCCGGTGTTTTCCGCGGTAATATCGGACTTGACGGAGCCGGACGCGGCGGAGCCTGTCACCTCCACGCCGTTGACCTTTTCGTGAACGGCGCAAGTGACGACGGCGGGGGTAAAATTTCTCTGCGCTTCCGCCCGGCGAAGCATGAAGGCCACCGCCACAGAAGCCAGCGCAACGGCGGCGGCCACGGCGATCACCGCCGCCGAGCGGCGCTTATTTTGCGGTCGTTGCAGTCTTTTCGCCACGTTACGCCTCCCTTCTGTTCACCACAGCATCGCTGCTGCCGGTGAGCCACTTCTCCTTGACGGCAGCTCCGTCAAACGTCACGGTTTTCATTTTATCTTGTTCGATCTCCACCGTTTGCTCACGGTCAGAATACCGCCATGACCAGCTGTTCACCTGCTCCACCGTATAGCTGCCGCAGGGCAGGTCATACACGGTGGTGCTGCCGCCCTTGGGCACCGTCACCTCCACCACATAGGCAGGGTTATCCTTGGATGTCAGGCGATACACATACGTCCCAACGCCGTTGCTTTCATCCTCCGTCGCCTCTCTTGTGATGGTCACATTGCCGTACACCGCCTTGAACCGTGCATAGAACACGTTGGTCTGGGGCGCGGGAAGCAGCTCGCTGCGCTCCGGCGTCAATTTGCCGGTCGCGTCATCCACCGTTCCCTTCTCCCTCACCGGGATGGTGCACGCGGCGTCCTGATACCATCCGTCAAAGGTATAGCCGCTCTTGGCGGCAGGCGTGGTTCCCTCAAAGGAGTTCTTCCCCTCCACCACCTCCAGCGTGTTGTCCAACGTGCCGCCGCCATACGCCCACACGCGGTACTCCACCGTGTATTGCAGCGGCTCGTAGTAGAAGATGATCTCGTTCTGTCTGTTATCGGGACGGAGGACGATGCTCTGGCTGACGGTGGACACGCAATGATAGCCGTCAATGGACTCCGCAGCGGCCGTGACCACCGCACCGTATTTTCCCGTGCCGCTCACAGGTGCGTGCAGCTCATCGCCCGGCTGCGGGTTGTGGTGGGGATCGCTGCCGTAGCGGAGATAGCGGACAACATAGCTCTGTGTGTTGCGGGTATAGAACACGTACAGCTCCGTGCCCTCCTTCTGCACAGTGAGGGAGAAGGCTCCGGCGTTGACCTGCACCGTATCGCTGCTGTTGCCCCAGCGAACGGAGGCCGTGGGGCGCATCGTGAAGCCGCCGAAGGTCTGCGGCGTGATGCTGAGGGTGGTGCCGATCTCACCGATGCCCTCGGTGTGAACGGTGGACTCGGTGTAGTTGGCGTAGGTGCCGTCCGACCGGAGGCTTGGCTCGTCCGATGCGGCGTCGATGTTTTGCAGCATGTAGTGAACGGCGCAGAAGGCGTTCTTGTTGTCCTTCGTGTAGTAGAAGGTAACGAGGTTGTCCGGTGAACCCACATAGCCGCCGTTGCCGTCCTCGACCACCGCCAGAACAAGCCGCTTGTAGAAGGCGTCCGGCACATAGTCCTTCACCACTGCGAAGCGCTCTGTGACCACCGCCTTGGAGGTGGACTTGGCCACAGAGCCGGTACCGGTGGACTCGGACTCGATCAGCTCGCCTGTGCCATGATACCGGTATTCCACCTTATAGGACACCTCGGCGGCATGCACATAGTAGAATGTAAACACGTTGACGGTGGGCGCGGCCACGTTTGGCTCCTCCCCCATGGTGATGGAGTGGCTGGCCAGCGTGGGATAATAGCCGCTGTTGTTGAAGTCGCTGTACAGCTGGTTGTAGGGATCACCCGCCTTGGGATAGAAGGTGCGGGTGCTGCCCTGATTGGCATAGCCCCGTGTGTCCCCGGCGATCTGGCGGTGGTAGCCGCCGCCCTCACCGGCGTAATAGATGTAGGTACGGCTCTCGCCGCTGCCATTGGTAACGGTGTAGGCTTTTCCGTCCTGCGGGCTGTACAGGGACGCCTTGTCCAGCAGCGCCCTCCATTCTTCGTCAGCCGTTTCCTTCAGCACGTAGTGGATCAGGTAGGGCTGCGCCTTGTGGCTGCCCCAGTCGGCGTACACCAGCAGATTGTCCTTCACCGCCGTATCCGTGGGGGTAAAGGCCGTCTTTTCCCCGTTTTTCAGGTAAAACCAGCCGTTGAAGCTGTAGCCGTGCCCCGACCAATCGTCGGTGGGTTCATCGATCTCATCCAGCGCTAAGCCGTGATTCACGGTTCTTTTCTCCCAAACGAGCGCCTCATTGCCGGTGGTCTGGTACGTCTCCATGTCCTTCCGGTTCTTGAACAGGCGGACGGTATATGTCACCGGCTCCCATTTTGCATACAGGCTGATATCGTGCTCCGGCATGGTGCTGCCGGGGACGTACTCACTGCCCGGGAAGCAGCCGGGGGAGGTGTACCAGCCGCCCAGCTCATACGCATACTTTTCCAGCGGCTTCGGATAGGGCATCAGCAGGAGATCATACATCCTGCGATCCAGATCGGCCTGATACAGCACGTCATTGTACTGGATAATCTCGTCGTAGTTCTGCGCCGTGAGTGTGTAGCTGTTCCGGTTGTAGTAAAAATTGGCGGTGTAGGATTCGCGCCCGTCGGCCAGCGTTCCATTTTCCTCCCGTAAGCTGCCGCCGTCCTTATCCCGCATACAGGTAAAGCCCGGCAGGGGCGGGTCTGTCTGATGCTCGATGGTCGTGTTGTCATCGTTGGCAAAGACGGTGTCGTAGAGCATATAATACCGCGTCACCCCGTCCACTGTGCGCGCTGCCACGCCCTCATCCGTCTCATGGCCCGGCAGCACCTCCACATAGAGCTTATAGATCCACTGGCGGGGAATGCTCCATTTCACATTGGCGCCGTTGTCGAAAAAGCCCAGAAAGTTCACCGTGCTCGCATCGCCCCACTGGCCGATCAGCTCTTCGGCATAGAGCAGGTCATCGTTCAGCACAGGATACAGGCATTTGATGGTGGAGTTGGTCTTCTCCTGCGTGTACTTCACGTTGTACTCGCCGTTCCAGCCGGCGAAATAGGCGTAGTGGCCCCACTGCCCCTCACCCCGATGCTCATCCGCTTTGTTGGCGGTGTAGCTGCTTCGCGCCGTCTTGATCTGGCCGAACACCTCCTCGGTGGGCCACAGGTGCAGCAGATCGGTGCCGTAGGGGACAGTGAATTCCAGATAGTGGAACCGGTCCCCCTTGGCGTTATAGCCGCCGCCGTCGGGATATGTGCCGATGGTGTAGGTATACGCTGTGCCCGTGGGCTGCTGGATGGTGGGAAGCTCGGCCACCACGCCCCAGTCGCCGCTTTGGATGTTATACAGCAGGCTCTCCACGTCATTGACCGTTTTGCCGTCTTTCTTCGGGCGCGCATTGTTCCCCGTCTCCTGATAAAAGCCGAAGGGTCGCGTGCTGCCGCCCACCACGGAATAGACAGGCGTGTTGCTGGGGTTTGCGGGAGGGGCGACCGTGTCCTCGGCCGAGACATACTCCTTGGCGTAGTAGAACCGCAGGGTGTAGCTCTTGCGGGTGTAGTAGATGTTCACCGTGGTGGAGCCGTCGCCCTCAATGGTGACGTCCTCATCGGCTTTTTCATAGACGGAATGGCGGAAAAGCTCCGGCTTGCAGCCTTCGTTGTGGGTGTGTCCGTCGCCCTCGGTGAGCCCGCAGATGTAGGAATCCGCCTTGAGCCACGATGCATCGCCGGAGACGACCTCACCGGCGACGGCGCTGCGCTTCTGGCTGCCCATGTAGTCATATTCTGTGCCCGCTGCGTTTTGCAGCCAGTACACCGCGGTGTACGTGGTGTCGGCGCTCTTCCACAGGGCGATGTAGCTGGCGTTCTCCGCCGGAACGGTGGTGGGCAGGGTGGTTTCGGCCTTGCCGTCGCCCTCGCCGTTTTCGTCCAGCTTGTCCCAGCCGGCGAAGAGGTAGCCGTGGCGGGTGGGGGTAGTGGCCACAAAGGGCGTACCATAGCGGGCGTAGACGTGCTCAGAGCCGTAGCCGCCGTTGGCATCCAGCTTGACCTGATAGTAATTGCGATCATAGTAGCACTCGAACACGGTGGAGCCGTCCGCCGCCACCGCCTCGGGATAGTGATACAGCTTGGTGAAGCCGCGCGCCTGCTCCTCGCCCAGCCCCAGAGCTTCATTGGCGATGATGGTGCCCGTCAGGGCGCTGTCCCGCCTGTAGAGGTCCACGTTCTCCGTGTACATGTCGTCGTGAATGTTCTGGAAGTAGTAGCGGACAGCGTAGGACACCGCGATGGCCTTGTAGTACACGTTGACGGTGTAGGTCGCCTCGGTATAGCCCGCCCCCACCGACAGATCCAGACTCTGTGCGCTCTCTGTGGCCGCGTCGGGGTCGGTGGTCGCCGGATCATCGGGATCCCAGTAGGGCGCATAGCCCAGATAGGTGGGGGACAGCACCTTCTGGCTGTACGGCTTGCCGCTTTTGATCGTTGCGGAGAAGCCGGTGTAGATGGGCAGCCTGGTCACAGCGTCCAGATAGTTGACGGTGACGTTGATATACTCCGGAGCGCTGCTGCGGGACACCCGGCGCGGCGTGCGTCTGGGCGCAGCCGCCGCGGACGTCTCCTGCGTCAGCTCATCCCTCTGGCGGTTCAGAGCGGCGGCGTCCGCCTCCACATCGTAGGAGACGGTGACCTTGACGGGGTCGGAGGCGCTCTCGCCGCCCACCGCGCAGCGCACCATGGCGCTGCCCTTTTCCAGCGCGGGAGACACCATGGCATACGTCAGCGTCAAGGACGCGGCGGTGGCGTCGTAGATGCTCACCCACGCGCCGTCCAGCAGGATCTGCCACTGATAGTCCGTGTCGCCCGTCTCGCTGGCGGCCTCCAGCGTAACGCGGCCGGACTGGGGCAGCGTCACCTGCGCCGTTTTTGCCCCGTCCACGGTGACGGTGACGGCATCGGACGCGTCGCCCACCACGGTCAGGCCGCCGGGCAGCAGCTCCATAAACAGCACAAGCCCCAGCAGCAGCGAGAGCAGCCGCCGGAAGCTCATGGTTCGGTTATTGGTACATTTCTTCATTCGGCGTCACCTCCCGCTCAGCCGTTGACCCGCGCCCACGCGGTTTCCGCTGTATCCCCGCCCTCCCGCTGTACCGCAGCCGCCTGCACGTGGATGTGCAGCGCTTTGGACAGCTCTTCCAGCTCCGTGCGGGTCATATTCTCCGATACGTTCACCGCGCCGCCGGCGATAAGCCCGGCATCCAGCGCCGTGTTGGGCGCCAGCTCCCGATAGTAGACATTGTCCCGCAAATGCGTCCAGCCGTCGGCCACCCGCCAGGACAGCCTGCCGGCTCCGTAGGTATAGGTGCGGTTATCCGCGCCCCGCGTCCAGTCGGAGCCCTTCAGCTCCACAAAGACGTATGTGGCGGCCTCGCTGCCGTCAAAGCGGACGGTCAGGTCCTTTTGGGCGGCCACGCCGGGCTGCACCTGCGCGCTGCCGCTGTCGGTAACGGTCAGGCCGCCGAAGGTGATGACCCGCGCCCCGTCCTGTGAATGGGCGGAGGCCACATAGCGGGAGAAGGTCACGCCGGTGAGGGCAAAGGTGGCCACCGCCAGATACAGCAGCCATGCCCGCAGGGGCAGGCGGCGCTTATTCGGTTTTCCCAGCCGCTTGCCTGCCATAGTCCTCTCCTCTGTCGCGTTTCTTCTGTAATACGTCCGGTACCAGCACCAGAACGGGGATCATCAGCACCAGACACAGCGCGCCCAGCGGCGTGCGCAGGAACCGCACCGCCGCGCCCGCGCCGTGAAGCGTCAGCACCACCCGCCCCAGCACATCGGCGGGCGGCACGGTGTCCGCGTCGGCGGTGTTGTTGGCGTCGCCCTTTGTCCGATAGCCCTCCGCCGTCACCTCCGTGACGCGGTGGGTGGTGGTGTTGGCGCCGCTGCGGAACATGATGATATCCCCGGCGCTGTACGTCTCCTGCCGGTGTACGATCACCAGATCGTCGGCGCGGATGGCCGGCTCCATGCTGCCGGTGAGCACCACCGCCGTGCGATAGCCCAGAATGGCGGGACTGTCGTTGTGAAAAAGTCTCTGCGCTGCCAGTGTGTACAGATTCGCCAGCAGCACCAGCGCCAGTGCCGCCACGAATACCCCTTGCACCGTCCTGATGACGGCACATCCGATTTTTTTAGCCACGCTTGTGTCTCCTTTTTGTGTTTATGCCTGTGATGATAACGATCAGTGCCGCCGCACCCGGCGCCAGCACATACCACACCGGGGAGAACTCGTCGCCGGTCTTGTAGTCGGGCTTTTCCGGGTCGATGACCGTGCCGCCGGAGCTGCCCTGATCGGTGACGGTCAGATAGAAGCCCAGCTCCTCCACATCCGTGGCGGCGTTGCCCAGCGCCGTGTCCGCCGCGTCCTGCTGGGCGCTCACCTCAAACAGCCACGACCACAGGATGGAAAAATCCTGCCGCTGGTTGCCGCCCACGGTGCCGCTGACGGCGCGCACCACCTGCCCCTTGTCCACCCCGTCGGGAAGGACGTAGGACGTTGTGTCGGCAAAGGCCTCGCCGGTAAGGGCGGAGGTCACCGGCAGGGCGGCGTTCGTCTTTTTCTCATAGAGCACGGCGGTGTAGCGGACGGTGCGGCCGGTGTTGTTTTTCAGCCGCACCAGCGTCTCCCCCGCCGTGCCGGGGGCGATCACGTTCTGCCCGTCGGCGGCGTTCACGTTGTCGTAGCTGCGGCGGAACAGCTCCAGCCGCGCCGCGCCCTGTCCGTCCGTCTCCGTGGCGCTGTCCCACGTGAGCCGTCCGGTGGTGTAGGTCAGAATATGCTCCGGGCGGGTGCCGCTGCTGGCGTAGGTCACGCCCAGCGCCGCCGGAAGCAGGATAAGCTGGATAAGGAGCAGCGTCAGCACCACCTCCAGCCGATTGGTTTTTTCGCGGAGGCTCATGCCGTCCCTCCCTTCCCCATCCGTTTTCCGGTACGCAGGCCGTCCGTCCGCCGCGCGGACAAACCGCCTATATACCGGAGCTCCCGCCTGCCCGCAAGGGGCAGGCGGGTTCTCGATGCCGCAGGGAATAGGGGTGTTTCTCCGCGACCCGTACAGCAAATTGGTTAAGATAGATCAGTCGATCTGGGTGACGGTGGTGACAACCTTCAGCAGAATATCAGCAGCCTCGCCCTTAGCAGCCTGATCGCCCAGATAGGTGTCCTTTATATCACTGGCATCGTCATGATGGAACGGCCATTCCCAACTGACAGAAGGTACTTTATGATCTTCGGCAGTGAGGCTATCCAAAGAAGTTCCCGCCTTATACGTGGCACTGAAAGCATTAATTCTGTTCTCAACTTCCCTACTCAGCGCCTCGGCGTTATCGAATTTAGTACCATCAACAAGCACATTTCCCCAAGTCTGAGTTGCAGCGTCGTATTCGGGAATCTTAATCTGCAAGGGGCAGTAGAAATTACCATCTGCATCCTTCCATTTGTCGTTGAGGGTCAGCGTTGCTGTGTACTGCACCCGCACCGCTACCTCAGGGGTTCCAGTCAGAGTCATGCTGACCATGTTGCCCTTGGTTCCGGGAGCAACCAGCTTGCTATCATTCGAAGATACCACAGACTGAGCAATAGTTGCCTTAACGTTGATATCATCCGTGTCGTATTCCTTGGCGAACATGGTTCCATTGGCGGTGATGGTCACGCCAAATTTTGCAACACGGGCACTGTCGTGTCCGGTACCGCTGGTCACATACTTAGCGAACGTGCCGCCCACGAAGCAGCTGGTCACCAGCACCAGCGCCAGCAGCAGGCCGGCCACGCGCATGGTCTTTCCTGTTTTCTTTGTTTTCATACGTTTCCTCCATTCTGCTCCGGCACTCCCCCGGAGCTGCGTTTTTTTATTTTCTGCGCCTCCCCAGACGCGGGTTTACAGATCATTCGGCGGGCTATGCTCTCCCGCCCCGCAATCCCTGTGGGGCGGGACCCATGTGTCCCGCCGCAGGTATGCGCTCGCTCACGGCGGGGCACACAGGCCCCGCCCTACAACTCCTCGCAATGACACGTCTCCGTAGGGGACGGCGTCCTGCAGTGGAGCGCAGCGGAACAAATGCCCTTGGGGTACGACGTCCCGCCCCTGTCATTCCGAGCCAGTGACCGATGTCACTGGCGTGGGAATCCGTTTCCCGTCATTCGGCGGGCTTTTCCGCCTTCAGCCGCTCCAGCTCCCGGCGCAGCTGCTCCTTCTCCTCGTCACCGGCGCGGGTCTCCCGGCGGCGGCGCAGGATATCCCACACCACGAAGGCGCACACCGGCACGCCGATGAAGATCACCATGCCCAGCGGCTTTTGCAGGAACAGCGCGAAGTCGCCCACCTTGGGAATACGGCCGCTGTACTGGCCGATGATCTGGTCGGCGCTGATAGGCTCGTCCTCGGTGTTGTTGGCGTCGCCCTTGGTGACGAATTCCGTCCGGTCGGCGCTGATGGAGACGATGCGGTGGGTGACGACGATGCTGCCGTCCATAAAGGCCACCACGTCGCCCACCTTCAGCTCGTCAATGTCGGCCTGCTTGGTAAAGATCAGGTCGCCCACCTCGATGTGATCCTCCGCCGTCCCGCTCATGGAGCCGGACAGCACCACCATGGGCGCTACGCCCAGCACGGTGGGCGGCGTCTCCGGGTGGAGGGTTCCCTTGACGATGATGACGATGTTGCACACCAGAAAGAACCCGAACACCACGCACAGCACCGCGCCGATGATATGCAGCGCCGCGCCGCTTTTCTTTTTTTCTGTCATGTGTTTACCCCTTCCAAAATTATTTTTATATGGACGATCCATATATACACATGCCCAAATTGTCATTCTGCGCCGGTGATGGCCACCGGCGCGGGAATCCGTTTTCCCCGAAAAAACAAAAAAACCGGCTGCAAAACAGCGTACCCGCAGGGTACGTTCTTTTGCAGCCGGTCAATCATGCAGTCAGTCCTGTTTAGACACCTTGGCTTTGCGTCTCAGCCTTTCGGCTGATTTGCCAAATATTCGATTCTTTATAATTATATTCTCTTTATCGTGTTTCGTCAAACGTCATCTTGTATAAATTTTTTGGTATCCTTGCGTCGATTTTTGGCGAATACGCCTATTCCAGCTCCTCAAGCGCGGCCAGCACCCGCCGGTAAGCCGTCTCCGTCTCCGCCAGACGCGCCTGCGCGCCGGACAGCTCGCCGTGGCGCAGGCACTCCGTCATGTCCGACGCCAGCGCCCGCAGCCGCTCCAGCCCCAGATTGGCGGCCACGCCCTTGAGGGTATGCGCCGCGCGGAAGGCGGCCTGCACATCGCCGCGCCCCAGCGCTTCGGACAGCTGGGGAAACGAGTCGTCCAGCGGAAACAGCCGCAGGAATCGCCGGGTCGCGTCCGCGCCGCCCAGGCGCGGCGCGGCCTCGGCGGCGGTGCCGCCGACAGCACGGTAGAATTGGTCAAGCGTCATGGCGCTTCCTCCTTATGCATTCCACGATGGTGCGCAGCATCTGCGCCGCGTCCAGCGGCTTGGGAATATGCCCGTCCATGCCCGCCTCCAGACAGGCCGCCACATCCTCGTCAAAGAGGTTGGCGGTCATGGCGATGATGGGCAGCGCCGCGTCGGGGCGCTCCATGGCGCGGATGGCGCGGGTGGCGTCCAGCCCGTCCATGACCGGCATCATCACGTCCATGAGTACCGCGTCCAGCTCTCCGGGCTTCGACGCGGCGAATGTCTCCACCGCCTCGCGGCCGTCCCGCGCCTGTACCACCTGCGCACCGGCGTCCTCCAGCAGATAGACGGCGATCTGGCGGTTCAGGTCGTTGTCCTCCGCCACCAGAATGCGGCAGCCCGTCAGGGACGGCAGCGCCGCAGGTATGGCCGCCGGCTCCGGGTCGGTACGGGGTATGACAGGCATGCTGATCTCAAACCGCGTGCCCGCGTCACGGGCGCTGTCCACCCGGATGGTGCCGCCGTACCCGTCCACGATGCGCTTCACCACCGCCAGACCCAGTCCCACGCCTCCGGCGGTATCGTCGCGCACGGCGTTCTCCTGTGCGAAGGCCTCGAACATGTGCTTCTGGAACTCCTCGCTCATGCCCACGCCGTCGTCCTCGCAGATAAACGTCAGTCGGCAGATGCCGTCCGCGTCATAGGCGGTACGGAAGCGGCAGCGCACCTCGCCGCCGGGAAAGCTGTATTTGATGGCGTTGCCGATGATATTCTGGCATATCTGGCGCAGATACAGCGGGTTGCCCTGAAATTCGTCGCACGCCAGCGCCATCTCCGGCTCCGCCAGCGTCACGCCGCGCTCCTCCGCCTGCGCCCGCGCCAGCAGCATGACCTCATCCAGCTCCGTTGACAGGCGATAGGGCATGGTCACGGAGGCAGTTTCCTTCCGGCTCAGGCGATTCAGGGTCAGGACGTCGTTGACCAGCGCCAGAAGATAGCGCGCGGCGGTCTGTGCCTTCTCGCGGCAGTCCTGTACCCGCTCCCGGTCGCCTGGGCTGCGTCCGATGATCTCCAGCATGCCCATGATGATGTTGATGGGCGTGCGGATATCGTGGGACATGCTGCGCAGGAAGTCCGTCTTAGACTGATCCGCCGCGGTCGCCCGCTGCACCTCGGCCTCCAGCTGCCGCTGGTAGGTCTTCTCCCGGCGCTTGCGCTCCTGATCGGCGCCCATCAGAAGCAGCAGCATCACCACCACCGCCGCCGCGTATACGCCGAAGACGGCGATGACCGCGTTGCGGCTTCGGGCGAACACATAGCTCTCCGCCATGAATACATACAGGCGGTAGTCCCGATACAGGCCGCGCACGCCGAGAAACGCCTCGTCGGTGTTGATCCGTGTCATGGTGCTGCCGCCGCCGGCCTCGTCCAGCGCACGGATCAGGGCGACCTGCGAAACCGGCTTTCCATGCTGCGTCTCGTCGCTGGAGCCGATGACCGTCTCGCCGTCGGTGATGTAGGCATAGACCCTGTTGCTCAGCACCGTCTCATACCCGGCCAGCAGACTCTCCACCGACGACTGATAGGCCGCCAGCTCGCCGGTCTTGCGCTGGCGGGCGCAAAAGATGACGCCCGGCGCGTCCTGCCGCGCCACCGCCGCGATGTCAAAGAATTTACCGTTGCGGGTCAGGCGCTGGGAGAATATTTTCTCCGGATACTGCCGTATGGCGGCGATGGCGCTGCCGGTGTACAGGTCGTGCCACTCGCCCTCGCCGTAGGCAAACTCCGGCTTCAGCTCGCCGTTGAGCACCAGCACATCGGTCATGCGCTGGCGCCGTGCGTAATCCTCCAGATATTCGTCTGTCCAGATACCGGGCAGCAGCACGCCGGATGTGGCCAGCTCCGCCGCCTGCTCCGTCAGGCGCACAAGGCTCTTCACCTCGTCCGCCACGATGATCTCCCGGTAGGTGACGCACTGGCGCTCAAGATAGTACACCGTGCGATCCATGGTGCGCTGGGCGTCCCGGCGGCCGAGATATATCCCCACCAGCGCCGTGGCCGCAACAGCCGCAAACCCCACCGCCAGCATGAGCAGAAGGGCGGCCTTGTTGGAAATTCTCTTCATCATGGCGTCACCCCACCAAGGCCGCTTTCGCGTCCACACCGTATCCCGCCAGAATATCCGCGATGGTGCCGTCCTCCTTCATCTCCTCCAGCACCGCGTCCAGCTGCTCGGCCAGACCGCGGTCGTCCTCCAGGCTGAAGGCCGCACCCAGCCCCACACGCAGCAGCTCCTGCTCCAATATCCGGTAGCTGCCCGTATGGTAGCTCATAAAGTGCCGGTAGGCCGTCTCGTGACCGGCTCCGGCATCCACATAGCTCTTGTTCAGCGCGGCGAACACCTCGTCCATGCTGACGAAGCTGTACACGTTCTGTACCCGCTCCACGCCGTCCACCTGATGGTTCAGCAGCAGCTCCTCCGGTCTGGAGGCGTTCTGCACGGCGATCCGCTTTCCGTTCAGATCGCTGAGCCGGTAAATGCCGCTGTCGCTGCGTACCACCATCACCTGACGGCTGTACATATACGGCCCTGCCCACTGGTAGCGATCCTCGCGTCCTGTCATGGAAAAGCAGCCCCAGAGACAGTCCACCGTGCCCTGCTCCAGCAGGATGTCCTTGAACTGCCATGCGATCTTCTGAAATTCCGGCTCGTACCCCATACGGCGGCAGGCTTCCGCGGCGATCTCCACATCAATGCCGGCAAAGGAGCCGTCCTCGTCCAGATAGAAGTACGGCTCGTAGTTATCGCTGCCGATGACCAGCTTCGGCAGCGGCTCGTCCTGCTCCTGCCGTCCGCAGCCGCACAGCACCAGCGCGCACAGCACCAGCAGCGCCGCCAGCCGTTTCCCTATATGCGTCATTGGCTCTCCTCCCCGGTGTAAACCTCGCGGCGCAGCGTACCCTGCAATTCCCGCAGACACTCCACCAGCAGCGGGTCAAAGGCGCCGCACTCCCCCGCCGCGATCATCTCCATAGCCTTCTCCATGGGGTACGGCTCCTTGTATACCCGGCGGCTCACCAGCGCGTCGAACACGTCCGCCAGCCCCGCCGCCTGTGCCGCGATGGGTATTTCCTCGCCCCGCAGCCCGTCCGGATAACCCTTACCGTCAATACGCTCGTGGTGCCAGCGGCATATCTCCGCCGCCGTTTCCAGCAGCGGCTCGCCCTGATAGTCCTTCATGCTGCGCAGGATCGTCTCGCCTATGACCGGATGTCCCTTGATGATCTCAAATTCCTCCGCCGTCAGCTTGCCGGGCTTGTTGAGTATCTCGTCGGGAATGTCCAGCTTGCCGATATCGTGAAACATGGCCGCCGCCGCAATGCGCCGGCAATCCGGCCGGGTGAGCCGGTACCGGTCGGTCTTTTCCGTCAGGCGCTCCAGCAGCAGCTCCGTCAGGCGGCGGATATGGCGGGCGTGATCGCCGCCCTCGCCGTTGCGGTAAGCCACGATCCGCGCCAGCACGTCGGCCATCATGCCGCTGCTGCGCTCCTGCGCACGCGCCTGCTGTATCAGCACCGATGTGAGCCGCCGCTGGCGGGCGTACAGCTTCACCGTGTTCATCACGCGGCGGCGCACCACCTGCACATCGAAGGGGCGCTCGATGTAATCCGCCACGCCCAGCTCATAGGCGTGGCTCATGCTATCCGCCGAGGTGTCCGCCGTGATCATAATGACCGGTATGTCGTCCAGCAGCTCCCGCCGCTGCATCTCCTCCAGCACCTGAATACCGTCCATGCCCGGCATGATCATATCCAGCAGCACCAGCGCGATGTCTGTTCCATATTTTTCCAGCTGTGCCATGCACTCCGCGCCGTCCGCGGCCTCTGCCAGCTGAAACTCCCCGCCCAGCATCTCCCGCAGAATGGCGCGGTTCAGGGGCGCGTCGTCCACAATGAGGATACGCTGCGCCCTCTCGCCGCCGACCGTCTCCTCGTCCCCTTCCCTGACCACCGCGTCCTTCCTCCGCTTGGCGCGGTACATGAGCCGGTCGGCGCGGTGGGCGGCCGCCGCTATCGTTTCACCCTGCGCCATCACGCAGCCGATGCTGACCGTCAGCCGCAACTCATCGCCGCAGCCGGGTATGCCGGCGCTCTGCACCCGCTGCCGCACCGTCTCCAGCATGGCGGCGAACTCCTTTTCCTCCGCTTGGGGCACCAGTATCAAAAATTCGTCACCGCCGTACCGTACCAGCGAGCCGCGGCTGCCCAGCTCCCGGCGGATCACCTCCGCCAGCGCCCAGAGCGCCTTGTCCCCCACGCTGTGCCCGTACACGTCGTTGTACAGCTTCAGGTCGTCCATATCCACCAGCGCCACGCCGCCGCGGAACGCCTCCGCGCTCATGTCGCGCTCGTAGTGGTTGCGGCTGAGCGCGCCGGTCAGAACGTCCTGCTCCTGCTCCTGGGTGTCCCGGCCGGAGATCACCAGCACGTTGTCGTTCACCCGGTCGATGCGGATGTCGTACTGGCGGTACGCCTGCCCGCCCTGCCGGAAGCGCAGGCGAAAGCTGTCGTTATCCGCGTTCCCATCAAAAAAGCCGCGCAGGTTTTCGCCGCTGAGATAGCGCGTCCAGACATCCTTTTCCGCTGACACGGCGCAGCCGTCCCGGAAGATATTCCGCAGCTCGTCCACGCTGTACCACTTGTCGCTGATCCCCTGTGCCAGCCCGGTCTTGCACACCCGCAGCTTGCCGCAGCTCCTGTCGTATTCGCACACCGTGTCGCAGAAGGGCAGCAGCGCCGCGATAAACCGATCCTTTTCCATCATAACGATTACCCCATACCGTCACGCCGTCGCCGGCATTTTTTCTGTATATTATACCGAAATCCGCCGGGCATTGCAACAGCCGCAGCAGGAAAAAGCGCGGCCTTTCGGCCGCGCTCAGACTGTCAAAAAACCTGCCCGGTCACAGGTATCGGAGGGAAGGA
>ENA-USZK01000177-USZK01000177.1-human-gut-metagenome-genome-assembly--contig:-NODE-177-length-38076-cov-11.362194_pt1 | contig 38076 bp, 54 predicted proteins | sample MGYA00250043_ERZ773534 | MGnify/ENA primary metagenome ERZ773534 (study PRJEB29103, sample SAMN06112056) | human gut metagenome | biome: human gut; feature: ankylosing spondylitis patient; material... | reverse complement strand
GTATAAGGTCAGATAATCTGACAAAATTCCCGCAGCAGCTCTTTGCTCTCCGGTGCGGTAACTGGAACACATCGATTAATGGCGTGTATCGGTCGGTACAGGTCGGGACAGAATATAAAAACGAATACGCAAGCCCCATCCCCATCATGCCGACGGAGCTGCTGGTGAATGTGGAGGATGAAACGGAAAAAATCCGGCTTGCGTATTTTAAAAATGGCGGCTGGCAGAGCGTGGTGGTCCCGCGCTCCACGTTGGCCAACAAAAATAAAATAATTTTACTGGCAGACAATGGCGTTGAAGTCAACAGCGACAACGCCGGTCTGCTGGTGAAGTATCTGGCGGAGGTCATAGCCATGAACCCGGACATCCTGCCGCGGGTAAAGTCGATTGACCACATGGGCTGGTCCGATGCAGGCTTTGTGCCGTACACGGATGAGGTCAAGCTGGACTGTGAGGACCAGTATAAATCTCTGGTGCAGGCAGTCTCCAGCAAGGGCACGCTGGAAGAATGGGCGGCCTACGTCGCCCCGCTCCGTCAGAACCTGTACATGCGCCTGATCCTGGCTGCAAGCTTTGCGAGCGTGCTGGTCGAGCGTGTGGCTGCCCTGCCATTCGTGCTGCATCTTTGGGGTGGCACCGGCAGCGGTAAGACTGTAGCCATGATGGTGGCTGCGTCTGTCTGGGGTAATCCGGGCATGGGCAAGCTGGTGCGGACCATGAATATGACGGTCAACTCTATGATGAGTACGGCGTCTATCCTGCGTAACCTGCCGTTCTTTGGCGATGAGCTACAGACGATTAAAAGCCGCTTTGAAAATTATGACACGCTGATCATGCGCGTCACTGAAGGTCTCGACCGCGGTCGTATGACGAACGCGACCTTCCAGCGGCAGAAGTCCTGGCTGAACAGCTTTGTTTTTACCGGTGAAGAACCGTGCACGAAGTCTCAGTCCGGCGGCGGTGTAAAAAACCGCGTCGTCGAGGTAGAGTGCGACCAGCAGATAATTAAAAACGGCAATGCTGTGGTTAATTTTATCACGCAGCACTTTGGCTGTGCAGGCAGGGCGTTTATCGAAGCGCTGGAAGGGAAGAATCTTGCGGCTGATTACAATGAGATTATGCGTCTGGTGCTGGAAGTAACGGATACGACAGAGAAGCAGGCCATGGCGATGGCTCTTATGCTGCAGGCGGATGCGATTGCGAGCAAGGCCATCTTTGGTGATCCTGGCGATGTGCTGACTCCGCAGGATATTCTTGGCTTTGTGAAGAGCAAGGCTGAGGTCGATGTTAGCGAGCGGGCCTGGAATATTATTGTCGATGTTATCGGCGCCAACGCTGACAAGTTCGATACCGAGCTTGATGATTATGCTGGTTATGCCTACTGGGGTAGACGCAAGAATAATGGTGTTATCATGATCAACAAGACGGTCTTGGAGCAGGAGTTAGAAAAGAATGGCTTCGACTTTTCAGCGCTTAAGAAAAAATGGGCGGAGAGCGGTCATTTACTGAAAACGACGCAGGGACGATTCTCCAATGTGTACAGGTTAAATAACACGAGAGCAAACTACGTTGCTCTTTATGTCAAGGCGTAAGCTATGTAAGCCAAATGTAAGCCAGAAAAATGGCTTAACCATGCGGGTTTTAAATATTTGGCTTACATAATCACATGACTTACATAATTAGATATATACGTATGGAGTTTTCCGCTTTAGGCTAGGGCGGAAATAAAAATAATATATATCGATATCCTTTCAAAAAAAATGTAAGTCTGTAAGCCAAAAACAAAAAAAGCCTTAACCATGCGGTTTGTAGGGTTTTTAAATGTAAGTAAAAACGTCAGCTGGCTTACGTAAAACTGCAGCTAAAGGAGGAAAACGATGTTATTTAAAATTTTGAGTACTATGTTACGTGACTTTATTGCAGGGCTGGTTATGGCGGTGGGGTGCTGCTGTATGATGGTGGCGCAGGCTTTTGTCAAAGCTGCTGTTTGCCTCGCCCAGTTTGCGTGCAAGGTCAATGGGGTGAAATGTGATGTTAAGTAAAATCTGTCTGGTGTTTGCAGTGCTGATCAGCATTGTGTGGATAGTAAGCCTGACGGTGTTAGTTGGTTGCGGTGCTGTATGGGCGCTGCAGAAGTTAGGAGGTATGTAAATGTATATCAAAACTAAAAGCGGAGACTATGTGAACTCCAAGAATATCGGTGCCTTAAAAATCAAATATCATAGTGGCGATTTTAAGGTTGTGGCAGACTGCATTAGCTATTGTGGCGAACCTTGCTTCTATTCCAGTGCCGACGAGGAAGACGCACAAGCGTATATGAACTTGATGGTGAACCATCTGGATGAGGTGGAAGCTGCAACCATGCAGTACCCGCGTTGCGCTATTCTCAAGGTGTCGGAGTCTACTGTTGATGCAATGCGTTATAGCTATCGCAATCGCCCGCTCCAGAACGAGCCGCCACGTAGCAATCGCCCGCTCCAGAACGAGCCGCCACGTAGCAATCGCCCGCTCCAGAACGAGCCGCCACGTGTAGCCAGCAAGAACACTAAGCTGTCCGCAATGCTGACAGCGCTTGTTGATGACTTCGCCGCATCCGGCGACACGGACAATCTCCTGAAAATCAACGCGTATATCCGTATGTATCTGCAGCAGGAGGCTAACCATGAATAAACAATATCTGATGTTGAATCTGGAGTCTGACACCTTTAAGGGCATGAAGGCCGATTTTGATGAGCTGCTGCAGCAGCTTCTGGAGAAGCTCTTTGCTGGCCGTATTGCTGATGGCTCTATCAGCATGAAGCTGTCCGTCAGCTTGACCGAAACCTATTCTGAAACAATGGGTAAAGACATTGCAGTACCGCTGTTCAAGCACAAGGTTACCGCCAATTACACGGAGAAGCTGGAGAATGCCGGTGCTGTCTCCCTGCCTAACACGTATCTGGAATACGACGAAGAACTAGGGGAGTTCGTCCTGAAGCCTTGCGGCGGCGAGCAGGACATGTTCGCGGAGCAGGAGGCTGAGGCTGATGAAGCAACTGTCGACGTTAAAGCCATTCCGCAGGACTGTCACCGTCCCCTGCAGGTGCGTGATCCTATGTGCAATGACTGCGCTAATCGCGATACCAGCGCCTGCGACCATTGCGATGGCTGCGACAAGTGGGAGCCTATTGCAAAATGATTCAGCTGCGTCCCTACCAGCAGGAGCTGGTGGATAATATCCGCAGGGCAATCGGTCAGGGGCGGCACAGCGTGTGTGCAGTGTTGGGCTGCGGCGGTGGCAAGAGCGTTATCCAGGGCAACATCGCCGCCAGCGCCACGGCACGCGGTAACAGGGTACTGTTCGTCGTGCACCGCAAGGAGCTGTGCCAGCAGATTACCAACACCTTCACGGCGTGCGGCGTAGACTTCTCACTCTGTACCGTAGGCATGGTGCAGACGGTCTGCCGCAGGCTGGCAAAGACTCCGGAACCTAAACTGATCCTGGTAGACGAAGCGCACCACATTCTGTCGCAGAGCTATTTGTCCATCCTGCAGCATTTTCCTGGTGCCGTCGTCTTAGGCTTTACCGCCACGCCGCAGCGCATGAACGAGGGTGGTCTGGGGGCTGTCTTTGAAGAGCTCATCGAGTCAGTGAGCACCGAGTGGCTCATCCAGAACCATTATCTGGCTCCCTACAAATACTACGGCGTGCAGCTGGCGGATGCCAGCAAGCTGCATACTAAACGCGGCGACTACGACAAGGCTGAGATTGAAGCTCTTATGAATAAGCGTGCCATCTTTGGCAGTGCTGTTGAGAACTGGCTGCAGCTGGCCAAGGGCAAGCAGACCATCGTGTACTGCTCGTCTATCGCCACCAGCGAGGGCACAGCGGCCGCTTTCCGGGAGCAGGGGATAAATGCTATGCACCTTGACGGTACAACGCCACAGGCGCAAAGACAGGCCGCCGTAGAGGGGTTCCGGCGTGGCGAGGTCACGGTCCTTTGCAATGTTGATTTGTTTGGTGAGGGCTTCGACGTGCCTGACTGCGATTGCGTGGTCCTGATGCGGCCTACCAAGTCGCTCACGCTGCACATCCAGCAGTCGATGCGCTCCATGCGCACCAATCCCAACAATCCGGATAAGGTTGCGCTGATCCTGGACCATGTTGGCAATTTCACCCGGCACGGTCTGCCGGATGACGTGCGAGAGTGGTCGCTGGAAAGCAAAGCCAAGAAGAAAAAGCAGGAGCTCAGTGTCAAGCAGTGCCCGGTGTGCTTCGCAGTGGTCAAGTCAGCGGTCACCGAGTGCCCTCTCTGTCATTACGTATGGGAGAAGGAAGAGCGCGAAGGTCCGGAGGTCGTGGAGGACATCATCCTGCAGGAAGTCGCGCGCATGCCGTATAGTAAGCACATCGAGTGTAAGTCGTGGGCGCAGCTGGAGCTGTTCCGCTCGACGCACAAACGAGCTGATGGTAAGATTTTTAAGTTCGCCTGGTCGCTGCACAAAGCGGTGCAGCTGGGGCTGGCAGTACCGGAACGGTACCGCAGTGCAGCTATCCGCCTGCTGCGTCAGGATGAATACAGGAGGTTAAAGTTTGAATAAATCTGAAGCTCAAATCATGAAGGAGATTGAGGTTGCGGTGTCTGCTGCAGGGCATAAGATTTTCCGCGTCAATGTTGGCGAGGGCTATCTGTACCGCACGCAGCCGACGCAGGCGACACTCGACCTCGAGAACAAGCGCAGCCGCTGGTTTAAGAGCGGACCGCCGCAAGGCTACAGTGATTTGTCTGGCGTAGCGTATCCGTCGGGCAAGGCAATCTTTATCGAGTGCAAGACGGCAACCGGCAAGCCGACGCTGCAGCAGTGCGTGTTCCTGCTGGCGATGTTGGCAGCGGGTGCCAATGCCGGTATCGCACGCAGCTCCGAGGAGGCGCTGGCGATTTGCGAGATGACGGACGACCTGCGTCAGAAGATGGGGGAGTATATCCATGGCTGGTTGGTTAAGCTTAGGCAGCGTGGTAAGTGATCCGTGGCCTGATTGTGCCGGCAGCGAGTTCTGGGGGCAGCTGCTACCAAGCGCTGCCCGCCATGATCACAAGCTGTATGTTAAGCTCATCGGCCTACGCTTTGCCGGAGCAGAGCTGCTGCCTAGTGCACGCTTCGGCCTGCGCCTGGTCATGGCTAACGAGGCGACGGTGACTCAGCAGGAGGCGAGGGAGCTGCTTGCTCCCCACTCTGAGCTGTTACTGAATTTATTTTTACACATAGGAGGTGGCGCAGGTGGACAACAAAAAACTGATACATGATACTGTTGTAGCGACGCTGGCTGCCTTAAATAGTCAGCCTAAGCCGCAGGACTGCTACAAGGCGACGGAAGCACGGCTGTATGCTTACTCGACGCTGAGCGCGAACATTGAGCAGTACAAGCTTGATATCCGCGACCTGAAGGCGGAGCGTGTCACGGAAAAATCTAAAGACATTACCTGCTGGGGCGGCGCAAGTTCTCGGTTGACACCCGAAGAGAAGCAGCAGGCACGCATTATGGCTGTAGAAGTTAAGCTGGCCCGTGATCAGGCGGAAGTTGATAAAATTGACCGAATCTTGAACAGGCTGGAAGCAAGCGAGGATGCGGTGGCGGTAGACCTTATCCGTCAGGCGTATTTTTTCTGCGTGCCTTTGGATGATATTGCGCTGCGTGAAGGTGTATCGCTCTCGACCATACAGCGCAGGCGTACGCGCCTGGTGCGGCAGCTGGCGTTGATGTTATATGGAGCGGAGGCATTGATGTGAGATTCGTAGATTTTTTCGCAGGAATCGGCGGTATTCGCTTAGGCTTAGAGCAAGCCGGGCATAAATGCGTCGGCTTCTGTGAGTTTGATAAGTACGCCAGGACGGCGTATAAAGCTATGTACGATACGGAAGGAGAGTGGGAATCGCATGATGTTCGAGCAACTAAGTCTTATGATGTTCCAGCCGCCGACCTCTGGTGCTTCGGCTTCCCATGCCAAGACATCAGCGTCGCAGGCAAGCAAAAAGGCCTGCAAGAAGGTGAGCGAAGCGGATTGTTTTACGAAATTATGCGACTGCTTGCCGGACGCAGGCAAGAAGATAGACCCCGATGGCTTCTCGTTGAAAATGTTAAAAATCTACTTAGCATTGGAAACGGATTTGATTTCGCGCGGCTGCTGTGTGAAGTGGGGGGGGCACGGGTATTCTCTCCAATGGGACACTCTCAACAGCAAAGACTACGGTGTTCCCCAAAACAGGGAGCGCGTGTTCATTGTCGGACATCTTGGAAACATCCGTGGACGAGAAGTATTTCCTATCCGACCAACAGACGGCGAGAATACTTGCGAACTCAAGGAGATAACACAGGGCGTTGCCGATGGTCAAAGAATCTATGACGGAAGTGGATTAGCAAGAACGCTAAGGGCCGAAAGCGGTGGACTGGGCGGTAAAACAGGCTTGTATGTTGTTAAAGTACTGAAACCGTATGGCTCAACAGGCGGTGTGTGTGGCTTAAAAATTGCTGAAAATAAAACAGGTATAGCGTCAACGTGTGCTGCACGTGATTATAAAGGCATCTGCAGGCATGACGGCAACGCTGTTGTCTGCATGAGTATCAGAGGACAGAAACTGCAAAAGCAGATTGATGTAGCTCCGACCATTGACACTGGTTGCAGAGACAATTTAACGCGTAAGCAGACTTGTTGCGCAGTGTTAACGCCAGACCGAGGAGAGAAACGGCAGAACGGCAGGCGAATAAAAGAGCCGGGCGAGCCTGGTTTTACTTTGACAGCGCAGGACAGACACGGCGTAGCGCTGCTTGACGAAAATATCCGTATTCGCCGCTTAACTCCTCGTGAGTGCTGGCGTTTGCAAGGCTTTCCAGATGAATATTTTGACAAAGCGAAAGCGGCAGGTATCAGCGATACTCAACTGTATAAGCAAGCAGGAAACGGCGTTACTGTTAATGTGGCACGTGCTATCGGCGAAAGGTTAAAGGAGATTGAGAAAAATGAAACTCTATGAAGCGGTGTGGTTGAGTTGCAGGGAAGAGGTGACGCCGATATTATGATTAATTTGTATCCCGCAATTGCCGAAATGTTGGGCGTGGAGCTGGGTGAGGAATTTAAGATTAAAGGTGCTGCCGACTGGATGCTTTTTCATTTTGAGGAACGCGGACTGAGAGTAAGAAATGTTGATGCAAAAGTAGAGTTGTCTGATGGAGTTGATGGCGCATTGTTTGAGAGATTGCTGGGTGGTTATCTCGAAATCGTCAAATTACCGTGGAAACCCAAAATGTACGAGGAATACTGGACGTTCGGAAAATTGGGGAAACAATGGACTGTGGGAACTCTCTCGTGGAAAGAACTCCCATATGAAATTCTTTTATTAAGCAAAGGCTGGGTATACCGTACTCGTGCTGAAGCGAAAACGGCATTGCCTGCTGTGGCGAAAGAAATGGGCGTGGAGTTTATAGTTTAGGAGGATTGTTATGATTACATATAGAGAATTTACATCGTTTATTAATGATGAACTTACTCGTGTAGGAAATCTGTTCGAGGAAAAACAGCAGCAGTATTCTGCTGGTGCTGATCCGCTGTCAAACTTCCGCACCGGTGCATTGCTGGAGCATCATGATGGTGGCTATGACATGATGTATGATGTGGCTAAGGGCTACCTGAACAAGCACATTGCTTTTCTCTACGACCATGGTATCGCCGACAAAACGGAAGAATCCTTGCGCGACATGGTGGTTTATGGTCTGATTATGTTGTACATGGTCAAGAAGCACAAGGAATGGCTTGCGCAAGTGAAGGAGTGACCTTGATGAGCAGTAAACGTAAACTTAAGCGCCGCAATCCTGCGCCGGTGGCAGGCTTTAAATACGAGCGCATGTGCCAGGCTGTGTCCGAGCAGGCTATCTATCGCGTGCTGGCTGTTGCGATTGATATCCTTTGAAATGATTTCGGTGGTCTGCAGCGCAAGGACCAGCGTCTGAAATTCTTCGCTGAGACATTCCGTGAACGTCTGGAAGTTGTAGACCAGGGCTTTACGCCGACGCAGCAGGCAGCTATGGATGAGCTGCAGCGCCAGGCTGGTTATAGCGTAGTGTTTAATGCAAAATAATTCAACGACCGCTCATCGGATGGTGGGCGGCCTTATTTTTTAAAATTCACAAAGAGTTTACAAAGACGTGAGAAAAAGCGGTGATTTTTATGGTATAATAAAAACCGTGGAGAAGTGTCGATAAAATTCGATTGAGAGTAATGCAATTTCTGATGGTACTCGAACATTCGATACTTTTTTGAGAGGAACTTTGGATGCGGTAGCTTATTGTTAGGTACTAGATTCCGGGTTCTTTTTTATTTATGTAGCGTCTGGCTTTTAGCTGGGCGCTTTTTTTATGCCCGGAAGCCGTAACCTAAGGGACGGGACATCCCTTTCTGACCTCAAATCCTCAGCTGTAGTCCGGGCACCAATAAATGACTTGCAATTATTGCGGGAGTGAGTTAACATGCTTATAAGACCTTTAATTATTGCTGCGAGAATTTTGGATGAAGATTATCCGAAAGACCCGAATCCTGAAAATTGGCGTACTATCAGTGGTGCAAAAGTGCATCTGAACGAAAAAGGTCAGATTGACGGTGGAGCTGGCAGTAAGTTTAATAAGAAAAAATTCGGCAGCAATTTTAGTGCTCAAGAAGGATTTTCGGGAGAATATGCAGCGCCGAACTCTTCTGAGGAAAAATCGCCTATCAAAAAAGCAGCTTCTGTCTTTACTGAAGCATCTGTACAGCCATACAATGCCAAGGAGAGTAATTATCCGTTCCGTAAATCAAATTACACTAAGGCGCATAAGGATACTGCTGTGTGGTGCAAATCCATGGAAGAATCGAAGAAAAAATTTGATGCGCAAGCTCTTACTGTCTGGGAATCTGCAAATCATGAAGAACGTGAAGCTATTAAAAAATATACGGCCGAGTATGAGCAATTTAATGACCCTTTGCGCGGTTATGAATATGGGACTGGCCAATATAAAGGTGTAGGGAGTATTGACTTTGAGAATATTGGCAATAATAGTTATGGTAAATTAAAACCTGGCAAAGCTAGAGACCTAATCACAAATATGACCAACTACATTGACCGTAGTGCTTTTGATGAGGATATCTGGCTGCAGCGTGGTTGCAGTTTTATAGGCATGGATAAATTTTTCAATCTCCGCAAGCCGATGCAAGACTACACTCTTGATGAGCTGAGAGCTGAAATTTTAGGTACTAAACCCACAGAACATGGTTTCATGTCTTGTGGCGCTGCCAAAGGTACAGGCTTTGATAAAAAACCAGTTATTCTTAATATTTATGCTCCGGCAGGAACTAAAATGGCTTATACTGCTAATTTTTCTATTTTCGAAGAAGAAAATGAAATGGTTTTGCAGCGCGGCACGCAGTTTCGCGTTGCAAAAGTAGAAGAAAAACCTGGCGAAGGCTTCTTTATTGACCTTGAGGTCGTTGGTTACAATATACAGAAAGTGTAGGTAAAAATCATGGGATTATATGAACGTCATGCAGACGAATTGTTGAGTGATAATACTCATAATGCTGGATACGAGCAGTGTAAGGAATGCGTTTATGCCGGTAAGCCTGAAACAGCTGCTTATAGCCGTTGTATTTGCGAGAAGTATCCGTTGAGCGATGGCGACGATCAATGGGCAACCAGCAAGCCTGATGGTATTGAAGATGGCTCGTTAAGATGCAAGTTTAGAAAAGAACGTTAATCTTAAATAAATGACTTGAATATTTTAGGTATTAGAGTTAACATAATGTCAATCAAATGAAAGGTTGTGATTATGTTATGGAAAAACAGATTTATTACGATTATTTAGAAGAGCTGCGTCAGTTTGGAGTAACGAATATGTTTGGTGCTGTACCGTATCTCATGCGTGAATTTGATTTGAGTCATGATGAAGCATCAAAAATACTTAGCGACTGGATGGGTAGCTACAAGCAACCAGAATAACTTAATATCGAAAAAATTACTAACGTAAACCTCGAGCTTAACGACTCGGGGTTTTTCTGATTCCGGAGGTAATTATGAAAATCATTGATATGCCCATCGGCGATGTGGTTCCGTATAAAAACAATCCACGGCGTAATGACAAAGCTGTGAAGCCGGTTATGGAATCACTGAAGGAGTTCGGCTGGAAGCAGCCTATTGTTATCGACAAGAATAATGTTATCGTGTGTGGGCACACGCGTCTGCGTGCTGCTAAACGACTTAAGATGAAGACTGTGCCGTGCGTGATGGCTGATGACCTTACTCCCGAGCAGATTAAGGCGTTCCGGCTGGCGGATAATAAAACCGCCGAGTTTGCAAGCTGGGACATGGATATGCTCAACAGCGAGCTGCTTGACATCAAAGGTATCGACATGGGCGATTTCGGGTTTGACATGCCGGAGCCTGAACCGGAGGAGGATGCTTTTGATGTGGATGCAGCGCACGAGGCTGCCAAGCAGAACACCATCACGACTCCTGGTACTCTTTATCAGCTTGGAAACCATCGCTTATTATGTGGCGATTCAACAAATCGTACTGATGTAGCACGTTTATTGGGGGGGCAAATGGTTGACATGGTGTTTACCGATCCTCCCTACAATGTCGCTTACCAAGGCGGAACGAAAGACAAGCTCACCATTAAAAACGATTCCATGAGTGAGGCTGAATTCAAAAACTTTTTAGATGCAGTGTTTGATAATTACTTTGCCGCGATGAAGCCCGGCGCGTCCTTTTACGTGTGCTACGCTAGTCGCAGTGCGGTCGAATTCCGGCAGGCTATTGTTGATGCCGGTCTGCTGCTGAAGCAGGACCTTGTCTGGTGCAAGAACACGTTTACACTGGGAAGGCAGGACTATCAATGGCAGCATGAGCCTATCCTTTATGGCTGGAAGCCTGGAGCAAAGCACCGCTTTTTTGGCGGTCGCAAGCTGTCGACGGTTATCCCGGACAACTATCCGGTGGAGGTTGGCTACGATGCCGATGGGCATCAGCTCATCCACATCAACATCGGGCTAAAGACCGTCTGTCTGCGTGCCGACAACGTGGAGACTGTGGACACGGAAGAAGTTAATAGCGTAATCCATGTTGACAAGCCCACGCGCAACGCTGAGCATCCCACCATGAAGCCGATTGCCCTCTGTGCTAAGTGCATCAAGAATAGCTGCCAGCAAGGTGATGCCGTTCTTGATTTGTTTGGTGGCTCCGGCTCCACGCTCATTGCCTGTGAACAAATCAACCGCCAATGCTACAGCATGGAGCTTGATCCTGTGTACTGCGATGTCATCGTTAAGCGTTGGGAGGTCTGACCGGCAGAAAGGCCGAGGTAATCGGTGGCTAATGAACAGAACCTCAATCCTTGCCGAAGCAAGAGCGAAGCAAGAGAAAGAGGTGCTGCAGGTGGTCGTGCGTCTGGTGAAGCCCGGCGCCGCAAGCGTGCCATGCGCGAGGTGCTTGACGACCTGCTGCAGATGCCACTCAAACGTGGCGAGCTGAAGAATGTTGAGTGCCTGGGTGACCTGATGGGGCCGAACGGCAAGATTAACCTGCTGAATGGGAAGATTAACGTAACCGTTGAGCAAGCCGTGCTGTTAGGTCAGGTGGTTCTTGCCATGCAGGGCAATACCAAGGCAGCGACGTTCCTACGTGACACTGCAGGGCAGAAAATTCTTAAGGATGCCGAAGAGCAGTCTCAATATGAGGACGATGGCTTTACCGATGCAATCAAACGCAGTGCAAAGGATGTGTGGAAATAATGGGCATCGTTGGCAGGCTGCGCAGTATTATCAAACCTGTTATTAAGTTCTATGAGTTTAGTAAAAAACAAATGAAAATCTTGACGTGGTGGTGTGATGAATCTCCCTATCACGATTACAATGGCATTATAGCTGACGGCTCCATCCGTGCTGGCAAAACAGTTGCGATGGCCGTCAGCTTTGTTATTTGGGCTATGGATACCTACGATGGCCAAAATTTTGCCATGTGCGGCAAAACCGTAGGCAGCTTCAGGCGTAACGTCTGGAAATGGCTCAAGCCTGTATTGCTGGTGCGTGGCTATCAGGTGGAAGAATCACGCACGGAAAACCTTATCGTGATAGCTCGCAAGCAAGGCAGCACAATGAAGCTTAATTACTTCTACGTGTTCGGCGGCCGCGACGAGTCCTCGCAGGACCTTATTCAAGGTATTACTTTGGCTGGTCTGTTTTGCGATGAGGTTGCGCTCATGCCTGAATCATTTGTAAATCAGGCATCCGGCCGCTGCTCTGTGCCGGGCGCTAAGCTGTGGTTTAACTGCAACCCGGACAGCCCGATGCACTGGTTCCTGTTGCGCTGGATTGAGAAGTGCGACGAGAAGCGCTTGCTGCATATCCACTTCTTGATGGACGACAATCCGTCGCTATCCGACGAGGTGCGTGAACGTTACCGGACAATGTATTCCGGTGTGTTCTACCGACGCTTTATTTTAGGCGAGTGGGTAATGGCGCAGGGCGCTATCTATCGTGATGCGTGGAGTGATGAGTTGCTTTTTGGTGATGACCAGATGGAGTATTTGCTCAAAAATCTGCACATCATGAAGCGCTCTATCACGATTGACTATGGCACCGTGAACCCGATGGTGTATCTGGACGTGCTCGATGATGGGCGCGACCTGTGGTTCATCCGCGAGTATTATTGGGACAGCCGCGCCGAGGAAAAGGAGAAGGACAACAGCCAATACGCCGACGACCTGCTTGAGTTCGTGCGTGGCGTGGAGCTGTGGCCGACAAATGTGGTAATAGATCCATCTGCAGCAAGCTTTAAAATTGAGCTGCGTAACCGTGGCTTGCGTGCGAAGGAGACGGTGGAAACAATCAACGCCGACAATGATGTCATTGAGGGCATCCGCAAGGTGAACACGCTGCTAACCCGTCGCCGCATCCATTTTTATTGTGGTTTAGTGCACACGCTGAAGGAGATGCAGTCCTATTGTTGGGACGACAAGGCTCTGCAAAATTCCGGCAAGGAGAAGCCTATTAAAGTAGCTGACCATGCGCCTGATGCGGTGCGCTACTATGTATCAACAGTCATCAGGCCAAGGAGGATAGCAAATGTCTAAAAGAAAACGCAGGCGTACCCTGGACAAAGCGCCGGCGCCGCAGCCAGTACGAGCTAAGGCTTTAGATGCTTTTAGTAATGTGCTGGCTCGTTTGGGCGCAGGCACTCCGAACCTGCTGGAAGGCACGGAGTACAGTTTGCAGCGCATGTCGCGTGATTTCAACACTCTAAATGCTCTCTATCGTGAGAGCTGGATTGTCCGTCGTATCATCGACGTTATCCCGGCGGACATGCTTAAAAATTGGATAACGATTACGAGCGGTCTGGATCCCGATGTAGAGAAGCGGCTCAGTCTTACTTTGCGCCGTACTCAGCTCATTGACAAGCTTAAGCGTGGCATGCAGTGGGGCAGGCTCTACGGTGGCGCGTTAGGTGTGATGCTGGTCAAACACCAAGGCTACGACCTTAGCCAACCGCTGCAGCTTGACTGGATAATGCCTGGCGATTTCGCAGGGCTGCTTATCTTCGACCGCTGGAACGGAGTTAACCCATCCAGCGAACTCATCGAAGATATTAGTGATCCTGATTACGGTTTTCCAAAATATTACACTGTGACTGATCCTGCCGGTGGTGGCTCCGTGAAGATTCATCATAGCAGGGTAGTTCGTTTTACTGGTAACGAACTACCTTTTTGGGAGGAAATTGCAGAGATGCAGTGGGGTGCGTCTGTTGTCGAGTCTATTTTTGATGAGCTGCGTAAGCGTGACAATGTGAGCTGGAACATTGCGCAGCTAACGTTTATGGCGAATATCCGCGTGCTAAAGATGCAGGACTTAGGTCAGCTTCTGGCGGCAACGGACAACGAGTCGCAGGCTGAGCTGCTGCGAACGCTGGAAGCGCAGAACATGCTGCTGAACAATATGGGCATGCAGGTTATGGATGCTGCAGATGGTCTGGAAACACACCAGTACACGTTCGGCGGTCTTGCTGACTGCTATCAGCAGTTTATCATGGACATCAGCGGCGCTGCTGAAATTCCGGTGACGCGTCTGTTCGGGCGCTCTCCCTCTGGACTCAATGCTACAGGCGAGAGTGACCTGCAGAACTACTACGACATGATAGCCGAGAAACAAGAATCTTATCTGCGTCCTATCTTGAACAAAGTGCTCCCGCCGTTCATTATTTCGACGCTAGGCAGCCTGCCGGACGACTTTGACTTTGAATTTGACCCGGTTGCAGAGCCTACGGACAAAGAGCGCGCCGACCTTGCTAAGTGCGGCACTGACAATGTTGTGGCCGCCTACAATGCTGGTCTTATCTCTCAGCGCACTGCCCTGAAGGAGCTGAAGCAGCAGAGCGAGCGCACCGGTGTCTGGACGAACATCACCGATGAGGACATCGAGCGTGCGTCCGACTCTGTGGAGCAGCCTGGTGAGATGGGAGGCATGTTTGGCGACATGGGCGGTGGCGAGGCTGCTGGTGCTGTTGGTGTTGAACCTCAGCAAAATAAACCGCCTGAATCTGAATAAATAACTTGCAACAATTTGTTTTGAGAGTTAACATGTACACACTAAAAATTATGGAGGTTAGTATCATGGATAAAACAGCTACGAATTTAGCTAGGTTAAGAGCCTATGATGAAAATCCCTGGGATGAATCTGAACATCCTAGAGCTGAGAATGGGCGTTTTACATCTGGCTCTAGTAATGAATCTAATTCTTCTAGCAGTGAATCTGATCTTGCAGATATTTTCCCGAAAGGGACCGGCAAAATTAAAGAAACTATAGGCAAGAAAGGAACCACTCGCATTGAAGCTTCGAATGGGGACGAGATTATGATTAGCTACAATCGTTCAAAAGACAGGTATGATATTGAATTCTGGGGTCCAGATGATCTTGAAGCTAACGAAGTTATACATTGTGATGATATACATGATATAAATCGTGAGCTTATTAAACGGTATGACATTGAAGTTAGTTATTCATAAGAGGTGAAATCATGGATAAATCTAAAATAAATCTTGAACGTCTGCGTGCTTATGATGCCGAGTGGGAAGAAGATAAGCACCCGCGTGCTGAAAACGGACAGTTTACTTCTGGTAGTGGTAGCAGTGCTGGCGGCGGAGCTGAAAGCGGTAGCAAGTACGGTTACAGTCGTTCTGAGCAGCATGTTGCCAATAAAATGGAAGAATGGGGCAACGAGCAAGGAAACATTGCTGCTCTTGAAGCTGCCGATGCTTTCCGTGATGCGCATGAAGATGAAAATGATATGCGTGAAGTCTTGAAATCTGTACGTCAGCATTTAGTCGAAAACGAAAATGACATTCGTGGTTATGATGAAAATCCCAAAAATTTTGACAAGGTTATGGAACAGCTGGATGATATGGAGTCTATGCTCGACGACCAGGATGATTATGAATTTAAGCATGGCGAAATCAAATCTCCACTCCGCCAGGCTGCTGAGGCGGTGCAGGGCGAGTCGAAATGGGATCATGAACAGAATATTAAGCTTATGGAAGGCTTAGAGAAAGCTGAAAAAAACGGAGAACACAAGATAGTTATTGGCTGGATTATAAATGATATGCGTCAGGGTATGAGCGCCCAGGAAGCTTTTGCCAAGGCAGACAAAGATGTGCAAAACGGCATGGTTGGCGGCGGCCCATTAGGTGAAGGGCTATTACGTAAATGGTGGAAAAAATGGAGCTATAAGTGGGGACCGCAAGAGGAAGAGGGCTAATGATTGGATAAATTATGAAAAAATTTAAAATGCCGCGAGTCATTGAGCGCTCTTATGCCAGCGCCATTGACCGCCTGATGCAAGGACTGAAGCGTGAGTTATCTCACGTTGCCAGTCCTTTTTTTATTGCTGACATAATGCGTCGGCTGGCTCGTTCGCCGACTTTTATTCGTACCTGCGACCAAATCGCGCGCTCGATGGCCACGCATCTGTTCCGCGATGGGCATAAGACGTGGCGTGCTGCAGCAGCTGAGGGCAGTAAGGGGCGAATCATCCGCACCGCTCTACAGCGCGAGCTTGCCTCACCACGCGTCGCAAAAGTGTACGAGGGTATAATCAGTCGCAACGCTGAATTAATCCGCTCTATGCCGCTCACGCTGGCTGACAGGGTGGCTCACAAAGTCGCAGAAGGTTATGAGCAAGGCTTGCGACCGGAAGCGATGATAGACGATATCCTCAAAGAGTACCCGCATATAACCGAAGCTCATGCAAGGCTTATCGCCCGCACGGAAACGTCTAAAGCCAGCACGGCTCTGACGCAGGTGCGTGCTGCTGAGGCAGGGCTTGACTGGTACGTCTGGCGGACGAGCGAGGACTCTCGTGTACGTTCTGCTCATGCTCATATGGATGGTGTGATTATCCCTTGGGGCGAGGCACCGGCGCCGGAGTTGCTGAACCACGAGAAGTCGCAGGGGAATTACCATGCGGGCAACATTTACAATTGTCGCTGTTATCCTGAACCGCTTATCAGGTTTGACCAGGTGGCGTGGCCTGCAAAGGTTTACCGCAACGGTAAAATCGAGCGCATGGGCATAAAACAATTCAAACGATTACTACCTGGAGGTGAGCTATGAGCAAGGCATATTTTGGCTCACGAATCTCCGACCACATCCTTAAAACGCCAGAAGGCTTTCTGATCTGCAAGGATGTTCCGATTGCTCGTACAGGTACGCAGCAGTATCGAGGCTGCGAGTTCGGCGGTCCGGTCGCTGATGGCATTTATAATGTGCAGCGCCCTGAAGCTGAAGTCTTTGACCGTGCTGCCGTGGCAAGTTTTGAAGGCAAGCCTGTATGCGATGAGCATCCGGAAGAAGATGTAACTCCCGATAACTATGGGCGCTACATGAAAGGCGTATGCCGTGATGTGCGTCGAGGCGATGGCGACCTAAGTAATTGCTTGGTCGCCGATTTGGTTATTTATGATGCTGACCTTATCAATAAGATTGAGGCTGGCAAACGCGAGATATCTTGCGGCTATGACTGCTTGTGGAATCCGACGAGTGACTCCAGCTATGACCAGCTGGAAATCCGCGGTAACCATGTAGCGGTTGTTGATAGAGGCAGGGCGGGGCATAAGGTAGCCATCCGTGACACTGCCGACGATGAAAAAGGAGGTACAAAAATGTCTAAATCTTTAATTGGACGTATCCTGCGAGCGTTGGCTCGCGACGAATCTACTACACCTGAGGACATGGAGGCTGCTGCAAAGCTTGCAGGTAGCTCTGACGCTGAACCGCGTCCTCAGCCTGCGCCAGCTCCTGCTCCAGCAGCTCCCGCAACACCTGCGCCTGCTGCTGTGCCGCAACCTGAAAATAAACCTGCTGCTATGGACGAAGCTACCGAGGCGCGCTTTAAGAAAATTGAGGACGCACTGGAAGCTATCAGCTCTAAGCTGAATCCTGCAGAGCCTGCTGCTGAACCTAAAAAGGACGCTCTGGATGCGCTGGAGGAAGAGCTCCAAAACAAAGCACCCGCTGCTGCTCCTGCTGGTGACGAGGACGATGTAATCGAGCCGCCTGAAGATATCAATGCTCAGGATGCAGCGCCGGAAGAAGATGTTGAGGGCGAGTGTGTTCCCAACGCTAAGGAAGCACGTGACGCAGCTATGGCTTTAATTAAAAACTTGAAGCCTGCTGTTGCAGCCATCCCCAATGAGGCTCAGCGCAAACGTGCGGCTGACTCTCTGGCTATCCTCATCAAAGGCTCTATGCAGCAGGATGCTCAATATGGCAAGCTGATGCAGATGCGTCGCCGTTCCGCTGCACAAGACAGCAAGCCTGATGATTACGCTCTGGGACATGAAATTGCAAAAAAATATAATCCCCATTATAAAAATCGTTAAGGAGGCAAAACAATATGAGTGGTAAAGCAATTGGTATCTCTATGAATTTTGGCTATCCCGGTAACTACGCCCGCACTCCGGACGATATCGTGGCTAGCCGTCTGTTAAACGAGGAAAGCGAAGCTATCCCGTTTGGTGCCGCTGTCTGCATTAAAGACGATAATACTTACACTGCTGTTGGTGCTGCAACTACTGCTGCTGATGTGTGTGGCATTGCGCTGCGTGTTGTTAAGCAGGCAGTGTCTTATGCAGAGCAAAACAAAACCGAGTATCAGCCCGGTCAGTATATGTCTGTCCTGGAACGCGGCGCTGCTACTGTTGTATGTAATGTTGGCACTCCGAAAGCTAACGGTAAAGTTTACGTGCGCGTTAAAGCTAATACTTCTATTGCGAATGGCGTAATTGGTGGTTTTGAAGCTGCTGCTGACAGCACTAACACCATTGAAATTCCGAATATGCGCTGGACTAGCGGCGCAATGGATGCGAATCGTGTCTGCGAAGTTACTCTGCTGACTCGTGCTTCTGCGTAATATAAGGAGGTATAAATAATATGGCAACTGGAAAATTTGGCTTTTATAGCCCGGACGCTGGTATGCGTAATCTGGGTAATTTGGCCATGCAGAATGGTGGTCGTAAAAGATTCCGCGGCTCTGCATGGGATGCTGCTGCCAGCTCTGGCATGGCGTACATTACAGGCGAACTTGAAAAGGTTGATCCTAAACTGCGCGAACCGCTGACCAGTGTAACCTGGCAGCGTGATATTGTCGCCAAGACTGGCGGCGGCTGGGTAGAGTTTACTTCTACTTTTGATGTTGACTATGCTACTTCCGGTGCAAACGCTAACAGTATCACTGCTCCCGGTGCTACTACTATCCCTGTAATGCAGGTCAACACCAGCAAGAACATGTTCAAGGTATCCACCTGGATGCACGCTATGCAGGTACCGTTTATTGACCAGGCGAAGATGAAGCAGATTGGCCGTAATCTGGAAGATTTGCTGGATAAGGGCGTTAAACTCAACTACAATAAAACTCTTGACCTCAATGTATACAACGGCTTCAAGGAGGCAGGTACTACTGGCCTGCTGAATGATCCGGAAGTCGTTACCTACACTGTGGGTAATGGTGCAAATGGCACTCCCGCATGGAACACTAAAACCGCGGATGAGATCCTGCATGACATTAACAATGCGCTGGTGGATGCATGGGCTGCATCCGAGTACGATATGAAAGGCATGCCGAATCATATTCTGATTCCGCCGAAGCAGTATGCTTACATTACCATGCAGAAGGTTTCCGACGCTGGCAACATCTCCATTATGGAGTATCTGATGCAGAATAATATTGCTAAAGAGCAGGGCGGCTCTATCACCATTGAGCCTTGCCGTTGGTGCATCAAGGCCGGCACCGGTCAAAAAGACCTCATGATGGTTTACGTCAACGACGAGGATATGGTCAATTTTGATTTGACTGTGCCTATCACCCGCGCGTATACTCAACCGTCTGTTGAGCGTGCCGCTATCCTGACTTTGTTTGCAGCGCAAATCGGCCAGGTTAAATTCATGTATTACCAACCTGTCGCATACCACATCGGTATCTGATTAGGCAATATTCTAGCCAGGCGTTTATCGTCTGGCTTTTTTATTTGAGGAGGACAATCAATGGTTATTTTAACTAAAAAACGCTTTGGCTTTGTGAAGCAGGACGGTACTGAACGCATTGATGCGGAACGCTTTTTGACTAAGGGTGGCATGGAAATTGAGGATGCTCCAGATTGGATTGCAACTGATCCGCTGTACGCGCTGGCCGTTGAATCTGGCGACCTTGTGCCGGTAAATGGTAAAACTCCGAAGGCTGAGGCAGAAGCTGTTGCCAAAGCCAAGCAAAGCAAAGCGGAGGATAAAAGCGAATAAGGAGGTGCACTATGTACCATCCGCTGATTGCTCAGGCGAGCAATATCAAAACGCAGGAGAATCCTGTTTATACTAAAAAGGATTTTTTGGAGTTTTATCCGCAGTTTACCGATAAACTGCCGGATGTTGTGCTGGAAAGCTTTTTGCAGCTAGGGCAGGATTGCGTTTCTCAGCAGCGCTACGGCAAGATGTGGCAGCACTGCATCGGCCTGTTTGTGGCTCATATGTGTACGCTGTACATGCAGAGCGCTGCTGACGCAGAATCGCCTGCTGCAGATGTCCTTGCCGCAGCGCAGGCCGCTGGTGTTGTTACGAGTGAGTCCGCTGACGGCGTGTCTTATTCTATGGATACGTCCGCGCTTTCACAGGACCTTGCTGGTTGGGCGGCTTTTCGTTTGACCGCGTTTGGCGTGCAGTTTGCGTCTCTGGCGCGTTTAGTTGGCAAGGGAGGCATGTATGTATGGTGAGCGTAAAAACTTCACATAGGACGGTCAGCGGTGGCCTTCAGGGGCTTATGGACAGAGTGCAAGCTTTAAATCGTGTTAATAAGCTTTACGTTGGCATCCCGCAGGAGAAAACTTCTCGTGGCGATGAGCCTATCAATAATGCGAGCCTGCTGTACATCCATACTCATGGCATCCGGCGTAGGTCCATGCGTGAGGAAATGCAGGGCTATATGGATCAGGGCATGGAGTACAGCCTGGCTTATCAGTTGTATGTCCAAACACATGGCTCGCCGCTCTGGCACGCTCCACCGCGTCCTGTGATTGAACCGGCCATCGCCAAGCACCACCGTGAGATTGCAGAAGAATACGCTAAGGCTGTAAAGGCTGCTATGACTGGCGATGGAGCGAGAGCTGATGCTTTTATCAAACGCACGGGCCTGCTGGCGCAGAACATCTGCCGCAAATGGTTTACGGATGCCGAGAATGGCTGGCCGCCTAACTCCCCGAAAACCATAGATAAAAAGACCAAAGGCAAGGGCGGTAAAACTAATCCGCTGATTGATACCGGTGCCTTGCGTAAGGCTATTGTTTATGTGGTAAGGAGTGATTGACGTGGTTAATGTTGGCAGAGTGGTGCGCAGCAAGCGTTTAGGCTGCCAGCGCATTACTGTCAAACGCTACGCTGCGAGCTGGCACGATGGAGCTTACGGTCGCGATGAGGACAATCCTATTGTGCTACAGGTGGCGGCGATTGTTACTGTTGCCCAGCCCAAAGATTTACAGTTATTGCCTGAAGGTGACCGCGTCACCGGGGCAATGAAATTTTTGACGAACGTGGAGCTGCACGCGACCAATGGCGAAGCTATCAGCGATGAGCTGGAATGGCGCGGAGCACGTTACAAAATCCTCACCGTTACCCCTGATATTGATTATGGCTTTTACCGCTCTATTGGGACGCGATTGGATGGTGACGGTGTTGGTTAAAAATATTGCTGAATTTGAATCTTTAATGTGGGCAGAGCTGATGGACATCCTCGGGCATGATGCTAAGACAATCCCGCCGCCTGTACGCCGCTCCTGGCCAACGGACGGAGGCCCCGACTGGAAGATTACAGACAACGTGGTCTTTATGCAGTGTACCGAGGCGGCCGAGGACATCATGCAGCCGATTGATGAGCGTTGGCAGGCTGAAGGACGTGATTTTTTGCGTGAGAGTGCAAGCACACGTACCATCCAGCTACGCCTGAATGCTTACGGTCCTGCCTGCTATGAATCGCTGCTTAAGCTACGCCTTGAGCTGCTGCTTGGCCGACCGAAGCTCAAAAAACAAAAATTTTATATTATTCCCGGCAAGGATTCCATCCAATATGCGCCTGAATTATTTCAGGGGCGTTGGTGGAAGCGCGCCGATTTAACTTTATATTTTAATGTACTGATCAGCGTTGTATCTATCGTGAAAGCGATTGAAGAAGTCAACGTTACGATTAAAGCAAACGAGCCTGGTACGAGTGATGTTATCCTTGAGCCAGGTGAAATTATTATTAAGAAAGGGTGATTTAGTTGGCTTATAAATTGGACTTATCTCCGATTGTCGACGTGGTTATCAACCTGTCTGCTAAGGCTGCTGCTCGCAAGGGATTTAACTTGGGCTTGATTATCGGTAAAAGCACAGTCATTCCGGCAGAAGAGCGTGTGCGCATTTATACTAGTGCATCTCAAATGCTGACTGACGGATTTGTAGAAACATCTCCAGAATACAAGGCTGCTCAGCTTTATTTTGCTGCTACTACCAGCCCACGTAAGCTGGCGGTGGGCGTAAAGCTGACGGCAGATGAAAATTTAACTGCTACGCTGGAGGCATGCCGTGCTGCTAACTCTCAGTGGTGGCCATTTAGTTATCTGGGCGCAGAAGATGTTGATATCAAAGATTGCGCTGCATGGTGCGAGAACGCTGTGCCTGACAGCGTCTACATGTATACGACTGCTGATAAAAGCGTACTTGACGCATCTGGCGATGCAAAGAGCATTTTTAAGGCTTTGCAGGATAAAAACTACCGTCGCAGCTTTGGCCAATATTGCGGTGACACAGATACTCCTGATGCTGTTGTTGCGACAATGGGCTATGCAATGGGCGCCAACCGTGGTCTTGTCGGTGATGCGTTTACGCTGGCGTATAAAACTCTGCCCGGCGTAAAAACAGATGACCTGTCTGAATCTCAGGTAACCCATGTATGTGGCAGCTCTGAATCTACAGGACATAACGGTAACGTATATATTACCCGTGGCGAGGAATACAATGTTTTGCAGCAGGGCTATATGGCTGATGGCACGAGCTTTGATGAGGTGCTGTATCTTGATATGCTGCGTAATGACATTACTCTTAATGTCATGGATCTGCTGTATCAGCGCCGCAAATTGCCGCAGACTGAAGCTGGCGTTACCAGCATTATTAATGTTATCAATGATGCTTGTCGTAAGTATGTAAAGTTAGGCTTTATCGCTCCGGGCAAGTGGAACGGTGCCGAGTGCCTGAATCTGCAGACAGGTGATTACCTGCCTGATGGCTATCTGGTGCAGAGCGAGCCTATTGACGAACAGTCTCAGGCTGACCGTGACAAGCGCAAGGCTCCACCGATTTATGTATGTTGCAAGCTGGCTGGTGCAATCGAATTTGTTACCATCCAGGTTAATGTTAACCGCTGAGGAGGCTATCTGAATGGAATTAACTACTTACAGTTTTGCTGATCTGGCTGGCTCTATTAACCATCCGACGTTTGGCTCTTACCTGTTTGATGGTACTGGCGTAGGCTCTGTAACAGTATCTAAGGCTACCGACCGCACTGCTCATGATATTGCTGCAGATGGCTCAGTAATGGTATCTAAGATTGCGGGCAATAATGGCACCGTAACCATTGAATGTCAACAGACCTCTGCTATCCATAAATGGCTGAGTGCTTGGTTTAACGCTTTATGGCAGTTACCTACAAGCGAATGGGCGAGCACCAGCTTGACTTTACGTAACACAGCCACCGGCACCCGCCACATCATCTCTGGCGTATCACCGCAGAAAGAGCCGGATACTCCGTATCAGAGCCAAGGCCAGCGCGTGTCTTGGACGCTGATGTGTGCTGAGATTACTAATCTGCCGATTTGATGGAGGTCTGAATCATGCTTAAACAAAAAACACAAGTTGTGGAGGTGACTGGCAAATCCTACCAGCTCACTAAGATGGACGCTCGCACAGGCAGCTATGTTGCTTTTAAGGTTGCGGGCGTGCTGGCTCCCTCGGGCGGTAAAGCAGCCGAGATGGCTGCTGCCCTCATGGGCATGCCGCGCAAGGATTTTGACGAGCTGCAATCTTTGTTGTTGCGCACTGTTAATCGTTTGATTGATAACGGTAATGGCCAGCAGTTGCCTGAACCTGTCTTGACAGCTAAGGGTGATTTTGTTGATGAGGCTCTGAAGTATGATGCTGCCAGCGTTATCCAGCTGACTGTTCATGCGCTGATTTTTAACGTCGGAGGTTTTTTCGCCGTAGCCGGGTTGAATCTCCCGGCAGAATGGACGGGGCAATCTACGAGCCGATGAGTTATCCGACGCTTGATGCTTTCGCCTTTGCTCCTGTTGCTGCAGGGCTTTGGCGGCAGCACGAGCTGAGTGATGGCACGTATGATTTTGATGATTTACTTGACGCTCACGAACTGTTGGCGGTCAAGGCAGAAAACGCACGGCGGATGCAGGAAGCCATGAGAAAGGAGTAGGCTGATGAGCAATATCTTAGAAGAATATCTTGTGCGCATTGGCGCGGAAGTCGACAAGGACGCTTTTGCCGGTGCAGCGCAAGCTATCAGTAATTTATCCGGTATGCTCGGGAAGCTGGGTACTATTCTTAAATATGGCGGTATCTTTGTTGGGCTGGCGAAAGTTACGGAAGCTGTCATTGATAACATTAAGGCTGTGGCCAGCGCCGATTTGGAATACCAAAAGCTGGCGCAGTCAATGTGGGTGACAAAAGACACGGCTAAAACCTTGAGTGTGGTCCTGAAAACCATGGGCGCATCGCAGGAGGATGTGGCGTGGGTGCCGGAGCTGCGTGAGCAGTTTTTCCGCCTGCGTCAGGAGATGGCAGAGCTGTCTACTCCTGCAGATGCTGACGGACAGTTAGCCTGGATCCGTGAGATTGGTTACGACGTGCAGTCTTTGCAGCTCAAATTAAAAATGTTTAAGGAATGGGTAGTCTATTACCTTATCAAAGAGCTGCAGCCCTACATCAAAGAGTTTCAGGAATTTATCCGTTGGCTGAATGACAAATTTGGCAAGAGTTTGCCTGCACTGGCGCGTAAGGTGGCCAGCGTGCTGGCGAGTGTTGTGCGGGTAGCAATGTCGCTGGTTAAAGCTTTAAAATGGCTATTTGAGGGCATTTATAATTTTATTGACGCACTGCCAAGTAAAACAAAGGCTTTAGTAGCTGTGTTTGCCGTCGTTGGCGCTGCCATCATGGCAGGGCCGTTTGGCCTGATGATGATGGCCATCGGCACTGCACTCATCATGCTGGAGGACTTCTTTGGCTACCTCGAAGGGCGCGAATCATCAGAAACATTGAAACCGCTCTGGAAATGGCTCACGGATGAGAATAATCCGCTGCGTCGTCTTATTGAGAAGCTTAAGGAAGGCATTGCTTTTATTCTTGAGAAGCTTACGGAGCTGTTTGAAAAAGTTTTTACGGAAGAACGGCAGGAAAAGCTCAAAAAGACTGTAGCTAATATTGCTAAGGGCGTTGCTGAAATTGCCGAAGGTCTGGCGACGATTGTTGAGAGTATTTTTGGCAAAAAGTATCCTGTTGTGAAGAAATTCTGGGACTTCTTTTTGCTGGCTGTTGGCAAGGTAGTAGATAAGGTGCTCATATTGACAAATAGTATGGGACATCTTATGCAAGCCTTAGGCAAAGCTATGCAGGGCGATTTTGCTGGTGCTAAAAAAGAATTGCAGCTAGGCTCTGCTGCTGAAGGTGCAGACAGCGAACGTGCCCAATACATCCGCGACAAGCTGATGTCATTAGGTTGGTCTAAGGCTGCTGCGTCCGGTATTGTCGGCAACTTGGTGCAAGAGTCCGGCTTGCGCACAGACGCTGTAGGTGATGATGGTACGTCTGGCGGCATAGCTCAATGGCATAATGAACGCTGGGACGCGCTCAGGCGCTTTGCTGCTGAACGTGGGAAGGACTGGACCGACCTTGACACTCAAATTGCATATCTTGACCATGAACTGCGCACGAACGAGAGTGAAGCAGGCAACAAACTGCGTAATGTGCAGGACGCTGCAGAAGGTGCAAGTGTATTTATGCGTGAGTTTGAGCGGCCTGACATTTTTTCCGCGAATGAGGACGATCGTGCTGCCAACGCTATGGTTATCTATAACAAAGATAAAGAATCTGCCGAGAATGCTACTCATGGTGGCGGCGGGTATAACAGCCTTGTTGCTCCTACGAGCTATGCTGCAGGTTTTGCTGCAGGTGGTACTGCCGGTCTTATGCCAATGGCGAACAGTACGGCAAATTATAACGGTGGAGTTATAAATGTTGGCGGCATCGTGGTTAATTGTGGGAACGTAAGTGATCCGCAGGGTGTGGTTAAGGCTGTGGAAGGAACGATGGAAGATTTTGCCCAGCGTCTGGCAGCGCATAACGGAGGGACGGTGTTTGTATGAGCTTAATGGGTACAATGAACACTTTAAATGGTATCTGGGGCGCTAATAATCTGGTTGCTAAGCTCACGGGCAATAAATCATTTAAGACTAATGATGGTTATAGTCCATCTGTTTGGGGCAGTGGCCTAGGAGCACAACAGGTGCTTATGGTCAAAACGAACATTGGCGGCTATTTTTTTGATGCTGTTTTTAGCGTTGATACTGAACATAGCCTGACGGTTACCCAGCATCCTGTGCAGACTGGCGCAAATATCAGTGACCATGCTTTTGTGAATCCTATCCGTATGACGATGCAGATTGGCGTATCTGATGCCATGGCTTATCGTACTGGTGCTGATTATGGTGGTGATGGCGGCACAAAATCTGTACAGGCCTATCGCTTACTCTGCAAGCTGCAGGAACTGCGTATACCAATGCAGGTTGTTACGCGTCTGAACACGTACCAGAATATGCTTATTGAGAGCATTGATGTGAGCGACGATGTGTCGACGCTATGCGCGCTCAAAGCTACTGTGAATCTTGTGCAGGTGCTGGTGGTTAATGTTGGGACCGAAAAGGTTTCCGCGCGTCAGTGGACTACAGGTGCACAGCGCAAATCGCAGGAAGTGCAGCCTAAAGGCGACAACAGTACGATTTTGCGCAAAGTAGAAAAGGGCACAGGTCTGGAGGTGAAGTGGTAATGAGCTATTATGAAATACCATTAACTACCACGCCTTTTGACCAGAAGACTTTTAAGCTGACGCTGGATGGCGAGCGCAATATAAACATCTTACTGAAACTGCGTTACTACGATTTATACGAGCTGTGGGTGGTTGATGTCTGCGACAATAGCACAGGCGAAGAGTTGATTACAGGCATGCCATTGGTGCCTGGTATTGATTTGCTGGGGCAGTACGCGTACTTAAACATTGGCAGTGCTCAAATCGTGGCTGCTGGTCCTACCACGCAGGAGCAGCCTGATAATGAGACATTAGGCTCAGCCTGGGTGCTCCTGTGGGGTGATGGCTCATGAGTAGTTATCTGTGGATGAGAAAGTGGAAAATCCTTGTTGTGGATGATCAGGACAAGGAGGCCCTGAATGTTTCTGACCTGCATGTGAAGTTTACTGTCAAGAAGTCGCGGGAAATAAACAACTATTCCACTGTGGAGATTTACAATCTTACCGCTGCGACGGAACAGAAAATCCTTAAGGAAGGCGACCGTATCATCATTGAGGCTGGCTATGAAGGCTATCTGACTACATCTGCAGATGGCTCCGTGCAGGAAGCAAAGAATGCCGAAGGTAATACCAAAGAGAAACAGTACGGCGTTATTTTCGACGGAAAAATTATTTATCCGTCCCGACGCAAGGAGAATAATACGGACTACGTGCTGTCGCTCCTATGCGTAGACGGAGCTAATGTCCTGGGGAAAAATTTTATTGCCAAAACCTTAAACAAGGGCGTAAACCAACGTCAGATTTTGGATGCGGTCTGTGAAAAATCAAAAACAAAAATTCCTACGAATAGTATTACGCAGGGCCTGTCCGGGCAAAAGCTGCCGCGGGGTAAGGTTATTTTTGGCGAGCCTAAAGATTATATATCCGATATCGCCCGCGGTAACGGTGCGAGCTATTGGGTGAATGACGGCAAGTTGAACATGATTAAGCTTGCCGACGCTACCAAGGATGAAGCTATCGTGCAAACGCCTACGACCGGTCTTGTCGGGATGCCGACGCAGACGCAGTATGGCGCAAATTTTAAGCTGCTGCTGAATCCCGCTGTGCATATGTGGTCTTTGGTGCAATTAAAAAACAGCGAGATTGCGGAAGCACAGGTTACTCCAGGTCAGGCGCAGATGCCGCTTGATGATGAATGGATCTATCAGGTAATCGAGCTGACGCATACTGGTGATACGATGGGTAATGATTGGTATACGTCCTGTACGGCTGTTTCCCGCTATGGTAAGGGCGTACTGCCTGCTCTCATGGCCAACAATGCGCAGAATCCGAACGGAGTGTGATTTTATGATTGATTTAAATTTACGTACGCCGAACGTCGAACGTCAGGGCGAACTTGACGCTCGTGCCGCTGCTATTAAGATGCGTGTGTGCGTGCCTGGTATCATCCAAGACTTTGATGCTGCTAGTCAAACGGTAACTGTGCAACCAGCGCTGCGAGAAAAAATGCTTGCAGACGGTGATGAATCATGGATAGATATCCCCTTGCTGGTCGACGTGCCTATTGTCGTGCCACGCGCCGGAGGTTATGCGCTGACGCTGCCGATACAGGCAGGTGATGAGTGTTTGGTTGTCTTTGGTGATATGTGCATGGATGGCTGGTGGCAGAGCGGCGGCGTGCAGAACCAAGTAGAGTGTCGCCGGCATGACCTGTCTGATGGCTTTGCTATTATCGGCGTGTGGTCGCAGCCTAGAGTAATCCCCGGCTACAGCACAGGCTCTGCTCAGCTACGCAATGATGCGGGCAGTGCTTACGTAGAGCTTGCCGGAGACACGATTAACATCGTAGGCGGTACGGTAAACATTAAAGCAGGACGGGTGAACATCAATGAGTAGTGCAACGCGTTTAGGCGATTTGGATACCGGTCATGATGCCTGTGCTCCGACAGCACTCGTATCGGCCAGCCCTAACGTATATATCAACGGCCGCGCTGCAGGACGCGTGGGCGACAGTTATGCGCCTCATGGCTGCGTCGCGCATCCGACGCATAGCGGCGTCATCGCCAGCGGCAGCAGCTCCGTATACATCAACGGCAAGGCTGCAGGGCGCATTGGTGATCCCGTGAGCTGTGGGGGCACTGTAGCCGAAGGCAGCAGTAATGTGTTTATTGGAGGCTGATATGCAGGTTAGACGTTTAGACGACAATTGGGATTACTGCTTTGGTCGTGGCTCTCAAAATTACATCAGCGGTATCGAAGCTGTCGGGCAGGCGATAAAGCAGCGCCTGCTTTTGCTGTACGCTGAGTGGTGGGAAGACCTAAAAGATGGGCTGCCGTTGTGGGAGCAAATCTTAGGCACGTCCGGCAGCGAAGAGAACAGGCAGGCTGTAGATATTATTATCCGCGACCGTATAAGCGGCACGGAAGGCGTGCAGTCTGTCACGTCTTTTGAATCAAGCTACGAACGCAGACATTATAAATTTACGGCAACTGTAGAGACTATCTATGGCTCGTTGACTATTAGTAGTGAGGAGGTGCAGATGTGACGTATTTTAAACCTTATGTTGATAGTACGGGATTGCATATCCCTACCTACAACGATATTTTAGAGGATATGATTGCTGCAATGAAGCAAATCTATGGCGATGATATCTATCTGGACAACAGCTCGCCTGATTATCAGCTGTTGTCCATTTTTGCTCTCAAGCAAAGCGATACGCTGCAGGCTATGGCGTATGCCTACAACGCACGCTCTCCTGAGACTGCTATCGGCACGTCACTTGACAGCGTGGTAAAGCTGAACGGTATTAAGCGTAAGGCTGCCAGTCAGAGCACGTGTCAGGTAAAAATCACCGGCACGCCATTTACACAAATCGTTAACGGTGCTGTGCGTGACCGCGCTGGCCTGACGTGGGATTTGCCATCTAGCGTGGTTATTGACTCTAGCGGAACGACTTACACTGTTGCGACCTGCCGCACGGCCGGAGCTGTGAGCGCTCTGGCTGGCGATATTAGCCAGATTGAAACGCCGACTTACGGCTGGGTGTCTGTAACGAATGAAGTTGCTGCTGTGCTGGGTAATGCGCAGGAGACCGATGCGCAGCTGCGTGAACGCCAGACTATCAGCACTGCGAATCCGTCGCAGACTATGCTGGACGGAACGAAGGGCGCGATTGCTGCTCTAAAAAATGTTTCCCGCTACGCTGTGTACGAGAACGATACCAACGTTAGCTCTGTAACGGATGATAATCCGTATGGACTGCCAGCTCACTCCGTGACCTGTGTGGTCGAGGGAGGGACGGATGAGGATGTGGCGGAAGCAATTTTTTTACACAAGGGCATAGGGTGTTATACCAATGGTGATGTAGTTGTAGAATATACGGATCAGAACGATTATATAAATCGTGTGCGATTTTTCCGCCCTGTCTACAAAGATATTTTTGTTAAGGTCGTAATCAAAAAATATACAGGCTATATATCCACTATGACTGTCAAAGTCCGTGAAGCTGTTTATAATTATCTGGCCGCGCTGACGATTGGCAGTGACGTATCTGCGTCGGTGCTGAGCAACATCATTACCGATTGTAATCCCTCACTCACCAAGCCTATCTTTGGCATTAAGGATCTGAAGCTTGGGCTGGATAAATCATCTATGTCTGCGCAGGACATTGATATAGGTTTTAAGGAAATTCCGAATCCTGCGTATGCGAACATTGAGGTGACGCTGGAATGATGCAGAATCTTGATTATTATAAGCGCCTGGTTACGAGCGAATATCGCCACAGCCCACGCTTTATGGCGATGGTACAGAAGCTGCTTAGCTATGGTCTGGGAATTGATGACAGCATAAATAATATGATTGTGGCGTTTGAGGTGGACAATGCTAGTACAGCACAGCTGGATATTTTAGGGCAGATTGTTGGTGTAAGCCGCCAACTGAATTTTGAGCCGTCTGCTGCTGCCATTGGTGAGGTTATTTGTCCATCGCCAGCAGAAATGGCAAGCGGTGAGGTTTATCCGATAATTTATACGCCTACGCCTGATAAATTGGCGAGCACGCCCATGCTTACAGGTTATCCGCCGGCGGAAATGGGCGAGGGTAATCTGCTGGATGACGAAGTTTTAAGGTTGATGATTAAGGCCCGCATTATCCAGAACACCTGGAAGGGCACAATTGGTGAGCTGTACGATTTATGGGACGCTGTCATGGGCGCTAATAAAAAACTGTCCATTGAGGACTTGCAGGATATGAGCTACAACATTGTGCTGCAGGGTGACTACACGCAACTTGAGGAAGAACTCATCATCCATGCTTACGTTATCCCAAAGCCGGAAGGCGTGCGTATCAATGTGCTGACGTTTGTATCTACAGACGGCTTGCCTTTGTTTAGTTATGATTATAATACTATGCGTTACAGTGGCTATGAGAGCCATTGGGCGGAAGCAGAAAAGGGGAATTGATAAATGGCTAGTAGTAATTTTAAGGTTTTTGCTGAAGCCGTGGCAGCGCTGAATGTTGTGAGCGACGCAGAGTATGCTACGGATACACAGCGTATTAACGGCGTTGTGCCCGGTCTTGCTTCTGCAGCTCTGCATAACAAATTATACAAGCAGGGCACGATTATGGCTGCTGCGCTGGCGCAGGTGCTCGTGGAGCAGGGACAGAACGCTTTGGACAGCGATTACGCAGGCCTTGTTGCCTCAATCAAAAAAACATTCATGCTGTCGCTGAATGGCGAGAAACCGGATGCTAAAGGCAATCTGCAGAAGAATTTTGTATATAGTGTCGAGGGGAGAACTCCAGACAAAAACGGTAATGTTGCGCTGGATATTGACTATCTGAACGCGATGAGCTTTGTTGGCTCCGTGGTCATCACAAAGGATAACATCAATCCCGGTACGCAGATTGGTGGCACGTGGCAGCTTCTGCAGAGCGGTCGATATATCCGCTCTGCTGGTGATGGTTATGCTGGCGGTGCTCTTGGGGGTAGCGATGGCTTTGTGCTTACGCAGAAACAACTGCCTGCACATAGTCATGAAGCTACAATTTATGGTGCTGGCAATCATAAGCATGATATCTATGTCAGCAATTGGCAAACCCATGGCGGCAGTGGTGGTGCAGGATATCAAGCTCATGAGCGCCGCTGGGGCGCAACTGAAGAGTCTGGAAATCACTCGCATCAAATATCCATCCAATCTACTGGCAATGGAGAAAAAGTAACTTTTGAGCCATCTTACTTGTGCTTATATTTTTGGGTGCGTACTGCGTGAGGTGATATGAATGAGCAATGCAAGAATACAGTTTAGCCTTGCAAGCGAGGATGTGTGGCTCGCCTACAATCCTCAATTAAAAGAAGGCGAAATCGTCACAGTCTTAAAGGCTAATAAAAAAGTTAAATTGGTGCAGGGCAAGGTCGGCGGCTCAAATTACAGTGAGAGCACTGTAATTTGGGATGAGGATGAGGCGCAGGCTATTATGAGCCGTACAGAGGCTGCTGCAGTAACTGCTACTGCGCAGGCTGCTGCTGCAAGTGATAGTGCGTCTGCCGCTGCTGACTCTCAAGCTACTGCTGCAACGTTTGCAACGAATGCTAAAGCAAGCGAGAACGCTGCCAAAACTAGCGAGACAAATGCTAAGGTATCAGAGACTGCTGCTAAAAACAGTGCCACGTCTGCTGCGTCCTCTGCGTCCACAGCAAGCACGCAGGCGGGCAAGGCTGCTGATAGTGCGACTTCCGCTGCCGGAAGTGCTACGCAGGCTGGTACGTTTGCAACAACGGCGACAAACAAAGCTGCTGCTGCCAACAAGAGCGCTGCTGCTGCCGACAAGAGCGCTGCTGCTGCCGACAAGAGCGAAAGTAGCGCAAAGACTTATATGGATATGACAAAAGACCTTAGCGAAAATGTTAATGTGTTTGTTCCATCAGTTGATGCTGACGGAACTTTGACATGGACGAACAAAGCGGGATTAGCTAATCCCGCCGCAGTCAACATCAAGGGCGAAAAAGGCGACAAGGGCGACCCTGGCCCGCAAGGGCCGAAAGGCGATGGAGCAATTACTGTTGATAAGGAACTTAGTGCTACTTCTGTGAATCCCGTCCAAAATAAGATTATTAAAGTAGCTATCGATAATGTTGCTGATAGTATCCCTAAGACTTCCGTAGAAAACACTTGGACAGCGCAACAGACGATAAACTTTTTGTCGGTATATCATGAAAAGTATCCTATATACATCGTAAGTGGTACGAATGATACGCCGATTATATCTGCAATGATGTATAAGGCAACTAATAATTTCACACTTGATTTAGGTGCTTTGGCAATGAAAGTTGATAAGTCACAAATCTCTGTATTTAGTGCGTACTTTACAGCGGATGCAGACTATGCATTGACTATCACTAACTGTGGAACTGTTAAGTATATAGGGTCTGCATCTGATGTAGCTATTACAAGCTCCGGTTTGCTTTTAAACATTATGATGGTAAAAGATGCCAGCAATAATCTGACCAGCATTGTGCAAGCATCTAAGTTATCGTGAGGTGAGCAATATGGGACTTAATCGTATGATGATGGGAAAAGGTGGAGTAAAGGTTGAAGATGGTAGCAAGTATTGGACGTGGTCTGATACAAATAATAAAACAATAGCTTTTACTGTCCCACAAGGGATTAAGAGAATCAAAGTGGTTGCAGTAGTTGATTCGGTTGAAGGTAACCCGCAAGATTCTAATTATGCTTCTATAGAAAATAAAATGACTAATAAAACATGGGGCGAAGGTTTCTCAGAATCTGCTGAAGACGGAGAACTCCTGGACCATCAAGATATTGATTCCGTTGTAGGTGTGACACCAAATAAAATCTATACATTGTATTTTGACTGTTATGCTACAAGTGGTGTGACTTTTTCATGGGGTAAAGCAATAAATGATATGACACCTACAGTTGAAGATTATTAAGCAAGGAGGCTAACGCATGAATACAACCTATAAATACAAAGACAAACAATACAATAACATTTACGAGCTTTCGGAAGCCTTAGGGCAGGAAGGTATCTTTATTCCTCTCTCCATCTCCGAAGAAACCCTTTGCAAGTTGGGTGTCGAAGTGACGCATGAGGAAGAACCCTTAGAAGTAATCAAACAGCGTAAGATTTCGGAGCTTAAATATCAGCGTGATAAAGCAGAGGTAAAGCCTATTACCTACCAAGGTTACTCGTTTGACTACGATAGCAAAGCGAGGGGTAGAATCAGTGCTGCAATTATTGCTCTTGAAGTGGCAGGTGCTTCCGCCACACTCACATGGACTACCGCAGACAATCAGGACGTCAGCGTAACCGCTGCCGACCTGCGTGCTATCGTGGCCGCTGTTGCTGTGCGCAGTAATGCACTGCATATTGCCTACCGCAAGGCTAAGGCGCAGGTTGAAGCTGCTGGTTCTGCAGATGAAGTAAGAGCCGTAACAATGAATAATTAGGAGGTTTTAAAATGGATTTTTTAGCTTTGCGATATGCCGTTTATAATACGGCGCACACTTTGACTCATGGCTTTACTTACAAATCGGTGATTGGAGCTATTTTGGCGGTACTGCTCCATAAACACGCTGTGTTGTTTATGGTTTTCAGCGCATTGGTATTCCTTGATTGCTTCACGCGCTGGATGAGCTTGTCTTACAAGCGTCTGCAGGGCATGGGACAAACTCCATCTGTAATGCAGATTATCGGTGGCATCGAGGCAGCGCGCACAGAAGGATTAATTTCCAGTGAGGTGATGAAGCATCGCTTTGTCGGAAAGGTAATCGTGTATATCCTCTGCGTGCTTGCCGCTGTGCTGGTAGATTTGGCCATGATCACGCTGCAGCAACCTGTGTGGGCTGTCCCGCTGGTGGCAGGTTATCTGGTCATCACAGAGCTGCTGTCTATTTGCGAGAACCTCAATGACGCTGGTATTGAGGCAGTGCAAGGTCTTGTTAATATTATCAAAAAGAGAAGAGGTTGATTGTTATGGCTATGTTATCTGCTCATTTTTCTGAGTCCGAATTTGCTTGCAAGCATTGCGGCGAGTTGCCGACATATGGCATTAGCTCTGCATTGCTGACTGCTCTGGAACGTTTGCGTGCACGTTTAGGTCGCCCAATCTATATCAGCAGTGGCTATCGTTGCCCGGTACACAATGCTGCTGTAGGTGGCGTGTCTAACTCTCAGCATGTCGCTGGTACTGCCGCTGATATCTACGTTGACGGCGTATCTACGCGTGAGTTGGCTCGCATCTGCAAGCAGATTTTTGACGGCGTGGGTACTTATGTATCGCAGGGCTTTGTCCATGTCGACATGCGTGCTGGTGGCTCCGTGCCGGGCTATTATCTGTGGGAGGGCTAAGATGTGGAAAAAATATTTCGCAGTTACTGCAGCTACATTGTGCTTGCTGTTGCCTGCCTCTGCATCGGAGGCATCATCGGCTACAACCTACACAACCTACACGATGACGGCGGCGGAAATGTCAGCACTCGACAGCAGGTTGAGTCTGCTGCTGCAGCAAACCAAAGTCACCAGGCAAGCGCTGGCAGAATCACAAGCAGCGCTGAACGAGTCGAGAGCAGAATTGAGCAAGCTCAAGACGGAATCAATAAAGCTGCAGATAGAACTGCAAGCTCAGAGCAACTTATTGGAGAGTGCCAACAGATCCTTGCAGGCATCCGCCAAAGAGGAAGCTCGCACCCGCCGCAGAATTAAAGCACAGCGCAATACCGCTATCGTTACGGCCGTTGGTCTGCTTGCCTATGCTATTAATAAATGATGATTGATTGGGAAAAAGTGATATCTTAGGAGGTCTTGTATATGGATGTCACTCGTAAGCGAGCGCGTGCGTGGCTACGTATGTGCTCACGAATCGAACTTGACCGTGCCATGGAAGAAGCACGGCTTACGGAGCAGCAGCGGGAAGTCATCGAGTTAATGTTTACCCGAGGCTTGTCCGTGGTTGCTATCAAATTACGCTGTAATATGGACGAGAGTACAGTAAAACGTATCCTTGCCCGCTCTTACGACAAAATCTACAATGTCATCATGTAACCTGCGCCCCAGTGATCCTGGGGTGCTTTTTTTATGCCCTTTTATTGCGCTTTTGCACATCGCTTTTACCTATACAATGTAGACAGAAATGAGGTGAGCTTATGAATTTTGCAAATATGCCAAATCAACCGAACCTGCCGCCTATGCCGCAGCTCTTTGGTCAGCCAGCACAGCAGATGGCTCCAGCTGGTGAGATTGTATGGGTGCAGAGCGTCGACCAGCTCAATGCTTTAACTCTCCCGCCTAATGCGTCAAGAATCTACATGAACTCTGCTGATGCGGAGTTTTACATTGTAACTACGGACAAAATCGGCATGAAATCTGTGGCAACATACACGTTTGTGGAGAAGCCTAAACCGCAGCCTGTAGAGTACGTTACCAAGGCGGAGTTTGCAGAGCTTATCGCTCTGCTGAAAGGAGCGCAAAATGAATCCAATTTACCAAAGACAGAATCAGCAGCAGCGTCAACCTCAGGCGGGCGACCTGCAGGTCATCAAGCAAAATCTCAATGATAAAATGCTGCAACAATTTATAGCCCAAGCTAAGCAGCAGGGAATCTCTGACAATGATATCAATGCTGGCTTGCGAATGCTCGGGTACAAGTAGGCATCACGCGCGATGTGCATTATTATAAAAGGAGGGATATCTTATGGATATCGGCGAAGCAATGGCGTTGACCAATAGTAACAATAACTGGATGAACAATCCGTTTATGTATCTTATCTGGCTGGCGTTTTTTGGCGGCGACGGTTTTGGCTTTGGTCGTCGTGGTAATACCTTAACTCAGGCAGAATTACAGGAAGGGTTTAATAATCAGAATGTAATGCGTAGTTTGGAAGGTATTAAAAACGGTGTTTGTGATGGTTTTTACGCTATGAACACAAATGCTCTGCAAGGTCAAAATCATCTGCAACGTGATATGTGTCAAGGCTTTGGTGCCGTGACAGCCGGCATTACTAATACTGGCTATCAGCTGGGTAACCAGATTACGGAGAACCGTTTTGCGGCTCAGCAGTGCTGCTGCGAGACTAATCGCAATATTGATAGCGTTAAAGCTGAGAATTACAAAAATACTTGTGAAATCACTACTGCTATCCATAGCGAAGGTGAAGCTACTCGTGCTCTTATCACTGCTAACCAAATGCAGGAGCTGCGTGACAAACTGGCAGACCGTGACCGTGAACTGCAAGCAGAACGCTATCAAGTTAGCCAGCTCACTCAAAGCGCTACTATCATCGAGGCAGTGCGTCAGCTGTTAGGTCAGCGTGGTTGCGCTGGCTGCCAATATCTGACTGCTGCTTGATTGGCGGTGAGAGGTAATGGCTTATCTGAATAGTTATAATCTTGCTAGTCAGGCTCTGGAGGTTGGTAATGTTATTGCACTGGGTGCTAACGACGTGCAGTTTAGTGGGTGCTGCAATGGTTTGAGCCATGCAGCGGGCACTGGCATTATCAACATCAAAGCTCCGGGTGTGTACGAAGTCAATGCTACGGTGACCGTTACTGCTACGGCAGCTGGTGCTATCGGGATACAGCTCTATAATGGTGCTGACGCTATACCTGGTGCATCTGCTACACAAACAGCGGCTGCTGCTGGTGTGGTGACGCTGCCTATCAGTAAGTTGATCCGCGTGCGTCCGTCCTGCGCTGCTGTCGGTAATGCGGCAAATCTTAGCCTGCAACTGACAGGTGGTGCCGGAACGGTTACCAGCGTCAATGTAGCAATACATCAAATCGCTTGATTTTATGCGGTATAGTCTTTAATGGCTATACCGCATATTTTTTTATTTAAAATTTAAATTTATGACTTGCAATAATCAAAAAGTAGAGTTAATATACATATAATGAAGATGAAAGGTGGTTATGAACCATGAAAATTATTGATGTTATGCAACAATGGAATGATGATTGCAATGATTCTTTTCAAATGCTGGCTGGTGAATATTTTTTTGAACAACTCGAATACGATTGCAGCGAAATTGAAGCTTTGAAAGCTACAAAATCGTATCTGGAAAAATTCACTGAGGCTGATTTTGCCGAGCTCATCGGTGGAAAAGATGCTTGGCTGGAAGCGCTAAGAACAATAGATAGTCTTTTGAAAGCCTAAATCCCTCACCGCTAACTAAATTTTAGTTAGCGGTTTTATTTTGACCACTTTTTGACTGCTACATCTAGACAGATATGCAAAGATATAGTAAAATATAACATAGTGTGAATGTTGTCTACCTGCGTAGACATGCGGAAAATGGGGATTTATGCCTTTTGGGGCTGTGGTCTAAAAATGGTCTTGAAAACTAGCGAAGGTGCAAGCCTTCCGTGGGTTCGAATCCCACCCTTTCCGCCATTTTATGCGGGTTCCGG
>ENA-USZK01000171-USZK01000171.1-human-gut-metagenome-genome-assembly--contig:-NODE-171-length-38569-cov-5.337810_pt1 | contig 38569 bp, 27 predicted proteins | sample MGYA00250043_ERZ773534 | MGnify/ENA primary metagenome ERZ773534 (study PRJEB29103, sample SAMN06112056) | human gut metagenome | biome: human gut; feature: ankylosing spondylitis patient; material... | reverse complement strand
GAAGAAAATTGCATCAGTAAGCATAGATAACGAGGGAGAATCCCTTATCACGCACCGTAAAATAAACGGTATCAGGGAGTTCGCCGGTTATCACCTCTCGTCAAGGAACGCGATTCTACATCAATGCAAAACCGCGTGTGTGAAATCAGCGCTTCTTTTTGGGAGCGAGGACCATGATCATCTGGCGGCCTTCGAGCTTGGGCGCATGCTCGACCTGAGCAATATCGACAAGCTCCTCACGGACGCGGTCCATGAGCTGAGTGCCGAACTGCTGGTGAGCCATTTCGCGTCCGCGGAAGCGCAGCGTGATCTTGGCCTTGTCGCCGTCCTCAAGGAAGCGCTTCAGGCTGCGCAGTTTCGTCTGGAAGTCGTTCTCATCCGTGGCCGGACGGAACTTGACTTCCTTGATCTGGACGACTTTCTGCTTGGCCTTGGCTTCCTGAGCCTTCTTCTGCTCCTGATAGCGGAACTTGCCGTAATCCATCAGACGGCAGACCGGCGGGACTGCGTTGGGCGCAACCTCGACCAAATCCACCCCTGCATCCTCAGCCATGCGGAGGGCTTCGGATGTGCGGACGATCCCGATCTGGGCGCCATCGACGCCGGTCAGTCGGACTTCAGGAACTCGGATCTCACCATTGATCCGATGCTTGCGATCTTGAGCTATGGCTCTTCTCCCAAAAATTAAGCGTTGTGCGCGCTAAAACACCCGATCAGCGGGTGCGTTCGCGGTTTTCCGTTGAAATGCGTTCGATGAAGGCGTCGAGCGACATCACCCCGAGGTTCTCGCCTCCGCGGGCGCGCACGGAAACCGTTCCCGTCTGCGCTTCCTTTTCACCCACTACGAGGATGTAAGGAAGTTTTTGCAGACTAAGCTCGCGAATTTTATAGTTGATCTTTTCGCTGCGCAAATCCGTCTGAACCCGGAGACCGGCAGCATGGAGTTTTGCAGCAACATCTTTGGCGTAAGCGCCCTGATTGTCGGTAATCGACGTCACAGCGCACTGAATCGGAGCAAGCCACACCGGGAAGGCGCCGGCAAACTCTTCAATCAGCATACCGATCCAGCGCTCGAGCGAGCCCAGAATGGCGCGGTGAAGCATCACCGGAATCTTGCGGGAGTTGTCTTCGGCAACATACTCAGCGCCAAGACGACCCGGCATCTGGAAGTCCACCTGCACGGTGCCGCACTGCCAGGACCGGCCGAGGCAGTCCTTCAGGTGATATTCAATCTTGGGGCCGTAGAAGGCGCCTTCGCCGACGAGCACTTCGTACTTGATGCCGAGCGCATCAAGGCTCGCCATCAGAGCATGTTCGGCCTTGTCCCACACGGCATCTTCACCAATGCGCATCGCCGGGCGAGTCGCCACCTTGTAGGCGATGTCAGTGAAGCCGAAGGTCTTGTAGACCTTCTGCACGAGCGCGGTAAAGGCTTCGCATTCGGCAAGAATCTGATCTTCCGTGCAGAAAATGTGACCGTCGTCCTGAGTGAAGCCGCGCACACGCATGAGGCCGTGGAGCGAACCCGAAGACTCATTGCGGTGGCACTGACCGAATTCACCAATGCGCAGCGGCAGATCACGGTAGCTGCGAAGCTTCGAATTGAAGATCTGGATGTGGCCGGGGCAGTTCATCGGCTTGAGCGCGTAGTAGCGGTTCTCCGACTCCGTCGTGAACATATTGTCGCGGTACTTCGCCCAGTGACCGGAACGCTCCCACAGAGAGCGGTCAAGCAGCTGAGGAGCTTTCACTTCTTCGTAGCCATTATCCTGATAGACGCGGCGCATGAACTGCTCGATCACCTGCCAGAGCGCCCAGCCTTTGGCATGCCAGAAGACCATGCCCGGCGCTTCATCCTGCAGATGGAAGAGATCGAGTTCGCGACCAAGGCGGCGGTGATCACGCTTTTCGGCCTCAGCGAGCATCTCGAGATAAGCCTTCTGCTCATCCTTCGTCGCCCAGGCCGTACCGTAGATGCGCTGGAGCATTTCGTTCTTGCTGTCGCCGCGCCAGTAGGCGCCCGCCACCTTCATCAGGTGATGCACCTTGAGGCAGCCCGTTGAAGGCACGTGAGGGCCGCGGCAAAGATCCACGAAGTCGCCCTGACGATAGAGCGAAATCACTTCACCCGCAGGAATCGAAGAGATGATTTCAGCCTTGTAGTGTTCGCCCAAAGCCTTGAAGAAGTCGATGGCTTCTTCACGAGGCATTTCTTCGCGCACGATCGGAATATTTTTCTTGACGAGCTCATCCATACGAGCTTCGATCGCCTTCAAATCTTCGGGCGTAAAAGCGCGGGTGTAGGAAAAGTCGTAGTAAAAGCCGTTTTCGATCGCCGGTCCGATCGTGACCTGTGCCTCGGGAAAGAGCTCCTTGACGGCCTGAGCCATCAGGTGAGCGGTCGAGTGACGAATAATCTCAAGCCCTTCGGGGTCGCGTGCCGTGATGATCGCAACCGCAGCATCGCCGTCAATCACGTGCGAGAGATCCACCAACTTGCCGTCCACACGTCCAGCTAAAGCTGCCTTAGCGAGTCCGGCACCGATCGATGCGGCAACCTGGGCCACCGTGACGGGACCTTCGTACTCGCGTTTGGAGCCGTCGGGAAGAGTGACTGAAGCCATTTCGAAATCCTCACAAAAATTCTGGGCATAAAAAAAGTGCGGCCTGAGCCGCACTTTTTTCATGTCGAACAGTGACAATACTGCGCTCACGCCCTGTTAATAATAACGGGGCGCTGTTGTTCGAAATTCATTCGCCAACATCCGCATCGTCGCTGTCCGAAAAAAATTTTGGTAGGCACAATTGGATTCGAACCAACGACCCCCACCATGTCAAGGTGATGCTCTAACCAACTGAGCTATGTGCCTGAGCGTTCACAATCAGTGAGGCACGAATTATACCTAGGTGAATGCTCACAGCAAGCACTTTTTAGAAGGATAGCGCAAATGCGGTATTCACCTAGGCACCTCTCAGTCTTCAGAGACGGCGTGCCGAAAGAACGCCGTGCACGGCGCGCAGCCCTTTGAGCAGCACCTGCATAGCATTGCCGCCCTTGACCTCGAGCGAAAACCGCATGTGCTGATCGCCCTTGAGAATCTGCGTGTTGAGCGCCGTCACGTGCACCTTTTCGCGCTGCATCACTTCCGTCACATCCTTCATGATGCCGGACCGGTCGGAGGCAATCACGAGCACGTCGGCGGGATAGAGCGCATCATCACCGGCGCGCCCCCAACTCACTTCAATCAAGCGGTCATGATCCTGATCGACCATGTTCTTGAGGTTAGGACAGTCTGCACGGTGAATCATCACGCCTCGGCCGCGTGTGACGTAGCCCACAATTTCGTCGGGCGGCACCGGATGACAGCAGCGGGCAAGCTGTGTGAGAAGGGAATCCATGCCGACCACGAGCACCTTGCCCTTACTCGCCGCGCTCGAAGCTCCGCGCAGCACCAAATCATGCTCAGGAGCAGGCGCCGGAGCGGGCTTGGGCGGCTGTACGGCCTGTGCGAGCGCTGTCAGCGTGATTTCTTCCTTGGCAAAAGCCACACAGAGCTCATCAACGGTGCCAAAGCCCAGGCGTTTCGCAAGATCATCGAGCTTAACCGCGGTTTTTCCCAAACGCGCGAGTTCTTTATCCAGGCGGTCACGGCCCTCGGCGATCTGCTGCGCGAGCTGCTCAGCATTGAACCACTGCCGCACCTTGTTGCGGGTACGGGGACTCGCGGCATAGCCGAGTTCGGGATTGAGCCAGTCGCGGCTCGGCTGACCGACTTTTGCCGCAATGATTTCGACGGTCTGTCCGGTCTTAAGCTTGGTATTGAGCGGCACCATCATCCCGTCGACTTTTGCTCCGCGGCAGCGGTGACCAAGCTGAGTATGGATTTGGTACGCAAAATCCACCGGGGTAGCACCGGCGGGAAGCTCAACGATGCGGCCTTGCGGCGTCAGACAGTAGACATGGTCGTCTTCCACGGCCGGCGCTGCCGGCTGCCCCTTCTGCCCCGCCTCTGCATTGGGGGCTTGGGCGCTCTGCTCGGCAGCGCCCCCGCCCACATCACTCCTCCAGGCCAGGAGCTGACGCAGCCACGCCACGCGCTGCTCCTCAGCAATGGAGGCGCCGTTGGAATTGCCCGCCTCTTTGTAGCGCCAATGCGCAGCAACACCGAGTTCGGCAAATTCATGCATGGCTCGAGTGCGGATCTGAATTTCAATCGGCCGGCCGAGCTGATCGGTAATGACGGTATGGAGCGACTGATAACCATTGGGCTTGGGATTGGCAATATAGTCGTCATACTCCTTCGACAAAACCGTGAAGTGCTCCTGCACAATCGAGAGCGCTTCATAGCACTGCTCGACGGTTTCGACGATGATTCGAACCGCACGGACGTCAAAGAGCTGATCAAAGCGCAGGTGCTTGCGCTGCATCTTTTTCCAAATGGAATAGATATGCTTCGGGCGGCCCGACACCTCAGCCTGAATACCGTGAGAAATCATCAGCGCCTGAATCTTCTTCACCGCCAAAGCCATGAATTCCAAACGTTCCTCACGAGACTCATCGAGTTCAGCAGCAATCTGGTGATATTCGGCCGGATGCGTAAAGCGAAGCGAGAGGTCTTCGAGCTCCCACTTGATCTGCCAAATACCGAGTCGATTAGCCAAGGGCGCATAAACGGCGAGCGTTTCCTCACCGAATTCCACTGCGCCCGGCGCCTGTGAAGAGACAAACCAGCGCAGCGTCTGCAGGCGGCTTGCCAATTTGAGCAGTACGACGCGCAGATCCTGACTCATCGCCAGGAACATGCGGCGAAGCGCCTCGGGCTGCACCGCCGCACTGGATTCTTTGTTTTCCGAGCGTGCGCGCTTGGAGAGATCATTCATCTTCCCGAGCTCGCGCACAAGCCCTGCCACATTCTCCCCAAAGCTCTTTTCAATCCATTCATCGGGCTTCTGCACGAGCGTGGGCACGCTGAAAAGATACGCCGCAGAAATGAGCTCCGGATCGTTTCGAATGGCCCGCAGAATGTTGGCAACACCGTCGGCATGCGCCATGACCGACTCGCCCGTAGAAAGCGTCCTGCCGTAATAAAGCGGTTCCACCGAGCTGCGTGCAGCAGCCGGATCAGCGGTTTTCGTGAATTGGGTGGCATCCATCGCCGCCTCCAAAATCTTTTTCTTCTTTTGGCTGCTCGGGTTGGTTCCAAACCCGCACAGCACCGTAATTGATTATTGGCCGCAGGCAAACGTCATCCGCACAAGGACTCTTTAAACCTCATACAGCTTCCGTCGCTACTCGGTGAATTGTAGGTAAGCAAGAGCGCCTTGCGCAGAAAGCGGACTGAAAGGAATCAAATCCTTACCGACTGGCCGCTGAAATAGCACAGCCGGAAGGATTAGGGTTTTCACTGTGTTTGCGTAAATTAGAGCAAGTTCAGCCGCCAGGACATCTTCACGGAGCCCCCTGCAGAGCGAACGCTGGCTCCGGCGCGTGAAGCAAAACCGGAAAAATCCAATCTGGAATCCCGCCATTCAATGCCGGCAGCGAGTTCGGCATTCCATTGGAAGCATTCGGGCTCAGCAGTCGTCATGACAGTTGCTGACGATGTCGAGCCCCCGGCGGGCCCTTGAACCATCACATCGCGGTCGCCGCCGACCGTACTGTTCAACGCTGCAGTCAACGACACATCCAAGCGCCTCGGCTTCACCTGCCCCCAATATCCGGCTCCCGGCGCAAAATGAAGCGCCCCCGTTATGACGCCGCCCGCCGTTGCCGCCACAGCCTGCGCGGAAGCTTCACGAATGGTGAGCACAGCTCCTGCCGGTGAGCGCCATGTTCCTTCAGCCGTATCCACCCGCAGATACCGCAGTCCGGCAAAACCCGAAATCACCCATGAGCGGTCAGGCCCGCTGCCCGACAACGCGCTGCCGGCGAAAAGCGGCTGCTCATAAAGAAAGCCGCTGGAATAAATGCGCCGCTTGAGTTTTTCCATCTCAAGATACTCACGGGCCGCCCCCATGCGATAACGGTCGTCAGCCTCAAGCCACGTCAAATCTACCGTTCCCCAGCCGCTGCCGAGCCGTCGGCGCACAAAGAATGATGCGGAAGCTTCGTCGGACTCGCTGTCTACCCCGAGTTCCGCTGCCGCTCCCTGTTTATAAAGCGTATCCAGACTTCTTGTTGTGAAGCTCCCCATCAAGCCGACACGCCAATCCTCCCGCCCGAAAATGACAGCGGCGTCAAAAGTGGTGTCTTCGCTTTTGACCGTAAAGGGTTTAGAGACCGGCGTCGATACATCAACCTTAGTGCTGCCGGCTGAAGCGCCGATAAAAACAGGCACATCCTGCACTACCGCCGGCAGATGCTCCTGCAGGTTCGTGCGCCAGGCTTTCAGCCGTTCCGTCCAGTCAGGATCGGCCTTTTCCGAATCTGCGGAAGCCTTTCGGCTAGCCGCCCTTTGCGCTTCAAGCGAACGAATTTCTGCAGCACGCGCCGCCTGCGCCTCCGCCATTCTGGCGGCCGAAGCCAGCCGCATGGAGGTCGAGACGGCGTTTTGCATCAGTCGCTCATTGGTACCCGTTGAAGAGGCGGCCGTAGCAACAGCCATCATCGTGCCTTCAACCACGTCGGACGTATTGGTAAAAAGCGTGCGGTAAAAGCTGGGCACAAGGAGCGATGTTCGGTTTTCATAAAGCTCTTGAAGCACTGCCGCGAGCGGCCCCTCAAACGTTGGGCTGCCCAACACCCCGACCACCGCGCCTGACGCATCGAAATAAAGTCCTCCTGTTTCCAGAAGCCCCTCTACTTTCAGCGTCAGATTTTCCAGTCCGGAGACCTCAGCGCGGCTCAAATCAAGCCCTTCAACTTTAAAGGTCGTCCCCGCCGCCGGAACGCCGGATGCGGCTTTGCGGTCAGCCGATTGGGATGATGCCGGTAAATCGGCTCCGTCTTCAGCGTCCTGAAGAGTGTCGTCTTCATCCGTGCGGGTGAGTGAAGACAAAAGAAGCGTTGAACCCGCCTCAAAGCGAGCCTTCGTACCATCCTCGAGCGTCAGTGTGGTGTGTTCGCCCTCGATAGAGAGCACGCCGCCCTTTCCTACCCAGAGATTCCAACGATTGGAGGCTGCCTCCCGTTCCGTACTGCTCCCGCCCACCGCAATCGACATCCCGCGCGTGAGTGAAGCATTCTTTTGCACGCGAACCGCACCCTGCGGCGCCGCGGCGGGCGTAAAAAAGAAATTTTCGATTGGATCCGTTCCGGCCTCGTTGCCATCATCAAATGCCGCATGAGTCCACACGAAAGCGCCGCCCGAACCCACACGAATGTCAAGATGACCGCCGCTGCTCACAGAGAGCTCTTCAATCATCAAGGTTGAAAACTGCTCCGCCTGAGCATTGTCTTCACCCACCGTCACCAACGAGCGTTCCATATCCGCCGTCAGTTTTTGAATATGTACTTCTGCGTTTGATGTGAACTCAGACGCCTCCGTTGCCGTTGCGCTGAGGATCAGCGACCCGCCGCGGCTGACAACCTCCCAAAGCTCTGCATAACCGTCAACTTCGACCTGCAGGCGGGCGCCGGAGTGAAGCTCAGCCGTATCGGCAAACTCTCCTGCCAGCCCGTACACATTCTCCAATTGTGCGCCGCTCCCGACAGTCAGCTGACCGCTCACTTCAAGATTGGCCGTACAAAAATAGGCACCTGACAGCTCGAGATGTCCTGACTGCGTCACGTTCGTTGAGCTGTGATCTGCATAGTCCTCTATAACAACATGATCGGACACCATGTAGGGATCAGAGATATCGCCGTAGACACTATTGGCCAATACCGGCGAAGCGGCCCCGCAGAAAAGAAACCCTGCTGTCATTAAGCTTAGAGACAGAGCGCTCAAACACGGCAGACCGCCCGAGCGCAAGCCGCCGCGGGATACGAGACGCACTCCTAAGTGATGAGGGAAGACAAAAATGGAGTGCACACTGCGGCCCACGCCGCGAGCACACTCGGAAGTGCATTCTGTTGTTTTCATTATTTGAAGAGAATGTAGTTGAGAGGTGCCCGCAAAGGGGCTCAAAGATTCTCGCTGCTCTTCAAAGCTTTTGCTCCAACGCCTGTGCTCGCAGCCTTTTAGCTAAAGGAAGCCGCATTAATGCATCACGTTTTCAATATTATCACTCCATTAGTTGAAAACAATTAACGATATGCCTCATCACTTTAGAGAAAATATCAATCAAATATATATGTAAACTTTGAATTGACAGGTTGATACCTGTCAATCGCAATCAAAAGACTATAAATTTTGATTGTGTATTTTTTGAGTATAAAAAATCCCTCCCATGCAAAAAGCATAGAAGGGATCGCGTTATCTTCGGTTATGAAGGCGCTGTGACCGCGGTTAGTTGCGCAGACTGTGGATCGGCGCCGGGATGCGGCCGCCAAGCTTCACGAAGCCCGACGCATCGCCGCCCGGAACGCGGATGATGGACGCTTCACCGAGAAGACCGCCGAAATGAGCAACGTCGCCCACGGTCTTGCCCGGAACCGGAATCACACGGACCGCAGTGGTCTTGCCGTTGATCATGCCGATGGCGGATTCGTCGGCGATCATGCCGGAGATCGTCGAAGCGGGGGTGTCGCCCGGGATGGCGATCATGTCCAGACCCACAGAGCAGACAGAGGTCATGGCTTCGAGCTTTTCGAGCGTCAGGGCGCCCGAGCGCGCAGCGGCTTCAATGGCACTGTCTTCGGACACCGGAATGAAGGCGCCGGAAAGCCCGCCCACGTGCGAAGAGGCAAAAACACCGCCCTTCTTCACCTGATCGTTGAGCATCGCGAGAATGGCAGTCGTGCCGGGAGCACCGATGGAAGAAAGGCCGAGAGACTGGAAGATCTCGCCCACGCTGTCGCCCACAGCCGGCGTCGGGGCAAGCGACAGATCAGCCACGCCGAACGGAAGGTTCAGGCGGTTGGCGACTTCATTGCCGATGATTTCACCCACGCGGGTCACTTTGTAGGCGGTGTGCTTAATGACTTCTGCCGCATCCGTGATGGTCAGATATTCACCCTTGGCTTTAAAGGCACGGTCAAGGGCCTTTTTCACCACGCCCGGGCCGGAAACACCGACGTCGATCACCACATCGGGTTCGCCGACGCCAAGATAGGCACCTGCCATAAATGGCACGTCCTGCGGAATATTGCAGAAGACAACGAGCTTGGCGCAGCCGATTGCGTCGCGGTCACAAGTTGCTTCCGCCACATCCAGAATGCGCTGCCCCATGAGACGTACGGCATCCATGTTGATGCCGGCCTTCGTCGAACCCACATTGATTGAAGAGCAGATACGGTCGGTGACAGCCAGCGCCTCGGGAAGTGCATCAATCAGATTCTTTTCGCCCGGCGTCATCCCTTTTTCAACCAAAGCGCCGAAACCGCCGATAAAGTCAACGCCCACTTCTTTAGCCGACTCATCGAGCACGCGGCAGGCCGCCACCATCTCATCACGGCTGAAGCTCGCGCCGACAGTGCCGATCGGGCTCACGGAAATGCGCTTGTTGACGACGGGGATGCCGTAGCGGTCGCCGACGAGATCACAGGTCTCAACGAGTTTTTCGGCATAGCGGAAAATCTTCGAACGCACTTTGTAGGCGAAAGTATCGAAGTCCGAACTCGCGCAGTCAAAAAGATTGATGCCCATCGTGACGGTGCGGACGTCGAGATGCTCCGAACGAAGCATATTGATGGTGGAAAGTACCTCGCGGTCAGTCAGCATGTTTTGTCTCTGTCTCAAAAAATTTGGAATGGGTTGCGGTCGCGTGATGGTTGACTTACTCCACCTTGACGCGGTGAATGGCTTCGAAGATGTCGCGGTGCTGCAGATTGCAGCGCAGGTTCATAGCGCGGGCACGATCAATCATGACGCGGTGCAGCGCGCGGCGATCAACATTGAGCGGAATAGAAACTTCAAAGACCTGCAGCGACATGCCGTCCTCAATCGGGAAAGCACGCAGGGATTCGATGTTGATCTTCTGTTCGGCGAAAATGCGCGAAAAATTAGCGATGATGTCGTTGCGGTCCGTACCCCAAACGCTCACCACATAGGGCTCACTTTCCGGCTGCGGCGTCGGCGCCTTGAAGTCAATCACCATAACGGCCAGATCAAATTTGCGGCGGGCGATTTCGGCTTCAAGCTCCTGCTGGATCTGTTCGTTAGAAAGACCGGCGGGCTTCTGAATGACACACATCAGAGCGAACTGACCGTGCAAGGCCATCTGGTTCACCTGCTCGAGATTAACGCCGCGGCGAGTGAGCGCATTGGATACAACGGCGACGATGCCCGGGCGATCGAGGCCGAAAACCGCCACATTGGTGCGGTGCAGGCCGTCATTGATTTCAGTTGTCTGAGCAGGTTGAGCTTCAGTCACTTTGTTTCTCCGGAAGGCCGCCGTTTGAAAACATAACGGCGGACGCTGGCACTGGTGCCGGCTTTGCTGTATGGGGATTGGGATGAGTCCATGCCGGAATTGAAACCCCATCCAAGGGAATCCGGCATGGCGGCAGATTTTATCGAGTGTATCGCGATGGCCGCCGATCATTGGTTGGAATTGAGCTGTGTTCCATCTGATACAGCGCAAAACGCGCCGTAATCAGACCGCATATCACTCGGTCTGCTGTCCAAAGCTTTCTGGCAGACGCAAAAGTGTCTCGAGCCTTGGAAACGCCGCAAGCGCAGCAGCCCGAGCACTCGCGGCTGCTGCGGCAAGCGTTGTGCCGCGAAGCTGAGCCGCCGTACGGGCGGCTTCCAGGATGTCCGCTGGGCGTGTGTCGAGCGTTGAGTGCCCGAGAGCAAAAGCATCCCGTCGACTCGACGGCGGCATATCAGGCGCGTCGGTTTCAAGCACCCAGGCCCCGTCGGCAAGCTCCGACAAATGCCTGCGAATGCGCTTGCTTCCGTCGTAGGTACAGGCACCGCCGAAACCGAGCACCAGTCCGAACGCTAAAAAAGCCTCGCGTTCAGCATCCGAGCCGTTAAAGGCATGGACGGCGCCGCGCACGGGCTGAAACCCCGTTTTGCCCGGCGAACCGTAGACTCTTCGCAGCAGTCCGAGCGTCTTTGAAGCTGTCCGGCGAACATGAATAGAGAGCGGAAGGTCGAGGTCGCGGGCGATCTTAAGTTCTTCGAGAAACACCTGCTCGGCCTTATGCTGATCAAGCCCGGGCTCAAACCCGTCGAGCCCCACCTCTCCGAGACCGATGAAATGCGGATCGTCGAGCAGAGACTCGGCCAGCTCACGCAGCCCGACGAGCTCTGCGGGCGTTGTCGAGTCAAGCCAAAGCGGATGGATGCCAAGCATCGCCCCCAGGCCCCACTCGTGTGCCGTAGAGAGCGTTCGCTCCCAGTCTTCAGGCGCCCCGGCGCAGAGCAGGATATTCTCGAGGCCCGCCTCTCGTGCTTGAGCGAGCCATTGAGCACGATGGCCGTCCAGACGCTCAACCTGCAGATGCGAGTGCGTGTCAATGAATTTGATGGCGCGAGCGGTCATAAGGAACCAACCCGTTAAAAGCGGTCTGCATCCACAATCACGCCGCCCTTGAGCTCTACCGCACGATCGCAGCGGCGCGCGAGCTCTCGGTCATGCGTGACGATTACGACAGCCGTGCCTTGGGTATGCGCCAGTTCAAGAAGCGATGTGAAGACCTGTGACGCGGTTTCGTGATCCAAATTGCCCGTCGGCTCATCCGCCAGCACGCAGGCGGGCTGCGTCACCAATGCACGCGCAATAGCTGTACGCTGACGTTCGCCGCCCGAAAGCTGCGAAGGCAGATGCTCGAGACGATCGCCTAAACCCACGGCTTCCAAAGCCTGCTGAGCTCGAGACAACGCTTCACGCTTAGGCAGACGGCGGATGAAAAGCGGCATAGCCGCATTTTCCAAAGCGGAAAACTCCGGCAGCAGGTGGTGAAACTGATAAACGAACCCGAGGGAGCGGTTGCGCAGACGATCGAGCTCACTCTCTTTGAGTGCGGCGAGGTCCTCGCCGGCAATGGCCACTCGTCCGGCATCCAAACCGTCAAGACCGCCCAGTACATGCAGGAGCGTTGACTTCCCGGAACCCGAAGCGCCGAGTACGGCCACCGCTTCGCCCGCATGAATCCGGAGATTCACATCTTTAAGCACCGGCAGCGCACTCGTCCCCTCGCGATAGCTCTTGACCACATGACTTGCTTCCAGAACAACGGAACGCTGCGGATGATTTTGCGCATTATTCATAGCGAAGAGCCTCCGCGGGGTGAATCTTCGAAGCCCGCCAGCTCGGATAGAGTGTGGCAGCCAGAGAAAGCAGGAAAGAGAGCACCGCAATCGGCACGATGTCGCTCAAACGCGGATCGCTCGGCATGCTGCTGATGAAATAAATTTCCTGAGGCAGGAATTCAACCCCGAGCATCGACTCGATGGCCGAGACGATGGCGCCGACGTTTTCGGCAATCAAAAGGCCTGCAGCAACGCCCGACAGAACGCCCACCAACCCAACAATCGTGCCTTCCACCACGAAAATCGACATGATGGAAGCACGCGAAGCGCCGAGCGTACGGAGAATCGCGATGTCAGACTGCTTTTCCTTCACGGTCATCACCAATGTGGAAACGAGCCCGAAAGCGCCGACCAAAACAATAAGAAAGAGGATGATCCCCATCATGCGTTTTTCGACCTGCACGGCTGCGAACCACGTGCGGTTTTGCCGCGACCAGTCCGTCGCATAAAGTCCGGATGGAAGCACCGACACGAGCTTGGCCGCGATCTGCGGCGCACGGTCCATGTCCGTCGTCTTGACGCGCAGTCCCTGAGGACCGCCCGTACGATAGAGTGCAGCTGCATCCTCAATATTGACCAAGGCATAAGTCGAATCGTATTCGTAGTGCCCGCTCGAAAAGTAACCTGCGACCGTGAGCTGCTTCATGCGGGGAATCAGTCCCGCCGGCGTCATGTTCCCTTCGGGCACAAGCAGCGCCACTTTGTCGCCGATATGCACGCGCAGCTGCCGCGCCAGCGCCTGGCCGAGAATGACCTGAAAGGCCTTGGGTTTCAGGTCAGAAAGCTCTGTGCCGGAAACGCTTTGCGCAAGTTCGCTCACCCCTGGTTCCTTGGCAGGATCAATCCCTTTGACGACTGCACCGCGCACGACTGCGCCGGAACTAAAGAGCCCCTGACCTTCCACGAAGGGAGCAACGGCGACAACGTCACTTTGCGCCTGAAGTACCTTTTCGACGCCTTCCACGTCGGTGAGAGCACCTTTGCTCGCCCTGATCTCAACGTGGGGAATCACGGAAAGCATGCGGTCGCGCACTTCCTTTTGGAAGCCGTTCATCACCGAGAGCACGATGATGAGCGCGGCAACGCCAAGCGCGATGGACGCCACCGACATGCCTGAGATAAAGGACATGAAGCCGTCTTTGCGTCGGCCTCGCCTCCCGCGCCGGGTGTAGGTGAGGCCGATCATGAATTCAAATGGCGTCTGCATCGTGCTCTTGGAAATCGCTCTTGAGGCGGAATAATTCAACGCTTCGAACACCCTTTCGTTTTGCATCCGGCATGACGAAAGCGTGCGTTCGACAAAAACTGCATTCTAACGGCGCAGGATGCTTCCCCCGCGCCGCAGCAAAAGATCGAAACGGTCGACAGAAGAATGTTAGAAGACACCAACACTCCTCAATGAAGACGAAGCACCTGCAGTCCCCAAGGCTACAATCACGGGCACTATGACAACTTGCTTTTATCTCCTGCCCGGCGCCCGGCTCCCTGAGGCCGCCGCCCGCGAGACTGCGGCCGTGCTTGCAAAGTCCGACCCCGCCTCGCTTGAGGCGTGGACTGCACTCGGGACCGGCCGTGAGCCGCCTGGTCTGCAGCGCCTCGCTGAACCGCTCCACGACCGCTCACCTCATCAGGCCTGGCTCTGGAAGGTGCTCACGCACCGATCCGGCGCACCGATCACCGCCCCTTACGAATGGATTGCCTCGGGCGGTCCCGTGCTCGACCAGGAATTCTGGAAGCTCACGCCCTGGGGGCGAAATTCGATGGGACAGCTCGAAGCCGTCGAGCTCCATGAGTCTGAGATGCCCGCGGCTGCTTGTGCGCTTGATCCTATCGCAGCACACGCCGGCATGCGTCTGATGATTTCTGGAACGACTCTCTTTCTCTGCCGCCGCAAGCCCTGGGCATTCTCAGCCGCACCGTTTAGAGATCTGGCGGACTGCGTCGGTGCGGGAGCGAGCCTCGCCGCCTGCATGACGGGCAGTGATAAGCCTGAAGCAGAAAATCTGCTTGAGGCATTCACCGCTGCCGTTCAAACAGCTGCGGGCAAACTGCCTTCGATTGAGGGCTTTTGGCTTTCGGGCGGCGGAGCATGCACTCCCATTTTCCCGCCCTCGACCTACCGTGCTGTAGCCTGTGATGATCCAGTCGTCCGAGCCTGGGCAGCTGCAGCCGGTATTCCCCGCACCGCGCTCATGCCCGTTCGCAGTGGCGAACGCGAACAGGAACGGTGGGGAAAAGCGTTTGTTGACGCACCGCTCGGCGATCGCATCGTCGTTATTGAGCATCTTCTCGATCCCTGGCGCCGCAGTGACTGGAGCGCCTGGCGGGAAGTGCTCCCCACGGCACTCGGCGAACTCGCACGTTGGCGCAGCCGCGAAAAAGCCGCCGGCATTGACAACACTGTTTTCGTGCTCTTTGGCAATGCCGGCGCCGCTACGCTTTTGCCGACGCCCAAGAGCTTCAATCCGCTCAAACGCTTCAAACGGTCGGTGCTCCCGCTCGAGAGCTGGTTCATTGACAACTTTGCGGGAGAGGTTCCATGACGCGCATTCTCTCCCGTCCTTACGATCAGCATGCCGCCGATCGTCTGGCCCTTTCGGGTTTTCTGCCGCCCATTGCGCGGGCGCTTGCCGCCCGCGGCATTCAGGTGCCCTCCGATTTAGAGCAGGAATGGGCCGGCATGCTGCCGCCCGCCATGCTCGAAGGTACGCGTGAAGCAGCCGAACGCCTTGCACTCGCTCGCGAGCGGCATCAAGCCGTCACCATCGTCGCCGACTACGACTGCGACGGCGCTACGGCATGTGCCGTCGGTATCCGGGGTCTGCGCATGCTCGGCATCACCGCAAACTACTTCGTGCCGGACCGCGTGCTCCACGGCTACGGGCTCACGCCCAACGTCGTCGATATTGTTGCTGCCAGAACCCCCAAGCCGGATCTCATTGTCACGGTTGACAACGGCATCTCGTCAGCAGCGGCCGTTGACCGCGCTCGGGAGCTCGGCATCGACGTCATCATTACAGACCACCACCTGCCGGGCGCTGAACTGCCGCGGGCACAGGCGATCGTCAACCCCAATTTAACGGGCTCGACCTTCCCGTCGAAAAATCTCGCAGGCGTCGGCGTCATCTACTATGTGCTGCTCGCCCTGCGTTCGCTCCTTCGCGAACGCGGCGTCTTTGACGCTAAGACTCAGCCGCGTCTGGATGCGCTGGTGGACTTTGTAGCCCTTGGAACAGTGGCTGACGTCGTCAAGCTCGACAAAAACAACCGTATTCTGGTTTCGCAAGGCATTCGCCGCATTCGCTGCGGCCGTACGCATGCGGGGCTCGAAGCCCTGTTTGCCATTGCCGGACGCGATATTCGTACCGCGGGGGTACGCGACTTCGGCTTTGCCGTTGCGCCGCGCATCAATGCCGCCGGCCGTCTCGGAACCATGGAAAACGGCATCGAATGTCTCTTGTCGGACGATCCTGCCGCGGCCCTTGCCTTTGCCGAGAGCCTCAACTCCATCAACACCGAACGCCGCGAACTTGAAAGCGAGATGCAGCAGTTGGCTGAGGCCGCTTTATCCAATATTGACTTGGATCATCACGCCACTTTTACGATTTTCAACCCCTCTTTCAATGAGGGTGTTGTGGGATTGGTGGCAGCGCGCCTGAAGGAGCGCATCCACCGTCCAGTCATCGCGTTTGCGCCGACGGAAAACGGAGAACTCAAAGGTTCGGGCCGTTCCATTCCCGGCATACATCTGCGTGATGCACTCGACTTGACCGCCAAAGCACTGCCCGGCGTCGTGCTTCGCTTCGGAGGCCATGCCATGGCGGCCGGACTTTCCATCAAACCCGAAGGGTTCAAGGATTTTCAGGCGGCGTTTGAGGAAGTCATCCGCAGCCGATGCGATGCCTCCGTTTTTGAGCGTGTTGTGCTCACCGACGGCGGACTCGCGCCCGACGAGATTACCGAAGCGCTCTGTCAGGAAATCGATGAACAAATCTGGGGACAGGGTTTTGAAGCCCCGCTCTTTGCCAACGAGGTTCACGTGCTCTCACAGACGCTTCTCAAGGGCACGCATCTCAAAATGATGCTCGAGCTCGGCGGCTCGCGTTTTGACGCCATCTTTTTCCGCCGCAAAGAACCTTTAGCGTCGCTCACCAGGATTGCCTACCGGCCGTCAGTCAATGAATTCCGCGGCCGCCGAACCGTGCAGCTGGTGGTGGAGGCGGCCGAATAAGCCGTCAGCGGAAATTCCGCCGCTTTTTCCTATGATTCGGGACGCTCAGCAGCACATGCGGCGTCCCGAAGCCGTCTATAATTTTCGTTTCCCTGTATTTTCAGGGCACGTCGGTGATTTTGTGCTTCAAAAATTCTCGAAGCCCGACGCACTTTTAATACAACGAATACGCTCTATCCGCATAGGTCAGAAATGGAAGCTGAACGCATCAACCAAATTGAAGCCTCGATCGACGATCTTACCCGTCGGCTCAATGAACTTCGGGGGTATCTTTGACGTCGACCGCAAAGCTCGGCGCCTCGAAGAAGTAAATCGGGAAATTGAGAACCCGGACCTCTGGAATGATCCCAAACACGCCCAAGAAGTAAGCAAAGAAAAGAAGATGCTCGACGATATCGTCGGCAGCTTCAACCGTCTTACGCAGGGCATCGCCGATGCGGGCGAACTCTTTGAACTTTCTCTGGCCGAAGAGGATTTCGATTCCCTCGAAGTTATCGGAGAGGATGTAGACCGCATCGAGCACGAAGTTGCTCAGCTCGAATTTAAGCGCATGTTCAACCAGCCGATGGACTCGGCCAACTGCTATCTGGAAATTCAGTCCGGTGCGGGCGGCACGGAAGCTCAGGACTGGGCAAGCATGCTCGAGCGCATGTATATGCGCTACGCCGAACGCAAGGGCTTTAAGGTCACCCTTGAAGAAGAAACACCGGGTGAAGTCGCCGGCATCAAGTCCTGCACGCTCTTTATTGAGGGCGAGTGGGCGTACGGCACGCTGCGCACCGAGACCGGCATTCATCGTCTGGTGCGTAAAAGCCCCTTTGACGCCAATGCGCGCCGTCACACCTCCTTCACCTCGGTCTACGTCTATCCGGAAGTGGATGATTCCATCGACATTGAAATCAATCCTGCCGATCTTTCCATCGACGTCTTCCGCGCTTCGGGCGCAGGCGGTCAGCACATCCAAAAGACCGAGTCAGCCGTCCGAATTCACCACAAGCCCACCGGCATCATTACGATCTGTCAGGATGACCGCTCGCAGCACCGCAACCGTGAAAAAGCCATGCAGCAGCTCAAGGCTAAGCTCTATGAGCTGGAAATGCGCAAACGCATGGAAGCGCAGACGAAGCTCGAAGAGTCGAAGTCTGACATCGGCTGGGGTCACCAGATCCGCAGCTACGTGCTTGATCAGTCGCGCGTGAAGGACCTGCGTACCGGCGTTGAAACCGGCAACACGGGCGGCGTGCTCGACGGTGATCTTGATCAATTCATCGAAGCGAGCTTGAAGGGCGGCGTGAATGCCGTTCCGGCGGCCGAATAACCCCCAAGCTCCGAACTACCCTATTCCAGACTCAACGCTTCGGAAAGCCCTGCACTGCACCTTTCCGAAGTGCTCGTTGGATCCCAACATCCGCAAAACACTTTTAGGGGAATCAAATGGCACAAGCCCAGCAGAACCCTCAGACCGTTCAGGCCCCGGCCGAAGACGAAAACCATATCATCGCCGAGCGCCGCGCCAAGCTTGCCGCGCTGCGCGCCGCCGGCGTCGCTTATCCGAACGACTTCAAGCGTACGGATCTCTTCGGCGACCTTACGGCCAAATACGGCGCAATGACGACGGAGGAGCTTGAAGCCGCCGCCCCCGAAGTTGCCTGCTCAGGCCGCATCATGCTCAAGCGCATCATGGGCAAGGCCTCCTTCTGCACGGTGCGCGACTTCACCGGCACGATGCAGTACTTCGTGCAGCAAAATGAAGTTGGCTCCGACGCCTATGCTGCCTTTAAGACGTTCGACCTGGGCGACATCGTTGCTGCCAAGGGCGTGCTTTTCCGCACCCATGCCGGCGACCTCGCCATTCGCGTGAAAGAAATCCGTCTGATGACCAAGAGCATCCGTCCGCTGCCCGATAAGCACAAGGGCCTGCAGGACACGGAGCTTTGCTACCGTCAGCGCTACGTCGACCTCATCATGAACGAGGAATCGCGCAACCGCTTCCTCACCCGCTCGAAGGCCATTGCCGCCATCCGCGCCTTCATGCTCAATCACCGCTTCCTTGAAGTGGAAACGCCGATGCTCCACCCGATCCCGGGCGGCGCCAATGCAAAACCCTTTATCACGCACCACAATGCGCTCGATATGGATATGTACCTGCGCATCGCGCCGGAACTGTATCTGAAGCGCCTCGTGGTCGGCGGTTTTGAACGCGTCTTTGAAATCAACCGCAACTTCCGCAACGAAGGCGTGTCGATTCGCCATAACCCCGAATTCACGATGATGGAGTTCTACGCGACGTATTGGACGTACCGCGATCAGATGGATTTCACCGAAGAGCTCCTGCGCACGGTCGCCAAAGAAGCGACGGGTTCGATGGTTCTCCAATATCAGGGCCAGGAAATCGATCTCTCCAAGCCTTTCCATCGCCTGACGCCGCTTGCCGCCATCAAGAAGTTCGCTCCGAACTACACCGATGAAGAACTCAACAACCCGGACTTCATCCGCGCCGAACTTAAGCGCCTTGGCGGTGAGATCCCGGTTGACGCCGGTCTGGGCGCTCTGCAGATGGCGCTTTTTGAAGAAACCGCCGAAGCCAAGCTGATCGAACCGACCTTCATCATTGACTATCCGGTTGAAATCTCGCCGCTCGCCCGCGCGTCCGACGCCGATCCTGAAATCACCGAACGTTTTGAGCTTTACATTGCCGGCCGAGAAACCGCCAACGGGTTCTCCGAGCTCAACGATCCGGACGATCAGGCTGCCCGCTTCCGTGCTCAGGCTGACAAGAAGAGCCACGGCGACGACGAAGCGATGTATTACGATGCCGACTACATCCGTGCTCTCGAATACGGTCTGCCCCCGACCGCCGGCTGCGGCATCGGCATTGACCGTTTCATGATGCTGCTCACCGACGCTCCGACGATCCGCGACGTGCTGCTCTTCCCGCACATGCGCCCGGAAAACACGAAGTAATCCATGATGCAGGGTTCCTTTATCCCTGCGTTTGGAAGCTCATCGAGCCGGCCCTTCGGGTCGGCTCACTTCAAAGCCCGCCGCGAGGCACTCACGCGAGTCCTCACTGCGGGCTTTGTGCTTCCGGACGCATCCGGCAGCTGGTCAAGCGCAGCGCTCTGCGCGCACCCGGGGCTGATTCCCATTCGCCTTTCAACCGGCGTTCTCATCGGCCGAACGGCTCCCGAATGGGCGGACAAAATCAGCCGCATGCCCGGCATGACCAAGCACCCAACAGAGCTTCGTCTCGATGCGGCACATTTGCTCGACTTCGGCATCGCAATGCGGGCCGCCCACCTTTCTCAGGGATGGCGCGGGGAGCTCCTTGACCTCTTCAGTCTTTCCGAGTCTGCACAAGGGGCAGCCTCAGTGCGCCTCGAGCGAGCGCTCTACCGTCCTCTGGGAGCGCTGACCCGCGCGGTTCATCTCTCGGCTCGTTTGCGCGATCCCGTCGACGAATTCGACCCGGTTTATATCCTCGGGCAGCGAAGCCGCACCAAACGCGTCGGCCCCGGCCTGTGGGACGGCCTCGCCGCTGGGATGGTGGGCGCGGGCGAAACGCCCGCTGAAGCGCTGCTGCGCGAAGCGCATGAAGAGGCGTCGCTCCTGGCAGCGGACGCACAAAATGCTCGATATCTGGGTAGCTTTTTAATTTCTCGGGCCGTATCGGGCGGCTGGATGTTAGAAGCTTCTTATACCCACGACCTGGTGCTCCCCGCTGGCTTCGAACCCTGCGCGGCAGATCATGAAGTTGAGCGCTTTGCACGCTTTTCGGCACGAGAAGTGCTCGACCTGATTGCAGCACACAAGGTCATGCACGAAGCAGCTTCGTCTCTCCTCTTTTCCATGGCGGCAACGCCCAGCGCTGCGGATTAAGGGCTCTCTTCAAGGCTTCTCAACCGTAAAGCGGTCAATCATCTGCACGCGGCGAGGCTCGGCTTTCTCCAAGCTTCCCGAAACCACATAGACCTCGCCCACGAGTACGCGGCCTTTGACGCAATAGTGAATAAAACTCTGCTCGGAAGCATCGCGCCAATTAGTGTGTTTTTTATGAAAACGGCTCGATCGGTGCGGCTGCATGCCGGTCTCAAAAAGATAACTGTAGCTTTCGAGCTCGTTTTCCGTCATGCTCTTCAACGCCGGCCGTACCTTGCCCAAATGCTTCAAAGTACCGTCCGCCACAGCATCATTGGCCTTGGTGCCGGCGGTGTCGGCTGTCACGAACACCGCGCCCTTGGGCGCATGCAGAACCTTGAAAAAATCGGCGTCATAGGTGAAGTCGGGCTGCGTCACTCGGGCCGGCCAGAAGCTTGGGTCATCGTTGTCGCGCACTTTAAGCGCCTTGGTGCGCGAATAGACATGGTCGTGTCCCTGAAGCACCACATCGATCCGAAGGTCGTCAATCAGCGCTGTCAGCGCTTGCCGAACGCGCCGGATATCAGCATCTTCGAGCGAATGGTAGCCCTTTGAATAAATCCCCTTGTGCAGCGCCAAAATGACCCATTGTGCACCGCGCTCTCGTGAAGTCCGGACATCCTTTTTGAGCCATTCAAGCTGTGCGGGGCTCAATGCTGAATGCTGAGCATGCTGGTTGTCATTGGTATTAAGCACTGCAAAATGCACTCTTCCCCAATCAAACGAATAGGTTGCGCCGCCGTCGGGATCCTCTTTGAGGCCGCGCGTCAGAGCCGCTCCGCCTGAAAGCGCATCATTGACGTTGAAGTGCCGCTCAAACGCTCCAAAGCTCCGCACGCCGTCCTGAAGCGAATAGACCTCATGATTGCCGGCAACCGGCGCCACTGTGGTCTGCGTCAGAATCGGTGCTGAACGCTTGAAAAGGTCGAACCATTCGTCCTCAATACTGCCGGTTTCAACAAAGTCACCGGTGTGCAGTACAAAATCTGTATTCGGAAAGTGCCGCAGGGCCTGTAAGAGCGTATCGGCACCGTAAGCCGCCTCATTGCGCTTATGTTCGTTGTAGTAGGCGTTTTGCGTATCGGAGACCTGAATAAAGGAAACTTTGTCTGTTTTGTCCGGATCGGCTGCGGTTTTGAAGCTGCCGACAGGGCTCAGCACTTTGCCCTTTGCGGCAATGCGCCAATACCAAAGCGTGCCGGGACTGAGACTTGAAACCTCTGCGCGGCAAATCGTCTCTGGACGCGTCAAAACGCCAATCTCAACGTGATCGGATTTTCTGGCGCCGTCCTTGGGCCGCCATTTCACACTTCGCCCTTCATCAGTGAAGTAGCCGAGGATGGTGCTGTCGGCCTTTTCCGCGCGAAAAAGAAAATGCCCGTCAGCCGTTCGTTCGAGAAAGCGGCTTTGCACCTGCACCGTCTGGACCGGTATGCGGGTGATCTGCGCAAAATCACTCGATGGAGAGAGCTCAACATTCAGGTCGTCCGGTGCCGCATTCATGAACCAGCTGAAGCCCCGTGATGTGCGCGGATCCCCTTTGATCGTCACGACGATTCGGTTGGGAAGCGCATCCATCGCCAAAGCACTGACCGCCGGCTTTTGTTCGAGCAGCTGAGGGAGCGGTTCCTTTGCGGCTGCGTAAGACTGCCCTAAACAGAGGCCAAGGACGAGGACGCTCAGCCCTGCTGCTGTGCCCATCCGGGGCTGAAGACTCTTGAAGCGCTGCATGAAAAAACCTCATCGGTCAATATGTTTTCAGTCTGTCCAAAAACGGGAAAGGCCGACCGGCAGCCTTCATGGACTGCAGCGGACGGCCTTGAGCAGAGACGTCTAATCGGCAGATCAAACGAAATCAATCCCGCTCGTTAAGCCAAGCCTGAAGAATGGCCTCCAGGATTTGCTCGTTGGACTTCTGCGGATCGTCGGCAAAGTCAGGCAGCTTTACCACCATGTCGTGGAGCTTCACAAAGGAAAGCGTCAGCGGATCGAGATCAGGATCCGCATCGTAAAGCTCTTCGGCAATGCGCTGCACGTCAGACCAGTGAAGCTCCATGGCGATCTCCTTTACTCTCCGACGATGTTGCGGTTGTACTTGGGAATCTCAATCGTGATGTCTTCCGTACCAACCGTGGTCTGGCAGGAAAGACGCGATTCAGCACATGCACCGTAGGCCGTATCGAGATGATCGAGCTCATTGTCGGACGGTTCGTTAAGGCTGTCGAAACCCTGGCGCACGATGACGTGACAGGTCGCGCAGGCGCAGTTGAATTCACAGGCATGCTGAATCTTCACGCCGTTGGCAAGCAGCGCCCTGGCAAGGTTGGCACCGGTTTCAGCTTCAAAGGTCTTGCCTTCCGGGCAGAGCTCAGCGTTGGGGAGAACAGTGATCTTTGGCATTTATCGTTTCTCTGGGATCAGGAAAAATTCAATTGTAAATATCAGGAACCGGAGGGCTTTTCATCAAACAACGCGTCATTGACGCTGCGGCCGGCCAATGCTGCGCGAATGGAGCGATCCATACGGCGCTCAGCAAAAGCTTCAGTGCCCTTTGACAAAGCCTCCACGGCTTTATGAATCATGTCGGCATCCGTGCCGTTAATGGCAGAACCGACCGCTCGAGCGAGCCGATCAATTTCAGACTGCTCTTCAGGCGACAAGAGATCGCCGTCCTGCGTGAGCGCGCTGGCGGTGCTTTCGAGAAGGCGCTTGGCTTCCACCTGCTCTTCACGGAGTTTGCGCGCCTGCATATCGGCCTCGGCGCTCGAATTGCCTTCCTGAAGCATGCGCACAATTTCTTCGTCAGTGAGGCCGTATGAAGGCTTCACGACAATGGATGCCTCTGCGCCGCTCGTCATTTCTCGTGCGGAGACGGACAAGAGACCGTCGGCATCCACTTGGAAGGTCACGCGGATGCGGGCAGCACCCGCTGCCATCGGCGGAATGCCGCGAAGCTCAAAGCGGGCGAGCGAACGGCAGGCATCCACCACTTCGCGTTCACCTTGCACAACATGTACCGCCATCGCGGTCTGACCGTCACGGAAAGTCGTGAAATCCTGCGCCCGCGCGACAGGGATGGGACTGTTGCGGGGAATGATCTTTTCGACCAGTCCGCCCATCGTTTCGATGCCGAGCGACAAGGGCGTGACGTCAAGGAGCAGCCAATCCTCGCCTTCGGCGGCGTTGCCCGCGAGCTTATTGGCCTGCATTGCGGCGCCGACGGCTACCACGCAGTCCGGGTCAATGCCCGTCAACGGCGCAAAGCCGAAATAGGCTTCCACCTCGCGGCGCACACAGGGCATGCGGGTGGAACCGCCCACCAGCACCACGCCTTTAATCTGGTCTTTTTCGAGCTTCGCATCACGCAAAACATTGGCAACAGCTTCAAGCGTTTCATCCACGAGCGACTTTGTGAGCTGATCAAAGATCACACGAGTGAGCGTAAAGGCATGGGTACCCGAAGAGAGTTCAAGTTTAAGAACCGTCTCCGGCGCATCCGTGAGCGCTTCCTTCGCCGCCTTCGCGCGGTCAAGCAGCTGGCGGCGATCTTCTGCGGTAAGTTCAACGCTGCCGAGCGGCGACACTGCCCAGTCAACCACCGCATGATCAAAATCATCGCCCCCCAGCGCCGCGTTGCCGCCCGTGCCGAGCACTTCGAAAACGCCGCGCGAAAGCTTGAGGAGAGAGACGTCAAAGGTGCCGCCGCCCAGGTCATAGACCAAATAGACGCCCTCTGCACCGTTGTCGAGCCCATAGGCCAACGCCGCCGCCGTAGGTTCGTTTAAAAGACGCAGAACGGAAAGGTTCGCCAGTCGTGCCGCATCCTTTGTCGCCTGACGCTGAGCGTCATCAAAATAAGCAGGCACGGTGATCACAGCGCCGGTCAGTTCACCGCCGAGCTGCGTTTCTGCACGCTTGGCAAGCGTCTTCAAAATCTCAGCGCTCACTTCTACCGGACTTTTGTCCCCCTGAACCGTACGGATCGCCACGCCTCCGGGCGCATCAACGATTTCGTAGGGCAGCACGGGCAGCGTTTTGAGCTCGCTGCGGCCTCGCGCGAGCAGGCGCTTGGCCGAATAGACGGTGTTGCGCGGATCGCTCTCGGCATGAGCAAGCGCATCCCATCCTGTTTCAACCGACCCATCCTTCAGGTAGCGCACGACAGAAGGCAGGAGCTGGCGGCCGGCCTCGTCGGCAAGCACAACAGGTTCACCGCTCTTTACGGTCGCAGCAAGCGAATTCGTGGTGCCGAGATCAATGCCGACAGCAAGGCGATGCTCATGCGGCGCAGCAGAAAGTCCCGGCTCAGCGATTTGAAAGAGGGCCATGTTTTCTATCTCTTCTTATGTGGGCGAAGGCGCGCGCCCGGCGATTTCTTCCGATGCGTGCGCCTTGGTCAAGCGAATAAATGGAAAGGGTTAATCAGCGTTTTGCTCAAGAAAACGTTCAATGAACATCAGTCGGCGGGTGAGATCAACGGCCTTGTCCCAGTCATGCGTTTCGTCGATCGCACTGCTGAGCGCTTCGAGCACTTTGTCGGCAGCGCCTCGCGCTTCATCGCGAACCGCGTTCTTCTCATCATCACCGCAAGCATCATCCATGGCTTCCCGCCAGGCCATCTGCTGCATCAGGAAGTCCGTCGGCATGCGCGTGTTCGTTTCTGCACCGACACTGCGGCCGGCCGCCTCACAGAGCCAGACGGCACGCTTCACCGGGTCCTTAAGCACCGCATAGGCCTCATTGATGCGCGAAGCCCATTGTTCTGCCACACGGCGCTCGGCAGCGGGACGATCTGCGAAACGGTCCGGATGCACCTGCAGGATGGCCCGTTCGTGTGCGGCGTGCAGCGCCTCCAAATCCACTTTGAAGGCGGGCTTAAGGCCGAAGAGTTCAAAAGGCGTCATCTGAGCCATGACCGATCAGCCCTCAGATCTGGAAGGACTCGCCGCAGCCGCAGCGGCTCTTCTCATTAGGATTGTGGAACTTGAAGCCTTCCTGCAGGCCTTCGCGCGTGTAGTCGAGCTCAGTGCCGTCGAGATACGGCAGACTCTTTTCGTCAACGAGCACCTTCACGCCGAAACTTTCCCAAACTTTATCGTCGGGTTCGACCTGATCAGCAAACTCGAGCTTATAGGCCATGCCGGAACAGCCGGAGGTTTTGACGCCCAAGCGCAGGCCAACGCCTTTGCCGCGGCGGGCCAGATACTTTTGCACGTGCTTGGCAGCGGCTTCAGTAAGCGTAACGGACATGATGATTATTCCTTCTTGGCATCCTGCTCAGCGGGATGCTGCTTGGCGCGGTAGTCAGCGATGGCGGCCTTGACGGCATCCTCGGCCAGAATTGAACAGTGGATCTTCACGGGCGGCAGCGCAAGCTCGTCGGCGATCTGAGCGTTGGTAATCTTGCCGGCTTCTTCGAGCGTCTTGCCCTTGACCCATTCACTGACGAGTGAAGAGCTCGCAATGGCTGAGCCGCAGCCATAGGTCTTAAACTTCGCGTCCTCAATGACGCCTTCAGGATTGACTTTGATCTGCAGACGCATAACGTCGCCGCAGGCGGGTGCGCCCACCATGCCCGTACCGACGTCCTGTGCGTTCTTGTCGAGCGTGCCGACGTTGCGGGGGTGTTCGAAGTGGTCAATCAGTTTTTCGCTGTAGGCCATTCTCTTTCTCCGGAAGACGGTACCGGGAGCCTTTGCTCCCGGGAGGGGGTCTTCATCAATGTTGAATTAATGTTCTGAACCACTGAAATTAGTGCGCGGCCCACTCGACCTTCGAGATGTCCTCGCCGTTCTGGTGCATTTCCCAGAGAGGGCTCTTTTCGCGAAGATCCTTCACGGCCTTGGTAAGGCACTTAACGGCGTAGTCAATTTCTTCTTCCGTCGTGAAGCGTCCAAGCGTGAAGCGAATCGACGAGTGCGCAAGTTCCGCATCGCGGCCGAGCGCGCGGAGCACATAGGAGGGCTCGAGCGACGCAGACGTGCAGGCCGACCCCGATGAGACGGCCAGATCCTTCACCGCCATCATGAGGCTTTCCCCCTCAATGAACGCAAAGCTCACGTTGAGGTTGAAGCAGACGCGGTGCTCCCAGGAACCGTTGAGGTAGACATCCGAAATATTCTTCTGAATGCCTTCCCAGAGACGATCGCGAAGGCGCTTGATGCGCGGCACTTCAGTAGCCATTTCTTCGCGGGCAAGGCGATAAGCTTCGCCCATGCCGACGATCTGGTGCGTGGGCAGGGTCCCCGAACGCATGCCGCGTTCGTGTCCGCCGCCGTGCATCTGGCACTCAATGCGCACACGCGGCTTGCGGCGAACGTAGAGTGCGCCAATACCTTTGGGGCCGTAGACCTTGTGTGCAGAAAGACTCATCAAATCGACCTTCAGATGGTCAACATTGAGATCGATCTTGCCGGCAGCCTGCGTAGCGTCGCAGTGAAAGACAATGCCGCGCTCGCGGCAGAGCTCGCCAATACGGGCAATATCCTGAATGACGCCGATTTCGTTATTCACCGCCATGACCGAGATAAGCGTGGTGTCCGGGCGAATGGCATTGACTAAGTCATCCCAGCGAATCATGCCTTCTTCGTCAACGTCAAGATACGTCACTTCGTAGCCTTCGCTTTCGAGGTGGCGCATGCTGTCGAGCACGGCCTTGTGTTCGGTCTTGACCGTAATAAGGTGCTTGCCCTTGTCGCGATAGAAGTGCGCCGCACCCTTGATCGCCAGATTGTCAGCTTCCGTCGCGCCGGACGTGAATACGATTTCGCGCGGGTCCGCGCCGATCAGCGCAGCAATCTGCGTGCGGCCTTCTTCAACGGCCTTCTCGGCTTCCCAGCCGTAGCTGTGGCTGTGGGAGGCGGGGTTCCCAAAATGATCGTGCAGATAAGGAACGAGCTTTTCGACCACGCGGGGATCGCACGGCGTCGTAGCGGAGTAGTCGAGGTAAATCGGAAGCTTCATGACTGAAAGTCCAAAGTATGCAAGGGGAAATCGGGTTCAAGCGCTTTTGCGCACGGGAATGACAGCGGGAATACTCACGGAAGCGCTGCTGTCAGCCTCTGCGGCTTCACGCGCCTCATGCTCCTCAATGAGACATTCGAGCGAACGGCTCGCCAAGAAGCTCTCAATAACGGAATTGAGCTCTTCCCAGAGGTGATGCGTGAGGCAGGCGGCCCCGCCGAGGCAGGTACCTTCACCGCGGCACTGCGTTGTGTCCATGTTCTCGTCTACAGCCAAAACAATGCGACCGATGGTGATTTGAGAAGCAGGCTCGGAAAGCTTGTAACCGCCTGCCGGTCCGCGCGTACTCTCAACGAGCCCGGCACGGCGCAGTCGGCAAAAGATTTGCTCGAGATACGCGAGCGAAATCTTCTGGCGTTCCGCAACCTGCGCAATCGGCACCGGCGCATCGCTTTCACGAGCACGCATGGCGATGTCGACCATGGCGGTAACGGCAAAACGGCCTTTAGTCGTCAGCTTCAACTTCGTCTCCCATCGAACAGAGGCTGACGATTCTCGCTAGGGAGGCAGGTCAGCCGCTCAATCCTGACTGTTCTTGTCAATTTTGTGTGCGGATTCTACGCCAACAATCCTGAGTGATCAAGTCAGAAATGAGCGCTTAACAATAGAAAACGGCGTAGACCCATGGCACATGAACCCGCAGCAAATAGATGCTTCATAAGCGCGGCTAATTTTCAAATTGCATGAATTCTATTGAGAGACTTCATCGTTCAGAATTCGTCAACTGCTACGAGCGTTTTCTCAGCAATACATTGATATCGCAAGAATCCCGTATGCAACCTGTTCTGCCGGCAATGAAAAGCCAAAGTAAAGCAAGCATTAAACAATGTAATTCCTCAATGATCGTAAACAAACCTTCTTTTTGTTAGGTTCAACCGTCTCCCTAAGTACCTCGTTAGGCACAGCCATACTGCCGCCTTCAGGAATTTTAGGTTTATCAAAATACCACCGAACAAAGGAAAAACATGTTCCTATATTGTTCGTTATCGAACTTTATAAGTTTGTGAAATTCTCAAACTACCTTGGTCTAAAGGGCTAGTTCTGCCGATGACATCCACAGAGAATCTCCAATAAGGATTTCGATGCAGCCGCAGCGATCTCGACCCCTTTCCTTCAAAAATCTGGAGTCCTTTTTTCGATGACGCGATTTCTGAACGCTGTCCTCATCTGTGTTCTTGCTTCGGCTTCAAGCTTGGCTTTAGCTGCAAGCGGAAAAACATTGGCGGACGTCCATAAAGCCATGAACATTCCCTGCGAATCCTGCCATGGCGCAAACAATGCAGTGCCTGAACCAGGCATCAAGGAATGTTCACGGTGCCACGACCCAGCAAAACTGGCCGAAAAGACTGAACCCTCGGACCCAACAAAACACAATCCGCACCGCTCCCCCCACTACGGCATTCAGCTCGATTGCGTGAACTGTCATCACGGTCACGAGGAATCGGAAGACTACTGTGCTCAATGCCACAACTTTGGCTTCAAAGTTCCATGAGCCAGATGATCAACGCCTGATGCCAACCGATGCTTGCTTCACCAAAGGAGAAAACGATGAAGTTCCTCAAACATGTTGCCTTCGCAGCTGCGATGGGCTGCGTTTCCATCTCTGCATTCGCCGTCGGGCACTATTCACCCGATCAGGGCTATGCCTACGATGTCGTGCGACACGGCGTAATGATCTCTGAGAAGATGCTCCCCAATGAGGATGGCCGAAATATCAACGGACCAACCGTCATCAAAGCGCCCAGTTGGTTAAAGAACGCCCCCGGCAAGTACCTCATGTACTTCTCACATCACACTGGCTCCTATATCCGCATGGCTTATGCCGATAAGCTCACAGGCCCCTGGAAGATTTACGAAGGGGGCGTGATGGATCTTGCACAAATCACCAAAGCCGGCCTTAGTTGGGGCCCAGACCACGTCGCAAGTCCGGAAATTTGGATTGATAACGAACATCAGGAGCTCTGGATGTATTTCCACACGCCGATTACTCCTGCTCCGAAGTTCGATGATCCGGACTACCAAAAGAAGGTTCTTCAACAAAAACAAGCCACCTACCGAGCCACCTCAAAAGACGGCATTGTCTGGACTACCAACGGCCGCAAAATCGCCGAGCATTATCTGCGCGTACTGCCGGCTGAGGGAGGCGGCTTCTGGGGTTTTGCCCGCGGCGGCGCACTCAGCTATTCCTATGACGGCAAGTGGCTTTTCGACAACCTCAAGCCTGGTCCCATGGAGCGCAACCCCATTACTTTTTCAATGGCTCGTCACGTAGCACTTTTAAAAGAAAAGGACGAACTGCTTCTCTTCTATTCGGCCATTGCTGATGTCCCCGAATCGATCCTCGTCACACACATCAAGATGGACGGTCCCGACTGGACAAGGTGGACTGCCTCCGAACCGAAACTAGTGCTCACACCCGAGACTGACTATGAGGGCGCCAATCTCCCGATGAAGCCAGGCACTTTCGGTTCGAGTAAAGACCCAGAGCGCGGACTGCGAGATCCGTTTGTCATCCGCGATGACGGAAAGCTCTACCTCTTTTATACCATTCAAGGCGAAAAGGGGATTGCCTGCGCTGAATTGGTTTCTAAGCACTGATCTTCAAGGGAACTTAAGCTATGACTCAAGCTTCACGTCGCGCACTCTTTAAGAATGCCGCCAATCTCCTTATCGGCGCGGGTCTCGGCACTGTGACCTGCGCTCAGGCTGAACAGCCAGAACAAAAATCGTGGGATGAAACGTATGACATCGTTGTAATAGGCTCCGGCTTTGCAGGGCTTGCTGCAGCCATTGAAGCCCGCCAGGCGGGTGCAAGCGTAATTGTCCTGGAGAAGATGCGTACTCCGGGCGGCAATTCCATCATCAACGGCGGCATTCTTGCCGCGCCGGGCTGCCCTCAGCAAAAGGCTCACGGCATTCAAGATTCGCCGGAACTGTTGGCTCAAGACATGTTGAAAGCTGGGCTCTACCTCAATGATCCAGCAAAGGTAAAGTTCATCGCCGACCGCGCACTGGAAAACTATAACTGGTGTGTTAACGAACTCGGCGTTGAATTCCATCCCACCGCAATCGGTCAGGAGGGCGGCCACTCGGTTCCGCGTTACGTGCGAACGATGAATGGCTCAGGTTCGGCGTACGTTCAAAAAGAGCTGGAAAAACTAAAATCCCTCGGTGTGGAGGTTCGTCTGCGCTCCTATGTTGAACACATTGTGCGAGACCCCAAAACACAGGTCGTGGAAGGCGTCCAGATTCGTCAGGGTTATCGCTTTCCGAAGGCTGAATCTGGGAAGCCTGTAAGCATTCGAGCCAAGAAGGCTGTCATTCTCTGCTACGGCGGTTTTGGGGCAGACGTCGCTTATCGAACGATGTACGACCCTCGATTGAAGGCGGAGTTTCAGACAACAAATCAGCCGGGAGCTACAGGAGAACTTTGGCGTGAAACGGCTGCCATCGGCTGTGTACAGATTCAGCAAGACTGGGTTCAATGCGGTCCGTGGTGCAATCCGAAAGAAAAAGGCATGGGGCTATCCGTTGTCTTTAATCAGTCCGGAGGTGCTGAATTCGGTGTCTGGGTCGATTCCACAGGACGTCGTTTTGTGAACGAACTAGCTAACCGCAAAGTGCGTGCGGATGCCATCTTCGCACTGCATGACAGGGGACTCAAGGCATATGCCATCTGCGATCAGAACGGCGTCGATCATGTGACTGATCTTCAGGCGAAGTGCGTCCCTTACCTGATGGGCATTGGAGCTGTTGAAAAATTCGACACTATTGATGCACTTGCCGCCGCTTACGCAATGGATCCTGACACACTGAAAGCCACTATCGCACAAGTGAACGATGCTGTCGCGAGCGGCAAAGATCCACTTTTTGGGCGTTACATGAACAAGGAGTTTAAGTCCATGAACCGGGGTCCCTGGTACATCTGCGAGTGCACACCGAAGGTGCATCACACCATGGGCGGACTGCTCACAACACCCGAAGGCCGAGTTCTCGACATCCGTACGAGCAAACCCATTGAGGGACTCTGGGCAGCAGGAGAAGCGACAGGCGGCGTTCACGGCGCTGTGCGTTTGGGTTCCTGTGCAACACTTGATTGTCTGGTAATGGGACGTACTGTCGGCAAGGCAGCCGCTTCCTGAGATTCCCCGTCCTTTTCCATTCAATCCTTTTCCGTGCGGAGCGTCTTATCCAAAGGTGCTCCGCTTCGCATCAGCGCACGTTCAAGCGCCCGACGACCAGCCATAACCCGGCTCATGCTCCCAACCATTTCTTCGTTGGCCCACCACTGAGCAAAATGACGCAGTGTGGGATTAGAGGATTCTTGATCGGAGCGTGTAACGATACAAAGATCCCAGGCTGGACGAGCCCAGCCATCAAGAATTGGTATACACCGACCGCTGTCGAGCTCATCGACGACAAATTGAGGACACAAATCAATCGTAATGCCGTAGCCGCGAAGCAAAACATGCTTCAGACTGTACTGATCGTTGGCAATAAAGACATTCTTCCAACGCAGTAATTCTGAAGGTTCTCCGCCGCTGTAAAGAATTGAAGTAACGGGATGCAGTCGGCTTTTCTGCAGCAATCCCGTGTGATAACGAAGATCTGCGATGCTTCGCGGCAGTCCCGCTTGGTCTATGTACTCCGGAGTAGCGAGAACGGGACTTGAAGCTGTGATACAGGGTCGCAGCGTCAAATTGGCATTATTAGACGGCCTGTGCTGCGTCAACGCAGCATCCACGGCCCCTGCCAACACCTCCGAAGCACTCCCCAGAGAAGAGAGTTCGAACTGCACGTTCGGATGCTCAATCGTGTAGTTCATCAGCTGCTCAGGAATGATGTCCCTGCTTAAATCGGCAGGGGCCGAAACACGAATGATTTGCTTTGGTTCTTCAAAGCGGCGGGAGATCAGCGCCTCAAAGCCTGTAACAAGGGGTTCAACCTCTTCGCGTAAACGCTTCCCCCTCGGGGTGAGGCTGAAAGGTCGGCTGCTCCGATCGAAAAGGGGCTGCTCAAGCTCCTCTTCCAATCCCTTAATGAGGCGAGAAACAGCCGACCCGTCAATATTGAGCACCTGAGCTGTCAAAGTGATGTTGCCAGTGCGGGCAGTGTGAAGAAAAGCTTCCCAGGCAAGGAGATTCTTGAATTGCTTCTGTGAAGTCGTCATAGTGCCCCCTCCCTTGCAACTAATCCTTCTGAATGATTATGAGCCCATCACTTTGCTAAATCTGCAGACTACTTTGAGGCGAAGCAATATTCCTTCACCCATGCCATCGCTGAAAATCAGTGAGCGTGTGAGAGACATCGAAAGATGCTTTTCAGCACGAACCCTCTGGTCGACCACTTCAAAGGAGAAACAAATGAAGAAGATCGCCGCGTTGGCACCGATTGCCATACTGTTGGGACTGCCCGCTTCCTCGATTGCCATGGAAGTCGAGCTCTATGGCCTCATCGACACCGGCTTCAAATATCAAAATACGGATGACTTCCAAACCGGAAAAAATGCATCGTCTTTTGCCATGGTGAGTGGTGAACGTAATGGCTCGCGGTGGGGACTTCGAGGCAATGAAGCACTCAACGATGAGATTACGCTCGGCTTCCAACTCGAGTCTGGTTATGACTCCGACACTGGTGCGATGAAACAAAACCGCCTCTTCGGACGTCAGTCGGTTCTCACGCTTGAAACGAAGCATTACGGCATCATGAAGTTTGGCCGTACTGGATCAGTGAACTCACCCAACGGGTCTTTTCTCAGCACCGCAGTCATTGCATCACCTTGGGGCGGCGGTACAGCCGGAGGCGCACACAGCGCGTTTTTCTATACCTCGTGGGAAGATAACGTCATTGAATACAAAACTCCCGCGTTTGGCGGCGTTGCTCTGATTGGCCACTATTCTTTCGAACAAAACGGGACTGAATCAGAGAAGTCGAGCCACAACAATCGTGATGCAGCAGTTGGGGTGAGCTTTAAAACAAAATCGTTTGAGATGCGCGCTGCGTACGAACGCATTCTGACTGATACACGGCTCGATTTTGAAGATCCAGAAACGCTGACCATCGCCGCACAATGGTTGTCGGGCGATTGGACAGTAAATTTTGGCGCTCAATATGCAAAAAATGTCCGGCAGCTTGGTTCGGGTATCGTTTCACAGAACGTAACCCTCAGCAAATACGCTCAATCCGCAAACCTTTCTGCAGTCACTGACTTGCCTAATGGACTCAAAGGCTACGGATTGGTAGGCGGCATCCAGCATCAGGTGGGCGCTTTCCGGCTGAAAGCCGCTGCCGCAATGATGAACTACAAAGTGGACGACACAGATGCACGTCTTGGCAGTTGGCAAACAACTTGGGGCGTCGAGTACACCCTCTCCAAAACAACGGGACTGTACGCTGCTTATACGTATGCCAAAGGCACGCATGAAGCTGACAATTATCAACAAAACGAAGCCATTTTCGGCTTACGGCACTGGTTCTAATCCTTCATCCTAAAGCGACTGCCCCGGGCCTTCTCTGGCCCGGGTTTTTAATTGCGCTGCTGGCAGATACTTCAAGAACTTGCCCTGCAACTGAAAAACTTTTGCTTCAGCCAAACATAGAAGTCGGCTCGTATTCGTCCAGATACCGCAAGGCTGCTTTCAAGACAACTTTGCTTCGGCAGCTACCACCGAGGCACGGGCAGCAAGGAGCTGCTTGGCCTTCTTTTCAAAGTTTTCGATGATCCCCTCACACGCATCCGAGCAGTATTCGTAAACGCGCGTAAATCCTTCGTTCAGGCCATAGTAGGGATCGGGCACGATCGCTTCGTCAATGTCATTGGCGTAGCGCATGAGGAGCTGAATCTTGTGGCGCATGGCGGCGGGAGCTCGCTGCTGAAGTTCAGTCAGCACTTCCCAGTCCATTGCCAAAATTAAATCGAACTTTTCGAAGTCGCTCGCTTCAATCTGGCGAGCACGGTGTCCGGCGAGCTGCACATCTCGGCGGCGGCAGGTGAGCACGGCGCGTGCATCACAAGGTTCGCCTTCATGAGCATCGCTCGTACCGGCGCTGTCGCTGAGCATAACGTCTTCAAAACCTGCCTCTTTCGCCTTCTTGGCGAAGATGGCTGCAGCCATTGGGCTGCGGCAAACATTTCCCGTGCAGACAAAAAGAATTTTGATCGCTTGGTTGTTGTTCATTTTGTTGTCCGTTCACCAAAATCCCAGAATCGGGCGAAGGTCTGCGCAGGGCAAGGTTCTCCCCACGGTGCATTATCCTACGCTAGCTTGCTGAAAATTCATAGACTCAATTGTGAGAAGTTCAGGCTGGAGCCGAAGCACCGAAAGCTTGTTTTCTCAATGCCATCAGCTCTTCACGTACGCGTGCAGCCTTTTCGAAATCCAGATTCTTGGCATAACTCATCATTTCTTCTTCGAGCTCGCGGAGACGTTTTGACAACGTTTTTTCGTCCATCGGCAGCGCGTCGGACGCCGACGACTCCGGCGCCACATCAGGACCGCGATAAACCCCGTCGATGATTTCTCGCACCGCCTTCTTTACGCCCTGGGGCACAATGCCGTGCTCACGATTAAAGTCTTCCTGCTTTTGCCGGCGGCGATTGGTTTCGTTTAGCGCTGCCTTCATCGAATCGGTCATTTTGTCGCCGTAGAGGATGGCACGGCCATGCAGATTACGCGCAGCACGACCGATTGTCTGGATCAGCGAGCGAGTCGAACGCAGGAACCCTTCTTTGTCAGCATCGAGAATAGCCACCAGTGAAACTTCCGGAATGTCGAGACCTTCGCGCAGCAAGTTAATCCCGACAAGAACGTCGAATTTGCCTGCTCGGAGATCCCGGATGATCTCCACACGCTCGACCGTGTCGATATCCGAGTGGAGATACCTCACCTTCACGCCTTCTTCTGACAGAAAGTCTGTCAAATCTTCCGCCATTTTCTTGGTGAGCGTCGTCACCAGCACGCGTTCGCCCCGCTTTACAGTTTCAGAAATTTCAGACAAAAGATCGTCCACCTGTGTCGTTGCCGGCCGGACTTCAACCGCCGGATCAACCAGGCCTGTCGGACGCACGACCTGCTCGACCACCTCCCCCTGACAGCGTTCGAGTTCGTATTCCGCCGGCGTTGCCGACACGAAAATCGACTGACGCATTTTGGCCTCGAACTCATCAAACCTCAGCGGCCGGTTGTCGAGCGCCGAGGGCAGTCTGAACCCGTAGCGAACCAGCGTTTCCTTTCGCGCACGGTCACCGCGGTACATGCCGCCGAGCTGTCCCATCATCACGTGGCTTTCATCAAAGAACATCAGCGCATCAGCGGGCAGATAGTCAATGAGGCAGGGCGGCGCGGCCCCGGGAGCAAGCCCAGTCAGGTGGCGGGAATAGTTTTCGATTCCTTTGCAGAACCCCACCTGATCGAGCATTTCCAGATCGAAATTGGTGCGCTGCTCCAAGCGCTGCGCTTCTACGAGGAGATTGTCCTTTAAGAGCTCAGCCTCGCGCACCTTCAGCTCGGCCTTGATCGATGTGATAGCCCGCACGATTTCGTCGCGCGGCGTAACGTAGTGGCTCGCCGGATAGACGACAAAACGCTGCACTTTCTGCACCACTTTGCCCGTGAGCGGATCAAAAAGCGAAACGGTATCCACTTCATCGTCAAAAAGTTCAACCCGTACGGCAGTCTCTGCATGTTCAGCCGGGAAAATGTCAATGGTGTCGCCCCGCACGCGGAAAGTACCGCGATTGAACTCCATATCGCTGCGCTTATATTGAATCTTCACGAGCTGGTTGATCAGCTGGCGCTGTGAGCGACGATCCCCCTGACGCAGGATCATGCGCATGGTCGTGTAGCTTTCGGGCGAACCAATGCCGTAAATAGCCGACACGGTTGCCACAATAATCGTATCTCTGCGCTCGAGGATTGACTTCGTTGCCGCCAAACGCATCTGCTCAATATGGTCGTTCACCGCGGCATCTTTTTCAATGAAGAGGTCGCGTGCTGGAACGTAGGCCTCCGGCTGATAGAAGTCATAGTAGGAAACGAAATACTCCACTGCGTTTTCAGGAAAGAAGTCGCGCATCTCGGAATAGGTCTGCGCGGCCAGCGTCTTATTGGGCGCAAAGATGATGGCCGGAACACCCTCACGGGCAATGATGTTGGCCATCGTGAAGGTTTTGCCCGACCCGGTCACGCCGAGAAGCGTCTGATTCATCAAACCGTTTTCAATGCCTGCGCAGAGCGCATCAATCGCGGCCGGCTGGTCGCCGGCAGGCGGGAATGGAGCATGAAGCACAAAAGGCGAATTGGGGTAGGCGTAAGTCGGCATTGATGCTGCAAAAGGCGGAACAATCTGTTGAAATGCAATTCTACGGTGCACCTTACCGCTGCAGAGAGAATTTCCAATAATTTGATTTTTCTGATTTTACATTTGGTAACGTTTGTATTATTTTGAAAATTTGACACTCTAAACGGGCTTCCGTAAAATTTGCAGTCTTGATTCCCCGATAGCTCAGTCGGTAGAGCGACGGACTGTTAATCCGCAGGTCGCTGGTTCGAACCCAGCTCGGGGAGCCAAGAAAAATTTAAACGGACGTGCCCAGCACGGTCGTTACCGGATTCCCCGATAGCTCAGCCGGTAGAGCGACGGACTGTTAATCCGCAGGTCGCTGGTTCGAACCCAGCTCGGGGAGCCAAAAATTTCAAAGGGAGCGTGCATCATGCACTGCTCCCTTTTTTAATTGGGTATAGCCCTTTCTCGCCGTCAATCCTCTCGAGTCCTTTGATACGGCTCAGTTCCATTACGACCAACACGGACTGCGCTCCTCCTAGAATGAATAATCTGCGCTCAGGTTTACCGCGCATCTTCATTATTCAAAGCAACCGGAGGGCCGCATGCGCCACTCACCTCAAGAGATCTTCAATACTGCCGCACGCTGGCTCGAGGCCACAGGGAGCACCCCGTACGAAGCCCGCGTTGTTGCCGACCATTTAACAAACGCCAACCTTCGCGGTCATGACAGCCACGGCGTGGGCATGATCGCCATGTATGCCCTCTATCAGAAAGACGGCCGTCTGAAATCCAATACGCCGGCTCGTCTCGTCAAAGATGCCGGATCCATTCTGCAGTTTTCCGGTGACCGCGGATACGGTCAGCGCGTCGGCTTCGAAGCCACGAATGCAGCCATCGAACGCGCCAAGCAAAACGGCATCTGCATGTACACCATTGCCAACACCTGTCACCTTGGGCGCATCGGCACCTATGGCGAACAATGCGCTGATGCCGGCATGGTGAGTCTGCACTTTGTGAACGTCAATCAGTTTGATCCGCTTGTAGCGCCTTACGGCGGCGCGGATGCTCGATTCGGCACGAACCCCTTCTGTTGTGCCATTCCGGCAGCCAACAACCACGGTCGATTCATCCTCGACTTTGCAACCTCCATCGTGGCCATGGGCAAAACCCGCGTAGCCTTCCTCGCTGGAAAGCACTTTGATGAACCAGTGATCATTGATCGCAACGGCAACGAAACGGCGGACCCTACCCCCATGTGGCGTGAACCGCGCGCCGCACTGATGCCGATGGGCCGCTACAAAGGCGCCGGACTCTGCTTTGCCTGCGAACTCCTTGCCGGCCTGCTCTCCAAGGGCGGCACGATTGCTGACAAGCACCCGCGCGACGGTGCGATCGTCAACAACATGACCTCTTTCGTAATTGACCCGGCTGCGCTTTGCGATCTCGCCTGGATGAAGGAAGAGATGGACGCCATGATCGACTATGTCAAGGCCTCTCCGCAGCCCAATCCCGAAAACCCTGTTCTGATGCCGGGCGAAATCGAACGCATCCGCACAGCGGACCGTGAAGCCCACGGAGTGGAAATTTCCGACGGCGAATGGGCTGCCATCATCAAAACCTGCCGCGATGCAGGCGTGCCTGAGTCTGAACTTCAAGCTTAAGAGACTGCTCCCCTGCGAGCCCGACGCATGCATCAAGTCTGCGCCGGGCTTTTTTATCGGCTTCAGAGCGCGAAAACCCCCGCAGACCGAAATCTGCGGGGGTTCGTATAGGGAGCCTGGCGATGACCTACTTTCACTGGAAATAC
>ENA-USZK01000159-USZK01000159.1-human-gut-metagenome-genome-assembly--contig:-NODE-159-length-39693-cov-5.610637_pt1 | contig 39693 bp, 30 predicted proteins | sample MGYA00250043_ERZ773534 | MGnify/ENA primary metagenome ERZ773534 (study PRJEB29103, sample SAMN06112056) | human gut metagenome | biome: human gut; feature: ankylosing spondylitis patient; material... | reverse complement strand
CTTTGTGCGCTTCCTGAGCATAACGTGCTTGAAAAGAAAATCGTTAGACAGAGTCAGCTTATCGAGATTAGAGATTTGCTTTTGCATATGTTTCCTCCTTTGATTATAGCATAATTTGCAGTAAAAATATATAAGCCGGCAATTGCGACTGACATAAAGGAAAAGGCGCCTGCCGAAAGCTCGACAGGCGCCACTGGTCCGCACGACCAGGCATAAGCTCCGCCAAAATGCGGCTACCTATGCAACTAAGGTAATTATAACACAGAAGCGCTTTAAAAACAACAGTTCGTTAAATAAAAAGTATTATTATACTCATGGCATATTTCATTACTGCAAAAGGCGTTCTCCCCTGCGGGAGAACGCCTTTACTGTTTACTGAACTTTATTCACTTGTCACTGCCGACAATTTATTTTGCCAGCTTGTTGCCGTAATGGTCGCGTTCGCCTTTAACAGCATTTACGCGTACACGTTCAATCTTATCGCGATCGCCGTCTTCGCCGCTGATGCGGTCTACACGGATACGGCCCATTTCAGGAGCAAACTCGTTGATAATCTTGCTGTCGAGCTGAGCGCCCTTCTGCATTGCACGGTAGAGCATTGCAGCAAATTCGTAACGGCTCATCATGCGGTCACCGGAGAATTTGCCATCAGGATAGCCTTCGATGATGCCTGCAGCTGCCAGCTTGCCAACGTATTCATATGCCCAGTGGTTTTCAGCAACATCTGGGAAGATCTTCATCTTATCTTCCGCAATGGAGCCTAAGCCGCCTTTAGCAACCATAGCCTTCAGCTCGGTAACCTCAGCACGCAGGTCAAGGATTTCGCGAGCCATTGCGGTACGGCTGTTGCTTACATGGTTGGTGCGATCCAGGGAGAAGGATACGCCTGCGTTAACCATGTTTTCACCGTTGCCTACGGTACCGCCAACACTGAACATTACCTTTTCGTCCGGACGGTAGTAAGCGCCGATTGCAGCAGCGTTTTCACCGCCGTAGTTGCCGTAGCCTGCGGAGAAGGTCAGTTTGTCGTCCGGATCGAAGTCCATCGGATGCAGGGCTGCCAGAGCAGCTGCGCCTGCGCCAACCTTGTTTACACGGCTGCCCAGTTGGTTGATACGGTTGGTGTTATTAGCAACCTCTTGATTGGTCTTATACAGTTGGCTGCCGTTTACAACGTCCTTAGATGTTTCGCTGAGTTCGCCTGCAGCAACATTGGTAACCTTCTTATTACCTGCGTTAATGCCATCCTTCGTAACAGAAGGACCATCTTTAATCTCCAAGCCTTTATCGCTAATAGTGGTATCGCCGGCAGTTACTTTGTCAACATTGATATTCTTATCAAGCGCTACAGTGTATTCCTTACGTCCTTCTTCAGTAGTAACTTCAGATACTTTGATATTGTTGTCACCAGCCTTTACAGTGGTGTGCTGTTTAGCAATATTTTCAACCTTGTCTACACGAGTATTCAGATCAGAGATAGCACCTTCATTTTTCTTGATAGCTTCAGCGTTATTCTTGATAGCTTCAGCGTTATTCTTGATAGCTTCAGCGTTATTCTTGATAGCTTGTTCATTAGCAGTTACGCGGTCATTGGTTTCCTTCAACTGACCATAGTTAACTGCATCAGTATCAGCTTCACCTCTAGCTACACCGCTGATTTTACCGTTCTGATCAATGGTAACCTTATCGTTAACCTTAACATTGCTGCCATCCAGAACGATGGAGGAAGCGCCGTTAGAAATCTTGTTGTCGGTTACGTCGATATCAGCCAGTTTTGCACCCTTATCAGCATATACGCGATCCTGGGTTGCAATGTGGCCAGTGGTTTCGATAGTACCATTAGTACCACTGATGTTTACATATTTGCCGGTCAAATCGCCAAGCATGATATCCTTGTTCAGGTTAACCTTGTAGAACTTTTGACCGTCAACATCAGTTTCTTCAACATTGACGTTGGAGCCATTTACAACCTTGCTGTGTTTGCCTGCTTCGGTTGCTACTGCATGCAGCTGGCTACCGTTTACTGCGTCAGTAGAATCAGCGGTTACTGCGCCTGCTGCTACACCGGAAATCTTGCCGTCTGCAGCAACAGTTACTTTGCCCAGTTTAGCACCTTTAGTGGTGATTTGGCTGTAATTGCCATCTGCATCGCCTACAAACAGCTCGCCGTCACGCAGTGCGGAATGGCCGGTGAATACGCCATTCTGCAGTACTACGTTGCCGATTTCGCCTGCAGTTGCGGTTACTTTGCCGTCTTTATCTACGGAGAAGTTATTGTTTGCACCATAGAATGCACCGTTACTGTTTACGAAGAACGGCATAATACCGTTTTCATTTGCAGTACCTACGGACAGGTTGTATTTTGCGTTCAGTGCGTTGGTCTGGATGGAGTTTACACTGGCAATATTGCCTTACCTGACCAAGCTTAGCGGATTTCGGAGTGATTTGGCTGTAGCTGCCGCTTGCATCGCCTACGAACAGCTCGCCATCACGCAGTGCGGAATTACCGGTGAATACGCCATTATTCAGAACTACGTTGCCTGCGGTTACGTTGCCGTCTTTATCTACAACCAATTTGCCGCTGGCTGCATAGAATGCACCGTTGCTGTTTACAAAGAACGGCATACTTCCGTTTTCTGCCATAGTACCTACGGACAGATTGTATTTGGAATTCAGTACATTGGTTTGAATGGAGTTTGCATTTACATCCGATGCCGGAGCAGCCATCGCCGGAGCCATGCTTGCACAGGTCATAACACCTGTTGCAATCAGCATTGTCAACAGCTTTTTGGTAGAGCAACTTTTTGCGCCATGGTTTTTAGCCATTTCAGAAACAACGACATATGCGTTGCGAGCTTCACTCCAAATTACTTTTAAAACTTTGTTCATAAAAAATTCCTCCCACATAAATATTATTATTTATATACTGTACGTGACACCTGCCACGTATGGAAACAAGTTAAACAACTATTGCATAATTATCCATGCACTGATGTTGCCGTTTGCCAACATCCGCTTTTCTGAAGCAGCACCAGGCAATAAACCTTCGCAAAACAGTTTAAAGTACACTTGAGGCTGTTTTTACTTGTATAACATTTCTAATACATCTTAATTATAGCATTTCCATTTGCATTAAGCAATATGCGAACAAGCACTAATAGTTTAACTATATTATTTTTTTAAAGCACTGTAAACCGTATGTAGACTAAGGTTGACGTGTTTTGGCAGGCCTTTTTTGCAAAAGATTTTCGAAAAGTTTTATTTTTATTTTAAAATTAGCTTTAGCAAACTATCAACCGATACTAGCTTTATTACACAAGAGATTGTGTAATATATTGAACAAATCTCTTCTATATTCACTTTTCCTTCCTAATATTCACCATCAGCACCGTTTTTACAAGAGATTTTTGCAACATGTTGCACTTTTCTCTTCTAAACTTGCCTCGCAGCGCCAAATTCGCCGCCCTAAACGCAAAAGCCCCCGAAGCAGGACAAGCCTGCTTCAAGGGCAATCAAACTGAAATGCCAAAACGAACTGCTTTATTTTTCTAAGCTATCACAATCCAGTAAAAAATCATATATGTTCACGGTAAGAATTCCGTATTCATCATAATAGGCCGGGACAATATCCTTTGTAATGATAATTTTTTTGAAGGTATCATCAATATTTTTCAAGGGGCGTACCTCCTGCGCACGTTTCATTTCATCCGGCAAGGAATATGCAGACTGTATATAGTACCTTACTGAGCCCATATTGCAGACAAAATCAACCTCCAGCTGTTTTCTTACTACATTACCGCCGTCATCTCTCACGGCAATAGGCACTACACCCACATCAACGCTGTACCCACGCATGCAAAGCTCATTGTAGATTACATTTTCCATAGAATGAGTTTGTTCAAACTGCCGGAAATTAATGCGCGCATTACGCAACCCCAGATCAGAAAAATAATATTTTTTCGGAGTATCAATATAGGCCTTGCCCTTTACATCATAGCGCGAAGCTGCTTCAATCAAAAAGGAATCTTCCAGGCAATCCAGATACTTTTTGATAGTGGTAGAAGTAATTTTGGATTTTTTGACACTTTTAAAGGTATTTTTCAGCTTTTCATAATTAGTTAAAGAACCAATGGCCGAAGCCAGTATATTGAGCAAATTCTCCATTTCTCCCTTATTACGGATACGGTTGCGCTTATAAATATCACTCAAATAAATTTCACTCAACAAATTCTGCAAAGTGGCAGCCTTTTCGGCAGTCCCTTCACGCAGCACAACTACCGGAATTCCTCCGTAAAGCATATATTCCGCCAAGCCCATATACTTATCACCGGGATAAACACTCATAAATTCGGCAAAGCTAAGCGGATACATATGCATCTCATCGCCGCGTCCGGCAAATTCCGTAATAATATCCTTGGAAAGAAATTTAGCATTACTGCCGGTGACATATACATCCATATTCGCTTTGCGCAGATAACCGTTAAGCACAGCTTCAAAACAGTCCATTTGCTGTACCTCATCCAGCAGCAGATAATACATACCCTCATCAGCAATCCGGCTGTTAACATAAGCCATAAACTTTTCCGGATTTACGCCGCGTTTTTCCTTTTCCATTGCAATAAGGCTTTCACCTATCTTTTGCAAATCATCAGCAGAATCAAAAGCAAAACGGATAATATGTGCGTCATCTATACCGCATGAACGCAGATGTTGGTAAAATATGTTGTTCAGCAAATAAGATTTACCGCATCTGCGAATACCGGTAATTATTTTAACCAACCCATTATGCTTACGTTTTATCAGCTTGTCCAAATAAAAATCTCTGCGTATTTCCATTAGCACACCTTCTTTAGAAGAGATTTTTGCAACATGTTGCACTTTTCTCTTCTATTATAGCCTTTTTTCTCCCTGCATTCAATCTCAGCGCCATTTCTGCAAGAGATTTTTGCAACATGTTGCACTTTTCTCTTCTAAATTAGCATTTTCCTTCCTAATATTCACCCTCAGTACCGTTTCTACAAGAGATTTTTGCAACATGCTGCATTTTTCTCTTCTAAACTTGCCTCGCAGCGCCAAATTCGCCGCCCTAAACGCAAAAGCCCCCGGAGCAGGGCAAGCCTGCTTCAGGGGCAATCATGATAAATTTTATTTTGCTTTCGGTCCCAGGCCGTACTTCTTCAGATAACGGTACAAGGTTACACGGCTGACATCTAGCATTGTTGCCAGCTTACTGATATTGCCGCCGGCAGATTTCCAGGCTGCAATAAAGGCTTCCTTGTCATACTTCCAGGAGCGCTCCAAGGTTTTATCACCGGGTAGCTTGATGTTTTCTGCTTCGATGATGCTGCCGGGAGTGTGGAAGAAGGCCTGCTCAATAACACCCTGCAGCTGCTTGATGTTGCCCGGCCAGCTGCAGGACAACAGCAGGGAAACAGCCTCCGGAGACAGGCGTTTTTGCGGAAGGTTATGCTGTGCGGACATTTCCACCAGAATATGCGAAGCGATAACCTCGATATCCTTCACGCGCTCACGCAGAGGCGGTACGCGCATGGTGGTATCCAGAACCAGCTCATACAGATTGCGGGAGAACAAGCCCTTGTCTGCCAAGCGCTTAAGGTTGGAATCGCAGGCTGCAATTACACGTACATCAAACATACGCGGCTTGCCGCCCTTTTCCTTGGCAGGCAGGCCGTGTGTCAGCGCATCAGCCAGCTTGTCGCCCATTTCCAGCGGCAGCTTTTCTACCTCGTCGAGGAACAATGTGCCGCCGATTGCAAGCTCCAGCTTGCCTGCGGACTGCTGTCCGTCCTCATTGGTGCCGAAGAATTCAGCCTCCAGCTCTGCCATAGATGCGTTGTGACATTTTACCGCAATCAGCGGAGCGGCAGCGCGGGGGCTGGCCTGATGAATGCCGTGTGCCAAGCGCTGCTTGCCGGTACCGGGCTCGCCCTGCAGCAGGATGTTGTGGTCGGTGCGGGCAACGCGGCTTGCCTTATGCTGCAGCGCCAAAAATTCGCTGGTTTCGCCAACCATGCTGTACAGGCTGTAACGGCTGCTGTAACCGGTTGCATGAGCAATGGTAGTTTTCAAATCCTCAATGGACATGGAAAGCACCAAAGCACTTTCTACCTCGCTGCCAACCTTAATAGGCATAACGGTGGTAATATCCTCAAAGGTTCTGTCTTGGGTAATCCAGGTGATTTCACGACGCTGTGTTGCTACGCCATGCAACGCTTTTTTGATAGGAATATGCTCGTAGTTCAGGAACACGTCCTCCAGACGCTCATGTCCTTCCAGACGCTTGCGTCCGTTTTCGTTGCAGTATTTCACGCTGCCGTCCTTGCCCAGCCAGTAAACGGTTACCGGCAGCTGCTCCATCATAATGCGGTTGATGCTCCATGCCTCCAGCATATTCAGGTGCTGCTCGATGGAATATTTCATCGTCATCAGCAGGCTCAAAAGCAAATCATAGGGCAAATCGTTCTGATCCAAGGAAAAGAAGGAAATAATATAGCGGATTTTGCCGTTTACGCAAATAGGCGCACTGCAGGCATCGCCGGAATGGCTGTCCTTAATCCACATTTCCGGGCCGAACATCAAAAAGGGCACGTTATGCTCGCGCGCAATGCTGATGCTGGAGGTACCAACATCCTCCTCCAGAACACGCATGCCCTGAATATCCTCGATAATGCGTTGGAAAAACGGCATAGCGTAGTTTTTGATTACATAGCCGTTTTCATCAATCAACAGCATACTCAGATTATGGATATTGAAATGCTGCTTGCTCTGCTCATACAGACCGTCAACATATTTGACAATGAACTCATGTGTCTTTTGGTGTGCGATAATCTCTTCGTGGCTCAGCTTATTGATTTTGGGCATAGTTTCGTGCGGCAGATGCATAGCACGGCAACGCTGCCAGCTGTCGGCAACCCACGGATGCACGTTGGGGTCAACAATACCCTCTTCCATAAACTTTCTGTAATAAGCAGCCAGCTTGTCCTTATTTCTTCTCTCACGAATCATATTTTATACCCTCCCCCGCTGTCCGACAGTCGGCTGCCGTCAGCAGAACTTTTATTTATAAACCTCGCCGTTCGTAATCAACACCCGGCGTGCTCCATAATAGCGTTGTTTCCAGTAATCGTCCTTCAACGACGAAAGCATTACACCCTTGGACGAGGATGCGCTCCAAAATTGTCCGTCACCGGCATAAATGCCCACATGCGACGCGCCCGCGGCGTAGGTGGTAAAGAATACCAAATCGCCGGGCCGCAGCTGCTTCTGCGTTACAAAAATCCCCTGTAACGCTTGCTCGTCTGCCAGTCGCGGCAGCTTGGCCTTGCAGTCCTTAAACACATACTGCACGTAACCGGAGCAGTCAAAGCCCTTGGTCGTGGTTCCGCCGAACACATAGGGAACGCCCTTGTATTTGGCTGCGCGGCTGACGATTTCCTTGCCCTTAACCTTGGGGATGCCTTCCTTGGCAAAGGCCTCCCAGGTCAGCTTCTGATAGGTTGCATCATTCAGCTCGCCATCCGCCTTCAGCTTGTGCTGCTTTTGGAAGCTTTTCAGCGCGCTGCTGGTAGCTTCCGTCATGCGTCCGCTGGGACGCTCGTCACTGAAGCCCAGCACCTGCAGCTTTTGCTGTGCCACCTTCAGACGCCAGTTGCTTTGCTGCACCTGCACCTTGGACTGCTTTTCCTTCGTTTTTTTAGACTTTTTAGCAGCGGCTTTCTTCGCCTTTTTCTCAGGCTTCGCCTGCTTGGGGGCCCTCACTTCGGCAGCAGGCTTGGCTGCGGTATCGGCTTTGACGGCAGCAGGCTCCGGCACCGCCCTCACAGGCTGCGCCTTGCTTACGGCCGGCGGCGTTGCCACCGGTGCCTTATGCGGTTTGTTGCTGACAATAGGCGCTGCAGCCTGTGCCTGCCAAGGCAGGCTGCAGGCCAGCATGATTACGGTCAGCACAGAAGCCAGCTTCTTTTTCATCTTCATCAGCCCCGCTCAAATGCAAAATCAAAAATTAATTGTAGTTATATACGTCCCAGCTTTTCAGCTTGCTCAGCTGAGCAATACTGTAATCTATATCGCGCAGCAGACGCTGCTTGTCATGCGGCAGTGTTGCTGCCAACTGAACGTAGTTCGATACATGGTTGCTGCGGAAGAGGCAGTGCCTGTCCGCAGGTAAATCTATATTTTCTATTATCAGCTTCAGCTCGCGCATCAGGTCCGCCGGAGAAAGCGGATTGAATTTGCCTGCCTCGTACTGGTCCAGCAGCTCGCTGCCGCGGTACAGCATCAGGCAGAGCGCGCTCAAATGCGTCGGCTTGATAATATTAATCGCCTTAGCAGTTGCCAGTGCGTGGCGTTCGCTGCCCTCCGCACCTGCCAGCCCCAGAATAATCATCATAGAAAGCTTCATGCCGCTGGCGGTAACTCTGCGTCCTGCTTCAATCGCCTGCTCGGCATCAACACCCTTGTTGACAGCCTTCAGCGTAGCATCGTCGCCTGTTTCCATGCCGTAATACAAAAGCTTCAGGCCTGCTTCCTTCAGCTGGCGCAGCTCCTCCTCGCTCTTGCGCAAGATATCCTTGGGTGCAGCATAGCTGGCAACGCGCTGCAGATGCGGAAACTGCTCGCGCAGTACCTGCAGAATCTTCAGCAGCTTAGCCGTAGGCAGCACCAAAGCATCGCCGTCCGCCAAAAAGACGCGGCGTACCTTGTTCTTGCCGTAATGTGCCGCCAGTGCAATCTGACGGGAAATTTCTTCATCCTTTAAAATCTGAAAGGGAACACCTCTGTACATGTTGCAGTAGGTGCATTTATTATGTGCGCAGCCGCGCGTAACGCGCAAAATAAAGCTGCGTGCCTCACTGGGAGGTCTGAATACTGGTGTTTCATATGAATCAAAAAACATTTCTACTATTCTACCTCATTTTGCTTTGATTGATTTGGCGCCAGTTTGAGATCTCAGAGATTTTGTAAAGTATAGTACACTTTAATATTATTATACTAGATTTTTCGCCATTTGTAACGTCCAACTGAAAACTTTTTGTTACTTTTTTTACAGAGATTTTGTGAAACATTGCCAGAGTGTAAAACAAGTGTGATTTTCCGCGCCTACAGGAAACGACAAGGGCACTCTGGCAGGCAAAAAATGACGTAACAACAGCAAAACGCTTATATACACATAAAAAATGTACGCCTGCAGGTCAAAATCTCCGCTTTGCCGCAGGCGCACCAAGGAGGCTGACACAAGTCAGCCTCCGATGCTTCATATTATTTTTTCGGTAAGCATAACGCTTTACAGCATCAGCTTATCATTTGCGCTTTCTGCGCAGGAAGAAGAAGGCAGCACCACCGATGATAATAACGCCGCCGATAATCGTCAGCCAGCCAAAGCCGTCATCGTCATCCTCATTTTCTTCCTCATCCTCGGCAGCAGGCAGCTCCGCAGTGCCCACAGCCACCGGCCATTGGCTCTTCATCTCGCCGTAGACTGCCGTAACGGTAACAACGCCGTCAGCCTTGCCGATCAGCTTGCCATCTTCGATAACGGCAATTTTTTCATCGCTCACGCTCCACTCCGGTGTCACGCCGTCAGCCTCGCCCACAACGTAGGCCTCCAGCTTCAGCGCCTCGTCTATTCCCAAATGTGCCGGCAGATTCGGAGCCTCCAGCTTCGGCTCATAAGCAGTAATCTGCGTCATAAAAGCCTTTTCTCCCTTTTCCAGCAGCAGCTTGCCGCTAATCGTTGCAGTTCCCGGCTTCACAGCCAAAAGCTGCACATCGCCGTCCACCTTCACTATATCACTATTGGAAGAACGCAAATCAGTTACATTATAGCCTACGCAGCCCGGCAGCGAAGCAACTATGCGTGTACGCTCGCCCACCTTCAGGCTGGCCTCCTCCGGAGCCACCGTCACCAACGGACTAAGCTCGGAGGCTGCGGTTGCAGGCAGGTCGGGGGCATCCTCGTCACCCTCCAGCTCGCCGCTTTCGATTGCAGGGCCTTCCAGCTCCTCCTCCTCTACAAGCGGTGCTCTTTTGGCAGCCAGCATATTAATCGGGTCACCGTAAATAAGGCTCACCTCATCCTCCTTATCGTTGCGGTACACAGCGCTCAAATCGGCAGCTACCAAAAATTTAGCGATAACCTTGCCCTCATCATCCAGCGCCGTCAGCTGGTAGAACCAGCCGTCCACAGGCTCCTCCGCATAGAGCAGCTTATAATCATCGGCATCCTCCGGCAAGCCCGTCTGCTTTTCCGGCAGGCCGGCAAGCAGCGCAGCGGCCGCAGCCTCGGATACATCAAAGCTGTCCTCGTTAAATCTGTATTCACCCTGAACATCAAGCGGCAGCGGTCCGTCCTGATAGGCGGTAATGCTCTTGTCCTTCAGTACGAAGCGCAGCTCCACCGTATCATTATTTTTGTAATCCACCTCGGCAATACCGTCGCCGTCCTCGTTGATTTCAAAAACGCCGGCAGTAACGAAATCCTCCGCACTGTCCTCTTCCTCACTGCCACGCATAACCTTCAGCTCGTAAAGGTATTTGTCATCGCCCAAGGGCTTGATATTCAGCACGCCGTTATTATACTGGCTGCTTTCTGTCCACACATAGCAGCCTGCCGTATTCTTCCAGTCATTTTTGGAGGCGGCGCCTGCCTGCAGCGTCAGGCTGCACAACAGCAGGGTAAGCATAACAGTTACGATAATACGCATCATTTTTTCTTTCATTATGCTCCCCTCCTCAAATGCTCAGACGGAACCTGGCAGTCTTGGGATTAACGCCGTCCATCCAATACTTCACGGTGTATACGCCCTTAGCACATTTTTTATTGCTGTTGCCGCTTGCCCAGCCGTTCCAGCTGAAGGCAAAATCCTGATTGGCATTTTTCGCCTTATATTTAGTGCTGTAGACCAGCTTGTTGTTTTTATTGAAAATCTGGGCATAGCAGGTCTTGCCTGTGGAATTATTCTTTTTGAAATACAGGCGCTGATAAACATCGCCGTTGCCCTTACGGATAATCTTGGACGCACGGAACTGCATCTTGCTCTGCGGCTTGTAGCTGATGTTGACAGTCTTTTTCACCGCACCGCCCTTGCCGAAGCTGCTGGTCGTTACCAAGCGATATCTGCCGGGCTTCAGGTTTTTCATATCGTAGCTGTAGGGTACAAAGCGGAAATATTTATCACCATCATAGTACCATTTTTTCAGCTCGCGCTGCTTCCAGCGCACAACAACCTTATTATCCTTGTTGAGCAGCACCGCCTTATCCTTCATAGGGCCCTTGCCCTCTACGTAGCGCTGCACATTCAGCTTCGTGCCGCTTACCTTAATAGTTGTTTTGTACTGCGTTGCCGCCCACGCCAATGCCGTAAAAGCTACCAGCATTGCCAGGCACGCCCCGATCACTACCTTCAGCCGTTTCATTTTTCCGCCTCCTAACCGCCGGATATAAAAATACCCGGCATATACTTCTTCATTTACAGTATATACCGGGTCAAGAATAACTATAAGTAACCTTTAGTTAAGAGTTGGGGAAAAAGCGCTCCAGCTGATGTCTTTTATTTTTGGCCGCCGCATCAATCTGCAGCTTGGCAAAAATTTTATTGAGATATTGCTTAATCGTCCCCTCCGACAGCAACAATCTTTGCGCAATCTCCCTGTTCGTATGGCGTGCCGCAGCCAGCTGTGCTATCTGCAGCTCCTGTTCCGTCAGCTCCTGCAGGCCTGCTTCGGCAAAGCGTGCGGACAAAATCTGCCCCCGTCCTGCCTCCAGCTGCTGCCCCAAGTGCAGCGCCGCTGCTGCCGCTGCTGAAAATTCACCTTGCACATCCTGCTCCAGATAAGGACGCAGCAGCGCTATGTTCTGTGCCAACGGCAGCACAAGCTTATCCGCCTCAGCCATTGCCAGCGCCTGCTTCAGCGAAGCGCGGCAGCTCGCTACATCGCCTCTGCCGGCAAAAGCCGCCGCTCTTTGCACCTGCAAATACAGCAGGCATAAAAAATTACTGTAGGGACGGCACTCCTGCTCACAGTCGGACCAACGCACCAAAAGCTCCGTATACTGCCCTTGTGCCAGCAGGCACTGGGCACTGATATAGTTGCGACAGGGACGCGCAGGATAAAGCACCGAAGGCTGCTGTCCGTTTCCGTCCGTCAGCCAGCTTGGGATATATTCCGGCTTGCCCAGCAATGCATAGTAAAAACCGGCGCACATATCGGCAGTATTCAGCAGCATGCTCTGCTTCCAAGGCTGCAGCTGCCACTGATGGCGGCTGTACGCTTCCGCCTTACTGCTGTAAATGCCGCGGAAAATATCACGCTGCATCTCCAGAAAATCACAGCAGATGGTAATACACTCCTGCCCATGCTTTTCCGCCTGATAATACGCCTTTTGCAGAGGCATATCCATTTCGTCCACGCGACCCTGCAGCAAAAGGGCTTCCGCCTCTATCAGCTCGGCGGCACCGGCACCATGCCAGCCGCTCAGCAGATAGTACGGAGGCATGCACTCCTGCATATCCTCCACCGTCTGCCGCAGACTGCAGCCCGTGCGCAAATACAGCCCCAGAACACTGGGAGCGCCGAAGGTCCAGATGCCCTGCTTGCTGAGCGTCTGCGGAGCTCCGCTCAGCAGCTTGTAGGCACGCCTGTGATGCTCGCTCATGCCGGTAATGCTGTTGAAGGCCAAAAAGCTCAGAATAACCTCCAGCTCGCCGTAATAATTATCGCGTTCACGCTGACTGAGAGCGGTGTTGCGCTCCAGTGCCGTCACGTACCATTCCTTGACCTGCAGCATTTCCGGCACCATATTCAGCGAAAACATGCGCCGCATAATAATCAGCACCGCCTGCGGATACTGCCACAAGATTTCCGGTGGACATTCGCGCAGCCAGTCGAAAAGATGCTGCCTGTGCTGCGGGCGCATCGACCAGTCGCGCAGCTGCTGCACTGCAGCCAGCAGACCGTCAAAATCACGACCTCGGTACAGCCAGTCCAGCGCTTCCTCGTACTCCTTCTGCTGTGCGTACCATTGTCCCAAGCGACGGAAGTACATTTGCTGCTCTGCCTCCGGCAGCAGACCGAAGGCATGGCGCGTTGCCTGCTTCAGCATATGGTGACAGCGCAGTCTGCCGTTGGCCAGCCTGATAATAAAGGCGTTGCATTCCAGCAGCCTGCTTACAGACTCTCTGCAGCTTGTGCCATAGGCAAAGGCCACCTGCTCCGGTGTGAATTCCTCCGGCTGCCCCATAAGCAGCAGCAAGCGCTGCTGCTCCGATGGCAGCGGCCACAGCAGTACATTGGCTATCATCTCATAAACGCTGCCTGTATCAAGGCAAAAGCGCTGATACCTGTCGTAGTTCAAAAAATTAAGATAGGTAACGGAAAACCAGCCCTCGCAGGCCTCATGCAAAGCATCCAACTGCTGCGTTGTAAGCTGCAGGCCGCATCTGCTGCTGTATTCCGCCAGCTCGTCACGCTGCAGCGCCAGGTCATGCTTATCGAGGCAAAAGACCTTGCGCCCCAGCTCCAGCAGACGGCTGCCGTCAAAAATCTGCCCTCTGCTTACCAGCAGCAGGTGCAAATCAGCAAAGCCTGCCTTGCTCAGAGCAAAGAGAAAATCAATCGCCTCGCTGCTTTCCAGCAGATGCAAATCATCTATAAACCAATAGACAGGCTCCTGCGGCAGCAGCTGACGAAACAGCTCCAGCACCAGCGTTCTTGCGTTGGCATCGGCAGGCAAAGACTGCTGCATCAGCGCAGCGCCCAACTCCGTATTTTGCCAGCTGTGGCACACTCCCTGCCAGAAGGCCTCGGCACCGGCGCCGTAAATACTCTGGCGCAGTACCTTTTTCCCGCAGCGCTCCTGCTCCTGCAAAAAGTACTGCACTGCCAGTGTTTTGCCATAGCCCATGGGAGCAACAACCAGCGTTGTTCCCGCTGTCTGCAACTCTGCCAAAAGCTCTTTTATTCTCTTGGAATAATATAAATTATTGAGCCTTTTCATAGTGTTTTTACTTAATTACGTTCTGCGGTGCTCCCGCCAGCCATTTTTCGATGTTGGCAAAAACGATATCGGCACGTGCAGCCAGTGCTTCGGCGCTGGCGAAGGCCACGTGCGGTGTCAGCACCGTGTTCTTTGCATGGCACAGCGGATGCTCCGGCGCAATCGGCGGCTCGTCCTCAAACACATCAATGCCTGCGCCGGCCAATCTTCCTTCGTTCAGTGCCTGTGCCAGCGCCTCGCTGTCCACAACAGGACCGCGCGCAGTATTCAGCAGTACGGCCGTCGGCTTCATCTTGGCAATAGCCTCAGCGTTAATCAGTCCGCGGGTTGCGTCCGTCAGCGGCACATGCAGGCTAACAAAATCGCTGGCAGCCAAAAGCTCATCCAGACTTACATAGCTTACACCGTCAGCCTGCAGCTCTGCCTTCGGAGTACGGCTGTAGGCCAGCACCCTGCAGCCGAAGGCAGCGGCAATCTTCGCCACTCTGCTGCCAATCGCACCGGTGCCCACTACGCCGAAGGTCTTGCCAAAAAGCTCAAAGCCTACCAGGCCATCCTTCGTTCCTGCCTGACGGCAGCGTGCATCACAGGGAACGATGTTGCGGATAACGCTGATAGCCAAACCGAAGGTCAGCTCTGCTACCGCATTGGTGGAATAGCCTGCGGCATTGCACACTAAAATTCCGCGCTCACGGCAGGCAGCCAGCGCAATATGGTCTACGCCGGTAAAGGCTACAGACAGCATTTTCAAATTAGGGCAGGCGTTGATAATCTCCGCACTCAGCGGCTGGTTGGCCAGCATGATAATATCGGCCTGCTGCACACGCGCCAGCAGCTTCGTCTGGTCTGTTTCCTTTGCGGTATAATAAACGAAATCATGGCCTGCAGCCTGCAACGGCGCTGCCAATGCATTTATCTGTTCCATCTTTACGCCTAACGGCTCCATAACTACTATTTTCATCAAAGCACCTCCGAAAAAGTCTGTAAAATCTTTGCTTATCACTTACATATTACTACCGCAGGAATTGATTAGCAAGGAGGAAATTTTCAGGACTATATTCTGTTTTGCCGGAATTTGTATCCGCAAATACAAAAAAGCCGTTCTTCTTTCGAAGAACGGCATATTTTCGTTGGTGATCCACCCGAGACTCGAACTCGGGACACCCTGATTAAAAGTCAGGTGCTCTACCAACTGAGCTAGTGAATCATTTGTCGCCATAAATTAGCAACATTAATAGTATACAGACTAACACAAGGAAAGTCAAGTACTTTTTAAAATATTTTTGCTGTTTTTTCAGCAGTCTAAGCTTACAGCAACTCCTTCAGAACGATGGTCTGCTCGCGGTTAGGACCAACGGAGATAATACCCAGCTCAACACCGGATACCTCGCTGATTTTAGCCAGATATTTCTTAGCGTTTTCCGGCAGCTCGTCATAGTTGCGGATGCCGCTGATATCGGTCATCCAGCCGTCGAACTCTTCGAAAATCGGCTCAACCTTAGCCAGAACGTTCAGGCTTGCAGGAATGCGTTTGAGAACCTCATCACCAATCTTGTAACCAACGCACATTTTAATCTTCGGCATTTGGTCGAGGATATCCAGACGGGTAATTGCCAGATAATCCAAGCTGTTCAGGCGTGCGCTGTACCGCAGCATGAAAGCATCCAGCCAGCCGCAGCGACGCGGACGACCGGTTACGGTGCCGTATTCATGGCCGGTTTCGCGGATTTGGTTGCCGGGGCCATCGGTATCCAGCAGCTCGGTGATGAAGGGACCTTCGCCAACGCGGGTGGTATAAGCCTTAACTACGCCAACAACATGGTCGATGAAGCGGGGACCTACGCCACTGCCGGTGCAGGCATTACCTGCAGTCGGGTTGGAGCTGGTAACATACGGATAGGTACCATGGTCGATATCGAGGAAGGTAGCCTGTGCGCCTTCAAACAGAACGTTTTTGCCGGCGCTGAACAGCTCATCCATAACAACGCCGGTATCGGCAACGTACGGACGCAGCTCTTCTGCATAAGCCAGATATTCCTTCAGTACGGTATCATAGTCAAACGGTTCTGCACCGTAAATTTTGGTGATAATAGCATTTTTTGCTTCCAGATTAACCTTCAGCTTATCAGCAAAGGTTTCTGGCTCCATCAGATCGCAGATACGGATGCCTACGCGAGCAACCTTATCCATGTAGCAGGGGCCGATGCCGCCTTTGGTGGTGCCGATTTTGTGATTGCCCAGTGCTTCCTCCTGCAGCTCATCAAGACGTTGATGATACGGCAGAACAACGTGTGCACGGTCAGAGATAACCAGATTGCTGCAATCAATGCCCTTTTCCTTCATGCCGGCGATTTCAGCCAACACAACGCCGGGGTTGATTACAACGCCATTGCCCAGAACGTTAGTCTTATCATTAAACAGTACGCCGGAGGGCAGCAGACGCAGCTTATAATTAATGTTGTTAACTACAACGGTATGGCCTGCATTGGAGCCGCCGCTGTAACGAACTACAGCGTCAGCCTTTTGTGCCAAATAGTCAACAATTTTACCTTTACCCTCATCGCCCCATTGGGCGCCTAAAACTACAACAGATGACATTAGCAGTCACTCCTTATCAAAATTATAAACCAAATCTAGCAAAAATCTCGTCAACGTGGCGCAGCATCGGTTTCGGATCGAAGCAATGCTCAACCTCTTCGTCGGTCAGATATTTTTTGATATCCGGGTCAGCTTCAACGTTGGTCTTGAAGTCAGCGCCTTGCAGCCAACGTGCCATAGCGTTGCGTTGTACCCATTTGTAAGCGTCCTCACGCAGTACACCTTTGGTAACCAGAGCAATCAGCAGGTTTTGGCTGAAAATCAGGCCGCCGGTTTTGTTCATGTTGGCAATCATTGCATCGGGATATACCAACAGCTTGTCGATGATGTTGGAGAATTTACGCAGCATATGGTCCAGAGCAATAGTTGCGTCCGGCAGAATAACGCGTTCTACGGAAGAATGGGAGATATCGCGTTCATGCCACAGGGTTACATCCTCCAGAGCAGCTACTGCATAGCCGCGCAGCAGGCGAGCCATACCGGAAACCTTTTCACAGGTGATAGGATTACGTTTATGCGGCATAGCGGAAGAACCCTTTTGGCCGGGTGCAAAATATTCTTCAGCTTCACGGATATCGGTACGTTGCAGGTTACGGATTTCGGTTGCCATCTTATCCAGAGAGGAACCGATGATTGCCAGAGTAGTCATGAAATGTGCATGACGGTCACGTTGGATAACCTGAGTTGCCAGGCGTACCGGAGTGAGCTCCAGCTTTTCGCAGACATATTTTTCAACAAACGGATCAATGTTGGAGTAAGTGCCTACAGCACCGGACAGCTTGCCGACTGCCATCATTTCACGCGCTTGTTTCAGACGTTCGATATTACGCTCGATTTCAGCGGACCACAGCAGGAATTTCATACCGAAGGTCATCGGTTCTGCGTGGATACCGTGAGTACGGCCGATCATAACGGTATATTTGAATTCAGCGGCACGACGGCGCAGAATTTCATGGAAATTTACCAGATGACGCATAATCAGGTCTGCGGATTGTACAGTCATGTAGCACAGTGCAGTATCCTTTACGTCGCTGGAGGTCAGGCCTTTGTGAATGTATTTGGACGCATCGCCTACATACTCAGCCACATTAGTCAGGAAAGCAATAACATCATGGTTGGTAACTGCTTCAATTTCCTTAATGCGGTCCAGACGGAAGTCAGCCTTCGTCTGAATATCCTTCAGCGCTTCGTCAGGCACAATGCCCAGTTTGTTCATAGCCTCGCAAGCCAGAATTTCTACCTTCAGCATGGTACGGAATTCATTTTCGAGTGTCCAGATATTACCCATTTCAGGATGAGTATAACGATCAATCATTTTTGTATGCCTCCCAAGACAATTTTATTCATGAAAAAACATCTGAAAGCCACAGATATTACCTTCAGATTCTTCACTACACTTTGTTGCATAAATATCATATCATTTTCCGCGTCTTATCGCAAGCTTTATGAACATTTTTTGTTGATTTTAGGTAAAATATTCGGTTTTTCTTCGCAGCTTCCTTGTAAGCTTTTTTACACTTATCAGAAAAAATCTTTTGCCAAGAGAATAAATTTCACGCTTTTAACCCCCTTCAGGCAATGCTCCATGCAATACTCAAAAAGTCCCGAGATGTTAAAATCCCGGGACTTTTATTATATCGCTGTATTCTATTCTCAGCTTTCGCGCTTCGTAAAGCCGACAAATTTGGTGAACTGCTTCTGGAAGAACAGATTAACAGTATCAACCGGACCGTTACGGTGCTTGGCTATAATCAGCTCGGTATGCTTGTTTTCCGTTTCCGGATTGTAGTAATCCTCGCGGTACAGGAATGCTACGATATCCGCATCCTGCTCCAGAGAACCGGATTCACGCAGGTCACTGAGCATGGGACGCTTAACCTGACGCGATTCAACACTACGGCTCAGCTGTGACAGCGCCAGTACCGGCACATCCAGCTCACGCGCCAAAGCCTTCAGTGAGCGGGAAATTTCCGAAACCTCCTGCTGACGGTCGCCGGAATAATTGCGCTTGCCGCTGCCCTGCATCAGCTGCAGGTAATCGACTACAATCAAATCCAGACCATGCTCTGCCTTCAGGCGGCGCGCACGGCTGCGCATATCCATCGCCGTAATGCCCGCAGTATCATCAATATAGATTTTCGCACGGCTCATCGTATCGCAGGCATCCCAAAGGTGCGTCCAGTCCTCGTCATGCATCTCGCCTACACGCAGGCGCTGGCTGTCGATGCCTGCTTCGGCGCACAGCATACGGTTAACCAGCTGCTCCTTGCTCATTTCCAGGCTGAAGAAGGCTACACTGCGCGGTTCACCGCCGATGACTTTGTGCGCACGCAGCGCTACGTTCTGCACAATGTTCAGCGCCAGCGCAGTTTTACCCATAGAAGGACGCGCTGCCAGAATAATAAAATCGGAAGGATGCAGACCGCTCGTTAGCTTGTCCAAATCCGCAAAGCCTGCCGGCAGACCTGTAAGACCGCCCTTGTTCTGCAGCAGACTTTCGATGCTCTGCACGCTGTCCATCAATACGTCGTTAATCGCTGTAAAATCCGTCTTTTTCTTGCGGTTGGAAATTTCCAGAATGCGGCTTTCCGCAGTATCCAGCAGTGTACCGACATCCTCATTGGCCTCATAGCCCATAGCCGCAATTTCAGTAGAAACGCGCACAAGCTGACGCAGAACCGATTTTTCGGCAACAATATCCGCATGGTATTTGACGTTGGCCGCCGTCAGCACCACATTCGCCAGACTGGTGATGTAGGCAATGCCGCCGATGTCCTCCAGCTTATTGTCACGCTTGAGGATTTCCGTAACAGTAACCATATCTACTGCTTCATTTTTATTATAAAGCTCCAGCATCGCACTAAAGATAACGCGATGCGCTTCGCGGTAAAAATCATCCGCCGACAGCACTTCGGTCGCCTTGGCAATAGCTTCTTTATCAATCAGCATCGCGCCAAGCACAGCCTGCTCCGCTTCTATATTTTGCGGTGGCACTCTTTCTTCAATCACTCGCTTCTACCTCCTGTCAGTAATCTTTTCATTCATATTATTATACATTATTTGCTACAAAGCTGAAAGCTTTTTATTTGAACAGTATCAATGCTAAAGCAAAAACAACCTCCCGCAAGCAATAGCCTAAGGGAGATTGTTCGTATAATTTTTCCTATTAAAAGCTACAGCGCCACCTCAGCGAACTCGGTGCCCTCCTGCTCCAGCTCTATCTGCTGATTGAGGTTCTCTGTCAGCCAAGCCTCGGCCTCTGCCTTTTGCTCCGCGCGCATTTTGAGGATAACCTTTGCGCGCAGGTCATACTGCACATCGGCAATCTCAAAAAGCTGCTGCTGATAAAGCACATTCAAAATGCGTCCGACACTGTTCACATCATATAAAAAGCTGTAATAGCCCAGCAAAATTTTCTGCGCCAGGCCAGCTTCCTTCACCGCGCCTGCCACGCTGCCGCTGTAAGCGCGCACAAGCCCGCCTGCGCCCAGCTTAATACCGCCGAAGTAACGTGTCACCACGGCTGCTGTTTCCGTCAGTCCGTTTTTGCGCAGCACCTCCAACATAGGAATGCCGGCAGTACCACTCGGCTCGCCATCGTCACTGGAGCGCTGTGCCAGGTCATCCACGATATAGGCGGAGCAGTTATGCGTTGCATCCCAGAACTCTTTTTTTACGGCCTTAATGAACTCCTGGGCCTCTGCTTCGCTGTGAACCTTTTTCAGCGAGCAGATAAAACGTGATTTTTCAATCACAATTTCTTTGCGGTAATCTCTGCTTATAGTATACAAGTAGCGTACCTCCGTCCGTATTTTTCGCAATTTATATTAACATTATAACACAATTCTGCTGTTTTTAAAATTTTTTACCGTTTTTTACAGTAAACTCTTTATTTCCTCTTCTGTCTTTGTTATAATAGTGGACATTACAGACAAAGGAGAGAGCATTGCCGCTACTCTCTAAAATTATTATTTTTTTATTAAGGGAAAGAGGTAATTTCATAATGAAACAATTTTGTGCTTTAATCGGCAAATTCTTTGGCATCATCGCCATCGTCTTTCTGGTTCTCGGCCTCACAATGCCGCAGAACTTTTTGTGGGTATTAGGCAAGGTGCACGGCATCAGCGTCCTGAGCTGTATGCTCGGCATCGTAATGTTCGGCATGGGCACCACACTGAACCTGAAGGACTTCGCGCTGGTACTGAAACGCCCGCTCGATATTCTCATCGGCTGCTGCGCTCAGTATTTCATAATGCCCTTCCTGGCATACCTGCTGTCCGTTGCCTTTAATCTGGACCCGGCACTGACTACCGGCGTTGTACTGGTAGGCACCTGCCCCGGCGGTACCTCCTCCAACGTAATCACCTTTATGTCCAAGGGCGACGTTGCACTTTCCGTAACCATGACCAGTGTTTCCACTGTACTTTCTCCGATTCTGACTCCGTTCATTACCTACATGATTATCGGTGAAAAGATTAACTTTGACCCGGTCGGTATGTTCTGGAGCATCGTACAAATCGTTATTCTGCCTATCTGCTTAGGTTTGGCTGTTAAATCATTCCTGCCCAAGCTGGCCGAAGCAGCAACCGACTATCTGCCGGCTGTATCCTCCATTGCAATTTCTCTGATTATCGCCGGTGTTATCGGTGCCAGCCGCGACCTGATTTTAAAGGCTCCCGGCCTGATTCTGCTGGTAGTTATCCTGCATAACTGCTGCGGTTACGCTCTTGGCTTTGCCATCGCCCGCTTCACCGGCCTCAGCTGGAAAAAGGCTGTTGCCCTGTCCATCGAAGTTGGTATGCAAAACTCCGGTCTGGCAACCGGCCTGGCAAAAGCACACTTCGCCGCTCTGCCTGCCGCAACCGTTCCCGGTGCAGTATTCTCCGCATGGCACAATATTTCCGGTGCACTCCTTGCGTGGGCTTATCAGAACTACCTGAATCCGAAATTTGACCCGGATTACGCTAAGGAAGAAGCTGCAGAAGCAGAACCTGCCAAGGCTTAAATTAAATTTGACCTGAAAATTATTAATCCCCTTGAGCTTGAAAGCCCAAGGGGATTTTTGTCTGCCAATAATCAACCGAAATTGAAGTTACATATTCACGTACTGCTGAATATACTCAAAAAGCATATCCGCACCTCTTTCGCCCATGAACGGCAAATGCTTGGCAATAGTCCTGTGACTGAAGCATGGGTGGCTCACGCAGATTTTAAGGTTTGTCGCATCAGTCTTGGCAACAGTATCCTCATCAGCCATAACAAGACAATGACGAATATCCTTCAGCAGCTGCAGATAATCCTTCTCCTCTTTAAAGTACTCTATGCCCGCTTCTGCTGCAGCGCCCGTTATTTTATGTGCACACACGCTATGAGCAATATTAAATCTGAGCTCCTTGAAAAAGTCGCCCAAGCCTTTTACTGTATCATAATCGCCCTTTAAAAATACTGTACCCGGAGTTCTGCTCAGCAGCGGAGAATTTAAAAGCATTTTCAGTCTGCGGTTCTTTTCCGCTAAACGCTGCAGCATAGCTTCCTTAACCGGCTGGCCTATAACCGCTGCAACGCTATTTAAAAACTCTGTCGTCTGACTATAGCCGTAAGGCGGCAGATAAACATAAGGCGTACCGGTAACGCTTTGCAGATATTCCGCACACGGAAGCGCTTCGGCAGCCAAAACAATATTCAGCTCGGCGTTGCCAAGCTCGGCAATCGCCTCCGTAGTCGTATTCATTGCAAAGCAATGCAGCAGATCATAGCCAAATGCTTCACGCAATAGGCTTTCTATTTCGCAGATATCGGATTCTGCTCTGTAATGCAACGGCGAAGCACCCAAAATATTATAGCGTTTGCTTTGCTTCGCATTGGCCGGCTTGGCAAACAGCTCGGCCAGCTGCAGGTATATTTTTCGCAAGCCTGCGCTGTAATCAGCGCCCAAACCGGAGGAATTTACAGGAATCAGCCTGCTCTGAACCTTGCCCTGCAGGCTGTCACAAATTCCCACAATATCTGTACCTATAATAGAGGTTACAGAAGAGGTCAGCACAAAAATAGCCTTAGGTGAATATAAAGCATCCAGCTCCAAAACACCTCTTTCCAGATGCTCGGTACTGCCCATAATAATATCACTGTCATCTACACCGGTAGTAAAAAGTCTGTCAGGATAATCCTGCCCCAGCTTATTGAAAAAATTCATGCTGAAATGTGTTGTTCCTTCGGGACCATACTCCAGCACAACAGCATCCTCAAAATTCAGCAGCGTGCTGATGATGGCCATCCTGTCAGACGGCACCGGAAAATTTCTTATCAAAGCCATAATCACTTCTCCTCTATTTGAGTCCGCTCAAAATCCAGCAAACGCTTAAGCAAGCCAAAACAGCCTGCAAAGCCCAGTACATCCTGTCCCGGCATACTGTCTATACCGAAAATTCCTTTTCTTTCCAGGCTGTCGGTAAAGCTTCTGCCTATATACAGCTGAGGCTTTAATTTATCATAGATAAATTCCATCGCTGCCAAATTGGCACTCTTGCAGATATAAGGATCCGCATATTGCAGCAGCTCTTTTTTTGCTTCCTTGTTTTTCAGAGTGCTCATCTGTATCATCAGCGGCTTCAATCCCAAAGCTGCCAGATAAGTATTCAGCTCCCAACAGTTATACGGACTGTTGCCGTAGATATAGCCTGCACCCTGCAGCTTCTCCCGCACCTGCTGCTGCAAAGCAAGACATTTCTCCCAAGTCTCTGTAACAGCAGAAGGCAATTCCACAGCCAAGGCCACAGCAAGCTCCTTATAGGCCTGCAATATATTTTGCGGATTACACATCGGCGGAAAGTAAACATAAGGCACAGCCAGCCTTGCTTGCATCTGCTTCGCCAGTTCCAGCCCCAGCTCATCAACAACAATATTCAGCTTCGCTCTGCCTGCAAGCGCCAAATCCTGCAGACTGCATTTGCCAGGAAGCTGCAGTCCTAACTGTACGCCGGCCTGCTCCAGCAGCTGCAGCAAAGCAGAATTTTTTTGCAAAGGAGCGCCATTGCCAAGAATATTGACAACATTTTCCGTCGGCATTTTCCGCATCAGTTTTACAGTGGCAGTCAATGTTCTTTCAATACCCGGCAGATGGTCCCTGCACTGAAAATGCTCTGTACGCACAAGCAGAACCGGAATATGGTACTTTTCCTCCAGCTCATCAACGAGCGCATCGTAATCATCACCGATGATTTCCAGAACGCAGGTTGTTACCAAAACTATGCATTTAGGCGCACCTGTCTCAAAGGTTTCAGCAACGGCCTTTTTCGTTTTCTTAATTGTACCGAAGGTCACATCATAATCATCTATTACTACGGAAACACAGCTTTCCTTAAGACTGCCGAATATTTTCATATTCGCCAACAGCTTGGAATAATAGGTGCATTCATCTGTACCGATGATAACCGTAACAACCTCCGGCATCTGTCTTACGGTCATCAGAACACCCATCAGCGGGCAATGAGTCCCCGGAAAGGATGTCGCCATCAAAGGCTTGATATCCCTCTGCTCATTCACTTCGCTCAAACGTCTGATATTACGCAAAATATCAGCACCATAGTTTTTCTTTTCCAGCATACTTTTTCTCCTCAAAAAGTAAGGGGCAGCAGATTATACCGCCACCCCCATAAAATATTATCTGATATTACGCAAAAGCATTCGTAACTATTTGCCGTAAACAGCATCGTGCAGCAGCTCGACACTGTCAGCAGCATGATGCGACAGGCAGTTTACATAGCCTTGCGGAATTACAATCGCCTGCTTTTTCTTTACAGCAGTTACTGTAGCCAGAGCAGGATCGGAATACAATTCTTCTAGCTGTGCATTACCCGATTTATAAGCACCGCCCTGAGACCAGGTGCCGATAATTATGTAGTCGGGATTTGCCTGTACTACTTCTTCTTTACTCAAAATACGGCTCGTTCCCGGCTTATCCGCAATTGTATGACGTGCTGCTTCATAGCAATCCTCTACACCGGCAGCAGTCATGATATCGTTAAAAATAATTCCCTTGCCGCCGATAGCACCAAAGCGCAGAAAGAGCAATCCTTTTTTCCTGTCCTCAGGCTGCATTTTTTTAACCTTAGCTTCAACCGCGCTGATTTTTTTCTGCATCTCGGCAATCAGCTTTTCAACCTGCTCCGGCTCGCCTACAGCACCGCCGATAGCCTTAATCGTCTTGGGAATATTGCTCAGTCTGGATGCGGCGGGATAAACAAAAACCTTAATTCCCACATCCTCCAAGCTGGAAATCTGCTCCGGCTTACTGCTGTCCGGCAGCAGCACCAGATCAGGCTTCAAGGCGAGAATCGCCTCCGGATTGCTTTCCGCAATTTTGGTAACATCCTTAGCCTCCTTGGCACCCATGGCCAAATCCTCATCATGCACCCATTTGGACAGACCTGCTATGCGCTTATGGTCAACAAGGCCTAAAAGCACCTCATCACCATAAACATACAAACTGATTATTTTTTGAGGCTTAGACTCAAAGGACAGCTTCTTGCCGCGTACATCCTGCACAACATAGCTTTGCTTTTTAGCAGCATCATTCTGCTTGTCAACAGTACCGGCACAGCCGAAGCAATAGACAACAGCCAGCACGGTAAGAACAAGGAAAAATAATCTACGCATAATCAGCCAAGCCTTTCATCAGAAGCTGTGCTCATAAGACAGCATCCAGTTGCGTTCCTCCAGCATAGCACCAGTGCCGCTGGAAGAACCGGTTCTGATATCATCACGGTCCAGCAGATTATACACAGCAAATCTTAAAGCATCATTTTTGGTAATCTGCTGTTTTACGTTCAAAGTAAGGTCTAACATCGGTTTAACGCCGTTAATTCTTTCTGCCATATAGTTAGCATAAATGTTGGCATTGGTCTTGCCTAAGTTATAACCTACTCCTGCATGCAGACCTAATTTAAAGTCAACTCTCTGCCAATCGCCCTTAGCAAGCTTTTGCTCGGGATTACCATAGGAAACGCCTACATTGTAGCTGAACTTTTCCGAAGCAGCTTTTTCGTAGCTTACCTCAACGCCGGTATTTCTGTACTTGTTGGCATTCAGGAACATGCTCTTGCCGCTGCCGTTATAATTGCGTTGGCTGTAGATACGGTCATTAATATCCATATGGTACAGGTTTACCTTGAAGAGTTCATCGGCAGCCAGTTTCTTTTTCCAGCCGAATTCATAGTTCCAGCCATTTTCTGCCTTCAAATCAGGGTTCATCAGCTGAGTAGAAGTACCCCATTGCTCGTTGACATGCGGTGCACGCATAGAGCGGTTCACATTCAGGTAAATATTATCATCGGTACCTAAGGAATGCATTACCTGGAATTGCGGACAGAACTTGCTGCCAGATTTCTCAACATAGGCTTCACGTGCACCAAGGAAAATTTTGGTTTTATCAGATACCTCGGTTTCCGTCATAAAGAATACTGCGGCGCTGTCGCGTTTTGCTGCCTCTATATTGTTACTGTTTTTGGTATTTTCATTTTCATAGTTGGCACCAACAGTCAGCATCGTATTGCCCAATTTGAATTTATCCTGCAAATCGGCACCATAGTTATGACCCTTTTGATGTGTAGATGTATTGAATTTCCAATCTCTGTTTCTGAAGAAGACAGTAGCCTGTAAATCATCATTTACATATCTGAGCTGGCCGAAGTTATATTTGATGTCACTGTGGAAGCCGGGCTTGTAAACACCATTAACGGATTTGGAGCAGTCGGAAACCTTCTTGCTGTACATATATTGCAAGGACAGGTTATCGCTGATAGCATATTGCAGATTCAGGCTGTCCTTTTCCAGTTTATCACCGGTATAATAGTTGCTTGCACCGGAGTTTTTATAGACAAAACCTCTGTCCTTAGACTGCTGTCTTGAATAGCTTAATTGCAGCTTATCGGTAGCTACATTAACAGCACCTTTAAATTTGTTTTTATCGCCAAAGCCAATCAATACTTTATTCTTGGCTGCCTTTTTGTTAGTAATAATATTGATAACACCGGCACTGGCATTAGAGCCGTAAAGAACAGTAGCGCCGCCCTTAACAACTTCAATGCGGTCGATAATATCGGCAGAAATGGATTCCAAGTCATAGTTTCCGTCTTGGTTCAAGGGAATTCCGTTTACTAAGATAGCAACATTATCCTTAGCAATGCCTCTGAAACCGATGTAAGTATTACCGGTCGGAGAAGCGGTTAAGGTAAAGCCGGGAATATTTTTTACTACCTCCATAACGTTATTGGCACCCAGCTTTTCAATCTTCTGCTGATCATAAATTTCTGTTGCAGCAGGAATATCTACATCTCTTTTCTCATAACGGGCGGCAGTAACCATCATGGGATCCAATACATACTCATTTAATGCTTCATGTGCCATTACCGGCGCAGCAAACAGCATGCAGCCCAAAGCTACAGCACTGTTTACCATTTTCTTACTCATCAAACTCATCAGTCATACACTCCTTGAAAATTTTAATAATATGGCGTAAAATAATAATATTGGCTTTTGACAACTTATACCACGTTATCAGTATTATCTTACAATATACAACGCTTATACAGTCAAGAGGTTTTTTATGAAGGATTCACGTTATTTCACTCCCGCTGAACTGGCAAAGTTATTCGGCATATCCAAGCAGCTTCTGTTATATTATGATAAAAACGATATTTTTTCACCTGAATTTGTGGACGAAAACGGCTACAGATTTTACGTTTTGTCGCAGTATTTTACCCTGCAGATTATCATCTCTCTCAGAAAGCTCGATGTTTCCTTAAAGGAAATCAAAGCTTACTTAAAGAGTAAGGATATAAACCTGCTAAAAAATATATATCGCAACAAGCAGCAGGAATACAAAAAACAGATTGAGGAGCTACTGTATTTAGAAAAAACGATGCAGCAGAAAATCACTTTTTTGAACAATATTCAAAATCTGCCGCTTAACCAGATTCTTCTGGAAATACAGGAGGAGGAATATCTATATTTCAGCGAAGACATCAGCTTTCAACAGCCAATAAAGCAAAGGATGAAAGTTTTAGCAAATCATATGTTGCCGGTATTCTCTTATGAATCATTTCAAGAATATCTGATGGGCTTTCACTATGACAGCAACGATTTTTTTCACGGAAACCACTTGACCCAATACAATGTATTTATTACCGCAAACAGCAAGCTGAATTATGATAATCCAATAAAGGTAATTAAAGAAAAAGGTTTGTATCTGTGCGTTTACTGTAATGCACACTACGGCGTAATAGACAGCAAAATCAAAGAACGAATTGTAAAATTCATTCGGCAAAATAATTTGCTATATCATGGCGGTATATATCTTTTCCCTTTGCGGAACTTTTGGTCTACATCTAAGCCCAAGGAAGAACTCGTTAAGCTCTGCTTAAGAGTAGAATATACTGATTGAGGTATATAACTATTATACACCTTGTTCCTCAGCCTAAAACACTGAAAAGAAGCTTGTAACAACTAGAAGCTGACGCATTTGCGCCGGCTTCTTTTTCTTCTGAGAAGTATATACATCCATAAGGTTATTTTTGTGCTATAATATTAGTTACAAAAATTCGAAGAAAAGAGTTATATTTATGGACGATAAAGAACAAAAATTCAAAACCTACCGTTCGCTCAGCAACATGCACAACTTCCGCCTGCGCCTGTTTGCGGAGGGTATCCTCACCGGTATCTTCGCCGGTATAGTCATCAGCTTCTTCCGCTTCGCCCTCTCGGAGATGGAATACCTGCGCGGAGCGCTCTACAACCGCCTATGGGTGAGCGACTGGAGCATCAACGCCTGCTGGTTCGCCGTGCTCATCGCCATCGCCTTTATCCTGCACAAGCTCAACTGCATCGAGCCTATGGCGGCAGGCAGCGGCATTCCGCAGGTCAAAGGAGCAATTTTAGGCCTGATGAAAATGCGCTGGCTGCACATTCTCTGGGTTAAGCTCACCGCCGGCATCATCGGCATCGGCGCCGGTCTTTCCCTGGGACGCGAAGGCCCTTCCATCCAGCTGGGCGCAGTAGCTGCGCAGGGCGTCAGCCGACTCATGGGACGCACCCGCATGGAGGAACGCTATCTGCTGACCAGCGGTGCTAGCGCCGGTCTGGCAGCAGCCTTCAACGCTCCGCTCGCCGGTGTAATCTTTGCTTTGGAGGAGCTGCACCGCAACTTTTCCATTATGGTTCTGCTGCCCTCCATGGCAGCAGCCTTCACTGCGACGATTATTTCCCGTGCCATCTTCGGCCGTGCGACAATTTTTGATATCCCCGACTTACAGCTGCTTCCCATCAGCTATTACGGTATCGTCATTTTAGTTGCTCTCGCCAGCGGTCTGGCAGGTGTCATTTTTAACTGGGGACTGCTGAACATCGGCCGCTTTTACAGCCTGCCCTGCTTCAAGCGCCCTGTACAGAAGATTGCCTTTGCCCTCATCTGCGCCGGTATTTTAGGCTACTTTCTGCCCGAGGTTTTGGGCGGCGGCAACGAGCTGATTAACCATTTGGCCAAAGCACCTGTATCACTGCAGCTTTTGCTGCTTTTTCTTGCAGGCAAGCTGATTTTTACGCTCATCAGCTACGGCTGCGGCATTCCCGGCGGTTTCTTCCTGCCGATGCTCGTTATCGGTGCTCTCTGCGGCAGTATCTGCGCTCAGATTCTGATTATGCTTGGCTGGATTGAGCCTGCATATGCCACAAATATTATGGTAGTTGCTATGGCGGCGCTTTTTGCTTCTTCCGTACGCGCGCCTATCACAGGCACTGTACTGATAATGGAAATGACCGCCAGCTACCAACAGCTGCTTTCGCTGGCAATTGCTGCCATGGTAGCCTTCGTCATTGCGGAGCTGTGCCACAGCAAGCCCATCTACGAGGAGCTGATGCAGCGCATGCTGCGCAAAAAAGCACCGGAGCCGGCTGTGCTGGAGCAGCGCAACGTCATCGAGCTGGCAGTTTGCAGCGGCAGCAGTGTCAGCGGCAAGCTTATCAAGGATATTCCCTGGCCTCCCAATACCCTTTTAGTAGATGTCAAGCGCGGTGAATCACAGCTCATCCCAGCAGGTGACACTCGCCTGCTCAGCGGCGATTTCATCTATATTCTTACTGCTACCGAGCACGTGGAAGAGCTTACCAAAATGGTAGAAGAATAATTATATACCGTACATAAAAACAGAGAGTCTGCTAAAACAGCAGACTCTCTTATCTTTGCCTTGATTACAGCCCAAGCATTACATCAATAATTTCTTTATCGGTTTCTACCATGCCCTGGCTGGCAATTTTACCAACTGCAGCAATGGTTTCATCGGCAGTATTTTGGACAATGCCGTCACCGCCGGCAAAGTTACGCTCGGCAACGGACATATCAACGCCCATCAAACCGCCTTCAACAGCCATAGCAATTTTAGCTGCGCAGGAGGATTTAGCACCGTCGCAGATAATACCGCTGTTGATAGCCAGAGCATTTTCTACAGCATGCTCAATCTGGTCATCAGTGCAGTCATACAGGAAAGCGATTGCCGCACCTGCACCGCAGCCGGCACTGATAGCACCGCAGTAAGCAGACAGCTTGCCGATACCCTGCTTCAGGTAGATGGTAACCAGGTCGCTCAGCAGTACTGCGCGCAGCATTTTTTCTTCGCCTGCAGCCAGTGCATGTGCATAAACAACAACAGGAACGGAAGCGGTGATACCCTGGTTGCCGCTGCCGGAGGTAATTACTACCGGAAGCTCGCAGCCGTTCATACGCGCGTCACTGCCTGCAGCAGCGCTGGCACGTGCGCGGATACGCAGGCTGTCGGGGTCACGGCGCAGCAAAATTTTGCCGATGCTGGCACCGTAATCATTAGTCAGGCCTTCTTTGGAAATGGCCATATTGAAATCAATCTGGCGTTGCAGCAGATGCTTAACATTATCTAACGGCATATTGCGGGCCGCATCCAGAACGTCTTCGATTCTCCACAGGCTCTTAGCCTCTTCTTCGGCAGGAACAATCGGTTTTTCCAAAACAGTAACGCCGTTTTTCTTGATGCAGGTAACATTAGTGTGGTCCGTACGGATAGTTACCTCGGCATTATTGCCGCCTGCTGCCAGGAAAATACGGATATAGAAAATATCCGGTTCCTCGGAAACGTGGATATTAATCTTACCGGATTCAGCCAAAGCTTTAATTTCAGCCTTTTCCTCTTGGTTGATATAAGCCAGAACCTCCAGCTGACGCTCGGAATGAGCGGCAACAACACCGGCAGCGCAGGCAACTTCGATGCCCTTCATCTTGTTGGTGTTAGGTACAACAACGCTCTTAACGTTTTTGATAATATTACGGCTAACCCAGATTTCAATATCCTCCGGGAAGGCTCCTAATTGCTCGCGACACACAGCAGCACAGTAAGCAATGGCGATAGGCTCGGTACAGCCCATGGCGGGAATAAGCTCCTCCGCCAGCGCCTCCTCATAAACAGCATATTTATTTTGCATAAGCACATCCTCCAAAATTCGGCTGCATTTCCTAACAGCCTGATAATTTTTTCGGAAGCATTATTGCCTAAAGCTTCCGACAATTCACTATATATTTTAAATCAAAAGCAGCTTTCAGGCAAGTGCTTATATCACACAATAGTAAAGGACTGAAGCCCTCAGGCCTCAGTCCTAGTGAAACAACGTCACTAAGCGTTGTTTTTTACATTTTAATTTTTGCTTCTTCTGCCAGCTTCGGTCCGTACTCGCCGAAATCGAAGGTAGCAAAATAATCTGCCGGGGTTTCCGCACGACGAATCATTTTAACACTGCCATCCTCCTGCAGCAGCAGCTCAGCACTGCGCAACTTGCCGTTATAGTTATAACCCATGGAGAAGCCATGTGCACCGGCATCATGGATAAAGAGCAGGTCACCGATATTAATTTCGGGCAGCATTCTGTCTACGGCAAATTTATCGTTGTTTTCGCACAGGCCGCCGGTTACATCATACTTATGGTCGCAGGGAGCGTTTTCCTTGCCCATAACAGTAATATGATGATAGGAACCATAGATAGCTGGACGCATCAGGTTAGCAGCGCAGGCATCACAACCGATATATTCTTTGTAGATATGCTTTTGGTGGATAGCGGTAGTTACCAGAGCGCCATTCGGTGCCAACATGTAACGGCCAAGCTCGGTAAACAGCTTAACATCGCCCATGCCTGCAGGTACAAGCACCTCTTCAAACACCTTGCGCACGCCTTCGCCGATTGCCAGTACATCGTTATCCTGCTGCTCAGGCTTATAGGCAATGCCGATACCGCCGCTGAGGTTGATAAAGGAGATATGCGCGCCGGTTTTTTCCTTCAGCTCAACTGCCAGCTCGAACAGAATACGTGCCAGCTCCGGATAGTATTCGTTGGTAACGGTATTAGAAGCCAGGAAGGCATGAATACCGAAATTCTTTACGCCCTTGCTCTTGAGGATTTTATAAGCCTCAATAATCTGCTCATGAGTCATACCGTATTTTGCATCGCCGGGGTTATCCATAATGTTGTTGGCAATGGCAAAATGTCCGCCGGGATTGTAACGGCAGCAGACGGTTTCCGGAATATCGGCAACCTTCTCCAAAAAATCAATATGAGTAATATCATCCAGATTGATGGTTACATTCAATTTACGAGCCAATTTAAAGTCCTCTGCCGGAGTTGCATTGGAGGAGAACATAATCTCGCTCTCCTTAAAGCCTACGGCATCGCTCATCAAAAGCTCGGTATAGGAGGAGCAGTCGGCACCGCAGCCCTCTTCGCGCAGAATCTGCAGCAGATAGGGGTTAGGAGTAGCCTTTACTGCGAAATATTCTTTAAATCCCTTGTTCCAGGAAAAAGCCTTGTTCACCAGACGCGCGGTGCGACGGATACCGGCCTCATCATACAGATGGAACGGAGTAGGATATTGGGAAACGATTTTTTCTAATTGTTCTTTAGTAACAAACGGAATTTTCTTAGACATTTATATCACCTTTCTGTAATTTAATCAGCGCAATTTCATTCTGCAGCGCTTCCTTAAATAAATCAACTAAATTGCGTTTGCAGGAATACAAACAGGTTGAATCCTCATCATCCTGTAAATCTCCTGTCAAAACGGTGTGTGAATCGGCAATCAGACGAATCTGCTCGCTTTGCTTATTTGTTCCGTAGCAGATTGCTCCCGGCAAAGAAAAGCTTTTATCGCCGATAACTACTACCTTCAAGCCCCGCTGCAAAGCAGCCTGCAGCTCCGGCAGCAGCAGCTCCAGCATTCTGCTGTTAGCCGACAGATAAATTCTTGCCTGTGCCTGACGCACGGTATTGCGCATTTTATTTATAATCTCTTGCGCACCCTTAATGGTGATATACCCCTCAGGATCATTATTCAGCACCGGCAGCTGCTGGAGTATATCTTTTTTTATCTCCTCCAGGCAACTGATTTTGTTGCTGCAAAACTCGGCAGCAGGCACCGGAGTATAGCGTGTTACCTTGCCCTCCTCCAGCACATACGCAGCACCCTTATCCACCAGTCCTGCCAGCGCGGTATAGGTGTTGGAGCGCGAAATGCCTGTCTGCTTAGCTGCTTCATAGCCTGTCATCTGACCGGACTTCAGCAGCAGCACATACAGCGTTGCTTCCTGCTTTGTTAAGTTAAAATTAGTAAGACCTTCAATTAAATTCATAAAACCCTCATTCAGCTCTTCAGCTTTTTCGACGGAACCTTTTAACGCTTTAGTCGCGTTTCTTTACTATTGTTCCTGTTTAAGAACACTATACTACTATTGAAACCGGTTGTCAATAGCTAACCGCCAAAAATTCATCTTTTTTACACAAAAAAAGACGGAGATAACAGTAATTTAATCCGTTATCTCCGTCTTGTATTTTCATCTTAGTTTCTGTCAAAAACCATTACTCTGTCAAAGTCCAGGTATACCTTGGAACCGTCAGGAATCGCATCAATGTCTGCGCCCTTAACGATAACGCGGATGTCATGGCCGTGAATGTTTACACGATAGTCAACTGCATCGCCCAGATAGAAGCGGTGAGTTACCTGGCCTTCCATCTGACCGCCGCTGAGGGACATGGTAATATTCTCCGGACGTACGGCAATTGTTGCATCGCCGCTAACCTTAGCGGTATTCGGGAAGGAAACGCTGCTACCCTTAATGAATACTCTGTCACCCTTAACCTCGCCATCAATAAAGTTAACCAGACCGATGAAGTCGGCAACCATTTTATTGGCAGGCCTGGTATAAATTTCGTGCGGTGCGCCGATTTGCTGTACAACGCCGGCACTCATAACAACTACGCGGTCGCTCATTGCCATTGCTTCGCCCTGATCATGAGTTACGTATACAACAGTAATGCCCAGTTCTTTTTGAATAGCAAGGATTTCAAAGCGCATGGATTCACGCAGCTTAGCATCCAGGTTAGACAAAGGCTCGTCCAAAAGCAGCAGTCCGGGCTGTGCTACCAGGGCACGCGCCAAAGCTACACGCTGTTGCTGACCGCCGGACAGCTGATGCGGATAACGCTTGCTGTATTCACCCAGATGAACCAGCTCCAGCATCTTCTGTACGCGTTCTTCGCGTTCCTTTTTATCTACCTTTTGAATTTTCAACGGATAGCCTACGTTTTCGGCAACAGTCATATGCGGCCAAACAGCATAGGATTGGAATACCATACCGATGTCACGTTTTTCAGGCGGAGCGAAGTTGCCTTTAATAGAGGAGCTTACGCAGTGGTCACCGATATAAATTTCACCTTCGGTAGCACGTTCAAAGCCTGCAATCATGCGCAGGGTAGTGGTTTTACCGCAACCGGAAGGACCGAGGATGGAAACAAATTCGCCATCCTTTACAACTAAATCAAAATCGTTTACGGCAGTTACAGCGCCGAAACGTTTAAATACATGCTCAATTCTTACCTCAGCCATTTATTACACTCCTTTAATTAAATACCTACGTTACCCTTGGAAACCTTATTCAGAATCAGGTTACCAATCAAAACAATCAGCAGAATGATTACAGAAAGCACAGAAGCGTTCTGCGTATCTGCATAGGTCTGCAGTTCATACAGCAATACGCCGATGGTCTTAGTATCACTGCCGTACAGGAGCAAGGACATAGTCAGCTCGTAGAAGGACGGCATGAAAATCAGGAACCAGCCGGCAACTATAGACGGTGCAATAAGCGGCATGATGATATCCTTGCAGCAGCGCAGCCAGCTGGCGCCGGAATTCAGTGCAGCCTCCTCCAGAGAGATGTGCACCTGGCTCAGCGAAGCGGCGATGGTACGCACTGACATCGTCATGTATTTTACCAGATAAGCAACTACCATAATCCACATCGTGGAATACAGGTTCAAACCAAAATTACCGCTGAAGGTAATAATCAAAGCCAACGCAATAACGATGGACGGGGTACTGCCACCGATAACTACTAGCAAATCCGGCAGGCTGCGGCCTTTGATTCTGGTTTTAACTGCAAGATATGCAATAAAGATAGAAATAAGTGTGCCGATGCAGGCAGCAATAACGGCGTAAATAACAGAGTTCCAAACGCTTTCCATGTACTGGGAGCTGGTGATAACAGGAATCCAGGCATCAAAGCCCAGGTTGTCCAGACCAATCGGCTTGGACAGGGTGATAATCAAGCTGGTAAGCACGATGGAACCCAGCGGAATGATAATGGAAATCATGCTGTAAGCGCCAACCAGGCAGAAGCAGGGCCATTTCCATTTGCCCAGCTCAACGATGTTCGGACGGGTGCTCTTACCGCTGATAGTGGTGTAATCCTTTTTGCCAACCATCCAGGTCATACCGAACAGCAGGATGTTAGCAAGGAACATCAGGGAAGCAGCCAAAGCAGTAGCATCACGTACGCCCGCAGTATCGCCCATGTAAATGTAGGTTACGATACGCGTGGTCATTACCTCAATGTTACCGGGCATACCTACGATAGCAGGAATACCGAAGCAGCTGCCGGCAGCAATAAATACCAGCAGGCCGCCTGCCAGGATGGACGGAGCCATCAGCGGCAGTGTAACGTCAAAAACGGTACGCATTGGAGAAGCGCCGCTGACACGCGCAGCCTCCTCCAGAGTCGGATCCATTTTCTCCATAGCACGGGAAATGGTGATGAAAGCAAAGGGAGAGTAGAACAGAGTCAGTACCCAGCCTAAGCCGGCCATAGTATAAATGTCAAAGGGTGCTGTTTCCAAACCAAAGACAAATTTAAGAATCTCGTTCAGATAACCTACACTGGGGTTCAGCAGCTGTACCCAGGCAATAGCGCCTACATACGGCGGAATCATGTAGCTGGATACCAGCAGAGTACGGTAGATTTTTTTGCCGGGCATATCAGTACGGCCAACCAGCCAAGCCAGCGGGAAGGTAATCAGCACACTGACAATCATAACGCCCAAAGACAGCTCGATTGTATTCGTCAACGCACGCCAGTTGACATCCTGGCTATATACATTGCGATAGTTTTCCAAGTTAATTGCGCCATCCAGCATGATGCTGTCATACAGCAGAATTCCCATCGGGAAGATAACAAAGTATAAAAGCAACAGCACGGAGATAGCGATAACAATAAATTTACTGTTTATTCTTGACATAGAACGCTTCTTTCTCCTTTTTTTGATACCTCAGAGCAACACCAAAAGCAAGCTTTCGGCCCCTCTTTATTGAGCAGAAAACAGGGATGGCCTGAAAGGTCTCCCTGTTTCCGCTATAATTTAATTTAGCAACGCATTATTTATCCATAACTCTCTTACGGAATTCTTCTTTGATTTGAGCATTGTTGTTAGCCAGCTTCTGCCAGTCAACTTTAATTCTGCCTTCAACCAGTTTCTTAGTATCTTCAGCACCGGTAGGAGCTTTTACGTCGCCACGAACGGAGTGCATCCAGCCCTTAACAACTGCCTGCTGACCTTCTTTGGACAGCCACCAGTCAACCAAAGCCTTTGCACCATCAGGATTCTTGGTATCCTTGAAGATTGCAATCGGGGAAGGAATGTTGATAACGCCATCAGTCGGATAAATAACTTTCAGCGGCTCTTTCTTGGTGTTAGCCAGCTTCAGGATGTTTTCTTCCAGAATCATAGCTGCAGCATATTCGCCGGTCAGCAGCTTGTTCTGAATAGCGGAGTTGCCTTCTTCAACGCGCAGGCCGTTAGCTTTCAGCTTGTCGAAGTATTCCCAGCCATATTTGTCAGCCAGAGCGCCAACTGCTACATAAGCAGTACCGGACAGCATCGGGTTAGGCATAGCGATTTTGCCTTTCCATTTCGGATCTGTCAGATCAGTCCAGTTTTTCGGAGCTTCTTCCGGTTTCAGCTTGTTGCCATTGTAAGCAATAATCATGTTGCAAACACGAACTGCATACCAAGAGCCGTCAGCAGCTTTATCGCTGATAACATTAGCATCTTCTTTGGATTTATAAGGTAACAGCAAGCCTTGCTCATTGAGCTTCAGATAGTAGGACGGATCCGCAACCATCAGAACGTCTGCAGCAATTTTTTTAGCTTTGATTTCGCCGGTAATCTTGGTGATAACTTTTTCGGTACCGCCTTGGAACCAGTTAACCTTCATATCCGGAAAAGCCTTAGCAACGTTAGGTTTGCACATATTGTCGATGATGTCAGGATAAATAGAGGTATAAACCATCAAATCACCTTTAACACCGCCAGCCTTGTTATCAGCCTTTTTGTCACCGCCGCCGCAGCCAGCCAAAGCTACAGATAAAGCCAGCATTGCAGCTGCGCCAAGCATCCATTTAGATTTTTTCATTCACATACACTCCTTTTTTTGCATCGTCGTTGAAAATTATATTTTAGCGTGTTCCATTCTACACCCATATTTGATAAATTCGCTGCAAGCCGTTTTTCACCTGCTTACACTTTACATTAATTTTGTAAATATTTAACTTTTTGTGTCACTTTAACATTTATAAAACGGACATTCCACCACCATATTACATTTGACGTTTTTTGTCCTATGTGGACATTTATCGTCCCATCATTGTCCGATACAAATAAAGTTCAATTCCCATGCTGGGACATAAGGATGCTTACGTAAATAAATCTTATACTCCGGCACCAGCTCCCATAAAAGCAGCGGCAGACGGAATAAATCAACATCATAATGATAGGCTGCCACAAACAGCTTCGGCTTACATTTGCCAATAGTCTGCCTGCCACCGGCAACAGCCTGCACCTCCGCTCCCTCGACATCCATCTTAATCATCGTCACCGGGCGTCCCGCCGCTACAGTATCAATCGTCGTCACCGGCACGGTTTTCTTTTCGGCACCGATAAACGTAGACTGTCTGCCACCGCTGTCGCTAAAGCCCAGCTCACCCTGCTCGCTCCAGATGCCTGCCTCATGCACCTCGGCGTTCAGTCCCTTCGCCGCCAGCTCATCGGCCAGCAGGCGCAGCTTACGGCAGTTACGGCGGTCCGGCTCTACCGCCAGCACCTCGCGCCATTGCCAGTCAGTCAGACGTCCCAGCTCCTGTATGGTATCACCGTTATAGGCACCAAGATCCATATATACCTCGTTAGCCGTCGGCGCAAGCAACGTTCTGATATCCTCCTCACGCTGCGTTTCACAGTCAAAAAGATAGCTTATCTTGCCGCTAAGTTTATAGTTAAGCGTAGCGGCAAAAACTCTGCGCGACTGTTCATCCGCCAGCCTGTCATAAACCTGTGTCAGCTGTTCTTCGTAAAGCTGCAGCCAGGATGCATTTACAGTTTCTTCTTCGTCAAAAAGCGGCAGATGCGGCGCCACCACCTCCTGCTCGGCAGCCAGCTGTGCAAAACGCTCCAGCACCTCCGGTCTTTCGCTGGCAAAGGCAATGACAACCAAAAGGTCATTGCCCAAACGCGCACGCAGCACATCATAGCGTTCTACCATAAAGCCACGAAACTGCTGACCGCGGACGAACTCGTCACTGGCAAACACGCCCTGCACCCGCACACCGTTTTCTTCGCACCAATCAATAATCTTATCCGCACCGTTACCCATACCATAAAGCACTATCGGTTTTTCCGTCCGTCGCAAAAGCTCCCAGACACTTAATTTTTCCTGCATAAAATTTAACATAGCACTACCTCTTTCCGTCTAATCCTCTATTTCAGATAGCTATAGCTTACCCATTTGACTATTTTGTTCGATTTTTATTATACACTATCTTAGCTAGTGACGTTAAGAACTAAATGTGTTAAAATAAGAGTAATCGAAATGTTACATCTAATACTGATGGAGGTTATAAAAATGTCACTGTTGGAATCCGGAGAAAATTACTTGGAAACTATCTTAGTTCTGACAAAACGCAATGGCAGCGTACGTTCTATCGACATTGCGGAAGAAATGAATTTCACAAAAGCCAGCGTCAGCCGCGCTATGAGCATTCTCAAACGTGATAACTACATTATTATGGAGCCGGACGGACGCATCCTGCTTACCAAGGACGGTCAGAAAAAAGCCGCTGCCGTCTACGACCGTCATGTAACCCTCACCCGTTTTATCAACGAGATTTTGGGCGTGGACGAGGAAATTGCGGAAAAGGATGCCTGCCGCATCGAGCATATTATCAGCCCGGAAACCTTTGCAGGCATTAAGGGCATGCTGAAGGATTAATTTGCTATAAGTTTTCAAGAGGTCCGCTATGAAAAAATCAGTCTTTTCCCTGCTTACATTCATTATGCTGCTCTGCGTCAGCATTTCCTGCTCCGCAAATCAGCCCTATAAGCATCCTGATTACAATCTGCGTACAGTCAAAGAAATTCATATCACCAAGATTGATAATCTGGAAGGAAAGCCCGCACGCTATTTCAAATCGGACGAAAATGCCGAAACCAAAGTACTTGCCGCTGTTTTGCAGGCTGCCGGCAAACAAAAACTGATTGCTACAGATGAAACGCAAAAGCCGCTGCCTGAGTATCACAATGATAATAATACCGGCCGTAAAGCCTTGGCCCCCCGAGATTTGGAAATGCGCATTATCGTTAATCTTTGCGGCTACAATGTAATTAACATTCACGGACATTTGGAGAAATAC
>ENA-USZK01000158-USZK01000158.1-human-gut-metagenome-genome-assembly--contig:-NODE-158-length-39720-cov-8.369271_pt1 | contig 39720 bp, 36 predicted proteins | sample MGYA00250043_ERZ773534 | MGnify/ENA primary metagenome ERZ773534 (study PRJEB29103, sample SAMN06112056) | human gut metagenome | biome: human gut; feature: ankylosing spondylitis patient; material... | reverse complement strand
TTTTTTTTTTTTTTTAATGATACGGCGACCACCGAGATCTACACTCTTTCCCTACACGACGCTCTTCCGATCTAGTACACGGACCTGGTGGAGCCCTTCGGCATTGACGAGAGCTGGCTGGACGTGACCGGCAGCCTGCACCTGTTCGGCGGCGACGCCAAGGCGCTGGCGGATCGCATCCGCGCCACGGTGCGGGCGGAGACGGGATTGACGCTCAGTGTGGGCGTGTCGTTCAACAAGGTGTTTGCCAAGCTGGGCAGCGACCTGAAAAAGCCGGATGCCACCACGGTGATCCCCCGCAGCGGCTGGGAGAGCATCGTGTGGCCGCTGCCGCTGGGGGATATGCTGTTTGCCGGGCGCGCCGCCACCGAGACGCTGAAGAAGTACGGCGTGGAGACCATCGGCCAGCTGGCGGCCTGCGACCGGGCGCTGCCGGAGCAGCTGCTGGGCAAGATGGGACGCCAGCTGTGGGAGTACGCCAACGGGCTGGACGCCGCTCCCGTGCGTCCGCGGTATATGGCCGAGCCGGTGAAGTCCGTGGGCAACGGCACCACGTTCCCGCAGAATCTGGTCAAGTGGGAGCAGCTGCGGGCGGGGCTGCTGCCCCTGTGCGACAGCGTGGCTACCCGCCTGCGGCAGCAGGGGCTGTACGCCGGCGGCGTCAGCGTAGCGGTGAAGGACGCGGAGTTCCGGACGGCCAGCCGCCAGACGCGGCTGACCGCGCCCACCCACCTGATGCGGGACATCTACCGCACGGCGCTGGAGCTGACCGGCCAGATATGGAAGCCGCCTACGCCGGTGCGGGCGCTGACAGTGACGGCGCTGTATGTGACGGAGGAGGGGGACTCCTTCGAGCAGATGGATCTGCTGGGCGGCGCGAAGCGCAGGCAGGATCGGCGGCAGGAGCAGCTGGAGGGCGCCATGGACGCCATCCGCCGCAAGTACGGAAGGAGCGCCATCGCCTTCGGCGACGGCGAGGAGGGGGAACCCCATACGGAGGAATAGCAGGAGCCGCGGCAGCGGCTCCTGCTTTTTGCGTATAGGGACAGTCCCGGCGGGCATAGGGTGAGGTGAAAGGAGCGATGTATATGCTGTCTGCGGCTCTGCTGCTGCTGTGCAACAGCCTGTTTCTGTCCCTGCACCTGTCCGGCTCCGCCGGCTCGTTCCCCAAGCCCCTGCCCCCGGAAAAGGAGCGGGAGTGCCTGGAGCGGTGCGCCGCCGGCGATCTGGAGGCCCGCAATCTGCTGGTGGAGCACAACCTGCGCCTCGTGGCGCATATTATCAAGAAATACTACACCCAGTCGGCCGATCAGGAGGATCTGATCTCCATCGGCACCATAGGGCTCATCAAGGCGGTGAACACCTTCCGTCCCGACCGGGGCATCAAGCTGGCGACCTACGCCAGCAGGTGTATTGAAAATGAAATCCTCATGCATTTTCGGGCGCAGCGGAAGGTGCAGGGGGAGGTGTCGCTCAGCGACGCGCTGGAGACGGGCACCGAGGGGGATGCCCTGTATCTCAGCGACGTGGTGGGCGAGGAGGACACCATGCTGGAGGAGCTGCAGGACAAAGAGAATCGGGCGCTGCTGCGCCGGCTGATCGCGGAAAAGCTGACAAAGCGGGAGGCGGACATCCTGCGGCGGCGGTACGGGCTGGACGGGCGGCTGCCCCAGACCCAGCGGCAGGTGGCGGCGCACTACGGCATCAGCCGCAGCTATGTGTCCCGCCTTGAGAAGAAGGCACTCGGCAAGCTGGAGGAGGCGCTGCGGGAGCGGATGTAGGGCGGTTGTCTAAGTTGCATGAGAAATTATCTGCGCAGTGATAAAAATTCTTACATTCTGACATTGTATTCCCGGCCAAGATTGTTATAATAATTGCAAGAAGCTACTAATGTGGGAGGGAATACGTACTTATGAGAAACTTCAAATGCTATATCGCCGATCTGCGTAAGCGCGTGTTTGCCGAGGTAGCGCGATTGGCTTATGAAGGCGGCGATTACCGGCGGATGGAGAAGCTGCCCTACGAGATCGTGCCCGGCGAGGTGGGCAACCAGCGGTCGTCCATTTTTCTGGAGCGCGCCATCGTGGGCGAGCGTATCCGGCTGGCCATGGGACTGCCCCTGCGTCCGGTGGCGGAGCACAGCCTGCTCAGCGACGGCATCGAGGAGAGCGCCGTGGCGGAGAAGTACTACGATCCCCCGCTGGTGAACATCATCAAATACGCCTGCAACGGCTGTAAGCCCACCCATTACGAGGTGACGAACGCCTGCCAGGGCTGCCTGTCGCGGCACTGCCAGAACGCCTGTCCCAAGGACGCTATCGACATCGATCGTAGCGGCCACGCCTGCATCGACCAGAGCAAGTGTATCAAGTGCGGCAAGTGCAAGGACGCCTGCTCCTATCAGGCCATCATCAAGTTCACCCGCCCCTGTCAGGAGGCCTGCGGCATGAACGCCATCGGGCAGGATGAATACGGCCACGCCTGCATCGACTACGACAAGTGCGTCAGCTGCGGCATGTGCCTGGTGAACTGCCCCTTCGGCGCCATCGTGGACAAGGGACAGCTGTTCCAGCTGATCCACGCCATCCGTCAAGGCGACGAGGTGGTGGCGGTGATCGCGCCGGCCTTCTGGGGTCAGTTCGGCGACAACGTGACGCCGGGACAGATCAAGGCCGCCATGAAGCAGCTGGGCTTCGCCGCGCTGGAGGAGGTCGCCGTGGGCGCCGACCTGTGCGCGGTGGAGGAAGCGGAGGAATTCCTGCGGATGGTGCCGGAGAAGCAGCCGTTCATGGCCACCTCCTGCTGCCCGGCGTGGTCGGTGATGGCCAAGAAGGAGTTCCCCGGCTTCGCGCCGTATATCTCCATGACCATGACGCCCATGGTGCTGACGGCGCGGCTGCAGAAGCGGCGGCGTCCCGGCTGCCGCGTCGTGTTCATCGGCCCCTGCGCCGCCAAGAAGCTGGAGGCCAGCCGCCGCAGCGTCCGCAGCGACGTGGATTTCGTCATCACCTTCGAGGAGCTGCGGGGCATGTTTGAGGCCAAGAACATCGACTTCTCCCAGATCCCCGACCTGCCCTCCCACTACGAGGCCAGCGCGCCGGGCGTGGGCTTCGCCGCCGGCGGCGGCGTGGCCAAGGCGGTGGAGGACGTGATCCACCGGCTGCACCCGGAGGTGGAGGTCAAGACCGTGGCGGCGGAGGGACTGAACCAGTGCCGCCAGATGCTGCGCAAGGCTCGGGCGGGCAAGTACGACGGGTATCTGCTGGAGGGTATGGCCTGCCCCGGCGGGTGCATCGCCGGCGCGGGCACCGTGCAGCCGCCGGAGAAGTCCCGGCGCGCCCTGGAGCGATACAAGGAGGCGGTGTCCATCAGCAACCCCATGGATTCCCAGTATATGGAGGACATCCACCTGCTGTATGAGAGCGACACCGACTGGGGTCGCGTAGGACGCCACTAACACCAATATGCAAAAAAAGAAGCACCGCGGGTGCTTCTTTTTTTGCATTATTCGGGCTGTGTCTCGTCCGGCGGGACGTATACGTCCTCCGGCGCGGTGCCGTCGGAGACGTCCGGCACAGGGGTCTCCGCGCCCTCCTCGCCGTTCTCCGGCTCTGCCGGGGCGGGCGGGGCGAGCTGCGGCGCGTTGGGCGTATGCCCCTCCTGCGGCAGAGCGATGGCGTAGTAGTCGTATGTCACCAGCAGCTGGGCGTAGTGGTATTGCAGCGACACGCGGTCGTTGATGGCGCTGACGTAATCCTCCCCCACGGTGATGCCGGGGTTGGCGGTGAAGGTGCGGGTGGAGGCCTCGTACACGCCGGCGGCGGTGGCCCAGCTGTTGCCGCCGGCGGTGGGCAGGATCACCAGCGGGATGCTGCCGGCGGCGGAGGAGGCGTTGTAGCTCTTGTCCAGAATGTCCCGCCCGGACAGGAGCCGGGAGTCGTAGGTCAGGCCGAACAGATTGCTGAGGGTAGGCACGATGTCCACAGCGCTGCACGGCTCGTCCACCTGTACCGGCTCGTCCATGGAGCCGCACCAGAGGATCAGCGCGTTGCGGTAGCGGGAGGTATCCCGCTCGGAGTCGGTGACGCCCCGCAGCTCGTTGTAATAGTCGGTGTCCGTGTCGGACAGCAGATAGGGATAGTGGTCGGCGGCCAGACAGATCACCGTATCATCGGCGATGCCCGCTGTCTCCAGCTCCTCCAGCAGATAGGCCAGCGCGCTTTCCAGCTCCAGATTGGCGGCCACATACGCCTGCACCTGCGTGGAGGCGTTGGGGTAGGCGGCCTGCGCCTTCTGGCGGTTCTTGGCGGCCATGGCATGTCCCCAGCCGTAGCCGCCGTGACCGCTGACGGTCATGTAGTAGGTGTGGAAGGGCGTGCCGTCCTTCACATAGGCGTCGATGTACGGGTCGATGGTATTCTGGAGCATCTCCAGATCGGAATAGGGCCAGCTGCCGTCCTCGGTGAGCTTCAGGCCGCTGCCCTGCCCCTGATAGTCGTAGCCCAGATTGGGGTGGGTCTTGTCGCGGTTGTAGTAGTTGTAGATGTTGTCGTGGTAGGCGGCGGTGGTATAGCCCAGCGCCCGGAACTGGTTGCCCAGCGCAAAGGGCATGCTGTTGCGGGCGGTGGCGTAAAAGCTGACGTTGCCGTTGACCCACGTGGGGATCAGGCCGGTCATCACCGCGAACTCGCCGCCGGTGGTGGACTGCCCCCAGCCGGGCTGATAGAAATTGCTGCACACAAAGCCCTCGTGGGTCAGGCGGTACAGGGCGGGCGTCAGCTCCTCGCTGATGAACCACGGGGAGAACGCCTCGGCGGTGAACAGGATCAGGTTCTTGCCCTTGAACATACCGGTGTACTTGTTCTGGGAGGAGGGCGTCAGGCTGCCGAAGTAGCGGGACATGTTGGCCACGGCGGAGCTGGAGGCGTTTTCCGCCAGCGCGTCGAAGTCGATGTCCATGGCGTTCTTGCCGTATACCACCGGCGCGGTGACGGCGGTGTCGTCCCCGCTGTCGTCCTCCGGCACCTGTATGTCGGGGGCGGGCTGGCCGAAGATGGCGTAGGTCAGCTCCAGCCGAACGGTGGTGTTCAGACCGAAGTGGGTCACGCCGGCGTCGGCGTTGAAGCCGTAGGTATACGAAGTCTTGTACATGCCGCCGTGCGCCAGCACGCTGCCCGTGCCGCCAAAGGCCAGACTCAGCGCCAGCAGCACCAGAAGGGGCTTCCGCCCCATGCGCTGGGGCGGCGCAATACGGCGGCGCAGCAGGACGCAGCCCACCACCGGCAGCATGGCCAGCAGGATGAAGGGCAGACGGGGCAGCACCACCTCCGGGATGGCGGAGCCGAAGCCTGTGACCACGTTCTCGCTCATGTTGCCGATGAAGCGCAGGAAGAAGTAGGATTTGAAATAGCTGCGGCAGCAGTATTCCACGCAGACCAGCACCGACCACAGGGCGGTAACGGTGACGGAGACGATGAAGGCCGCCCTGGGACGGCGCAGCAGGTTGACGATCAGGCTCCAGAACAGCCCCGTGCCCACGGCGAACAGTAAGATCAGCGCCAGCGCCCCGTCAAAAAACACCGACTGTGCATCGAACGCCCGCAGCAGCAACTCATGATACAGTACCGCCGCCGGAAAAAACAGCCAGTGCAGCGGCACAGAATGTGCCCTGCCGCCCGGCAGCGGCGTGCGGGCGGCGTGTTCGTTTTCTTTCTCTATCATAGCATGTATCCTCCCCACAGGGAAAACCCCGTGCTCCGGCGCCGCACGCGCCGGAAAGCCTATCTATGCTACCACAAGCGGCGGCGGATTGCAACCGCCACCGATATTTTTTCGACAGAGAGCGGGATGGCTGCGCCATCCCGCTCCGTTTATTTCCCCAGCTTGAAATACTCCCCTGATGCGGCCAGGTTGGTGATCTCCGTCAGCACCAGAATGTCGTCGGCCTCCGCCGCCAGCTCCTGCACACTGCCCCGGAAATACCGCAGATCCAGCATGGTGATCGTCTCATAATCCCCGGTCAGGAACGGCACGAAGGAGTTGGCGAAGGAATCCTTCACCAGCAGCAGGTGCTTTCCGTTCTCCGTGCCGGTGGTGATGACGCATCGACCGTAGTTGCCGCCCAGAAACAGCTCATATTTGTCCTTCCTCTCCAGAGCGCTCAGATCGTACAGCGCGCCGTCCTCCCCGTCGCACACCACGCTGTCCACCGTGATCTCCGGCGCGTAATACACCTTGTCATACACGCTGTCGGGCAGCAGCACCTTGGAGTACAGCGTGCCCCGGAAGCTGTCCGTGGCCTCCGTCAGGCCGTATGCCCGCGCCGTATGCCCCGTGGCCTGCGCCCACAGACCGTAGGCCGCCTGCGCACCCATGGTTGTCCAGTGGTGGTCGGTGTGGTAGTAGGGGTCGTCCACCGCCGCCAGCGTATCCCGGCTGTCCAGCAGCGTGCCGCCCAGCGCGTCACCCAGCTGCGCAAAGGCCGCGTCCTCATCGTAATAGGGCGCGTTGGCGGGCAGCTTATCCCGCAGCACCCCCGCCGGGCTGGGCACGATCAGCGCCGTGCAGCTCTTGCCGCCGTTGGCGTCGAACAGCGAGCGGATATACCCGGCGTTCTTATTCAGCCCCGCCCAGTCGAAGCTGTCGTCCGTGACCTTGGTAAAATAGCGGCCATCCGCGCCCAGATAGGCGCCGCTGATGTCCTCCTTGCCCTCCGCCCGCTGCAAGACCGAGCGGCTGGCCGTCCAGAAGTCCCGGAAGATGATCTGGTCGCTGGTGTAGTTCTCTGTGTCCTTCATGAATTTTCCGGACAGTATGTTGTCCCAGCTGAGCTTGGGCGTCAGCTGCAAATAGCGGTTCTCGTTCTCGGAGAACGCCCTGTCCGGCGTCAGGAAAAAGCTCCCCACAGACAGCGCCAGAAGAATGGTGCTGATGGCGATCAGCGGCGCGAGGCCCTTTGTGTTTTTCATTCTGCCGCCTCCTTAAAACCGGAAATACAGGAACGGGTTGTAGCTGTCGCCCACCAGAAAGGCGATGGACACCAGCAGCACGACCGCCACCCACACCGTCCGCAGTCCGTCGGACAGCGCCGGTGTCATGGCGCGCTCCCGCTTCTCCCACAGCCGCCGGGGCAGGGACGTGCAGCCCACCACCGCCAGCGCCAGCACCAGCCAGTCGCACCGCAGCAGATAGGCGGTGGTGCCGTCGGCCAGCGCGCCGGAGAACATGTGCCCCAGATACGCGCCCAGGGCGCTGAAATCCGTAATGGCGAACAGAACCCAGCCCAGCACGAAGCACAGGCAGGTGTAGACGTGCCCCACAAACCGGGGCGCTTTATCCAGCCACTTCAGCAGGAACGTCTTTTCCAGCAGCAGCAGCGCGGCGTAGTACACGCCCCATAGGACGAAGTTCCAGCTGGCGCCGTGCCACAGGCCGGTCAGCAGCCAGACGATGGCGATGTTGACCAGCTGCCGCCCCTTGCCCTTGCGGTTGCCGCCCAGCGGGATATAGACGTACTCCCGGAACCATGTGGACAGGCTGATGTGCCACCGCCGCCAGAACTCGGTGACGGAGCGGGACTCGTAGGGGTAGTTGAAGTTTTCCAGAAAATGGAACCCGAAGAAATGCCCCAGACCGATGGCCATGTCCGAATAGCCGGAGAAGTCGAAGTAGATCTGGAACGTGTAGGCGATGGCGCCCAGCCACGCCGTGGCCGCCGTGGGGTCGGACATGGCGGCGATCTCCTCCCAGATGGCGCCCATCTGGTTGGCGATGAGCACCTTCTTGCCCAGGCCGATCACCAGCCGCTGCAAGCCCTCGCTGGCCTCCGCCAGATTCTCCCGCCGGTGCTCCAGATCATAGGCCACCGTCTTGTACTGCACGATGGGCCCGGCGATCAGCTGGGGGAACAGCGTCACATACGCGCCGAAGTCGATGATGTTCCGCTGGGGCGGCACCAGTCCCCGGTACACGTCGATGGTGTAGCTCATGGTCTGGAAGGTGTAGAAGGAGATGCCGATGGGCAGCAGCAGCCCCAGCGCCGGTATCGCCGTGCCCAGCAGCCCGTTGATGTTGTTGATGGCGAAATCCGTGTACTTGAAGAACCCCAGAATGGACAGATTCCCCACCACCGACAGGATCAGCACGCCCTTGGCGCCCTTCTCCCGCTGCCTCCGGCGGAACCAGCCGATGGCCAGACCGTTGCAGTAGTCGAACACGGTGGAGAACAGCATGATCAGGATGTACTTTGGCTCGCCCCAGCCGTAAAACAGCAGGCTGAACACCAGCAGCAGGCCGTTGCGCAGCTTCCGCGGGCAGATATAATACAGAATGGCCACCAGCGGCAGGAACGCCAGCAGGAAGGTGGTGCTGCTGAATACCATAGCGGTTCTCCTTTGCAGTTGATCTCAAAACGAAAGGGGCGGGCAAGCCCGCCCCTCAGACTGTCAAAAAAGTCTGTCATTGCGAGCCAGTGTGCGCCGCGAAGCAAGTGCCCGTGGGGTACACACTGGCGTGGCAATCCGTTTCCAATACGTTACTTCACACCCGCCAGCTTGCCCATCTGGTAGCTGCCGCGGATGGCGGACAGATTGTTGACGAACAGAACGTCCTTCACGCCCTTGTCCTTGGCCAGCTGGGTGACGCTGCCGCTGTAATACCGGTAGTCCACCACATACACCGTCTGGTAGTGATCCACCAGGAACGGCACAAAGGCGTTGCCGAAGGATTCCTTCACCACGATGCAGCTCTCGCCGTTGCTGACCTCCGGGTTCTCGATCACCGTGAAGGGATTGTCGCCCATGATGAACGTACCGTACTTCAGGCTGGCCGAGGCGGTGGACTCGTCAAAGATGACCTGACCGCCGGTGAGGGTGCTGTTCTCGTTGTCGCCGTACTTCATGGAGGCGGTGGCGCTGACGGGATGGTAGGCGTTCACCGTGTCCGGATCGTTCTTCATGGTATCCGGCTTGCCGCCGTCGTTGTAGAACGAGCCGAGGAAGCCCGGAAACTGGCTCACCTCATAGTCGCTGAGGTTGTGGGGCGTGATGCCCTTGGCCGTGCAGAACTGCACATAGGCGTAATACGCGCCCAGCGCCGTCCAGTGGTGGTCGGTGCGGAAATAGATGTACTCCGTCCGGTGGGACATCATCACGTCGTGCAGGGGGATCGTTTTTACATTCTGCCCCATTCCCGCTAAAATATCCTTCTCGGCCTGCGCCTGGTCGCTGCCGGGTATGTCGCTGAACAGCTCATCCGGCAGCGTGATGCCGCTGGACAGGGGGATGGCCATGGCGTACACCTGGCTCACGCCGCTGAGACTGTCCGCCACGGCGTTGACCGTGGACTGGTACTTCTCCGCCAGCGAGCCCACATAGTTGTACATTTCATATCCGGCGCTGCCCACCACATACACGCCGCCGGACTGATAGGGCTTGTCGCTGGTGGTGATCACATTGGAGGACGCCGGCTTCGTGGTGGTCACGTCCGATTTGCCGTCGCCGGCATTGTCGGCATCCGTGTTGTCAGTATCGCCCGTTGTGTCCTGCTTGTCGCCGCTCTGGGTGCCGTCGCCGGTATTCTCTCCGTCCGTCTGGGTGACAGGCGGCGTATCGGTGTCCTTGTCCGGCGCTTTTTTGCCGCTGAAGATATCGGTGCAGATGGCCAGTATCGCCACCACCAGCGCCGCCGCCGCGATCAGCAGCAGCACGGCGCCGCCGGCGCTTCCGCGCCGCCGCTCATACCGGGAGCTCATCCTACGAACTCCTTGATGACCGCGTTGGCCGTGTCGGTGTCATTGGTGACGCACAGCACCACACAGGTGCCGTAGGTGGCGAAGATGGCGTTGTCCAGACGGGCGACCTCCTCAGGCTTATAGCGCTCCATCTCCTGCTTCTGGCTGTCCAGCAGGCTCTGCATGGACACCTTCACCGCGGAGGCATCGGTCTTGTCGCTGCACTGCACCACGAAGATCTCCTCCACTGTGCTGCCGTCGGACATGTAGGCGCTTGCCTCGCACTTTTCCGGCAGCTCCAGGTAATCGCCGGCGTCGATGGCGGACAGAGCCGTGTCGAACTGTACGCGCTCAGCCAGCGCCTTGCCCAGCCCCGCCGCATCCACGGTGGCGGACGCCTTGTCGCCGCAGGCGACCAGAGAGACAGCGGTCATGACCGCCAGCAGCAGCGTGATAATACGTTTCATAGAATCGCTCCTTATTACTTTCACTCAAAACTGTTTGGCCAACCGGCCGCATGCCGGCTCAGTTCATTATTATAATACAAACCCGCCGGAAGTAAAAGAGGGAAAAGCTTAAGAACTCATAAAATTTCCCCTGCCTACTATGACGGCGGCGGAGGGGCAAAGGTTCCGCCGGCGGGCGGCAAAAAGGAGACGGCCTGAGCCGTCTCCTTTTTATATTCAGAAATCGATGGTTCCGTCCAGCACCTTCAGGTCGTAGGGCTCGAACACCACCTTGCGGTAGGCGTCCACGTCCATCTTCACGCCCGTCCAGTCGCTGTGTATCTCGCCATTCTGCTTGATGAGAATGTCGTACAGAATGTCGTAGGTCACGCCGTCGTCGCCCTTTTCCACGATGGTGGAGTAGGGCAGCGTCTTGTGATAGGTCATGTGCAGGCCCTTATACTCGAAGTGGAAGCCGTTGCGCATGCGGCAGCCGTCCAGCCCCTTGTAGGTAAACAGACGCTTGAGATCCTGCAGTATCCGGTCGTTGTCCTCCTCATACAGGTTCTCTGGCGTCGTCTCGGTGTAGTCGTACCGGAACTGGATAGGGATGCGGTAGGGCAGGAAGCGCTCCACATAGTCCACCAGCCTGTCCGCCGGGTAATTGCGGTACAGCACACAGTTGATACGGGTGGGGCAGGCGATTTTCCCCAGTACCTCGTCCGGACTCTCCTCCACATAGTGCTGCAGATGGCGGGAGATGTTCATGCAGGTGATCTTATCCTTGTTCCTCTCCGTAAAGGCCAGCATCTCCTCAAAGGTGGTGGCGGCCTGGGCGGGGAAGGTGGTGTTGATATAGATCTTGTGGGTGGCGGGGATGGTGTCCAGCATCCTTTGCAGGGCGTTCAGGTCGGCCAGCGGCTCGCCGCCGGTGAACACGAAATCGCACCGGGGCGTGATGGAGTCCATCACCCGGATGCTGTCCAGAATTTTGTCCAGCGAGAAGCCGGAGCAGTCGGCATATTCTTTTTTGTTGATGCAGAAGGGGCAGTTGTTCTGGCAGTCGTAGGGCACAAAGACCGTGACCGTAGCGCCGCCCTCCCGCGTTTTATAGGGATGGGTCATGTTGTTGATAACCTCGCATCAAAATGTACCAAAATATTGTATATCAGAAAAGGGCGGAAAGCAAGGAAAACCTGTGAAAATCGCCTGTTTTTCTCTTAACAATGTCAGTAGGCATCGTCCCCCAGCTCTCGCCGTATGGAGGCAAGCGCCGCGTCCTCTCCCTGCTCCTTCAGCAGCAGGAGCCAGCGATCCAGCAGCGCCGCCGTGTCCGGGTGCATGAAGCGGCTGGCGTCCGTGCGCCGCATGTCCTTGCTGCGCTGGTAGTATTCGTAGGGGGACGCGTCGGTATACTGGTCGCCCTGATAGACCCGGCAGGCGGCAATGCGGTCGCAGAACATCTCCGCCACATACTTTTTGGGCATCTTGCAGCCGCCTATGTAGATGGTGCCGTCCTCCCGGCGGCAGTAGTCGATCCAGTACTCGAAGTGGTGGCGGTTGCGCCCCTTGTGGTGCAGCCACGCCAGACTGACGCCGTTTTCCAGCCGCTCCTGGTCGTTGGGGCTGCGCCAGCCCTGGTAGTATTTCACGCCCCGCCAGAACTCCGTGGGGCTGTATTTGCTCAGATCGTGGGTCAGACCCTGCCACACCAGCCCCAGCCGGAAGCAGTAGTGCCGCACCATGCGGCGGTGGCGGTTCACCGTGTGTAAATGGGCGCGAAAGGGCATGTCGCCACCTCCTGAAACAAACTCCCGAACAGTATACCACATCTCCGGGAAAAAGGACAGGGAAATTTCCGGCATAGGCCGGCGCATTTTGCGGTACACTACGCGGGAGGTGAGGATACATGGGCAACATGGCGTTTTTCCGCGGCGGTGGATACAGGCGGTGGCTGCCGCCGGAGATCGGCTCTGCGGACGAGGCGGTGCTGGTGCGCCGCTGCTGGGAGCTGCTGGTGCTGGACAGCGGCGGCGCGGCACGGCTGGCGGCGCTGGGACGGGCGCCCCTGTGCCGCACGGTGCTGATGCCCCAGGAGGCCGCCGGCGCGTGGCTGCGGGCGCGGCAGGTGGTGGGCTGCGGCCTGTCGCCCCGGTGCAGCCTTACGCTGTCCGGCCTGTCGCCCCGGCCGGTGCTGTGCGTGCAGCGGGCGCTGACGGCGCTGGACGGCACGGTCATCGAGCCACAGGATATCCCCCTGTCCCTGCACTGGAGCCGGCTGCCGCCGGAGACGCTGCTGCTGGCCGCCGGCGCGTGGCTGCTGGCGGAGGGGCGGGTGCCGGAGATAAGCTGAGCCCGCCTCGAACGAGGCGGGCTGCTGGCTGCATTACAGTATAAATCCCCCGTCGCAGGTGAGCACCTGCCCGGTGATGAACGACGCCCTGTCGTCCGCCAGAAAGCTGACGGCGGCGGCGATGTCCTCCGGCGTGCCCAGCCGACCCAGCGGCGTCTCCTGCGCCAGTTGGGGCAGCACCTCCGGCGGCAGAGCGTCCAGCATGTCGGTTTTGATGACGCCCGGCGCCACGCAGTTGACCCGGATGCCCGTGGGCGCCAGCTCCGACGCCAGCGAACGGGTCAGCGCGATCAGCGCCCCCTTGGTGGCGGAGTACGTCACCTCGCAGCTGGCGCCGCGCAGCCCCCATATAGAGGAGATGCTGACGATGCACCCGGCGTGCTCGTGGAGCATGTGGGGCAGAACGGCCTGTATCGCGTGGAACGCGCCGTCCACGTTGACGGAGAAGTACCGGTGCCACAGGGCGTCGGTGATGTCCTGAAACAGCGCCTGCCCCGCCACGCCTGCGTTGTTCACCAGCAGGGACACGGGGCCGAATTCGCCCTCCACCCGCCGCACCATCTCGTTTACCTGCACCCGGTGCGCCACGTCCGCCTGCACCGCCATGGCGCGGCCGCCGGCGGCGGTGATCTCCGACACCAGCGACATGGCGCAGTCCTGCCGCACCCGGTAGTTGACGCACACGGCGTAGCCCTCGGCGGCCAGACGGCGCGCCACAGCGCGGCCGATGCCCCGGGAGGAGCCTGTCACCAGCGCGATCTTGTCCATGGGATCATCCCCTTTTCACACAGTCTCTGCCCCAGTATAGCAAATTTCCGCAGGAAAGGCAAGAAAAGTGTTGACAAATCCGAGGCGATGGGGTAATATATCATCGTTGTCTGCGCGGTTAGCTCAGCTGGTAGAGCACATGCTTGACGTGCATGGGGTCACAGGTTCGAGTCCTGTACCGCGCACCACCCGAAACCCTTGAAACCACTTGGTTTCAAGGGTTTTTTGCTGCCTCAAAACGGGTTTGACCCTTATTCTGACCCTTAAAGTCCCGGCACACCGGAGATATGCTCCTTGCGGAGCTTGGTCATCTCCGGCATGGTGCCGGGAACGCGGCAAGGCACGCAAAAGACTCCGGCAGATGCTGCATAGGGACGTCAGCGCTCCGGCTCATAATGCCGGAGCGCTGCTGGCACAATCGATTTTATGCGTGATCGTGACTGTTCATTAAAAGCCGGGAGCGACCTGAAAGTCGCTCCCGGTGCACAGTTTATTTATTTGTAACGAGATACAGATTCTGCATTCCGCTCACCGGAGATTTTGAGCGCAATATCACTGTATCGGCAGCTCCACCGCGATGGTCGTGCCCTTGTCCGAACTTTCCTCCACCCAAACGGAGCCACCGTGGAGGTCGGCGATCTCCCACACCAGAGAAAGCCCCAGCCCCGCACCGCCGTACTCGCGGCTGCGGGACTTGTCCACCCGGAAGAAGGGCTGGAAAATACTGCACTGATACTCCTTCGGGATGCCGCAGCCGGTGTCGGAGACGCGGAGCAAGAGCTTTTCCGGCTTCTGCGTGACAGAAACCCGCACCGAGCCGCCCTGCCGGTTGTACTTGACGGCGTTCTCCGTCAGGTTGAAGATCAAGCGGTAGATCAGCGCGTCGCTGCCGGTCATAATGCCGTTGCCCTCCGCCGTCAGTGTGACGCCGCGCTTATCTGAGAGCAGCGCGAGATCTGTGAAGATCTCCTCGATCATGGGAGCGAGCTGGATCCGCTCGTTCCGCGCCACCTGCCGCAGATTGCTCATCTCCAGCAGTGTCCTGGTCATCTGTATCAGCCGTTCCGTCTGCTCACGCAAAAGCGTGAGGAACTCCGCCGTCTCCGGCCGCATATCAGGATGCTCCGCGGAAAACAGCTCCAGCTGCGCCTGCATCAGCGCCAGCGGCGTGCGCAGCTCGTGGGCGGCGTTGCCGGTGAACTGCCGCTGGGCGGCAAAGGCGTTATTCAGCCGCTCCAGCATCTGGTTGAAGGAGCGGCTCAGCTGCCGGAACTCCGAAATAGTGTCTTCATCGATCCTCATATCGGCAAGATTGTTCAGCTGCACCTGCTCCACCTGCGAGGCAAAGCTGCGCAGGGGCTTGAGAGCGCGTCCGCTGACGAAATAGGCGAGGATGCCGCTGAGCAGCGTTACCGCCGCCGTGATGTACCAGTTGGTGGTGCGGAAGCGCCCCTGCACCCCATCGACGACGATGGTCAACTCCTCGTTGGGCGCTATGAGCTGCGGGTCAAAGCTCGCCGCTCCGCCATCATTCAGGATCACCGTGCCGCTGCCCTGTAAGCTGTCCGCAATGGTGTCCATATAGTACACACCGGAGGAGCAGAGCAGCAGATTCATGGCCACGCAGGTGACGCCGATGAGCAGAACGGTCATCAGAGTGATGCGCCATTGTAAAGAGATCCGCTTCATTCTTCAGTGCCTCCCATCAGATAGCCTTCGCCGATGCGGTTGCGGATGGGGTCATAGCCCAGCGCGGCGCGGAGCTTTTTGCGCAGGGCGGAAATATGCACCCGGATGGAGTTACTGAAATTATCCACGCTGTTGTCCCAGACATGATCCATCAGCTCCTCCTGACTTACCGGCCTTCCCTGATGCACCATCAAATATTCCAGAATACCCGTCTCCTTGCGGGTCAGTGTCATGGTTTGCCCATTGACGGCGGCGGTGCGGGAGCGGGTATCAAAGGTCAGGCCTCCGCAGGTCAGCAGCACATCCTGCTGGGTGAACTGCCGCAATGTCAGGCTGCGGATGCGGGCCTCCAGCTCCGCCAAGTGGAAGGGCTTCGCCAGATAGTCGTTGGCTCCGGCATCCAGCCCTTGCACCTTGTCCTCCACTTCGCTGCGGGCGGAGAGGATCAGCACCCGCGTCTCCCGGTCGGTCTGCCGCAGGGTGCGCAGCACCGTCATGCCGTCCTTGCCCGGCAGGTTCAGGTCGAGAAGTATCAGATCGTAGCGCTCCACACCCAGCAGCTCAAGAGCCTTATCCCCGTCGTAGCAATAGTCTACGCTGTATGCCAGCCGCCGCAGGCTGCGGACGATGGTCTCGCACAGGGCGCGTTCGTCCTCGACAATCAAAAGATGCATAAACGCCCTCCTTTTCGTTTCTTCGCCCTTATTATAGCAGAAGCGGATAAGATTTGTGTTAAATTTTCGTTCTTAACAGGGATTTTAACCCGCCTGTGCTATGATAGGCCGCAGAAACAGGAAAGGATGATCAAAATGAGTCACAGGAAGAAGGCCGCGGCGCAAGTCACGCTGCTGCTGGCGGGAGCCGCCATGCTGTGCTTCGGCGTCTGGCGGGGCGAGGCGGCGACAGTGCTGAGCAAAGCAATCAAATTATGTCTGGAGTGTGTGGGCATTGGGTAAGAAGTTTTCAAATGTATCACAGGCCCTGTCCCGCTTTCGGGGCTGGATACAGGCGGGGGCAGCCCTATTGACCAACCTGCACCTGCCGAATTTCCTCAAGGGTGGACTGTATCAGGGCGCGGGGAAAACCGTCTGCGTGCCGGGGCTGAACTGCTATTCCTGCCCGGCGGCCTCCGGTGCCTGCCCCATCGGGGCGTTTCAGGCGGTGGTGGGGTCTTCCAAGTTCAGCTTTTCCTATTATATCACAGGTTTTCTCATTTTGCTGGGCGTGCTGCTGGGGCGCTTTATCTGCGGCTTTCTGTGTCCCTTCGGCTGGTTTCAGGAGCTGCTGCACAAGATCCCCACGAAGAAGCTCTCCACAAAGAAGCTGAAGCCTCTGACATACCTGAAGTACGCCGTTCTGCTGGTGATGGTCTTTCTGCTGCCGGCATTCCTTGTGAACGACGTGGGCATGGGCGACCCCTTCTTCTGCAAGTACCTCTGCCCCCAGGGTGTGCTGGAAGGCGCCATTCCGCTGTCCCTTGCCAATTCCGGCATCCGGGCGGCGCTGGGCAAGCTGTTTACCTGGAAATTCAGCATCCTGCTGTCGGTGATCGTGCTGAGTATCGTATTTTACCGACCGTTCTGCAAGTGGCTCTGCCCGCTGGGCGCGTTCTACGCGCTGTTCAACCGGGTGTCCCTCTTCCAGATGAAGGTGGATAAGAATAAATGCGTCTCCTGCGGGAAATGCGCCAAGGCATGCAAAATGGATGTGGACGTGACAAAGACGCCCAACCATGCCGAGTGCATCCGCTGCGGGATGTGCGTCCGCGCCTGTCCTACCAGCGCCGTCAGCTTCCGCTACGGTTTTGGAGACGGTAAAAAAGAACCTGTAGAACCTGTAGATAAATTAAAAACGGAGGAAACAAAATGAACGCAAAGAAAATCATCACACTGCTGCTGGCCGCCGTGCTGGTGCTGTCTCTGGCCGCCTGTGGCACAAAGCCCGCAGAGGACACAGACGGCAAGGATGGCAATGAAGAGGCAAAGGCGCTGTACGAGCAGCTGATGGCGCAGGAAAATGCCATCCTGTCGGAAAACACAGCTCTTTGGGAAAAGCTCTTTATGGCAGCCGATAAGGGCATGGCCATGATAGAGGACGGCGGCAACTACGGCGATTTTCTGCTCAAGACCATCGAGAATGCCAAGGATCAGTTCACCGAGGAGGAGCTGACGCTGCTCACCGGCGAGGCCACCAAGATCAAGGATATTGAGAACCAGCGGGCGGAGCTGGAGACGAAGTATCCCTGGCTGTCAGAGACACCTGATAGTGATGACAATACGAGCGTACCGGCGGGCAGCGATATGACCACGCCGCCTGACGATGGCAGTATGCAGAAGTTTCCCGCCTTTGAGGGCAAGGATCTGGACGGTAACACGGTGAAGAGCAGCGAGCTGTTCGCCAAAAACGCCGTCACCGTGGTGAATTTCTGGTTCACCACCTGCAATCCCTGCGTAGGAGAGCTTGGTGAGCTGGACGCGCTGAATAAGGAGCTTGCGGAGAAGGGCGGCGCCCTCATCGGCGTCAACACCTTCACGCTGGACGGCGACGAGACGGCCATCTCTGAGGCAAAGGATGTACTGGCCAAGAAGGGCGCGACCTATCAGAATGTGTATTTCGCTTCCAACGGTGAGGCGGGAAAGTTCACCACCAATATCTTTGCCTATCCCACCACCTATGTGGTTGACAGGAACGGCAACATCGTGGGCGACCCCATCGTGGGCGCTATTACGGAAAAGAAGCAGGCGGAGGCACTGCAAGCCCAAATCGACAAGGCGCTCTCCGCCGATAGGGGCTGACAAACGGAGGTTTCCCCGCAAGGAGGAATACGCGCCATAAGGCGGCGGACAGGTAATGTCCGCCGCCTTATGGTTATTTTAGATGTGGGTCAAAATGTAGGTCAACTGCCTGACCCACACAACGAAATGTTTAGAAAGACTTAAAGAGCGCCGGAGAGGCAGTTTTGCTTCCTCTCCGGTGCTCTTTTGCGTTCTTTTCCGTTCACATCACCTGTGCCATGAAGCTGCCCATGGTTTGCGCGGCCTTGTCCCCTGCATAGGTGCGCAGGGCAAGACCCGCGTCGCAGCGATCAGGCATGCTGCTGATGGCTTTTATTTTTTGAAGAACGCCACCACAATGGCGCCGGGGCCTGCATGCGTCCCGATCACGCTTCCTACGGTGGTGTAGCGGATCTCCTTCAGGTTTCCCTCCCAGATGTGACGGCTGTCCTCGATGTACTTCAATAAAAGCGCATCGGAAAGTCCGCTGTAGCCCAGCAGCACCGGCTTGCTGAAATCAATGCCGCCCACCTTGTCGATCTCCTGAACCAGCAGGTTGTTGCCCATTTTAGAGCCGCGTGCTTTTCCGAGTACGCGAATCTCCCCGTCAATAACGGAGATCACGGGCTTGATGTTCAGTATCCCGCCGGTAAATGCGGCTGTTTTTGAAATGCGGCCGCCTCGCTTGAGGTATTCGAGGGTGTCCACCAGCGCCACAACGACGATCTTTTTCTTTTCTTCCTCCACAGCCTTCGCAATTTCCTCCGCAGAGGCTCCTGCGTCCAAAAGCCGGAACGCAAGCTCCACCAGAATGCCGGTACCCATGGCCGCGCTTGCGCCGTCCACAACATAGATGTTTTCATATTCCGCCGCCGCGATCACGGCGCTTTGATAGGTGCCGGAGAGCTTGGACGCGAGGGTGATGACAACGGCGGCCTCTCCCGCCTGCTTTGCCTTTTCAAACGCTCCGCTAAAGTCATTCGGCGCCGCCTGACTGGTGGTGGGCAGCACATCGCTCTCGACCAGCTTCTCATAGAAGGTCTTGTTGTCGATGGTCACGCCGTCGATGTATTCCTCCTGACCGAAGTGAACGGTGAGGGGGACCGTATAGACCCGCTCCTTGATCTCGGGGATCAGATCGGCGGTGGAATCAACGATGATCCTTGTTTTCAATTGCATTACATCTCCTTATTCTTCGCTGTTTTGGACGATAGCCTCAAGGCGGCTGCTGATGGTGGAGAGGCTGCGGTAGAACGCGACCCTCTCCTCCTCCGTAAGGTCATGGCTGACCGTCTCAAGGATGCCGCCGATCCTCTCTGCGATTCTTTTGCCGGCCTCCCGCCCCTTCTCCGTCAGGAGCAGGGGGCTTTTGTACCGCTTGGCGTCAACATCGCGCCTGAGAAAGCCGTTGGTTTCCAGATAGTCCACCGCGCGGGAAATGGTGGCCTTGTCCTCCTCGCAGTGCTCGCACAGTTCCGCCGAGGTCACACTGCCCAGTGAATACATGTAGTACAGGCAGGACACGTGGGCACTTCTCAGATGATAGGAGGCCATCTCCTGATTTTTGATTTTCCGTATGTCGCGGCTTATCCTGTTGATCAAAACAGTAAATGTTTCAAATCGTCTCTGCATGGCATCCTCCACTCTCACAAATGTTGAAGTATCAACAAGCGGACTTTACCACACAAACGTTGAGATGTCAACAACAAAATCTGTTCGGATTTCAGAGCGGGGTCTGGGTGGGTTCATGCAATAAGCCCGCGGTTCCGGCGACAAGGGCACGCCCATCATCTACATTCAGGGCTATTTCGACAACTACACCAACGAATAAAAAGCGCTGCCCCCGGTAAAGCCGGGGAACGGTGAAAACGGTGAACAGGAAAAGAGCACCCGCAAGGGTGCTCTTTTTGCCGTTACAGGAGCGGCCTCCGGCTGGATGCCATCCTGAAAAGTACGCAGACGGAGTTGATAGAAGCGCGTTTCTATGGTAAAATCGGAAAAAAGACTTTTGGAGGTGCGGCCTTGAAAACGGATCATCTGGCTCTGCTGCGCGCAGGTGCACCGCTGACCACCCGTCAGCAGCTGTCCCTGACGCTGCAGCTCAGTTGGCCGGCTATTATGGCACAGCTCGCCACCATTATCATGCAATACATCGACGCAGCTATGGTGGGTCGTCTGGGTGCGACCCAGTCAGCGGCGGTGGGGCTGGTGGCCTCCACCACCTGGCTTTTCGGAGGGCTGTCTTATGCGGCGGCTATGGGCTTCAATGTGCTGACGGCGCAGCGGGTGGGCGGCGGCTATTTGGCCGAGGCACGTAATATCCTCAAGCAAGCGCTGGTGCTGTGTTTGGCCTTCAGCGTGGTCATGGCGGCGCTGGCAGCGGCACTGTCCGCGCCGCTGCCGGGGATCCTTCAGGCCGATCGGGATATTTGGCGGGATGCCTCCGCCTACTTTTTGGTGTATAGCCTGTTCCTGCCTGCCCTCCAGCTTGACAATGTGGCGGCCGGCCAGCTGCAGGCCACCGGCAATATGCGTACACCCGGTATCTGCATGGTGGTCATGTGCGCATTGGATGTTGTGTTCAACACCCTGCTTATTTTCCCCTCCGGCACTGTCCGGCTCGGCTCGCTGGCTCTCCCCGGCGCAGGGCTGGGTACGGCAGGTGCTGCACTGGGCACAGGCCTTGCCGAGCTGGTGGTGGGGCTGTATCTGCTGTATTTTGTCCTGCGCCGTAATCCGGTGCTTCGTTTGGAGAAGGGGGAGCGCCTGCGTTTTGATCGGGTGCAGCTGCGCACAATGCTCCGCATTGCCGCGCCTGTGGCATCGGAGAAGGTCGTATTGTCCACGGCGCAGATCGTCTCCACCGCTATTGTGGCGCCTCTGGGCACTGTGGCCATCGCCGCCAATTCCTTTGCTATCACGGCGGAGAGCCTGTGCTATATGCCGGCCTACGGAATTCAGAGCGCCGCGGCTATGCTGGTGGGGCAAAGCGTAGGTGCGGGGCGGCGGCGCATGGCGCGTCGGTTGGGTTGGGTCACGGTGCTGCTGGGCATAGCCGTTATGGTCATCACCGGCGGACTGCTATATATCTTAGCTCCGCAGATGATGGCAATATTGACACCGAACCCGGACATCATCGCCCTGGGTACTCGTGTTCTGCGCATCGAGGCTTTTGCCGAGCCTTTGTACGGTGCGTCCATCGTGGCCGGCGGCGTGTTTCAGGGCGCCGGCAGCACACTGGTACCCACACTTTTCAATTTGGGGACTATGTGGGGTATCCGCATACCGCTGGCGTGGCTGGCCGCGCCCCGCTGGGGGCTGTCCGGCGTATGGGCAGCCATGTGCCTGGAGCTGTGCGTCCGGGGCATACTCTATCTGATACGGCTGGTCGGCAAGCGCTGGCTGTGGCCGGAGGAACAGGAGGAGCATGCATAGACGCGCCGGCGAAGCCTGCTCTCACAAGGTCGATCCGCTCAATGAAGCCGTCTCCGCAGAATTTCTGCAGAGGCGGCTTCTTGCTTCTCAGCACATTTCCTCGATGTGGGGCAGAGCATTTCTTAGCTTGAGGCGATTGCTCGCCGCAAGCTATTTTACAATCCGGTGGGATCATAGACACCAAAGCCCTCGCCCAGGATCTCGTGTGTATCACATACAATGATAAATGCGTTTGGATCAATTTGCTGCACCAGCTTTTTTACCGGGATAATGTAATTTCGGCTGAATGCGCACATGACCACCTCGGTGGATTTACGATGATATGCGCCGGCACCTTCCAGCAATGTCACACCAAGATCCAGCTCCAGCAGCCGACGGGTGATCTCCTCGTGGTGTGGACTTATGATATAGGCCAGCTTGGCCGACTTGCCGCCATAAACGACCTTGTCCATCATCGCGGTGCAGATATATAGCGCGGCGATGCTGTAAAGCGCTTGTGTCAGCTGACGGAATGTAAGGGAATAGGTGGCGATCACCACAAGGTCGATGATCAGGCACAATTTCCCGATGGGGAGCTGCTGCACCTTTATCTTCAATAGCCGCGCAGCAAGCTCCGTGCCGCCCGTGGTAGCTCCCTGACGGAGCATGAGGCCGAATGCCGCGCCGCACAGCATACCGCCGTAGACAACAGCCAGCACCGGATCCAAAGGCTGAAATTGATACAGGGAGTTTATTCCATCGATCATCAGTGAGCTGACAGTCATTGCATATAGTGAACTGATCAACACCTGTTTGCCGAGGAGCTTCAGTCCCAGGACAAAAAAGGGGATGTTCATGACAAGTGTCAGCGTACCAACGGGCAGAGCGGGGAAGAAAACATTGAGTACCTGAGCTACTCCGGTCACCCCGCCAATAGAGAGATGCACCGGCAGACAGCACCAGCAGAAGCCTAAAGCATACAGGGCGCAGCCTATTGTAATGAGTGCGTATTGCTTGAGTGTATCTGTTATTTTCACAGTGTTCACTCCTCTGTTAATTTTATATAAATGATTATAATATTATAAAATAAAGCGGTCAAGTGTTTTGAAAAAATTCGCAAAGGGTCTTTTCAAATATCCGATCTTGTGCTATGCTTATTTTATAATATAATTGCAATATTTTATAAATCAGGAGGCAAATATGAATAAGACCCTGTTACGCAGTTACGCACGTCTTATCGCGAAAGTAGGCGGCAATGTTCAAAAGGGACAGGAGGTATTCATTACAGCACAGTTGGATCAACCAGAGTTTGTCAAGATGCTGGTAGAGGAATGCTACAAGTGCGGCGCAGGACGGGTGGTCGTGGAATGGAATTACCAGCCGCTTCTGAAGGTGGACTACCGCTATCGCACAACGGCGGATCTGAGCGCGGTACGCGACTACGAGGAGGCTCGCTGGAAACACTGCGCGCAGGTGCTCCCGTGCCGGATAGGGTTGATTTCTGAGGATCCCAGCGGTCTTAACGGTATTGACGCGGGGAAATACAGCACCTCACAGCAGGCGGTTTGGCCGATTTATAAGCCTTACCGGGATGCGATGGAGCACAAGTGCCAGTGGTGCTTTGCCTGTGTGCCGGGTCCGGCGTGGGCCAAAAGACTGTTTCCGGAACTGCGGGTCGGTCAGGCAATGGAGAAACTGTGGAAACTGATCCTTGCCGTCTGCCGCGTGGACAGTGATCCCGTTGCTGCGTGGACGGCGCATAACGCGGAGCTGCAGCGCCGCTGCGACTACATCAATCGCTTGCCGCTGAAGGAGCTTCACTTCAGCAGCAGCAATGGCACGAATTTCCGTATCGGCATGATACCGGAAGCGCGTTTTAAGGGCGTCCGGGAGACAACAAAGAGTGGGACGACCTTCACGCCGAATCTGCCGACGGAGGAGTGCCTTATCACACCGAAGAAGGGCGCGGCAGAGGGCATCGTCTATGGAACAAAGCCCCTGTGCTTCCATGGACAGTCCGCGGAGAATTTCTGGATCCGCTTCCATGAGGGCAAGGCTGTGGAGTGGGGCGCTGAGACAAATCCGGAGCTGCTGGATCAGCTGATTGGCATGGATGAAGGCAGTGCTTATCTGGGCGAATGTGCACTGGTACCGTGGGACAGCCCCATTAACCGCAGCGGTGTTTTGTTCTATAATACGTTGATTGACGAGAATGCCGCTTGCCATCTGGCGCTTGGAAAGGGATATATCAATACGATTCAGGGGTATCATGACCGTACACTGGAAGAGTGCTATGCACTGGGAGTCAACGATTCACAGGTTCATGCCGACTTTATGATCGGCGCGCCGGACACGGCGGTGGATGCTGTCTGTACCGACGGGCGGATCGTACCGATCTTCCGTGACGGCACATGGGCGTTCTGAGCCGCAGTCTCAGCAGCTGCAGATATAGATGGCGTTCCGCTTAAGCGGAACGCCATCGTTTGTTTACGAAATGATCTGTAATTCTTTTGGATAATGCGTCAGAACCTCGCAGCCATCGGCGGTGACAAGAACCAGATCCTCAATGCGGACTCCCGTGTCACCGGGCAGATAAATGCCGGGCTCTATGGAGAATACCATTCCCTCCTGCGCAACCACATCGCAGGAAATGCTGACATCCGGCGGCTCATGCACCATCAGGCCAATACCGTGGCCGGTGCGTGTGATAAAGGCGGCGCCATACCCCGCATCGACAATCACCTGACGCACCGCGGCGTCTATCTGGCTCATCCGGACGCCGGGACGGACGAAATCGATGCCGGCCTGCTGGGCGCGGCGGACAACCTCATAGACCCGACGGTGCTGTTCGCTGACTTGACGGTAAAACACAGTACGTGTCATGTCACACCAGTAGTCGTTGATTGGGCAGACCAAATCGATCAGCACTGAGTCACCTGGACGAGGGAGCGTGTTGTCAGACATGTGGTGGGGCTGCGCCGCATTTGCGCCGTAACAGACAACCTGATACTGTCCCACCTGCTTGCCGCCATGTGCCAAGAAGAAAGCGTCTATCTGTTTTGCAAGCTCCGCCTCGGTGACAGCGGCGTCGACGTGAGAAAGACCATAGGCAATGGCAAGGTCATTGATACGGCCGGCGTCACGCAGCAGCTCCTGTTCTTTTGCGTCCTTGCGCATACGGGCATCATCTACCGGGGCAGAGCCAAGTACAGGGATGATGTCTTCGCGCTTTTCCAGAATGGAGATGGTGTGGCGGGACGGCCAGTTTTTGTCAAAGCCCACCTTGCCAGAATGTAACTCAGCGGCAATCATGCCGTATACGTCCTCACCGTCGCGGTAAGTATGCCAGATGACGCCGGGAACCGGCGGTATGCAGAACAGTTCGTTCATAAAGGCGTGTACCTGCTCATCCTCGCGGATCAGCAGCACGCCGCAGCGCTCCTGTGCCTTAATGCGGCATCCGATCAGATAAAAGATACTGTCATCATCTGACACCAGTATCTGAGACAGCCCGCAGCGCCGCATATTGGCGGCCACGGAGCTCAGGCGTCCGTAATTCAGCATGTGACACCTCCCCGGACATACTTACTCCTGCCGCTGATAAAGACTGTATGCCTTCATAGCATAGGCCATATCGGTCTGCAGGTGTCGACGCATCCTGCTGGCGGCAGCGGTATACTTTCCGTCACACACCAGCTTGTAAATGACGTTATGCCCTTCATTGATTTTGCTTACGTTTTCCTCTTTGTAGTACATGCACGACAGCAGCTCGAGTCTGGCGCGCAGACGAGCAGCGGCCTGATCCAAATAGTAGTTCTGCGCATGACGGTAGAAGATGACATGAAAGCGCTCTGAAAATTCCTTCCACCTGGATATGTCGCCCTCTGCCAAAGCAGCATTGCCATTTTCGATGATCTCCTGCAGATCAAGCACCAGTGGCATGTGATTCAGGGATGCGCTGCAGAACTGTATTGCCAGAGCATCCAGCTCCGAGGCAAATTGATACAGCTCCTGAATATCCCGTTCCTCGAATTCAATCACGGTGACGCCGCAGTTGGAGTAGTACGTTACAAGACCGTTCTCAGCCAGACGCATTAACGCCTCGCGGATCGGCGTATGGCTGACATGGAAGCGCTCCTTGAGCATATTCAAGGTCAGCTTTTGCCCACAGCGCAGCTGCTGTCTCGTAATGTCGTGATACAATTCATCGTAAATCTGTTCCGAAAGCGTTTTTCCAGCCATAAACGGTTTTCCTTTCAAATTTCTTGATATTACTATATCAGAACTCCGCTGTAATGGCAACAAGTGTGTAACATTTTTTGAAATTCTATATATTTCGAAAGAAAAACCAGAGACGGGCGGCGCTGAATCGTGCCGCCCGCCTCGGATGTTTGCGCCATTACCAGTGGAAATAGTATACGAAGTAGTTGCCTTCCAGCGGGAGGTCGTGAATGACCAGCTTGTCGTTGTGGGCATAAAGCATGATGGGGTTATAAAGAACTGCGTATACCGCCTCGTCCTGCACCAGCGAGAAGATCTTGTCATAAATAGCGGCACGTTCGGTGGCGTCCACGGCAGCGACAGCGTCCTTGAACCACTGCTCCACCTGGTCATTATACCAGCGGGCGTTGTTTGCCATACCGATATAGTCCTTGCCGATGGCCATGGCCACGTTCTGTGTATCGCCTTCCAGCGCCATCTGCAGGCAGGTAACGGTGAAATCGCCCTGACGCAGCTTATTCAGGTATGCGTTAAACTCCAGCACCTCCAGCTGGCAGGTAAGACCAACAGCCTTCAGCTGCTCCTGAACGGCTTGTGCCAGCAGCTTATACTGATCGGCCACAACAAGTGTACCCATATCATAGCCGTTGGCGTAACCGCACTCAGCCAGCAGGGACTTTGCCTTTTCAACATCGTAGGTGTACTGCTTCTGCTTATCGCTGTAACCGAAGCGGCTCTTGGACAGCAGGTTGGAATTTTCCTCAGCAGCACCGTCCATCACGGTGGCGATCAGAGCCTGACGATCCATAGCATAATTGACCGCCTGACGGAATTTGGGATTGTTATAGGGCTCCTTTTCGGTGTTCATGGCGACAAAGGCAAATGTAGTCTGCTCTGCGGTGGTGACAGTGACGCCGTCGGCGCTTTCAAGGGTGGAGCGGACAGGCGCCTCGATCTCGGCAAAATCAATGCCGCCGGACTGCAGGCCGATAGACATGGAGGACATATCAGAGATGATCTTGAAGGTCACATCCTTGATGGCGGCGGCGCCCATGTAGTAATCCTCATAGGCCTTCAGCACGACCTTGTCGCCTTCATTGTGGCTGACGAATTGATAGGGGCCGCAGCCGATGGGCTGCTGGGCAAAGGCTTCCTCACCGGCAGACTCATAGTAATCCTTGGAGCCAATATGTACCAGCGTCAGGTTGTTCAGGAAGGGCGCGAAGGGAGAAGAGGTGTAGATATTGATGGTGTGCTCATCTACCACCTCGCAGTGGTCATAGCCTGCCACATCGCCGGACTGTGCCTCGGAAGCGGCGTACAGATCCAGACTGAACGCCACATCCTTGGCGGTCAGCGGCGTGCCGTTGTGGAAGGTAATGCCGTCACGCAGATGGAAGGTATAGCAGCAGGCGTCATCGCTGATCTCCCAGCTTTCAGCGATGATACCGTCCAGCTTGCTCTCATCTTGGAAGTTGTAGCGAACCAGAGTGTCATAGATCTGGGAATCAATGCGGTGTTCAATGTTGGTTGTCCAGTTGGCGGGGTGCAGCGTCTGGTAATCAGCGTCGATAGCGATGGTCAGGCTGGTGCCGTCGCCGGCAGAGGCGTTGCCGCCATTGCCGCCGCAGGCTACCAGGCTCAGCGCCATGGCCATGGCCAGCACCAGTACAAGAAACTTTTTCATGGGGGTGTCTCCTTTTCTTCTTTTATTTTGACGCCATTCCGGCGTGGAGATACGGAAAAGAGCTCTCAAAATTTGAATACACGGTGGGTATACTTGTCCAGCAGGTCGATACCGGCGGTCACGTCGTCCTTGGCGATGACGGAGCACTTGCTGTGGGGATAGCGATCCACCACGGCGATACCGGCCACGCGGACGCCGTCGCCGGACTGGTTCATGGAGCTGGCGTCGGTGCCGCCGCGATCCATCACGCCCCGCTGATAGCGGATACTGTTCTCCTCACAGCAGGCCAGCATCTCGTTGACCAGCTCCTCGTCCAGCATGGCGCTGGGGTCGCCCAGTGTCACACTGATGCCCTCGCCCACGGCGTTGCAGCCCTCAAGATCACAGGGATAGGCGTGGTCGGGGGTCACGTCCACGCTGATGCCGATGTCGGGATGAATCTGATGGGCAGCGGTAACGGCGCCGCGGCAGCCCACCTCCTCCTGTACGGAGAATACGTAGTACACATCGTTGGGGCAGTCACCCTTGTTCCGCTTCACAGCCTCCAGCAGCATGAAGCAGCCCACCCGGTCGTCAAAGGTCTTGGCGCTGATGCGGCCGTTCTGCAGCTCGTACCAGGGACCCACAAAACCGGCGTAATCGCCTACCTTGACGTACTTTTCGGTGTCCTCCTTGCTGGTGCAGCCGATGTCGATGTACAGCTTGCCGCTGTCGTTCTTGGCGTCCTCGATCTTGCCGTCGCAGCCCACCACGCCGATGACGCCGTTCTGGAACACCACCTGATCGTTGTACAGGGCGGAGGTCCAGACCCAGCCCACACTGCACACCTTGATGCGGCCGTCTGATTCGATCTTTTTCACCTGCAGGCCGATCTCGTCCATGTGGGCGGAGAGCATGATCTTCTTGCTGTCGGGGCTGCCCTTGCCGTGCTTGACGGCAATGATGTTGCCGATGTTGTCCACATAGGCGCTGTCCACATGGCCCTCCAACTCACGCAGCACGATGGCTCGCACGGCTTTTTCGCGACCCGCCACGCCCCACGCCTGAGTCAGCTCCTTCAGCAGTTCAAAATTTGCCATACGCTTTAGTTCTCCTTTCTGTTTTTCAGCAGACTGGCCTTCTCTACCCAGCGAGTCTGGTTCATCAGCGGATGGTGCAGGCTGATAGCGCCGGTGGGGCACTCCATCACGCAGCAGCCGCAGTACCAGCACTCATCGGGATAGGACACCACGGGATGGCTGCCCTTTTCGCCGGGGGTCATCACGTCGATCATGCACGCCTCCATGCAGCGGTTGCAGCCGATGCACTTCTCTGCGTCGAACCGCAGCGGCGTGGCAGGCGGCGTCTGACGGAAGCCGAATTCCTTGATCTCTTTCATGCCTGCGCCTCCTTTGCCTTTTCTGCCATATAGTCCTGATTGTGCTTCTCGTAATTTTCCCTGATATCACCGGCGTAGTCAAGAGGCACTTCGCGGGCTACGACCTTCTCGCCGTCGTTGTGGATGCAGATGAAGGGAGCCATGGCCCTGCCGTCGTCGTCGGTGCGGTAGAACTCCAGCTTGGGGCAGGTCTGGTGCCGCGCCAGACAGGCCTGCAGGATGATCTGAGCCACCGTCAGGATATCGAATACCTCCAGCAGACGCATCAGCTCGTGGGGATTGGCGGCGTAGGTGCGGGGCACGATCTCCTTTTGGTAGCGGTTCAGCAGCTCCACGCCGGACAGCAGCAGCTCATCGCGCTTCTGCTCGCCGCAGTAGTTCTGCATGGCCTTGGCGATGGCCTCGTTCAGCTCCTTCCAGCTGACGCCGTTGACGGGGTCGCCGCCCAGCGGCGCGTAAACGCGCTCCATCTCGTTCGTCACCTGGGTCTCGCAGGGAGCGACGAAGCCCTCCTGCTTCGCGGCGTAGGCTGCGGCCTTGCGTCCGGCGTAAGCGCCGGTGGAGGCGGCATGGCCGAAGCAGTTGGAGGAGAACAGGGAGTCGCCCGCCACGAACAGGCCGGGGATGTTGGTCATCAGATCCCAGTCGTTCATGAAGCCGCCGGGCATACCGAACAACTGGCGCTCCTGGGGCAGAAACTCGGCGCTGGTCCAGCCCACGCCGTAGCACTGCAAGACGTCCTTGGTGGGATCGAAGCCCGCCTCGGTGAAGTTCTTGTACACGGGCACGTTGGTCTTGCCCTCCTGACCCACCATCATGCCCCAGATGACCTTCCGCTCCAGCTCCGGCATATTGGACAGGTCAGCGTAGAAGGGCAGCTTATAGCCCATCTCTTTCAGCTTGTCATAGGGCAGTGTCTCCGGCCCATCGTAGGCGTACTTGGCCTGCTCGATGTTGCCGCCCTTCAGGAAGTAGTGCTGTCCCTTGGCGGGCTGGAACCGCTGCTCTACGTCGGTGAGAATGTTGCCGTCACGGTCGGCGTAGGGGATCTCCTTGCCCTCAGCGTCGATGAGGGAGGCGGGATACCAGGTGTTGTGGTTATTGCCCGCGGAATAGGGCGGGAAGGAGCGCCCAGCGGAGGAGAACTCGGCCCGGACGGATTTTTCCATCATGTTGAACTCCGCGCCGGCGCGCCAGCCCATGGCGTGGCCGTCGCCGATGGTGCACATGGGGCGGAACTCGCACAGGCCGGGATAGGCGGCGGAGAACAGCCACACACGGGCGGGACGGCTCATGGTGATGATGGCTGCCTTGCTGGAGAACACATAGAACTCGCCGGTACGGGTGTGAACGCCGGTGGCGCCCACACACTTGGCCCCGTTTTTGCCACCTTCAGTCAGCAGGGAGGTGACCATGACGCGATCCACGATCTTCACGCCCAGACGGCGGCATTCCTTCTCCATTGCGGGCTTGAAGGTAGTGCCCCAGATGCGGATGGTGAACCTGTTCTTATAGTCATAGGCGAACATCAGCTTGGTCTTTTCGTCCCGGAAGGCCGCGCCCTTGAACTCGTCCTCGGTGTCCCGGATCTTGCCGCCCATCTTCTCGATGTCCTGCAGATGATCCCAGCCCTCGCGGCACTCTATATAATGGGAGATGCCGTTGTTGTAGCCGTCGTTGTCGTCCAGCATGGCCTGCACCAGATCCTCCGGAGAAACACCGGAGCAGGGGTTGGTGGCGGCGCTCTCCCAGTGGTCGCAGCCGCTGCCGCCCGCGCCGGAACGCTTGGTCGCGCCCTTTTCCACCAGGATCACGCTCTGGCCGCGTTTGGCGGCGTTGATAGCGGCCATGCATCCGGCGATGCCGCCGCCCAGCACGATCACATCCGCCTCCATGCGCTTGACTTGGCTCACCTTGGCAGGATAGGGCCATTTCATTTCGCTCATGCTTTCGCTCCTCCATTCATTCGTGATAAGACGGCTGCCGCAGGAAGTACTGCCTTGCAGAGAGGCCGCCTCGGTTAGCGATGATTTTACTACACGAGTGTATGTTATCAAATGTTTATAGATTTTGCAATATCTTTTTGAAAAATTTTATAAAATAATTGACAAACTTTACAAGATGGGTTATGCTTTGAAATACAAACGAAGGGCAGCTGCGGCGCTGATGCCTCCGCGTCGTGAAACTGATCCCTCGACAGATCCGCAAGGAGGAAGAATTATGTACAAATACGTTATCAAACGCATACTCCTAACGATTCCTGTCCTGCTGGGAGCGGTGTTTCTGGTGTTTACCATTATGTACCTGACTCCCGGAGATCCCGGCACGCTGATCCTTGGCATTACTGCCAAGCCGGAAGACATCGCCGCGCTGAACCACAAGCTTGGCGCAGACCTCCCGTTCTTTGAGCAGTTCTTCAACTATCTGAAAGGAATTGTTCTCCACTTTGACTTTGGAACATCCTACCGCAGCGGAAAGCCGGTGTTTGATTCCATCCTTTCGCGCTTTCCCACCACGTTCCAGCTGGCATTATGGTCCATGCTCCTCAGCTCTGTATTAGGCATCGCGCTGGGTATTATCTCCGCTGTGAAGCAATACTCCGTGCTGGATAACGCGCTGACTACACTGGCCATGCTCCTTTCCGCTATGCCGGGTTTCTGGCTGGGTCTGATGCTGATGGTGCTTTTTGCGCTGAAGCTGGGTTGGCTTCCGTTTGGCGGCGTGGACACCTGGCAGGGCTATATTCTTCCTGTAATCACACTGTCGTTGGGAGCAGCAGCCAGCGAGATGCGTCTGACACGTTCTACCATGCTGGAGACAATACGGCAGGATTATATTCGCACCGCCCGCAGCAAGGGCGTGCCGGAAAAAATAGTGATCTGGAAGCATGCGCTGCGTAACGCGCTGCTGCCTGTTGTCACGTCCATGGGTATGAATTTTGGCGGCAGCCTGGGCGGCGCCGTCATCATCGAGACGGTGTTTGGTATGCCGGGCGTCGGCATGCTGATCGTTGAGTCCATCCGGCAGAAGGACACGCCCGTTGTTATGGCGGCCACCATGTTTTTGGCGGTGCTGTTCTGCTTTGTCATGCTGGGCGTAGACATCCTTTATGCGTACATCGATCCCCGTATCAAAGCAAAATACAAGGCCTGACAGGGAGGTGACGGGAAATGAACGAGAAGAGAAACCGCAAGAGCAAGAAAACCAATCAGATGAAGGAAATATGGCGCCGTTTCCGCAAGAGCAAAACGGCCATGCTGGGTCTATGTCTTTTGATTTTTGTCCTGTGCATCGCCATCTTTGCCGATGTGATTACCCCCTATGAAAACGCCATTTCGCAAAGTGCCAACCGTCTGGACGGTCCCAGTGCCGCACATATATTCGGCACAGACGAGCTGGGGCGCGACCTGTTTGCCCGCATTGTCCACGGCTCCCGCTATTCGCTGCTGATCGGTGTTTCCACCAGTGTACTGGCGCTGGTCATCGGCGGCTTGCTGGGTGCTATCGCGGCCTATTACGGCGGCTGGGTAGATAATATCATCATGCGCTTGACGGACGTGGTGATGACTGTACCGCCCATTCTGCTGAGCTTGGCTGTAGTTGCCGCGTTGGGCGGAAGCCTTCGAAATCTGCTGATCGCCATTACCATCTCCTGCGTGCCCAGCATGCTGCGTCTGGTTCGTTCCGTGGTGCTGGGCGTCGTAGATGAGGACTACATAGAGGCCGCCAGATCCTACGGCGCCAGCGACATGCGCATCATCCTCAAATATGTCATTCCCAATGCACTGGGGCCCATTATTGTGACGACCACCATGAATGTCGCCAACATGATCCTCTCCGCTGCGGGCCTTTCCTTCCTGTCTCTGGGCGTTCAGCCGCCTGCTCCTGAATGGGGTGCGCTGCTGTCCGATGCAAAGACCTATATGTTTACCGCACCGCACCTGCTGTATATTCCCGGCATATTTATCGTGATCGCGGCGTTGAGCTTCAATTTGGCCGGCGACGGCTTGCGCGACGCTCTTGACCCGAAGCTGAAGGATTGAGGAGGAACGGAAAATGAGTGAAGTATTGCTGAAGATCCGTGACCTGCAGATCGATTATAAAACCGATCTGGAAACGGTTCATGCCGTTAACGGTGTATCCCTGACCTTGAATAAGGGAGAGACCTTGGGGCTGGTGGGCGAGACAGGCGCCGGCAAGACAACGACGGCACTGTCCATCATGGGGCTGCTGCCAGAGCGCACGGCCCGCACGAACCGCGGCTCGATCTGGTTTGACGAACAGGACATTCTGGCTATCCGTGATAAGGACGGCGCAGCTGTCTCTGAAGAGGACTATATCGCTTCCCATGTGCCGGAGACTTCGGAGGGCGAGACGTTGGAGGCACCTGCGGCGGAGGTTCCTGCTCCCGCTTATCTCAGCAACAGGCAGCTGCAGGCCATTCGCGGCGAGAAGATCTCTATGATCTTTCAGGATCCTATGACAGCACTGAACCCCGTGCTGACGGTGGGCGACCAGATCCTTGAGGCACTTTTGATGCACAACGAGGGACATACCCGAGCCGAGCTGGAGTCCCGTGTGGATGAGGTGTTGGAAATGGTCGGCATCATGGCCAGCCGGAAAAAGGACTATCCCCATCAGTTCTCCGGCGGCATGAAGCAGCGCGTGGTCATCGCTATGGCTCTGGCCTGCAACCCTATGCTGCTGATTGCCGACGAGCCGACCACCGCGCTGGACGTGACGATCCAAGCGCAGGTGCTGGCGATGATGATGGAGCTGAAGAAAAAGCTGAATACCGCTATGATTATGATTACGCATGATCTGGGCATCGTGGCACAGACCTGCGATCTGGTGGCTGTTATGTATGCGGGTGAGATCATAGAGTACGGCACGGTGGAGCAGATATTTACCGGCGACAAGCACCATCCCTACACGGTGGGTCTGTTCAACTCCATTCCCAATCTGGAATTGGATGAGCGGCGCCTGCACCCCATCGACGGTATGATGCCCGATCCGACGAATTTGCCTGAGGGCTGCGCGTTTTCGCCTCGCTGTCCCCATGCAACGGAGCACTGCCGCCAGTGTCACCCGGAGCAGTATGACGTAAATGGACTGCGTATAAGATGTTTCCTGTACAACGGAGAGGAGGGACAAGCATGAGCCAACCCCTGATCGAATTGAAGGAACTGACAAAATACTTTGATATCAGCAAGACCGCCAAGCTGCATGCTGTGGACGGCATTACACTGAACATCAATAAAGGCGAAACGTTAGGCGTGGTGGGCGAATCCGGCTGCGGAAAGTCCACCTTGGGACGCACCGTGCTGCGACTTCACGAGCCAACCTCCGGCACGATCCTCTTTGACGGAGAAGACATCAGCCATTGCCGTGCCCACAAGCTGGCCAGGGTGCGCCGCGATATGCAGATGATCTTTCAGGATCCCTATTCCAGCCTGAACCCCCGTATGAGCGTGCAGGAGTTGATTGCCGAGCCGCTTCTGGTGGCGGGTCAGCACAAAAATAAGGCGGACATATATGAAGAGGTGGCACGGCTGATGGACACAGTGGGACTGGCCTCCCGTCTGTCCGGAGCATATCCCCATGAGCTGGACGGCGGACGCCGTCAGCGCATCGGCGTAGCGCGTGCGTTGGCGCTGAATCCCCGCTTCATCGTCTGCGATGAGCCGGTGTCGGCACTGGACGTGTCCATTCAGGCGCAGATACTAAACCTGTTGATGGATCTTCAGGAAGAGCGCGGCCTGACCTATATGTTCATTACCCACGATCTATCTGTAGTACGGCATATCTCCAATCAGATCGCAGTGATGTATCTGGGGAAATGCGTGGAGTACTGTGACAGCAAGGGCTTGTTCAAGCGCCCACTGCATCCATATACCAAGGCGCTGCTGTCTGCTATACCTGTGCCGGACATTACTATGCGCGGAAGAGAGCCGCAGCTGATACGCGGCGAGGTCACTAACCCGATCAACCCCAAGCCGGGATGCCGATTCGCGCAGCGCTGCCCCTATGCGACGGAAGCCTGCACGAAGGAAGATATTCCCTTCCGGGAGATAGAACCCGGACATCGCGTCGCCTGCCTGAGAGCGGAGGAGCTGATGTAATGATAAAGCATTTACAGGAACTTTTATCTATTGAGAGTGTAGCTAACCACGGAGAAAACGGTACCCCTTACGGTGTAGGCCCCGCTAAAGCGCTGGAGTATATGTTGACCCTGTGTGAGCAGCTGGGCTTCCGTACAAAGAATGCAGGCGGACGCTACGGCTACGCGGAGATTGGAGAGGGCAAAGAGATCATCGGCGTACTGGGACATCTGGATGTGGTTCCCGCCGGAAGCGGCTGGGACTATCCTCCCTTTGGCGGAACTGTTGACAACGGATGCCTGTATGGCCGTGGTACGTTAGACGACAAGGGTCCGATGCTCATCAGTGTCTATGCGGCTCGCGATCTGGCACAGGAGTACGCCGAAAAGGGAAAGGCCATGAATAAGCGTATCCGCCTGATTTTCGGTCAGACAGAGGAAAACGGCGATTGGTATGATATGGATGCCTATGTGGCCGAAGAAGAAAAGATCAGCTATGGCTTTACGCCTGACGGGGATTTTCCCGCCATCTACTGCGAAAAGGGAATTCTGGTGATGGATTGGGTGCTGCCGCAGAACGGCAGCGGCCTTCGCAGCGGCGAGGGTGGCGTTGCGCCCAATGTGGTGCCGGACAGCTGCTCTGTGGTAACGGAGGACGGTACGGCTTATAAGACCACAGGCAAGACAGGGCACGGCTCCGCGCCGTGGAACGGCGTAAACGCCATCACGGCTATGATGAAGCTGTTAGCGGAGAAGAATATCCCGGTGGCCAAAGCGTATATGGCGTTGATGGGCGAGGATGTGTACGGTGAAGCATTAGGCATTGCCTGTGCCTCAGCTGCCAGTGGAAGACTCTCCGTCAATGCGGGCATGCTGCGTGTGGAGAACGGCGAGGTTCGCTTTACTGTGGATATTCGCTATCCGGAGGATCAGAACGTAGATGCATTGGTGGAGACGATTCGCCGGACTGTGGCGGTTTATGGCTTCGAGATCCCCCCGGTACATCCCATGCGGCCTGTCTACTTGGATAAAAAAGGGGCAGTTATGCAGCAGCTCTTGAAAGCGTACAGAGACGAAACGGGCGATTTGTCGGAGCCGCTGGCCATTGGCGGCGGCACCTACGCGCGCGCTATGGATCATATTATCGCTTTCGGCCCGAACTTCCCGGGAGAGGAAAATCGGGAACATCAGGGGAATGAGTACATCACGCTGAACAACATGGAGCGCTTACGGCGTATCTATCGCGAAGCGCTTCGCAATCTGCTGGAAATGGCGTAAAAGAACAGGGTGCGCCTTTCAAGGCGTACCCTGTTCTTCAACATGCGGAAGGGGGAAAAGATGCTGGACAAAACCTTACAGGATGAGATCGTGAAAAAGGGCCGTGTTTTTTTGCGCGGCGTTGATTTGTCGGATCCTATAGGCGCGGCGTTTGTGTCCGATCAGGAGCTCCGGTTGCCTCAGCCGCCGTTAGTGAAGGCCGCAGCAGCAACGCCGGAGACACATATACGCTTGCCGGAGCCGGAGTCGACGCCGCTGGCGGAAAGTGATCTAACCGAACTGCTGCGCAGCCGCCGCAGCTACCGCAGCTATGGAGACACGCCGCTGACGCTTCAGCAGTTGAGTTATTTGCTCTGGGCGGGGCAAGGGATTACCGGTATAAAAGGTAAGAACTATGCGACCATGCGTACTGTACCCAGTGGAGGAGCCCGTCATCCATTTGAGACGTACCTCCTGTGCCGCAATGTGGCTGGGCTGGAGCCGGGCGCGTACCACTACCTGCCGATGGAGCATGCACTGGAGTACCTCGGAGCGGTAGAGGCTATAAGTGAGACGATCTCTGCCGCTCTGCTGGAGCAGAAGTGGGCGGCGCGTGCAGGAGTCGTATTTTTCTGGTCTGTAGTACCATACCGCGCAGAATGGCGGTATGGTATCCGCGCTCATCGCACGATCCTGATAGATGCAGGGCATGTGGGGCAGAATCACTATCTCGCTGCCACGGCTTTAGGTTTGGGAACATGTACGGTGGCCGCCTTTGATGATTCGCTCTGCAGCCGACTGTTTGGACTGGATGGTAAGGAGGAATTCATCATCTATGCGGCTCCCGTGGGCAGTAGGCGAAGGGATGGAGCGCCGCACTATACCCCTAAAGACCTACAGACTGATGTGTGAAAGCCTCCCGATGCAATGAATCGACAGCAGTGATGTGGTGTCGAAGGAAAACGTCATATTCGCGTGTACGGGCTCCCAACCGGCGGCACGGAAGATTGACTCGTTGGCAACCCGCAAGACCTGCGTGCCTGGATAGAGCTTCACGCGGGCATTTGAAAAGGCATCAGCGCGGGTAGCGGGCATGACTGTCGGGCTATGAGCTGGCGAGAAGTGAGCCGAATATGGAGGCACTGGTCAGGCTGGCGGATGTGTACCATGTGACGCTGGATTACCTCATGTGCCGGACGGACAGCAAGGAATGACCTGAAAACGTAAAAACAGACGGCCTCCCCGGTCAGGGAGGCCGCCTGTTTTTTTGTGCGGCGAGAAATCCGGAAAAGTCCGTTTCTGCAACTTTTTCGAGCATTTTCCAGATAATTCCAGCAGCATCATTCGTCAAAATAACGAAAAGCCCCGAAACCGTGATGGTTTCAGGGCTTTTGACCATGGTGCGCGGTACAGGACTCGAATTGACCCGATACCATATTAACCCATGCCGATTGATCTCAAAAAGTGCTGAAGACAAAGCCACAGTCAAGGCGGTTCGTGTTAGGCAGCGTTAAAACAGATTACCCGAGTTTACCGCCATAAGGCTAAAAATAAGGCTAAATTTTGTAGCCGCGCGGAATGTACCAACGAAAGAATACTCCTCCGAAAAATAGATAAAATTGTTAACTCTCTTGCTATTAAATACAAAAACGGACAAGGGTATCTACGCTCGTTACGGCTGCTGGCCGGCGATCATCTCCGCCACAGCCCGCATGGAAATGCAGCCGCGTCGGCTGGCCGTGCGGATATAGTCGAAGGCCTGCTGCTCAGTCATACCATCCCGCTGCATCAGGATACCCTTTGCCTTCTCGATCAGCTTTCGATCCTCTAATGCCTGCTGGGATTTGGCCACCTGCTGCCGCAGCGCCTTCAATTCCTCGCTGCGGGCGGCTGCAACCTTCAACGTCGGGATCAAGATCGTCTCGCTGACAGGCTTTACCAGATATCCGGCGATGCCGAAATTCTTGGCCTTCTCCACCAACTGCAGATCGGAATATGCGGTAATAAGGATCACCACCGGCGCAAGATCATGCTCCAGAATAAACCGTGCGGCGGCCATGCCGTCCAGCATCGGCATCTTGATATCCAACAGGGCGATGTCCGGGTGATGCGTCTGGCAGCCCTCAATGGCGGCAAAGCCGTCGCCGCAGCTGCAAACGACCTGATATCCGGCGGCTTCCAGCATCTCCTGAAGGTTGGTGCGGATCAACACCTCATCATCGGCAATAAGCACCCGCTCATCACCAGAAGCTGTATGGGTCGTGCTCATAGTGACTCCTTCCATCTCGGGTGGATGCCGAATGTGACCCGCGTGCCCTCAGGGCCGGAGCGGACATCCAGCTGGCCGCCTAAATTGTTCTGCACCAGCATATTGATGATGCGGTAGCCCATTCCCGCGCCGGTACCGCTGTTGACATCGAAGCCGACGCCGTCATCCGCCACTGTCAGCAGGGGATAAAGGCTGCCGTTGTTCAGCTCGATGTGAACGTTGCCATCCTTTCTGCCGGGGAATGCATATTTATAGGCGTTTTGCAGCAGCTCGTTGATGACCAGCGCCACCACGGTGGACACATCCGTATCCACGGAGATGTCTGTGCCCTGTACGGTGATATTCAGCGACCGGCCATCCTGCGCTGTCATTTGGTTGAAATGCTCCCGAATCTGCAGCAGTGTCTGGAATAGGCTCACCTTATCCGGCACGGCTTCGCCTGTTACGTCGTATACATTGACCACGCTGATAATGCGGTTCATAGCGGTGCGCAGGCTTTCTGCCGCTTCTTCGCCGCAGCGCCGCCGCTGCATGTCAAGCAGACTGTAAATGATGTTCAGGCTGTTCTTGATGCGGTGGTGTGCCTCCTGAATGGAAGCTTTGCGGATATTTTCCGACTGGGTGCGCTGCCTTTCCACTGTGACATCGTGCATAACGGTCACGGTAAGGTATGCTTCTGCATACAAGAAGAAAAAACTGTCGGAATACCTCTTGTATGCAGAAGTTGTTGGTAAAATAGTGCTCATTGCCTGCTCAAGATCCACGAGTGCTTCCGTATGGACACCGCTATGGCGGAACGTGCCCTGCGTGAAAACGCCCTCACCGTAAAGGGCAAGGGCGGCAAAATCCGTATCGTTCCCATCGAGGATGACCGTATCACGATGATGCTGCAACGGCTGCTGGAGAAAACGGAACGCGGTCACAAGCTGCTGGTGCCGGATGGCGTACCCACCGACCGGGCCATCAACGGTATGCAGCAGTTCATCCTCCGCCACCGCGACGCTATCTGCGACCCCGCCGCGCCGGACAGGCGCATTACCTTCCATGGACTGCGGCACACCTACGCCGCCGAAAAGTATACATCTCTTGTCAACGGCGGCATGACACCCTTGGATGCCCATTTTACCGTCTCCCGACTGTTGGGTCACGAGAGACCGGATGTAACGAACATCTATCTGGCATCCGTGAAGGGAGGTGCCCATGGCGAATAAGTACCGTGACCTGCACGAGCTTCCCATGACACTGCGGGTGGAGGACTTGATGCCCCTCCTCGGCATCGGCCGCAACACCGCCAACGAATTGATCCGCAGCGGGCAGATACGAAGCATCCGCATCGGTAGGCAGATCCGTATTCCGAGGGATGCCCTGCTGGAGTTCCTGCGGAAGTAAACATCTTCGTCGGAAAAAGTTTTTTTGACGGAATTGGCTGCCCATGCTATACTGAACCGCATGAATGGGTACTCCGCTTAGCACCGCTGTCAGGAGGTCATGCGGCTCTGAGTACACGATACAAGGAGTGCGAACTTATGAGACCCCGTAAAAAGGGACAGCGGTATTAGATCTGCTACCGCTGCCCCGGATATAGCAAACCGATATATGAACGCTTTCCTACCTATGAAGCCGCAAATCTGCGG
>ENA-USZK01000138-USZK01000138.1-human-gut-metagenome-genome-assembly--contig:-NODE-138-length-42327-cov-8.385207_pt1 | contig 42327 bp, 32 predicted proteins | sample MGYA00250043_ERZ773534 | MGnify/ENA primary metagenome ERZ773534 (study PRJEB29103, sample SAMN06112056) | human gut metagenome | biome: human gut; feature: ankylosing spondylitis patient; material... | reverse complement strand
ATCACCATCGCCTGAGCCTGGGTATGCGAAAGCACCGCTGCAAGCCTTTTTCGGGGTTTGCAGCGTTTTTTTGTTCCTCCTTCTCCCGGTAATTTCACTTCCGTTAGGCGTCGTCCTTCTCGCCGGAGGCCAGATAGCTGTCGATGCTCTCTGCCGTCACCTGCACCGCAGCCGCGCGGGACAGATTTTCCGCAGTCTGCGTCATCTGATCTTCCAGATTTTGCCGATATGCGCGGTAGCTGATGCACACCGCCGTCGCGCCGATGATCACGGCGATCAGTATCCCATTGGCGGCGGCTTTCCATCCCAACGACCGGCGTATTCTGTTTTTTTCGTCATGCTGTGCCCTCGATCCCGCTTTTCCCCCTGTGACCCGTAATATACGGCAAAAGTGCAACACCGTTTCCTGTACGCCAGGCAACAGGAAGCCGCGGCGTTTTTCTCCTACCTCCGGACGACCAATCCCTGCGGGTCGTCCAGATCCACGGTGTTGCCGTAAAAGCTGCAATCGTACAGCTCCAGCGTCATCCACTCCACCGGCAGCCGCTTCACGCGGATGGCCACGCCGTTCCGCAGGAACCGGCTGTTGTTCATGTTGCTGCCGCACAGCATGGCCGAGCCGCTGTCCAGCTCCAGCGCCACGCCGTTGCTGTCGTAGGTGTTCTCCTGCGAGCAGATCCACCCGCCGTCCAGCGCCTGCGCCGCCACGTCCCAGCCGGTAAAGCGGCAGCCCCGCACCCATGTGGGGCCCATGACCTGCAAGCCCACACCGCCGTCACCGGCGAATGTCACGTCCTTCACGTTGACGCAGACCTCTTTGTCCTCCCCATAGGCCAGCGGCTCCACCACCAGCCCGCCGGCTATAACGGTGTCGTCCCCGATCAGGTTCATATCCCGGCGCACATGCAGTGGCTGGTCGTAGGTCACAGCGGGCAGATACACCGTCACCACGTCCTCCGGCTCCGTCTCCTCCGCCGCCCGATCCAGCAGCGCCTGCAGCGCCGTCGGAGTGGTCATGTCCGCGTTCTCCCAGCGGTAGTCCACCGCCGGTCGTTCCCCGTACTCCTCCACCTGCGTCAGCGTGATGGTGTCGCCATTGCGCATGTGCAGCGTCCAGGTGATCTCATTGCGCCCGCACAGGCTGGTGGCGATATGCTCCCGGGCGTACATGGCGCCGCCGGTGCTGTAATCGGCGTTCTCCATCACGATGCGGCAGGCGTCGCCCTCCTGCGCCGATGCCGTCACCTGCCAGTCCTTCACCAGCGGGGCAAAGGCCTCCCGCGCGTTTTTGCCCGTCACCGCGTCGTAGGCGTACAGCGTCAGCGGCCCCCAGCTCTCCTCACCGGCGGCGATCAACTGGCTGCGGTATCCGTTTGGGCGGTTTTCCCCATCGCTGCCCGCCGGACTGAAGGCGGCAAACACCCAGTACAGCTCCCCGTCCGCGCCCTTGTAATAGGTCTGGCACTGCCGGTCATACATATTGGCCGCCGTCACTACGGGCAGCACCCTCTCCTGCGCGGCGGGCTTTTCCTGCCCCCACAGCGCCCAGCCGCCCACGGTCAGCGCCGCCAGCGTGCCCACGCCCAGCAGCGCCATTTTCCGCCAGCTCCGCCGCCGGGGGACGGCCTGCACCTGCCGCGCCACCTGCGTGGCGGTGCAGTGGGGGCAGAAGGCGGCGTCCTCCGGCAGCACCGCGCCGCACTGTATACACCGCTTTGTCTCCGCCATGGCTCCGCCTCCCTTCGCGCTTTTTTCTATCATATACCATTTGTTTCTCCCCGTAAAGAGTGCAGAGGCGGACGATGCCCCTCACAAAGCGCAGCACCGTACATGCCGTAGGGCGGGGTGCCCTCACCCCGCCGCACAGCAAACGAATTCCCCACCATAAACGGCGGCGGCCTGAGGACAGGCCGCCCTACGCGAAGCCTGATAACAACCTCACGACGTAGGATATTTCCGATAAGCGGATGTAGGGAGCGACGTCCCCTACGGGTGGGTTTTCCCCCCTGCACGCCAAAACGCCGGTCTTTCGACCGGCGTTTTGCTGTACAGTATACCGCGCTTACAGCAGCGCGTAATTCACGATCAGACCCGCGAACACGATGGACACCATGCTCAGCAGCTTGATGAGGATGTTGATAGCGGGACCCGCCGTATCCTTGAAGGGATCGCCCACGGTGTCGCCCACCACGCCGGCCTTGTGGCAGTCGCTGCCCTTGCCGCCGAAGTTGCCCGCCTCGATGTACTTCTTGGCGTTATCCCACGCACCGCCGGCGTTGGCCATGTAGATGGCCATCAGGAAGCCGGTGACGGTGGCGCCAGCCAGCAGGCCGACAACGCCCTTGAAGCCCAGGATCATACCCACCACGATGGGCGTTACCACGGCGATGACCGTGGGCAGCACCATCTCCTTCAGGCTGGCCTTGGTGCACAGATCCACGCAGCGCGCGTAATCGGGATCGGCCTTGCCCTCCATCAGTCCGGTGATCTCCCGGAACTGGCGGCGCACCTCCAGCACCACGCTCTGCGCCGCGCGGCCCACGGAGTTCATGGTCAGCGCCGCGAACACGAAGGGCAGGCACGCGCCGATGAACAGACCCACCAGCACCACGGGATTCATCAGGGAGAAGTCCTCGAACGTCACGTCCGCGCCTACCTCCTTGACCTTCTCGATGTAGGAGGCCATCAGCGCCAGCGCCGTCAGCGCGGCGGAGCCGATGGCAAAGCCCTTGCCGGTGGCCGCGGTGGTGTTGCCCAGGGAGTCCAGCGCGTCTGTGCGCTTGCGCACCTCCGGCTCCAGACCGGCCATCTCCGCGATGCCGCCGGCGTTGTCGGCCACAGGGCCGTAGGCGTCGGTGGCCAGAGTGATGCCCAGCGTGGACAGCATGCCCACCGCCGCCAGTGCGATGCCGTACAGACCCATGCCCGTGCTGGCTGCGCCGCCGGACAGGAAGAACGCCAGCAGGATGCACACCGCCACGATGATGATGGGCACCGCCGTGGACAGCATGCCCAGACCCAGACCGCCGATGATGATGGTAGCGGAGCCGGTCTGGCTCTTGCTGCTCAGCTCCTGGGTGGGCTTGTAGGTGTCAGAGGTATAGTACTCCGTGGCCTTGCCGATGAGCACGCCGGCCACCAGACCGGACAGAATGGCCACATACAGTCCCCAGTGCTCGATGCCCAGCAGCTTCCACACCAGGAAGAAGGAGATGATCGCAATCAGGATCGCGGACAGGTTGGTGCCGCGGGACAGCGCCTTCAGCAGCGTGCGCTGGTCGGCGTTCTCCTCGGTCTTGACGAAGAAGGAGCCGATGATGGAGCAGATAATGCCCACCGCCGCCATGACCATGGGAATGGCCATGGCCTTGAACGCCTGATCGCTGAACGCGGCCACGCCCAGGGCGGAGGCGGAGATGATGGAGCCGACGTAGGACTCGTACAGGTCGGCGCCCATACCGGCCACGTCGCCCACGTTGTCGCCCACGTTGTCCGCAATAACGGCGGGGTTCCGGGGATCGTCCTCCGGGATGCCCGCTTCCACCTTACCCACCAGATCGGCGCCCACGTCGGCCGCCTTGGTGAAGATGCCGCCGCCCACGCGGGCGAACAGAGCCATGGAGCTGGCGCCCATGCCGAAGGTCAGCATGGCGCTGGTGATGTCAGCGGCCTCCAGCTTGAACACGAAGCGCAGCAGCATGAACCACACGCTGATGTCCAGCAGACCCAGACCCACCACCGTGAAGCCCATGACGCTGCCGGCGGAGAAGGCCACCCGCAGACCGCGGTTCAGGCCCTCGCGGCAGGCGTTGGCCGTGCGGCAGTTGGCTTTGGTGGCGATACGCATGCCCACGAAGCCGGACAGGCCGGAGAAGAATCCGCCGGTCAGGAACGCGAAGGGCACAAACCACGTCAGCAGGCCGCAGGCCGCCATGACGCACAGTACCACGATCATGCAGGCAAAGAAAATGCCCACCACCGTGTACTGCCGCCGCAAATAAGCGTTCGCGCCCTCGCGGATGGAACGGGAGATCTTGCTCATCAGAGGTGTGCCCTCGTCGAAGCTCAGTACCCGCTTACCCGTAAAGAACGCGAACAGCAGCGCGATGACAGACCCTACAAAGGTCGCCAGGACAAGATATTTTTCCATTGTTTTCCTCTTTCCTCCCCGCTTCCCTGTGCGGGGATCTTGCTTTTTGTTCCGCGAGTATTATAAAAAAAGAAGCACTTCCCGTCAAATTTTCACACTTTTTTTTGCATAAGCTGAAAAAGTGTTGGAATTCGTTCGTCATTTCGCCCGAAACTTTTTTGCGCAAAAAGTTCCGATTTTTTTGTGCTTTTTCCCGGTTTTCCCCAGTGGTACCGAAAGGTACCATACATTCTGTATGTATTTTTTCGCTTCATATATACGCCGTTTTTCGTTTTGAAAATTTTTTTATGCAACTTTTCCTCGCCTAAACAAAAAAATTTGCCGCAAAATGCGGCAAATTTCTTTTTTGTACTTTTTCTTGCCATTTGCGCTATTCTGCGCAGGCGCTCCGCGAGAGCGCATGTCATTCTGCACAATGAAATTATGCAACAATTCTCCTGCCGGTTGTCCTTCAGTGGCGAACACGCCCGCGCTCAATACACCGGGTCGCCCAGATCCATGGTGGCGTAGGCGTTCAGCGTCGTACCGGCGGTGCGCCCGGCCAGATACTCATAGTATCCCTGCGCGCCGATCATAGCGCCGTTGTCGCCGCACCATTTCAGCGGCGGCAGATACAGCTTCACCCCCGCCTTGTCGCAGGCGGCCTGCAAGTCGGCGCGGATCACGGAATTGGCCGCCACGCCGCCGGCGGCCACCAGTACGGTGCGCCCCGTCAGCTCCAGCGCGCGCATGGCGCGGGGCACCAGCTCGCCGGACACCGCCCGGGCAAAATCCCGCGCCAGCGCCGGCGCGTCCAGCGGCTCGCCCTTCTGCTGGGCGTTGTGCGCCAGATTCACCACGGCGGTTTTCAGCCCGGAAAAGCTCATATCCAGCTCCGCGCCGGACACATGGGCGCTGGGCAGGACGTATTTGCCGCCCTGCGACTGCTGCGCCAGCTCGTCCATGGGCTTGCCGCCGGGATAGGGCAGCCCCAGCACCCGCGCCGCCTTGTCGAAGCACTCCCCGGCGGCGTCGTCTCTGGTAGCGCCCAGCACGGTCATGTCCGTGTAGTCGGCCACGTCCACGATCAGCGTATTGCCCCCGGAGATAGCCAGCGCCGTGAAGGGCGGCTCCAGCTCCGGGAAGGCCAGATAGTTGGCGGCGATGTGCCCCCGCACATGGTGGACGGGGATCAGCGGCACACCCAGCGCATAGGCGGCGGACTTGGCAAAGCTGACGCCCACCAGTACCGCGCCGATCAGCCCCGGCGCGTAAGTCACAGCCACAGCGTCGATGTCCTTCTTCGTCAGCCCCGCGTCGGAGAGTGCCTTGTCCGTCAGGGCAGTGATGGCCTGCACATGCTTGCGGGAGGCGATCTCCGGCACCACGCCGCCGTACAGGGCGTGCATATCCGCCTGAGACAGAATGGCGTCGGACAGCACCTGCCGTCCGTCCCGCACCACCGCCACAGCCGTTTCGTCGCAGGAGGATTCAAAAGCCAGTATGTTCACGCCTGTGCCTCCTCTGTATAGTATTTCGTCAGGATCAGGGCGTCTTCCTTGGGCAGGTCGTAGTAGTTGCGCCGCCGCCCCGCCTCCCGGAAGCCGAAGCCCCGGTACAGGGCTATGGCCGCCGCGTTGGACGGCCGTACCTCCAGCGTCAGGAAGGCCAGACGGTTGCCCCGGGCAAAATTGTCAAATACCTGCAAAAGCTGCGCCGCCACGCCCTGTCTGCGGCGGGAGGGATCCACCGCCACGTTGGTGATATACCCCTCGTCAGCCGCCACCAGCAGCCCGGCATAGCCGATGACCTTGTCCGTCTCCGGCTCCAGCGCCACCAGAAAGGCGGCGCACTGGTTGTCCAGCTCCTCGGCCAGCATCTGCCGCGACCACGGGCGGGAGAAGCAGGCCAGCTCCAGCGCCGCCACTTCGTTAAGATGCTCGGCAGCCATAGGTACGATGCGTACTTTTTTCATATTCTCATCCCTTCGCTTCCAGCCAGTTTCTGCCCCAGTGGACGTCCGTTGTCAGGGGCACGGACAGCTCGGCGGCGTGCTCCATCTCCTCGGTGAGGACATGCTCCACCTGCTCCCGCTCCTCCTCCGGGCACTCCACGATCAGCTCGTCGTGTACCTGCATCAGCAGCCGCCCCCGCAGTCCCTCCCGGCGCAGCCGATCGTGGACGCGCACCATGGCCAGCTTCATGATGTCGGCGGCGGTGCCCTGCACCGGCATGTTCAGCGCCACGCGCTTGCCGAACTCCCTCAGGTTGTGGTTGCTGCTTTTCAGCTCCGGCAGGGCGCGGCGGCGGTGCATCATGGTCTGCACATAGCCGTCCTGCTCCGCCTGCACCACCACGTCGGTCATGTACTGCCGCAGGGTGCTGTACGTTTCAAAATAGCGCTCCATATACTCCCTGGCCTCTGCCACGGACACGCCGATATCCTGCGACAGGGAGAAGGCGGAAATGCCATACACCACGCCGAAGTTCACCGCCTTGGCGCGGCGGCGCAGCTCCGGCGTCACCTCGTCCTCCGCCACATGGAACACCCTGGCGGCGGTGGCGGTGTGGAAGTCCGTCCCGGACAGGAACGACTCCCGCATGGCCTCATCGCCGGAGATATGCGCCAGCAGGCGCAGCTCGATCTGGGAATAGTCGGCGTCCACCAGCACGCAGCCCTCCCCCGCCGTGAACATGCGCCGCAGCTGGCTGCCCAGCTCCGTGCGGGTGGGGATATTCTGCAGATTCGGCTCGGTGGAGCTGAGCCGTCCCGTGGCGGTGGCGGTCATCTGGAAGCTGGTGCGCACCCGCCCGTCCGGGTCGATGACCTTCATCAGCCCGTCCACATAGGTGGACTTCAGCTTGGTATACTGCCGGTATTGCAGCACGTCCTCCACGATGGGGCTGTCGTACCGCAGCTTTTCCAGCACGTCCGCATTGGTGGACCACCCGGTTTTCGTCTTTTTCCCGTGGGGCAGCTGCAGCTTTTCAAAGAGCACCCGCCCCAGCTGCCGGGGCGAATTGATGTTGAACTTCTCCCCCGCCGCCTGATAGATGGCCTGCTCCGTCCGGTCGGTGGCCTCCTGCAAAACCGTGCCGAAGGCCGCCAGCTCCTTTCTGTCCACCGGGAAGCCGGCGATCTCCATATCCGCCAGCACCCGGCACAGGGGCAGCTCCACCTGATAGTACAGCTCCTCCAGCTGCATGTCCCGCAGCTGCGGCAGCAGCGTCTCGTACAGTGCGGACACGGCGGAGGTGTAGCTCAGCAGCGCCGTCTGCGCCGGGACCACGTCCCCCGCCAGCGGAGAAAAGGCATCCGGCTGCAAGTGGGCGGGCTTGGGCAGCTCCTCGTTGTAATAGGACACGAACAGCCGGGGCAGGTCGTACTTCCCGGCGGTGGCGTCCACCAGATAGGCCGCCAGCGCCGTGTCGAACACAAAGCCTCCGGCGGGCAGCTCCCGCTCCAGCAGGGCGCGCATCATGTCCTTGACGTCGTGCCCCACCTTGCGGATATCATCGGAAAACAGCGCCGCCAGCAGCTGGTGCCAGTTGCCGGTATAGCGGTTTGCATACAGCTCCGCGATCCGGCTGCCGTTTTCTCCGGCGGCGCACTCCACCGCCAGCGCCCGCAGATCGGGCGTGCCGTATACCGTCACATACTCCGCCCCGCGCCACAGGGTCAGATACTCCTCCGCCTGCTCCGGCGTCTCCAGTATCTCCGCCGCGGCGGTGTGGTCGGGCAGCTCCTCCGGCTCACGCTCCGGCGCCAGATGGTACTTGTCGATAAGCTTCTGGAATTCCAGCCGCAGAAACAGCTCGTACAGCTCCGGGCGGAAGGGCTGGCGCAGGTTGGCCTCCGGCACGAAGTCCAGCGGCGCGTCCGTGACGATGGTGGCCAGCCAATGGCTGTGCCGCGCCGCCGTCTCGCCCTCCTTCAGTCTGCGCAGCACCGCCGGCTTCACCGGCAGGCTGTCCAGCTCCGCATAGATGTCGTCAATGCCGCCATAGGTCTGTACCAGCGTCATGGCGGTCTTTTCTCCGATACCGGGCACGCCGGAGATGTTGTCGCTGCTGTCCCCCGCCAGCGCCTTCAGGTCGATCATGTGAATGGGGTCGAAGCCGTACTCCGCCCGGAACGTTTTCTGCGTCATATTCCGCGCGCCGTCATTCCGTCCGCCGGGCAGCAGGAGCACGCGGGTGCGGTCGGTGATCAGCTGCAGGCTGTCCCGGTCGCCGGTGGCGATCACGCAGTCCCAGCCGTCCGCCTCGCACCGGCGGCTGATGGTACCGAGCAGGTCGTCGGCCTCGTAGCCCGCCAGCTCATAGCAGGGAATGGACATGGCGGCCAGCACCTGCTTGAGCGGCAGCATCTGCTCCGCCAGCTCGTCGGGCATGCCCTTGCGGGTGGCCTTGTACGCGGCGTCGGCCTTGTGCCGGAACGTAGGCTCCCGCCGGTCGAAGGTCACGCATACCGCGTTGGGCTTTTCGTCGTCCAGCAGCTTCTGCAGCATGGTGACAAAGCCGTAAATGGCATTGGTGTGCAGCCCCTGCCGCGTGGTCAGAAGCTGGTTTTTCCCCACGCCGTAAAAGGCGCGGTTCACAAGGCTATTGCCGTCGAGCACCATGAGTTTCATGCATGTCTCTCCTTGTCCATATCATATCTGTTGTATTATACGCCGTTTTTCTCCATAACACAACCGCCGATTTATCCTTGTCAATCGGCGATTTATCCTTGTCAATCGGCGGTACCATCTGGTATAATCAAACCACATTCCACAAGGAGGTCACGTCATGCGAGAATTAAAAAGCACCTGCCGCGTGGCGGTGGTACAGGCCACGCCCGTGATGTTCGACAAGGGCAGATGTCTGGAAAAGGCGCTGCGGCTCATTGACGAGAGCGCCGACAACGGCGCGGAGCTGATCGTCTTTCCCGAGCTGTTCATCCCCGGCTATCCCTTCGGCATGACCTTCGGCTTCACCGTGGGCAGCCGCAAGGCCACCGGCCGCGAGGACTGGAAGATGTACTACGACAACTCCCTGCTGGCCGACGGCACGGAGATGCGCAGGCTCATCCGCCGGGCGAAGGAGCGGGGCGTGTACCTCAGCATGGGCTACTCCGAGCGGGACGCCGTCACCGGTACGCTGTACAACTCCAACATGATGATCGCGCCGGACGGCACGGCCATGAACCACCGGAAGCTGAAGCCCACCGGCAGCGAGCGGGTGGTGTGGGGCGACGCGGAGCGGGACTACTTCCCGGTGATGGACACGCCCTGGGGCCCCATGGGGAACCTGATCTGCTGGGAGAGCTACATGCCGCTGGCGCGGGTGGCGCTGTATCAGAAGGGCATCTCCCTGTACATCTCCCCCAACACCAACGACAATCCGGAGTGGCAGGACACCATCCGCCACATCGCCATCGAGGGGCACTGCTACTTCATCAACGCCGACTTGATCTTCCGCCGGGAGGACTATCCCCAGACGGTCAGCGGCACGGCGGAGATCGCCGCCCTGCCGGACATCGCCTGCCGGGGCGGCAGCTGCGTCATCGACCCCTTCGGCCACGAGGCCTCCGTCACCGTGTGGGACAAGGAGGCCGACATATACACCGATCTGGACATGCAGAAGGTGCCCGCCAGCCGCATGGAGCTGGACTGTGTAGGACATTATGCCCGCCCGGACGTGCTGGAGCTGCGGGTCAACGAGAAGTAAGCAAACCACCGGTCAAAAGGTATAAATCAAGTTTAAATTCAACATTGCTCCCGCCTGCCGCCATACGCGCCGCTGGTCGGAGCAGAGAAAACGGAGGAGAGAGACTATGCGCGACATCAACGGCAGCAAGCCTACCAATTTCCCTCTGGACGAGAGCAAGCTATCCTTCCATATCTCCCGTCCCGACCGGCCGCCTCGGGAGAACCTGCTGAAGCTGGGCAGCATGATCACCAACCGCATCGGCCTGAAGACCACCGTGGACGACCCGGAGTACTGGGGTCTGGACGGCGTGATGACCGACGAGATGGTGGACGTGGCGCTGAAAATGGGCGTCCGCAAGCCCAAGACCATCGAGCAGCTGATGAAGCTGACGAAGATGGAGCGCCAGCCGCTGCAAAAGCTGCTGGACGACATGTCCTGGCTGGGCATCATCGAGTACAACTGGGAAAATCTGGACGGCAAGAACCCCGCCCACGAGAAGCGCTATATCCTGCCTCTGTTCGTGCCCGGCAGCGCCGAGTTCCTGAACATGCGCAGAAGCCAGATCAACGCGCACCCGGAGGTGGCGGCGTTCTTTGAGCGCATGACCATGCTGCCGCTGGAGAAGATCACCCCCATGGTACCTCCCGGAGGCGCCGGCATCGGCATGCACGTCATCCCGGTGGAGAAGGCCATCGAGACGGAGCAGGAGGCCATCGGGCTGGAAAAGATCTCCTACTGGCTGCACAAGTACGAGGGCAAATACGCCAAGAGCATGTGCTCCTGCCGTGCCAGCCGCGACAAGCTGGGCGAGGGCTGCGGCGATGATGTGGAGAACTGGTGCATCGCCGTGGGCGACATGGCCGATTATGTGGTGCAGACCCAGCGGGGCGAATACATCACCTATGACGAGGCCATGGAGATATTCAAAAAGGCCGAGGACAACGGCTTCGTCCACCAGATCACCAATATCGACGGCGAGCAGAAGATCTTCGGCATCTGCAACTGCAATGTGAACGTGTGCAACGCGCTGCGCACCAGCCAGCTGTTCAACACCCCCAACATGTCCCGCAGCGCCTACGTGGCCGCCGTGGAGACGGAGAAATGCGTGGCCTGCGGCCGCTGCGTGGAGAACTGTCCCGCCGGCGCGGTAAAGCTGGGGCAGAAGCTGTGCACCAAGGACGGCTTCATCCAGTATCCCCGGCAGGAGCTGCCCGACGAGGTAAAGTGGGGTCCGGAGAAGTGGAGCATCGACTACCGGGATAAGAACCGCATCAACTGCTACGACACCGGCACCGCCCCCTGCAAGACCGCCTGTCCCGCCCACATCGCCGTGCAGGGCTACCTGAAGCTGGCGGCGCAGGGCAAGTACCGGGAGGCGCTGCAGCTCATCAAGCGGGAGAATCCCTTCCCCGCCGTGTGCGGCCGCATCTGCAACCGCCGGTGTGAGGACGCCTGCACCCGCGGCACCGTGGATCAGGCCGTGGCCATCGACGAGGTGAAGCGGTTCATTGCCCAGCAGGATCTGGACGCGGAGACGCGGTTCGTGCCGGAGAAGGTCATCCCCAAGGTGGACGGCGAGTTCGCCGAGAAGATCGCCGTCATCGGCGCAGGCCCCGCGGGCATGAGCTGCGCCTACTATCTGGCGGAGAAGGGCTATCGCCCCACCGTGTTCGAAAAGGAAGTCCGCCCCGGCGGCATGCTGATGAACGCCATTCCCTCCTTCCGTCTGGAAAAGGACGTGGTGGAGGCGGAGATCGATGTGCTGCGGCAGCTGGGTGTGGAGTTCCGCTGCGGCGTGGAGGTGGGCAAGGACGTGACCATCGCCCAGCTCCGTCAGGAGGGCTACAAGGGCTTCTATGTGGCCGTTGGCCTGCAAAGCGGCGGCAGACTGCCCGTCCCCGGCGGCGACGCGGAGAACGTGATCTCCGGCGTGGACTTCATGCGGGACGTGAACCTGCGGGACAAGAAGTCCCTCTCCGGCCGCGTGGTGGTCATCGGCGGCGGCAACATCGCCGCGGACGTGGCGCGCACGGCGGTGCGCTGCGGCGCGGAGAACGTGAACCTGTACTGTCTGGAGGGCTATGACGAGATGCCCATGGGCGAGGAGGATCGCAGCGAGTGCGAGCGGGACGGCGTCGCCGTCTACGCCGGCTGGGGTCCCAGGGAGGTCAGCGTCGAGGGCGGCAAGGCCGCCGGCGTGTCCTTCGTCAAGTGCCTGAAGGTCAGGGATGAGAACGGCCGCTTCGCCCCGGTATACGACGAGAACACGGTACAGGTGGCTCCCTGCACCGCGGTGCTGTTCTGCATCGGCCAGAAGGCGGAGTGGCGGGAGCTGCTGTCCGGCACCGCCGTGGAGTTTGACCCCAACGGCACTGCCAAGGCCGACCCCGTCACCTATCAGACGGCGGAGGCGGACATCTTCGTGGGCGGCGACGCCTTTACCGGTCAGAAGTTCGCCATTGACGCCATCGCCGCCGGTAAGCAGGGCGCGGTGAGCCTGCACCGCTTCGTGCAGGGCGCCACCCTGACCATCGGCCGCGACCGCCGCCAGTTCATCGAGCTGGACAAGAAAAGCGCCCTGATCGCCGTGGACAGCTACGACAACACGCCGCGCCAACGCGTGGGCTACAACGAGGCGCTGCGCAATACCTTCCGGGACGAGCGCGTGGCCTTCACCGCCCAGCAGGTCAGGGCGGAGACGGCGCGCTGCTTGGGCTGCGGCGCCAGCATCGTGGATCCCAACAAGTGCATCGGCTGCGGCGTCTGCACCACCAAGTGCGCCTTTGACGCCATCCACCTGCGCCGGGAGCGCCCGGAGTGCAGCACCATGTACGCCTGCGAGGACAAGATGAAGGCCATCCTGCCCTACATGATCAAGCGGAGCATCAAGATCAAAAAGGCCGAGCGCCGGGCGAAGAAGGCCAAATGATATGCACGAATTAGGCATCGTATTTCACGTCATCAAGACCGTGGAGCGGGTGGGTGCGGAAAACGATCTCACCCGTGTGGCGGGCGTAACGCTGGAGCTGGGCGAGGTGTGCGGCGCCATTCCCAAGGAGCTGGTCAGCTGCTGGGACTGGGCGGTGCAGAAGTCCGACCTGCTGCGGGGCGCACAGCTGCATATCGAAACGCTGCCCGCCGTGACACAGTGCGGCGGCTGCGGCCGGGAATACCCCACCGTCGCCCACGGGCGGACATGCCCCCGCTGCGGCAGCGAGGACACATGGCTGCTGCGGGGCAGCGAGATCAGCATTAAGGAGATAGAGGGCGCATAGCATGGATACATACAAGATCATCGAAGTCAAGGAGAGCGTGTTTGCTGACAACGACCGGGAGGCCGCGCGGCTGCGGCAGGAGCTGAAGCAGAGCGGCACATTCCTGCTGAACCTGATGTCCTCCCCCGGCAGCGGCAAGACCACCACGCTGCTGCGCACCATCGAGGCGCTGAAGGATGAGCTGCGCATGGGCGTCATGGAGGCGGACATCGACTCGGACGTAGATGCCAGAAGGATAGCGGAAGCGGGCGTGAAGTCCATCCAGCTGCACACCGGCGGCATGTGCCATCTGGACGCCGGTATGACAGAGCAGGGGCTGCGGGAGATCGGCACGGACGGTCTGGATCTGGTGGTGCTGGAGAACGTGGGCAATCTGGTATGCCCGGCGGAGTTCGATACCGGCGCGGTAAAGAACGCCATGATCCTGTCGGTACCGGAGGGACACGACAAGCCCCTGAAGTACCCGCTGATCTTCACCGTCTGCGATGCGCTGCTCATCAACAAGACCGATGTGCTGCCCTACTTTGACTTCGACATGGACAAGGTGGTGGAGTACGCCCACCGGCGCAATCCCAAGCTGGAGATATTCCCCGTCTCCGCCAAGACCGGCGAGGGCATGGACGCCTGGTGCGACTGGCTGCGCCGGCAGGTAAAGGGCTGGCAGTCCTGAGAGATATGCAAAACGACCCTGTGGCTTCGCCACAGGGTCGTTTTATCAGCTCTCCATATTCTTTCCCAGAAACGCCGCCACGGTCTGTGCCAGCTTGCACTCCGTCTCACCCGCCGTCCTGCCGTCCGGCGACAGGAACAGCACCGCGCCCAGCACGTCGCCTTCGCACAGGATGGGCGCCGCCACTGCCGCCCGGTAGCCGTTGTCCTCCTCGCTGACGGCCACGCCTTCGCCGCAGTACAGCCCGCGCCCGGCCATGATGCGCTCCAGCTCCGGGGAAAGAGGCTTGCCCAGCAGCTCCTTCTTCCCCGCCCCGGCCATGGCGATCACCGCGTCCCGGTCGGTCACCGCGGCAGAAAAATCGGTGCTGCGGCTGAGTGTGTCGCAGAACTGCGCCGCGAATTCCTCCAGCCCGCCGATGAGGGAATATTTTTTGAAAATGACCTCGCCGTCCCGTGTGGTGTAGATCTCCAACGGGTCGCCCTCACGGATACGCATGGTTCTTCGTATCTCCTTGGGGATCACCACGCGGCCGAGGTCGTCGATACGGCGCACAATGCCAGTTGCCTTCATATATGAATGTCCTCCAGTTCATGCAATTTTTGTACGGATAGTGTTCGCCTCCCATTGGAGGAATATACATCACCGAAAAACAGCGGGACAATCCCGCTTTTCTGTGATACAATGGACACAAAGCGAGGTATGCACTATGGAATTATGGAAATTACTGGATATCCGCCCCGGCCTGACGGCGGTGATCGGCAGCGGCGGCAAGACCTCCCTCCTGCGCGTTCTGGCGCAGGAGCTGTCCCGCCGCGGCTCGGTGCTGCTGGCCACCACCACCCACATCATGCGCCCGGACTGGTGTCCCTTTGCCGAAACGGAAGCGGCGCTGCGCGCGGCCTTTGCCCGCAGCCCCATCGCCTGCGCCGGCGCCTTTACCCCTGAGGGCAAACTCACCGCGCCGGACTTCCCCGGCTGGCAGACCGCCGCCGATTTCGTGCTGGTGGAGGCCGACGGCTCCCGGCGGCTGCCCGCCAAGGCACACGCCCCGTGGGAACCGGTGCTTCCGCCGGAGCGCCGCCGCACCGTCTGTGTGTTCGGCGCTTCCGCGCTGGGAAAGCCCATCCGGGACGCCGCCCACCGCCCCGAGCTGTACGCGCCGCTGGCGGCAGCCTCCCCGGACGCGGTCATCACCCCAGTCATGGCCGCCCGCGTGCTGGCCGCAGAGGGCGGCTTCGACGTGCTGTTCATCAATCAGGCGGACGTGCTGACCGGCGCCGCCGCGCAGCTGCGTCCCTTTGCCGACGTCCTGCCCTGCCCGGTGGTATACGGCTCGCTGGCGCGCGGCGCATGGCGCAGTCTTTGACTCCTGATCCATCCCGATCCCGATACAGCAAACGCACAGGGCGCGGCATAAGCCGCGCCCTGTCAGCTTGTCGAAAAAGTCCATCCGGACTTTTTCGACAAGCTGCCTGCAAAATCGCAAAATAAAAAACTGCATTTTATTTTGCGATTTTGGTCGCTGCGGCGGGTGATTGAACGCGAAAGGGAACCCTGACGGTTCCCTTTCACACTATCCTTCCCTCCGATATGCGTGACCGTGCAGGTTTATCGACAGGCTGACAGGGCGCGGCATAAGCCGCGCCCTGTGCTCTTATTTTTCAGTCCTCAGAACTCTTTCCGGCGCTTCCGTGCCACCAGTGCGGTGCCGGTATAGCTGCTCAGTGCCATGGCCAGATACACCAGCGCTCCGGCGTCCGCCGTCTTGGGCGCGGTCATCACGCCGCCGACGGTGAACTCCGTCGTCACCTCGCCGCTCTCCGTCATCACGGTCATGGTGTACTTGCCCGGCGCCAGCGTCTGCAGATACGCGGCCTTCAGATAGATCTCCGTGCCGCCGTTCTCCTCCGCGATATAGTTCCCGGCGCCGATGGTCTTGCCGTTCACCTTCACGCCCTTGAAGCTGCCGTAGCCGGTGCTGGCGCGGAACGTCAGGCCGTAGATGCCGCCGCTGTAATCCGTGGCGCTCTTGGCCTTGTCCGCCGTCAGGATGGGCTGGATGTCCGGCGTGCTGACAGAGGACGAGTGCCGCGGCAGCTTGGGGATCACCGTGCCCTCGCTGCGCTTGTCGCCGCAGGCGGTGCACTCCTCGTGCTTCAGGCCGGTGGCCTCGGTGGTGGCCTCCTGGTCGATGACCCACCGGTAATCGTGGGGCAGCAGGTCGCCGTAGGTGTGGCCGCAGATATCGCACACCGCCAGCGCCGTACAGGTAGCCGTGCCGCCGGTATGGGCGCAGCCATAGCCGCACTCGGTGCACACGCTCTCGTCATTCCAGCTGTGGTTCGCCTCAGCGCCGGCCGCCGCGCCGCAGCACAGATAGAACGCCTGATGCGTCTCCGCGGTCTGCACCCAGCGGATGCCGCCGGTGTGGTTGCTGGCATTGATCTCGCCGTAGGGCTGCCCGCACACGTCGCACACCGCCTTATGCTGGCAGTCCGCCGTGCCGCCGGTATGGGCTTCCTGGTTGCTCATGGGCGTGCCACAGGTGGCGCAGGCCGTCCAGTGACCGTCCGCGTTGTACTTATAGGTGCTGTCGGCCACATGTGCCGCCAGCTCGCCGTAGGCTTCGCCGCACACGCTGCACACCGCCTTCGCCGTGCAGGTAGCCGTGCCGCCGGTGTGGTTCTCCCACTCCGTCTTATAGCCGCAGCTCTCGCACTTCACCTGATGCTGCGTCTCGTTGACGTTCTTTGTCAGGCTGTGCGCCGTCACGTCCTTCTGATAGCCGCAGCCGCTGCACTCCTGCCAATGGTTCTGCGTGTCGAACTTATCCGTCCACGCATGCGCCGCCACGTCTGTCTTATAGCCGCAGGCGCACGCGTCCCAGTGACCGTCCGCGCTGCTCTTACTCTCCATGCTGTGGTCGGTCTTATCGGTAGCATAGCCGCACTCACACTCCTGCCAGTGCCCCGCCGTGTCGTACTTGCTCGTCAGCTCATGCGCCGTCTCGCCGGTCTTATAGCCGCAGACGCACTCCTGCCAGTGCTGGCTCTCGTTGTGATTCGCCGTCAGACTGTGCTTGTCGTGGTGCGTCTCCGCGCCGCAGGCGCAGACCGCCCAATGCCCGTTGCCGTCAAATTTCTTGTCCGTATAGCTGTGCGCCGCTATACCCGTCTTGGCGCCGCACACCGTGCACTGGTACCAGTGGCTCGCCTCGTCGCTGACAAGCGTCTCGCCGTACACGTGCTCAACACATTGATAAGCCTTCACCGTCACCTGCGCAGAGCTGCTGGTATCATGGTTCTTGTCCGCCTTGTAGCGCACCTCAAACACGGTGTCCACAGGGTAGCCGTTCTCCGTGTTCAGCGTCACATCCACCGTATTGCCGGTGGCCGCTGTCCACGTCTCGCTGCCCTTCACCCGGTACTCCATGTCGGTGCCCAGACCGGCCAGCTGACCCTTGGTCGGATGCTCCTTCGTCGCCGCCACGCCGGTCACGCCGGTGGGCGCTTTCATATCCGCCGGGGTGATGGTGAACGTCCATCCCCCGTCCTTGTCCGTCACCGTGGTGGCGTTGAAGTTGGGGTCATCCGGCACATCGATATACAGCGTGTAGGTGCCCACGTCGATGGGCTCTGTCACGAATTTACCGGTTTCCTCCACCTTATATTTCAGCGTGAGCTTGTTGTTGGAATTGGCGAATGCCAGCGGATCCCCATGGATGGCATCCAGCTTCTTAAACCGAACATTCTCATAGGTCTGTGCCTCGCCGCTATAGGGTGTCTCGTAAGGCGGGCAGGCATCATATTTGAAATCGCTGGCCGTCGCCGTTCTCCTGGCGATGGTGACCGTCAGGGTCACAGGATCGGTGGTGCCGTCCTTCCATGTATAGCCGTCCTCCGGCTTGACCTTCACCGTGTAGGTGTCGGCCTTGGTGTGTATATAGGTGCCCTCAACGGTTATATAGTGCGCTTTGTAGTAATCGGGATCCCCTTCAAAGACGAAGTACCCACGATTTCTATACACCATGTCCGTTCTGGGCACGGGAACCGCCACAACGCCCGTGTACCGGGGCACCGTCACCGTGGTGGCTTCGGACACCTTCTGTGTCTCCGTGTCTCTGTACCGCACATAGTACACCGTGTCCTTGTAAATGGGGCTGTTCGCCGATTTCTTGTCCAGCGGCACCTTGGTGGTGTTACCGTAGTAGCTGCACCTCGTCCATTCTGTGTCTCCATCCTTGCGGTACTCCATGTCTTTGCTGGTGCCGGTGATGAAGCCGTAGGCGGTGTCGCTCTCGTAGGGCATCCTGACCCCCAGACCCGTGGGCGCCTCCGGCGCGTCCTTCGCCGTGGCGTTGGGCAGCGTCAGCTCCAGTTCCTTCGTCAGCTTGCTGTCATAGCCGGAGAGCTGCACCCTCGTGTTGCTGTACCAGCTTGCGCTCAGCGGGCTGTTCATGTCCTTTATCGCGTCCTTGTAGCTCTCCGGGAGGTAGTGGTCGCCATCCGGCGCTATCTCGAAATACGGGATATTCGTCACGCTCTCGAACGTCAGCGTCTTGCCGCCATCCGACAGCACGCCGCCGTATTTGTTCACGCTGACCTTCATGCCCTCGCCCAGATGGATGGTCGCTTTGTACTGGGCTTCCCTCACGTACAGGTAGCCGCTGTCGGACACGACCTCAAGACCGTCCTTGTCCGAGAAGAAAAGTCCGGCTTTGGCATTGTCATTTGTGATTCGAATCTTGGAATAGGGATAATTCTTCGTAGTAACGCCGATGCACGCACCGTCCCGCTCCACATCCAGACTCAAACCGGCAGCGCTGAACGTAAAGCCATCGCCCACATACAGGTTGTCGTCCTTATTGGTATAGCTGCTGGCGGTGCTGGTGTTGTCGTAGATCTTCACCTGACCGGTCAGCTTCACGTTGTTGCTGCGGACGCACACACCGCCGCCGCCGGAAAGCTCATCGCTGCCGAGCTTCGCCTCGTTGTCATGGATCTCGACTTTGCTGCTGCTGGTGGTACCGATAGACAGCGTACCCTTGGTAAAGATACCGGCGCCTTCGCCATCGTACCCGTTACTGCGCGCCGAACTGATGTTTTCCGCGATGGTGCCGTTCGCTATTCTCGCCGTAGCACCGCTGGCGTTGTACAGGCCGCCGCCGTTGCCGCAGGCATCCTTGTCACCCAGCCCATCCGTCCGGGCAGCATAGTTCAGCGCCTTGTTGCCGGTGAGGGTACCGTTCTCCATGGTGAAGGTGCCGGTGTTGTATACACCGCCGCCGCCCTGGGTGCCGTTGTCACTGAAGGGCACCACCGTGTTGTCGCTGATGGTACCGTTCTCCATGATGAACGTGCCCTTGTTGAGCACACCACCGCCGCCGTAGTCGGTGCTGTTACTGTAGGTGGATTCGCCCAGAAGCGTCACGGTGTTGCGGGTGATGGTGCCATCGTACATGGTGAACTTACCCGTGGTGTATACATACACACCGCCGCCGCCCTGAAAGACCGCGGTATTATCGCTGATCGCGCCCCGGTACAGGTTGAATGTGCCCCTCATGTCGACAAACACACCGCCGCCGGCGCCGTAGCCGCTTTCCTTCTTGAGTCCGGCGGTATTGCCGGTGATCGTGCCGCCGTACATGTTGAACGTTCCGCTGGTAATAGCTACACCGCCGGCGCTGTCGTTGCAGAAATTACCGGTGATGCTGCCGCCCCACAGGTTGAAGGTAGCGGTGGTGCTGTAGCTGCCGTAGCCGATATCCACGGCTCTGCCCGTAGTCTGCTTGCCCCATCTATCCTCGCCGTGAGTCACCTTGCCGGTGGTCTTGCAGTCCGTCAGGTCGAAGGTAACGCCGTTGTTCACCTCGATCATGCCGCGCTCGTTGCTGTTTTTGCCGATGATGCTGTGTCCGTTCAGGCACAGCTTCACACCGTTCACCGGCTGCCAGACGTAGGGATCGGAATACAGGGTGGAAGAACCATTGTATTCCACCTCCACATCGTTCAGCAGGTAGTAGTTGCCCGCTTCGGTGATGGCCTTCAAGCTGCTGACGCCCGTCCATGCCGTCTTATCGTTGTGGGTAAAGTGGCTGCTGTCGGCTGCATAGTGACCCACGCACACGCAGTGGGTGTGGGCGCCGTCCTTCGCGCCCTTCATCCACAGGCCGCCGCTGCCGGACGTCAGCGCATACGCCGCGTTGTCGCTGTGGAAAGCCGCCTGCATAGCGGGATAGGTATGCTTCACCACAAGGCTGGGGACGATCTCCGCGCTGACGCCGATATAGCTCTTGGCGGCGTCAAAGGTGCCATACTGCACGGCGCAGGGGTTCGCGCTGGTGTCGATATTGCCATAGGATTTGGAATAAAGGCAAACGCCTACATTGTTGGCCGTGCCATCGGACAGCGTGTTGTTCTCGATGCGGATGACGCCGGTGCTGTTCTTCCCCGTGCGGTCGCCGATGACGAAGCCCTTGCCCTGATCGGTGGTGCTGTCACTGTCCGTGGGACAGCTTGCGCTGTACACACCGCCGCCGCCCTTGGCCGCCGTGTTGCCGGTGATGGTACCGCCATGCATAATAAAGCTTCCGGCGCCGCAGTTTACACCGCCGCCGTTGCCGGCGGTGGTGTTATTCCGAATAACGCTGCCCGTCTCCATGGTCAGCACGCCGCCGGCCACATACACCGTACCCTCGTATGCGCTGGTACACACATGGTTCTGGATGACAGCCCCGGCCTTCAACGTCAGAAACGCATTACTGCCCAGCGAAAAGGCCGGATCGCTGGCCTTCACGCCGCCGCCGTCCACTGTGATGTTCTCCAACGTCAGGCTGGCCTTGTTTCTCTCGTAGGCACCAAATGAGCTATTAAGGCGAAACATGTAGCCTCTGGTAAAGCTGGCGGCGCGCTTCAGGGTACCGCCGCCCGTAATGGTGATCTTGGCTTCCGCGGGGATCACCAGTGTTTCCGTGACCTCGATGGTGCCCGTGACCTCGATAGTCTGCTTGCCGCTCCATCTGAGATACATCTCCAGATCAGAAAGGGAATCGGCACTATTTACCGCCCACGCCGTTGTCGGCAGTAAGCTCACCGCCAGCACCAGCGCCATGGCCATGCTGACCAGTCGCTTTTTCCACATAGTATTGCCCTCCTCGTTGTGTTGCTCTCTTTCTGCGTTTTGCGGCGCGTCCCGCCGCCGTTCGTCATCGCGCAGTATACCAGCTTCTTCCATTTTTCGGCAGCCATCGCCGCCAAATGCGTCCCGCCCGCCCTGAAATGCAAAAAGGGGCGGCTTCCGCCGCCCCGATTCCAGTATTTTCCTGTACAGCCCCCGCCCCATTGTAGGGGACGGCGTCCTCGACGTCCCCCTTTCTGTAGGGCGGGACCCATGTGTCCCGCCGCAGGATACCGCATTTGTCCCGGCGGGGCACACGGGCCCCGCCCTACAGGACACGTCTTCTCGTAGGGAAACGCCCCTCTGTTACACCCCCAGCAGGGCGTGCCATGTGTCGCGCCCTACAATGCCGTCCGCCGCCAGGCCGTGCGCCGCCTGAAACCGCTTCACCGCTGCGGCGGTGTTGGCGCCGAATATACCGTCCGTGCCGCCGGCATCATAGCCCAGCCCCGTCAGCGCCGCCTGCGCCAGCCGCACCGTCCCGCTGCGGCTCCCCTGCGCCAGCAGCGGCAGCGTCACCGCCGTCCCGCCGGCTCTTGCCGCCGGTGCTGCCGGAGCCGACGCCTGCGCTCCCGCCAGCTCCTCAAAGGGGAAATGCCCGCCGGGGCACCCGGTGGCGTTCACGTCGCTGTGGCGCTGCACCGTGGAGATACCGTACTTCTGCTTGAGGTACGCCACCAGCTCCATGCCCGCCTGCTTCTGCGCCGCCGGCATCTCTTCCCGGTCGAAGCTGCCCTCGAAGCACACGCCGATGCTGTCATAGTTGTTGTTCCCCGCGTGAGCGCCCACCGTGTCCTCCGGTCTGCCCCGGTACACGCTGCCGTCCTTCCGCACAAAGAAATGGTACCCGATGCCGCTCCATCCGTTGGCCAGATGCCACTGGTGTACCTGCTGGGGCGTACACGTCACCGCCGCCGCGTGGTGCAGGATAATGCGCCGGGTGACGCTGCGACGCGCCAGCGTCCCCGCCCATTTATACGTTGTCTCGATGATCTGCATCGCTCTCTCCCTCCGCTTTCTTTTCCACTGTGTCCTTCAGCCGTCCCAGCAGCTTCTGCAAAAAGCCCGGCACGGGCCCGCCCAGCGCCGCCACGTTCTCCAGAATGGAGATCAGCTCGTTGATGATGAGCCACACGATCACCATGGCCGCCATCAGAAACCGGAACGATACCTCCACGCCTACCTGCGTCAGCCCGTAGCGCACCAGCCAGTCCACCACCCCGGCCACGCCCACCAGCGCCAGATATCCCAGCTTTTTCAATATGCCCCGCAGCCCGGTTTTCGAGCACAGCTTCCCCGTGCTCCACGCCTTGGCCATGCCGCTGACGTAGTCGCCGACCATCACCGCCAGCAGCACTGCCAGCGGCACCACCAGCGCCGCCGCATAGCTGCACAGCGCTCCCACCGCTGCCGCCAGTATCGCCATCACAGAGTTTTCGTTTTTCATCCTTTGTATCCTCCCATACCATATTTTTCCTTATGACAGTCTATGCTGTCCCTGTCCACGCCGTCACCCTTTCCTTCCGTTGCCCATTTGCGGACAACCTCCGCCGTTTTTTCTTATAAAGGTCATCTCTCTTAAAAAAATCCCGCACTTTTCTTGCTTTTGGAAAAAAGTATGGTATACTGTTAGTGCTCATAATGTCTCATGCTGCGCCCGTATGAACTGCGCGCGGCGCGGGCAAGCTATATGCGGTGCATCCGGCCGCGTTTTTCAGCTGCCGTCATTATGGCACCGACCACTTGAAAAGAGGGAATCTGCCTTGAATAAATACATGATCCGCGGCGGACGGGAGCTTTACGGCGAGATCACCGTCAGCGGCGCCAAAAACGCCGCCGTTGCCATTATCCCTGCCGCCCTGCTGGTAGACGGTGTCTGCCGCATCGAAAACATCCCCCAGATCAGCGATGTCACGCTGTTCTTCTCCATTCTGGAGGAGCTGGGCGCCAAGGTGCGCGTACTGAACCGCCACGCCATCGAGATCGACTGCCGCGCCATCCACTCCACCCGCCCGTCCTACGATCTGGCGCGGCGCATCCGTGCCAGCTACTATCTGCTGGGCGCGCTGCTGGGCCGCTTCGGTCAGGCTACCGTGGCCATGCCCGGCGGCTGCAACTTCGGCGTCCGCCCCATCGACCAGCACATCAAGGGCTTCACCACCATGGGCGCTGACGTGTCCGTGGAGGGCGGCTTCATCCACACCGCCGCCAGGGGCGGCCGTCTGACGGGTGCGCCCGTCTATCTGGACGTTGTCTCCGTGGGCGCCACCATGAACATCATGATGGCCGCCGTGCTGGCACAGGGCACCACCACCATCGAAAACGCGGCCAAGGAGCCCCACATCGTGGATCTGGCCAACTTCCTCAACTCCATGGGCGCGGACATCAAGGGCGCCGGCACCGACTCCATCAAGATCCGCGGCGTGGAGCGGCTCACCGGCGGCACCTACTGCATCATCCCCGACCAGATCGAGGCCGGAACGTATATGGCGGCCGTGGCCGCCACCGGCGGTCAGCTGCTGCTGAAGAACGTCATCCCCAAGCACATGGAGTGCATCAGCGCCAAGCTGATGGAGATGGGCGTCTCCGTGGTGGAGGACGACGACTCCCTGCTGGTGCGCCGCACCTCCCCCCTGCTGAAGACCAATGTCAAGACCCTGCCCTATCCCGGCTTTCCCACCGACATGCAGCCCCAGATCACCGCGGTGCTGGCGCTGGCGCAGGGCACCAGCCTCGTCACCGAGGGCGTGTACGGTGCCAACCGCTTCAAGTACGTGGACGAGCTGAAGCGTCTGGGCGCTCACATTCAGGTGGACGGCAAGGTAGCCGTGGTAGAGGGCGTACCCCAGCTGGTAGGCGCCCCCATCCAGGCCTGCGACCTGCGGGCGGGCGCGGCGCTGGTCATCGCCGGTCTTGCGGCGCAGGGCACCACAGAGCTGAGCCACATCAACTATATCGAACGCGGCTACGAGGATCTGGTGGGCAAGCTCCGCGCCGTGGGCGCGGACATCTCCCTTGTGGACGTGCCTGACGACAGCGACGCTGAGACGCACGTGGGCTGAATTGAACATCCGCCATCCAGCGCCCGCTGCGAGAGGCCGCAGCACGATCTGCGGCTTGCCGCGGCGGGTGCTTTTCCTTTCCCGCGCCGCGCGGCGGCGACTCTTTTCTTCACCTGTGAGGTTATGACCATTGTTGACCGTACATATACTCGCCAGCGGCTCTGAGGGCAACAGCCTGCTGGTCAGCGGCGAGGGCACCCACGTTCTGCTGGACGCGGGCATCTCCGCCCGCCGTATCACCGCCGCTCTCCGGGAGCTGGGGCTGTCCCCCCGCGACCTGTCCGGCGTCCTGCTGACCCACGAGCACTCCGACCACGTCTCCGGGCTGGCTACACTGGTCAAGCAGTACCGCCCGCCGCTGTACGCCACGGTCGGGACGGCGCGCGCCGTGTGCCGCCGCGTACCGGCTGCCGCCGATGTGCTGCGCGCCATCCCCCGGCAGGGTACGTTCGACGTAGGCGATATCCGCGTCACCGTTTTCCCCACCAGCCACGACGCGGCGGAGAGCGTGGACTACCGCTTCGACTGCGGCGGCAGCGCCGTGGGCGTGCTGACGGACACCGGCTGCGTCCCTCCGGCGGCGGAGGACATCCTCCGGGGCGTGGGGCTGATGGTTCTGGAGAGCAACCACGATGTGGAGTGGCTCCTGTCCGGCCCCTACCCCTACTATCTCAAACAGCGCATTCTCGGTGCCTGCGGGCACCTGTCCAACAACGACGCCGCTTTTCTGGCGCAGCGTCTGGCGGCCTCCGGAACGCGCCGGTTCGTACTGGCGCACCTGAGCCGGGAGAACAACACGCCGGAGCGCGCCCGGCAGACCGTGTCGCTGGCGCTCAGCGGGCTGGACGCGTCCGTGACCGTAGCGCCCCGCGGTCAGCTCAGCGGCCCCTACGGGGCGGAGGTGTTTATATGCAGCGCGTGACCGTCCTGTGCGTGGGAAAGCTGAAGGAAAAATTCTACACGGACGCGGCGGCGGAGTACGTCAAGCGCCTGCAAAGATACTGCAAGCTGGACGTCGTCGAGCTGCCGGAATGCCGCCTGCCGGAGGAGCCCTCCCCGGCGGAGATACAGAAGGCCCTCCAGACCGAGGGCGCAGCCATCCGGGAGCGCCTGCCCAGGGGCGGCGCGGTGGTCGCGCTGTGCATCGAGGGCAAGCCCTGCTCCAGCGAGGAGCTGAGCCGCCGGATCATCGACTTCGGCGTGCAGGGCAAAACGCAGATCACCTTCCTCATCGGCGGCAGCGTGGGGCTGGACGAGAGCATCAAAAAGCAGGCGGACTGGCGGCTGAGCATGTCCCCCATGACGTTCCCCCACCACATGGCGCGGATCATGCTTTTGGAGCAGATCTACCGCGCCTACCAGATCGCCGCCGGCACAAAATATCACAAATAGGAGGCAGACTATGGACAACTGGAGCTTCACCGGAAAGCCGGACATCCCGGCATGGCCGAGGGACGAGAGGGGACAGGAGGAGAAGGCCGTTCTGCTGATGCAGACCTTCGACTCCCCCGCCGACACGGATATGGTCATTTCCCTGCTGGCGGCTTACGGCATACCCTGCTTCAAATACTACGATCTGGACGGCGGCGCGGGAAAGGTCATCAACGGCTTCTCCGGTTACGGCGCCAGCCTGTATGTGCCCCAGTCCCGGCTGGAGGAGGCGCAGGAGCTGCTGCAGGCTCAGCCGGTGGAGGACGAGGAAACGGAACAACACGCCTGAAAGGAGTTTATCACTATGCTGGATTACAAGAAGGAATACGAGCGCTGGCTGGCCAGCGACGCCCTGAGCGCCGACGAGAAGGCGGAGCTGAAGTCCATCGCCGGGGATGAAATAGAGATCGAGAGCCGGTTCTACGGCCCGCTGGAGTTCGGCACCGCCGGACTGCGGGGCACCATGAAGGTGGGTCTGCACCAGATGAACGTCCACGTGATCCGCTGGGCGACCCAGGGCTTCGCGGACGTGATCGCCGCCGAGGGCGACGAGGCTAAGAAAAAGGGCGTGGCCATCTGCATGGACTGCCGCGTCCACAGCATGGACTTCGCCCGCGCCGCGGCGGAGGTCTGCGCCGCCAACGGCATCCGGGTGCGCATGTTCGAGTCCCTGCGCCCCACGCCGGAGCTGAGCTTCGCCGTGCGGTACTACGGCTGTCAGGCGGGCATCAACGTCACCGCCAGCCACAATCCCAAGGAATACAACGGCTACAAGGTCTACTGGGCGGACGGTGCGCAGCTGCCGCCCCAGCACGCCGCCGCCATCGCCCAGCGGCTGGAGAAGATCGACATCTTCACCGGCGTGAAGCGCATGGCCTTTGACGATGCGGTGAAGGCCGGGCTTATCACGCTTCTGGGCGAGGAGACGGACAAGATGTTCATGGCCAACGTCATGGCCATGGTCAACGACCGCAGCTCCATCGCGCAGGTGGCCAACACCTTCAAAATGGTCTACACCCCCTTCCACGGCTGCGGCTGGAAGCTGGTGCCGGAGGCTCTGCGGGGTCTGGGCGTGAAGAACCTGTACTGCGTGGAGCAGCAGATGGTGCTGGACGGCACGTTCCCCACGGTGGCCTCCCCCAATCCGGAGAACCCGGAGGGCTTCTATCTGGCCATCGAGCTGGCGGACAAGGTGGGCGCGGACTTCATCCTGGGCACCGACCCCGACAGTGACCGCGTGGGCATCATGGTGCGGGGCGCGGACGGGAAGTTCATCCCTGTCACCGGCAACCAGACCGGCGTGCTGCTGCTGGACTACCTGATCGGCGCCATGCACCGGGCGGGGAAAATGCCGGCCAAGCCCTATTTCCTCAAGACCATCGTCACCACGGAGATGGCGCGGAAGGTGGCCGAGAGCAACGGCGTCACCTGCTGCGACACCTTCACCGGCTTCAAGTTCATGGCGGAGAAGAAGAACGCGCTGGAGGCCGCCGGCGAGGGGCACGTCATCATGTCCTACGAGGAGAGCTACGGCTACATGCTGGGCGACTACGTCCGTGACAAGGACGCCGTCACCGCCTCCCTGCTGATCACGGAGATGGCCGCATGGTACGCCGCCAAGGGCATGACCCTCTACGATGCTATTCAGGCGCTGTACGAAAAGTACGGCTGGTACGGCGAAAAGACCCACAATCTGGTGATGCCCGGTCTGGACGGTCTGGAGAAGATGGCGGCGCTGATGAAGCGCCTGCGCACCGCGCCCCCGGCGGACATCGCCGGCGTGACCGTTGTCACCCGCAAGGACTATCAGGACGGCACCGCCACGGACTGCGCCACCGGCCGCGTGACCGCCATGGAGCTGAAGGGCAGCAACGTGCTGCGCTACGAGCTGGCGGACGGCACCACCATTCTGGTGCGTCCCTCCGGCACCGAGCCGAAGATCAAGGTCTATATCCTGACCAAGGGCGCGGACGCCGCCGACCGCGACGCTAACATTGAAAAATATCCCGCCTGGGTCAAGACCCTGACGGAGTAAACCGCGAAAACACCGGAGCCTCCCGCGGGAGGCTCCGGTGTTTTCCGCCGGGCACCTCCGGCCTATGTGAAAACGCACGAAAGACTTGTAAAAAGCTATTGCTTTTCAGGTAAAATTATAGTAAAATGCAGGTGACAATCCAAGATTGGTAGCTGTAAGGAAGTGCTTCGCGCACGGGCTGAAACTATCACTCGGCGGACGCTTGAGTGTTTCAAACCCTCGAAAACAGGGTTTGGGGCACTTTTTGTTTACGCGCAAACGCTTTCAGCAGGAGAAAAAAGGAGGAAAACTATGGTTCTGGTAACAAACGGACGGCTCATCACCCGCGACAGCGAGGGCAAGGGCTACTATGAGCACGGCGCGGTGGCCTACGAGGGCGCCAAGATCGTGGAGGTGGGCGAGGAGACCGCGCTGCGCGCCAAGTATCCCGACGCCGAGATCATCGACGCCAAGGGCGGCGTCATCATGCCCGCCTTCATCAACGCCCACACCCACATCTATTCCGCTCTGGCGCGCGGCCTGAGCATCGTGGGCAACAACCCCACCAACTTCTACGAGGTGCTGGACGGCACGTGGTGGGCCATCGACCGCCACCTGATGATGGACGGCACCCGCGCCTCCGCCACGGCGCTGTACATGGACAGCATCAAGCAGGGCGTCACCACTATTTTCGACCACCACGCCAGCTACGGCGAGATCCCCGGCACGCTGTTCACCATCAGCGAGGAGAGCCGCCGTCTGGGTCTGCGCTCCTGCCTGTGCTACGAGGTCAGCGACCGTGACGGCGAGGAGAAGTGCCTGCAGGCCATCAAGGAGAACGCAGACTTCATCACCTACTGTCAGAAGCAGAACGACCCCATGCTGGCGGCCATGTTCGGCGGCCACGCGCTGTTCACCATCAGCGACAAGACCTTTGACCGCATGGTGGAGGCCAACAACGGCCGCACCGGTTATCACATCCACGTGTCCGAGGGCATGAACGACGTGTACGACTCCCTGCAGAACTACGGCCGCCGCCCGGTGCAGCGCCTGCAGGATCACGGCATCCTGGGCGAAAAGACCATTTTGGGTCACTGCATCCATGTGAACACCGCTGAGATGGACATCATCAAGGAGACGGGCACCATGGTGGTGAACAACCCCGAGTCCAACATGGGCAACGCCATCGGCATCTGCCCGGTATTGCAGCTGTACAAGCGGGGCATCCTGCTGGGCATGGGCACCGACGCCTATACCAACGACATGCTGGAGTCCCTGAAGGTGGCGCTGTGCTCCCAGCGGAGCCAGAACTGCCTGCCCAACGTGGGCTGGTGCGAGGTCACGGACATGCTGTTCAAGAACAACGCCAGGATCGGCGCGCGGTACTTCCCCGATCAGCTGGGCGTGCTGAAGGCCGGCGCTGCGGCGGATATCATCGTGATGGATTATAAGCCCTTCACCCCCTTCTCCGACGAGAATATCGACGGCCACATGATCTTCGGCATGACCGGCCGCCAGTGCCAGACCACCATCGCCGCCGGCAAGCTCCTGATGAAGGATCGCGTGCTGGTGAATATCGACGAGGAAGCCGAAAACGCCCACATTCTCGAGGCCGCCAAGAAGCTGTGGGGCGACCTGAACCACCGGGTGTATTGATAAAAGGAGGAATACCCATGTCTGAAAAAATGTATCCCATTCCCTTTAAGTCCCTGATGAACTGGGTGGTCACCGAGTACGCCAATTCCGGCGAGATCTTCGGCGTCCGCAAGGCGTATCACGCCACGGGCAAGAGTCTGCCCATCTTCGGCGAGTGCATCGAAACGCCCTTCGGCCCCGCCGCCGGCCCCAACAGCCAGCTGGCGCAGAACATCATCGCCGCGTACATGGCGGGCGCCCGCTTCTTCGAGGTCAAGACCGTGCAGAAGATGGACGGCGAGGAGCTGGCCGCCTGTGTGCCCCGCCCCTGCATTCTGGCCAACGACGAGGGCTACAACCAGGAGTGGTCCACCGAGCTTACCGTGCCCCAGGCCATGGATGAGTACATCAAGGCGTGGTGCGCCCTGAAGGTGCTCAGCAAGGTATACGGCTTCGGCGATCCCAACGGCTTCGTGTTCAACATGTCCGTGGGCTACGACCTGGAGGGCATCAAGGGCGAGAAGGTCAACACCTACATCGAGGGCATGAAGGACGCCACCAAGACCGCCATCTTCGGCGAGTGCAAGGCCGTTCTCAAGGAGCTGTTCCCGGAGGAGAGCGACTATATCGACGCCATCGACCCCCGTGTCAGCCGCAGCGTCACCGTGTCCACCCTGCACGGCTGTCCCCCGGATGAGATCGAGCGCATTGCCAGCTATCTCATCACCGAAAAGCACCTGCACACCTTCGTGAAGTGCAACCCCACCATTCTGGGCTACGAGACGGCGCGCCGCATTCTCGACGGCATGGGCTACGACTACATCGTGTTCGACGACCACCACTTCCGCGAGGATCTGCAGTGGGCGGACGCGGTGCCCATGTTCGAGCGTCTGCAGGCGCTGGCCGACAGCAAGGGTCTGGAATTCGGTCTGAAGCTCAGCAACACCTTCCCGGTGGACACCACCCGCGGCGAGCTGCCCAACAACGAGATGTACATGTCCGGCCGCAGCCTGTTCCCCCTGACCATCGAGATGTGCCACCGTATCTCCCGCCAGTTCAAGGGCAAGATGCGCATCTCCTTCGCCGGCGGCGCGGAGTACTTCAACTGCGACAAGCTGTTCGCAGCCGGTATCTGGCCCATCACCGTGGCCACCACCATCCTCAAGCCCGGCGGCTACAACCGTCTCTATCAGATGGTGGAGAAGGTGGAGCCCATGGTCTACAAGCCCTTCGGCGGCACCGACACCCAGGCCATCTGCGAGATGTCCGCCGCCAGCCACACCGACGTGCATCACGTCAAGCCCATCAAGCCCCTGCCCAGCCGCAAGAGCGACAAGCAGGTGCCGTGGATCGACTGCTTCTCCGCACCCTGCAAGGGCGGCTGCCCCATCGCGCAGGACATCCCGGAGTACATGGAGCTGTGCAATAAGGGTCTGTACGCCCCGGCGCTGAAGCTCATCACCGAGAAGAACCCCCTGCCGTTCCTGACCGGCACCATCTGCGCCCACCGCTGCCAGACCAAGTGCAGCCGCAATTTCTACGATGAGTCCGTGCGCATCCGCGATACCAAGCTGCTGGCCGCCCAGAAGGGCTACAACGCGCTGATGGCCTCCATCAAGCGTCCGGAGCGCGTGACCGGCAAGAAGGTCGCCATCATCGGCGGCGGCCCCACCGGTATCGCTGCCGCCTATTTCTGCGGCCGCGCCGGTATCGAGACCACCATCTTCGAGCGCGAGAGCTGCCTGGGCGGCGTGCCCCGGCATGTGATCCCCAGCTTCCGTATCGCCAACGAAGCCATTGAGAAGGATATCGCCCTGATGGAGAAGTACGGCGTGGAGGTCAAGTGCGGTGCGCCCGCCCCCTCCGTGGACGAGCTGAAGAAGCTGGGCTACACCCACATCCTGCTGGCCGTGGGCGCATGGAAGCCCGGCAAGCTGGACATCGCCGGCGATGTGGCAGGCGCCATCCAGTGGATGAAGGGTGTGAAGGCCGGCAACATCGCCGTGGCGGGCAATATCGCCGTCATCGGCGGCGGCAACACCGCTATGGACGCGGCGCGGCTGGCCAAGCGCAGCGGCGCCGAGCATGTGACGCTGGTATACCGCCGCACCCGCAAGTATATGCCCGCCGACGAGCATGAGCTGGCGCTGGCGCTGCAGGACGGCGTGGAGTTTGCGGAGCTGGCCGCCCCTGTCAAGCAGGCGGATGGCACGCTGACCTGCGAGAGAATGGTGCTGGGCGAGGCCGACGCCTCCGGCCGCCGCAGTCCCGTGGGCAGCGGCGAGTTCTTCACCGTTCCCTGCGACCTGGTGATCTCCGCCGTGGGCGAGCAGGTGGACGACGCGCTGATGGCCGCCAACGGCATCGAGCTGGACAAGAAGGGTCGTCCCGCGTTCCAGACCAACGTCGAGGGCGTGTACGCCGCCGGTGACGCCAAGCGCGGCCCCGCCACCGTGGTGGAGGGCATCGCTGACGCCGCGGCCTTTGCCGAGGCCGTGATCGGCAAGGCGTACACCTACGATATCCCCGAGCAGGCCTATGTGACCAAGACGGAGGCCGAGGCCAAGAAGGGCACGCTGAAGATGAGCGAGTGCATCTGCTGCGAGGGCGAGCGCTGCCTGCAGTGCGCCACCGTGTGTGAAAACTGCGTGGACTCCTGCCCCAACCGCGCCAATGTCACCATCCGCATGGCCGACGGCAGCCACCAGATCGTCCATGTGGACAAGATGTGCAACGAGTGCGGCAACTGCACCCAGTTCTGCCCCTACTCCTCCGAGCCCTGCCACGACAAGTTCACGCTGTTCCAGACGGCGGAGGACATGGCGGACTCCAAGAACGCCGGTGTGCTGTTCCTGGGCGGCGACAAGGTGCGCGTGCGCACCTTCGGCGAGCCGAAGGAGTACGACCTGAGCGGCAAGAATGATCTGCCCGCCGATCTGGAGACGCTGATCGTCACCCTGCGCGACAAGTACGGCTATCTGTACAACTGAGTGATCCGATATAAAGCGGGACCCCCGGCCTGTGGCCGGGGGTTCCGTTTTATATGAGCTTTACGCAGCGAATGCCGGGCGCCAGCTGCGCGGCGAAATCGTCGCCGTCGGTCATGGCGCCCACGATGCTGCCGTAGTGGGTGGGCACCGCGATCTGCGGGTGCAGGGCGTTGGCCAGCGCTGCCGCCTCCGCCGCCGTCATGGTGTAGGTGCCGCCCACCGGCAGGAAGGCCGCGTCGCAGGACACCGCCCGCGCCTCCGGTGTGTCGTCGGTGTCGCCGGACACATAGACCCGCAGGCCGTCCAGCTCCGCCACATACCCCACCCAGCCGTTGCTTCGCGGGTGGAAGGGCTTGCCGATGTTGTAGGCGGGCACGGCAGTAAAGGGGATGCCCTTGACGGTGTAATGCTCCCCCGCCCGCACCGGCAGCAGCTGTGAAGCGGAGAAGCCTGCCGCCAGCGCCGCCGCCCGGCAGCTCTCCGGCAGCACCAGCACCGCGTCCGGCTTCATCACCCGGCGGATGTCCTCCGGGGAGAAGTGGTCGTAGTGGTCGTGGGTGATGAAGATCACGTCGCCGTCCCCGGTGGTCTTTTCCACCCGGAAGGGGTCGAACCACACCGTCACCGCGCCGCCCCAGCGGATGCTGCTGTGGCAGTTAATGGAAAATCTGCTGATGGGATCACGCATAGTCTGTCCTCCTTTGGACAAAAGCCGCCCGCAGGCGGCTTTTGCGCTTTATTCATGCTTTCGTCGGTTGTACCACGCCAGCACCGCCGCCAGCAGCAATATGGCGGCAGCCGGCAGCCATGTGCCCTGCGCCGATGCCGTCTCCGCGCCCGTCCACGCGGCATACAGCGTCATGTCCGCCGTCACCGGGGTCGTCTCCAGCCACGGCATGGTCAGATCTATGTCGCTGTACCATCCGGCGAACGTATAGCCCGCCCGTGCGGGCATCTCCGGCAGCGTCAACGCGTTGCCCCGGTAGACCATCTGGGGCGGTATATCGCCGCCGCCGTTGGTCTGGAACGTCACCCGGCACAGCTCCGACACCACCACGGCGGCGTCCTCCGCCCCGGCGGGAAAGTGGGTCATCCCGTCCTGTGACGACACCAGGTAGTTGCTGCTGCACAGAGCGCCGGTGCCGTCCTCCGCCAGCACCCGCAGGCGGAAGGATCCGAGAACCGTCTCCCCCGCCCAATCAGCGGCGCTGCCGTAGGAGATGAAGCTCATGTACACCGCCTGCCGCCCGTCACGCAGGTGCAGGGTGGAGGTTTTCACGCCGCTGCGGGTCAGGACGCTGTCCGGCTCGAAGGCGAAGAACGCCGGGTCGAACACGATCTCATCCTGCGCGGCGTATACGGCGTCCGTGCCGGAATCGCAGCGCACCGCCAGCGTGACCGTTACGATGTCCCCGGCGGCGGCACGGCAGCTGTCCGCGCCGTTTGCCGTCAGCACGAAGGTGTATTCCGGTTCGTCGGCGCTGACGGCGGTGGGCAGGAGCAGCAGCGCCGCCAGCAGAAGCATCACACAGCGAAGCGTTTTCATAGGTATCGTCAGTTCAGGAAGTCCTTCAGCTTCTTGCTGCGGGAGGGGTGGCGCAGCTTGCGCAGCGCCTTGGCCTCGATCTGGCGGATGCGCTCACGGGTGACGTTGAACTCCTTGCCCACCTCCTCCAGGGTGCGGGTGCGGCCGTCCTCGATGCCGAAGCGCAGCTTCAGCACCTTCTCCTCCCTGGGCGTCAGGGTGCTCAGCACGTCCACCAGCTGCTCCTTCAGCAGGGTGAAGCTGGCGGCCTCGCTGGGCTCGGACGCGGCCTCGTCGGGGATAAAGTCACCCAGATGGCTGTCCTCCTCCTCGCCGATGGGCGTCTCCAGCGACACAGGCTCCTGGGCGATCTTCAGGATCTCCCGCACCTTGTCCACGGGCATGTTCATCTCCTCGCTGATCTCCTCGGGGCTGGGGTCGTGACCCAGCTCCTGCAGCAGCTGGCGGGAGACGCGGATGACCTTGTTGATGGTCTCCACCATGTGGACGGGGATACGGATGGTGCGCGCCTGATCCGCGATGGCGCGGGTGATGGCCTGACGGATCCACCATGTGGCGTAGGTAGAGAACTTGTAGCCCTTGGTGTAGTCGAACTTCTCCACGGCCTTGATAAGACCCAGATTGCCCTCCTGGATCAGATCCAGGAACAGCATGCCGCGCCCCACATAGCGCTTGGCGATGGACACCACCAGACGCAGGTTGGCCTCCGCCAGACTCTGCTTGGCCTTCTCACCGGCCTTGACCTGCATTTTCAGCTGTGCCAGCTCCTCGTCGGGGATCGTCTCGCCGTCGGCCTCCGCCTGCGCCAAACGCGCCTCGGCCTCGCGGCCGGCGGACATGACGGTAGCCAGCTCCACCTCCTGATCGGCGGTCAGCAGGGGCACCTTGCCGATCTCCTTCAGGTACATGCGCACGGGATCGTCGATGTTGAAGCTGTCCACCAGCGTGTTGGGATCCACCAGCTCTTCTTCCTCGATCTCCGCGATCTCCTCCATGGCCGGCTCGTCATCGTCGGGCAGATCGGTCAGGAAGTCCTCCGTGCCCACCTCGATGCCCAGCTGCTCCAGCGAGTCGTAGATGGAGTCCATCTGATCGCTCTCCAGATCCATCTCGTCCAGCACCTCGGACAGCTCGCCCGCGTCCAGCTTACCCTTCTTTTTGCCCTTGGCAAACAGCTCCTTCAGCTTTTCGTGGGTGGTCAACAGCGCCGCTGCCGGCAGGGAGGCGATGGCCTTTTCGTCCAGCGTGCCCTTGCCGGGCTTACCGGACGCGGATTCCTTCAGCATGGAATCCGCCATTTTTTCCAGCTCCTCCGGGGTGTACTTTTTGTCCGTCATGTTCGCTTTCCTCCGTAACCTTTTTTGTCTTTATACGTCTTGCACGCGGCAGCCAACGGATCCAGATCGCCGGCGCGCTTGTTGTATTCCTCCTGTATGATGCGTATGTAATCCGCCAGCGCCTGAGGCGCGTTGGCGGCGGATTCCGGCTTTTGCAGGATCACCGTCAGGTGATCCATCTCCTCCGGCCCCAGCACGGCAGCCAGCGATGCCACACCGCCCCGTCCCCGGCGCTTCCACATTTCGTCGTAGATATGCGCCAGCGCCGGAGAGGAAAAGTCCTCCGGCAGCACAGGCATCTGCTCCGGGAACAGGCTGTCGTCCTGCAGCAGCAGACGGATGACGCCCTCCTCCGCCATGGCGCTGCGCATGTTGGCGTAGCGCATGCCCCGTTCGATGGGCTGGCGATCACTGACGGGATTCATCTCCCGGCGCTCCTGCTGCTTCTTTTCCTTGGCATAGCTGCGCTTCCGAGCGCGCTCCACCTCCATGCGCATGGCCTCCGCCGGTAAGCCGGCGGCCTCCGCCGCGCGGGTGGTATAGACCTCCCGCTCCACCGGGTCGCCCAGTCTGGCCAGCGTCTCCGCGATCTCGGCGGCGTAGGCGATGCGATCCTTGTCTTCCTTCAGGTCGTATTTGTCCGCCACCTGCGACAGGGTGAACTCCATGCCGTTGGCGCTGCCGCTGAGCAGCTTTTCAAAGGCGTCGCGCCCCTGATACTTGATGAAGTCGTCCGCGTCCTGCTTGACGTACTGACCGTCCACCAACCGCTGGGGCAGCCGCAGCACCTTCACCTTGAACTCCGTGTTCTCCAGCAGCTCCAGCGCCCGGTCGGTGGCCATCTGACCGGCCTTGTCGTTGTCGTAGCACAGCACTAGCTCCTTGGTGAACCGGCTGAGGAGATGGATCTGCTCCTGTGTCAGCGCCGTGCCCATGCAGGCCACCGCGTTGTCAAAGCCCGCCTGATGCAGCGTCACCACGTCCAGATTGCCCTCACACAGGATGATGTTGGGGCGCTTGGTCTTTTTGGCCAGATTCAGGCCGTAGAGCACCCGGCGCTTGCTGTAGGTGGGCGTGTCGGTGGTGTTCATGTATTTCGGCTCGGAGTTGTCGATGACCCGGCTGCCGAAGCCCACCACGTCGCCCCGCACATCGATGACCGGCAGCATCAGCCGGTTGCGGAACTTGTCGTAGATCCGTCCTCCCCTGCCTGCCACCGCCAGTCCCGCGGCCATCAGCTCCTTTTTGGTGAAGCCCTTTTCGCTCATGGCGCGCAGCAGCGCGTCCCACTGATCCAGCGACGCGCCCATGCCGAACCGCACCGCCACGCTCCTGCGTATCTGCCGCTTGTCCAGATAGGCCTGCACCGCCGCGCCCTGGGGCTGCTGCAATTGGTCGTAGAACCACCGCGCCGCCGTGCGGTTCAGCTCCAGCACCCGTCTGCGCAGACGGTCGCCGTCGTTCTGCATTTCCCCCCCCTGCGGCAGGGACATACCGGCACGTCTGGCCAGAAACTCCACCGCCTCCGGAAAGGTGAGGTTCTCGATCTCCATGATGAAGCTGAACACGCCGCCGCCCTTTTTGCAGCCGAAGCAGTGATACATCTGCTTGTCCGGCGCCACGGAAAAGGAGGGCGTTTTCTCGCTGTGGAAGGGGCACAGGCCAAAATAGTTGGCGCCCTTGCGCTTCAGCTCCACATAGCTCGACACCACGTCCACAATGTCACTGCGCGCCGCCAGCTCATCCAAAAACGCTTCGCTGAACCGCATGAGGCGCCTCCCTTCCCCCGCCGCGCTCCGGCAGGCCGACTTTCGTACAATATACTATACCAAAAAACTTGCTGAAATCCTCTTTTTCCCCGAAAGTTTTCTTCCGCCCGCGGAAAAGCCCCCCGGCATGACCTTCCACAAAACCGTTGTACCCCGCCGGAAAATGTGGTATAATGACCTTAAAGTACGCAAATGAGGAGGTCTTGTGATGAGATTGCTGTTCAAGGGCGGTACCGTTATCACCGGCAAGGGGCCCCGCCGGGCGGATATCCTGGTGGAGGGCGAGAAGATACTGGACGTCTGCCGCGACATTCCGGCCATCGGTGCGCAGGTGGTGGATGTGTCCGGGATGCTGCTGTTCCCCGGCTTTATCGACGCGCACACCCACTTTGATCTGGACGTGTGCAACACCACCACGGCGGATGATTTCGCCAGCGGCTCCCGCGCCGCGCTCCACGGCGGCACCACCACCATCATTGACTTTGCCTGCCCCAACAAGGGCGAGACGCTCCACGACGGTCTGCGTCTGTGGCACGAGAAGGCGGACGGCAAGTGCGCCTGTGACTACGGCTTCCACATGACCATCGACGACTGGAACGAGACGATCGAAAGTGAGATAGACGACATGTACGCCGAGGGCATCTCCTCCTTCAAGATGTACATGACCTACCCGGCCATGATGATCGGCGACGAGGCCATGTACAAGGCGCTGAAGAAGCTGAAGGAAAAGGGCGGCATCTGCGGCGTACACTGCGAGAATGCCGGTGTCATCGACGCGCTGATCGCGGAGAAGAAGTCCGCGGGCGAGAACGGCGTGTACTGCCATCCGGAGACGCGGCCTGACATCATGGAGGCCGAGGCCGTGGGACGCCTGCTGCGCATCGCCGAGCAGGTGGACATCCCCGTGGTCATCGTCCACACCACCAACATCGAGGCGCTGGACGAGATCGCCAACGCCCGCTGGCGCGGCCAGAAGGTGTTCGTGGAGACGTGCCCCCAGTATCTGGTGCTGGACGACAGCGTGTACTACAACGAGGACTGGCTTCAGGCGGCCAAGTACGTCTGCTCTCCCCCCATCCGCAAGAAGGCGGACTGCAACGCCCTGTGGCGCGCCATCCGCCGGGGCGAGGTGCAGACCGTGTCCACCGACCACTGCTCCTTCACCACGGCGCAGAAGCTGGCCGGGCGGGACAACTTCACCGCCATTCCCGGCGGTATCCCCGGCGTGGAGACGCGGGGCGAGCTGATCTACACCTTCGGCGTGGCCAAAAAGAAGATCGGTCTGGGTGCCATGTGCCGCGTGCTGGCGGAGAATCCCGCCAAGCTGTACGGCCTGTATCCCCGCAAGGGCGTGCTGGCACCCGGCTCCGACGCGGACATCGTGGTGTACGACCCGAAGGCCGACCATGTCATCCGTGCCGAGGACATGGTGGGCGCGGCGGACTACAACCCCTACGAGGGCTTTGTGACTAAGGGCTCCATCCGTCAGGTGTGGCTGCGGGGCAAGCCCGTGGTGTCCTCCGGCAAGGTGCTGCCCGGCTCTGTGGGCAAGTACCTGCCCCGGGGCAAGTGCCAGCTGTAAGGAGGACGCACCATGCTGGACAAGACGTTGGGCTATATCCTCTGCTGCCAGTCCCCGGCGCTGTTTCTGGCGGCGCTGGCGCTGCTGGTGGCATATCTGGCCGGACGCAAGCACCGGGTAAAGGCGTTTTTCCGGCTGCTGCTGTGCATTCTGTGCGCGGCGGGCGCCGTGGCGCTGTACTTCCTGGGTATCTATAAGGAATACTTCACTATCCGTGACTTCTTCGTGATACGCGCCGCCGGTTGGATCGGGCTGGCGATCGCGGCGTTCTTCGTGCTGCTGGCTCTGGTGCGGGCGTTCTTCGCCGCCGCCGATGCCCGCCGCGCCCAGAAGGAGGCCAACCGCGCCGAGAACGAGCGGCTGGCGCAGGAGGCGGAGGCGGCCAGGGCCGCCGAGGAGCTGGCTCCCGCCCCAGCGGATATCCCTGCCGCCGCTGCGCCCGTGCCGGAGCCTCCGGCGGAAGCCCCTGCGCCCGAAGCACAGGCCGAGCAGCCGGAGCCGGAGAAAATCAGTTTACAATAACACCTATTACGGTAAACGAAAGCCGCCCGCAAGGGCGGCTCAGACTGTCAAAAAACCCGCCCGGTTACAAGTATCGGAGGGAAGGATAGTGTGAAAGGGAACCGTCAGGGTTCCCTTTCGCGTTCAATCACCCGCCGCAGCGACCAAAATCGCAAAATAAAATACTGTTTTTTATTTTGCGATTTTGCCTCAGCTTGTCAAAAAAGTCCGTTCGGACTTTTTTGACAAGCTGAGCCGCCCGCAAGGGCGGCTTTCCTCTCAGAACGGTATGGCCGCCAGCGCCGCCACATCGTCCCGCGCCAGAAAGATGCCGCCGCCGGGCGGCAGGATGGTCAGCAGGATATACGCCACGGCCAGCGCCACGGTCAGCACATACCACGGCAGGCCGTCGCCGCTCACCCGCCGCAGAGCAAGCCCATACAGCGCCGCCGCTCCGCCGATGGCCATCGCCGCCACCGCAGCGGGCGGCACCGGCGCGTATGTCAGCGCCAGCGCCAGCACCGCGCCGGCAAGCGCCATCAGGCACAGCCCGCCCCGGCTCCCACCCTTTTCCAGCCGCCACAGCAGCGGTGAAGCGGCCAGCAGAGGAAAAAACGCAGCCTTCCCCATCTCCCACGGGCTGACCTGCGCCGGGCTGAGCGCGTGGGTCAGCGGGCCGGGGAATCTGACCGCCAGCGCCCACAGCAGCAGCGCCGCGGCGCAGGCCGCCGCTGCCGCCAGCAGACAGGGCACCACTCGGTTTTTCATCGTCCATCACCTCGCTGTATCCTATGCGCAGATGGCAGACATTAGAAAAAGACGTAGCGCAGGACTGTGGCCTGCGCTGCATCTTTTCCGTTTGTTCACATATTTCCGCTGGAAATGATATACAATACCCTTACGGCTGTGGCGGGGTGTTCTCCGCCGCCAGCACGTCCTCCGTATCCGCCCCGCACAGGCGAATGAGCTTCTCCGCCAGGATCTTGGAAAAACCGGCGATCAGAGCGCTTTCGATGACCAGCAGCTCCACGGCGTTGCCGCAGTTCGACTCGGTGGCGCTGTGGATGCCCTCCGCCCCGGACTGCACCTGCTGGTTGAAGAACAGCCCCACCCGCCGGAATTTCAGGGAGTAGTCCTCATACACGGCGCGCACGTCCGTCTCGTTGCTGTCCGCCGGCAGGATCTTCTGCACATCGCTGATGCTGAGACTCTGCTTCATGGTCAGAATCATGATGAGATACGCGATGTGAATGCGGTGGTACTTCCGCTTTTCCGGCGCGGGCATGATCTTCAGCCGCACATAGTTGTTGATGGTGGAGGATGTGACGAACCGCTCCTTGCCGCCCACCGGTGCAGGGATAAAGCTCAGATACTGCTCCAGCAGCACGATGACCTGATCCATGTACAGGCCGAAATCCGGGATGGAATCCCAGTCCGGCAGATGATAATCCGTGATAAACTTGTCCCACCGCTGCAGCTTGTGGGCAATAAGCTCTCTGTCGTATTCCATAATGACGCTCCCCATATCAGATTCGCCATACAGTATATCATAAATCAGCACATAATGCAACAAACACTGTGAGGAAATATATTGACGTGCGTGTCCTAATATGATATATTAGGTAAAAAGACGCAAGGAGGCGTTCGTTATGGAGCGTGCGTTTATTTACGGAGATTCCCTGCTGAAGGCCACGGTGCCGGACGAGAACATGCATTACCGGTTCCACCTGCCGGAGGTGATGGCGCAGTACCCCACCGACCGGCTGGAGGTGGTGAACCGCGCCAAAATGGGCGCCACAGTGACAAAGGGTCTGTCGCTGGTAGAGCACGACGTGCAGCGCGGCATGGACGCCCGCTGGGCGCTGGTGGCCTACGGCGGCAACGACAGCGACTTCGACTGGGAGGCCATCGCCGCCGCCCCGGAACAGGAGCACCTGCCCCACACGGTGCTGCCGGAGTTCATTGAAAAGCTGCGCTGCGCGGTGCAGGAGCTGGCGTCCGCCGGTGTGCAGCCGGTGCTGATGACGCTGCCGCCCATCGACGGCCAGCGGTATTTCCAGTTCATCTCCCGGCGCGCGGACGGCGGCAGCATCCTGCGCTGGCTGGGGGACGTGGGGCGCATCTACCGCCATCAGGAGCTGTACTCCGATGCGGTGGCGGCGCTGGCCATGACGGAGGGGCTGCCCCTCATCGATGTGCGGCGGCAGTTCCTGCCCATGCGTGACCTGCCCCGCTATATCGCCGCCGACGGCATCCACCTGACCATGACCGGCTATCGCTGCCTGTTCGACACGCTGGCCGGTTGGATACGGGAGCGGCTGTAATACGTAATTCCCATGATAAAAGGAGACATATCATGATTCGAGTGATGACAGACAATGCGGCCAACCTGCCGCCGGAGCTGCGGGAGCAGTACGGCATCCGGGAGCTGTGCCTGACCTATACCGTCAACGGCGTACCGGCGGACATGTCCGCCCCCTTTGACGGCTACGCCTATTATGAAGCCATGCGCAAGGGCGCGGAGGTCAAAACCTCCATGATCAGCCCCCTGACCGCCCGCGAAGCCATGGAGCCCGTGCTGGAGCAGGGCGATGACGTGCTGTATATCGGGCTGTCCGGCGGCGTCAGCGGCACCTGCTGGGGCGTGAGCGTGGTGGCGCAGGAGCTGCGGGAGCGCTATCCCCACCGGGACATCCGGGTGCTGGACAGCCGGGGCGCTTCGCTGGGCGAGGGTCTGGTGGTGCTGGAGGCGGCGCATCTGGCGCAGCAGGGCGCCGATATGGATACGATCACCGCCCGCGCGTCGGAGCTCTGCGGCAAGATGCGGCAGCTGTTCGTGGTAGACGACCTGAAGTTCCTGCGCAAGGGTGGCCGTCTGTCCGGCGCGGCGGCGCTGGCCGGTACGCTTTTGCAGATCAAGCCCATTCTGGAGGGCGATCCGGAGGGTAAGATCGTGGTGCACAGCAAGGAGCGCGGGCGCAAAAAGGCCATGGAGCAGCTGATCCGGCTGTATCAGGAGCTGGTGGAGGACAAGTCCAGGCCGGTGGGCATTTCCCACGCCGCCGCTCCCGCCGAGGCGCTGCATCTGGCCACCGAGCTGCGTCAGGCAGGCTGCACCGGCGAGATACTCTCCGTCTGTCACGAGCCTGTCACCGGTGCCCATGTGGGGCCGGGCATGCTGGCGCTGTATTTTTACAGCGCATCGTGGCGCTGAGCGCTGTCATATATAATTATATAATATGGAATGTAAAGGGCGGACACCTGTCCGCCCTTTTTGCAGCGCCCCCGTTGCGATTTCGTAGGGGACGGCGTCCTGCAGTGGAGCGCAGCGGAACAAATGCCCTTGGGGTACGACGTCCCCTCAGCGCGGCAGCGCTGTCATTCCGAGCCAGTGACCGTGTCACTGGCGTGGGAATCCGTCCTTTTCTTTGTAGGGAAACGGATTGCCGCGCCAGTCTGTACCCCAAGGGCACTTGCTTCGCGGCGCGGACTGGCTCGCAATGACAAGGTGTG
>ENA-USZK01000118-USZK01000118.1-human-gut-metagenome-genome-assembly--contig:-NODE-118-length-44531-cov-7.958519_pt1 | contig 44531 bp, 37 predicted proteins | sample MGYA00250043_ERZ773534 | MGnify/ENA primary metagenome ERZ773534 (study PRJEB29103, sample SAMN06112056) | human gut metagenome | biome: human gut; feature: ankylosing spondylitis patient; material... | reverse complement strand
TTTTCTCTTTTTTTTTTTTAATGATACGGCGACCACCGAGATCTACACTCTTTCCCTACACGACGCTCTTCCGATCTGGGGCGTGGGTTTATCGACACGCTGAAACAAAAAAAGAAAGCCCGTACAGGCTTTCTTTTTCGATATACAGGTATGCGTTACTCGTCCAGATTCTCGATCAGCTCGGCCAGCGCGTCAACAGCTTCCTTTTCGTCGCTGCCGTCGGCGATCAGCGTCACGGTGGTGCCCTTCATAATGCCCAGGCTCAGCACGCCCAGCAGGCTCTTGGCATTGACGCGGCGCTCTTCCTTCTCTACCCAGATGCCGCTCTTGAACTCGTTGGCCTTCTGGATAAAATACGTAGCGGGTCTGGCGTGCAGACCGACCTCGTTCTTGACTGTGATCTCCCGTGTATACATAAAACAGCACTCCTTACGCACAATATTGTTCTGCCGCGCCAGAGGGTGCAGCGCGTGGAATTCGACCCTCACCATCCCCTATTATACCGATTCAGCACAAAATTTCAATGGGCATTGATACGAAAATATAACGTTTCCCCGTTTTTTTCGCGCTAAATTTTGTTGAACCTGCCCTATTTCAGCTCCACAACGGTGACGCCGGCCTCACCCTCGCCATACCGCCCCAGCCGGAAGGACTTCACCTGCCGGTTCTTTTTCAGCAGCTGGTGTACGGCGGCGCGCAGCGCGCCGGTGCCCTTGCCGTGGATGATGGTCACGGTGCCCAGCTTGGAGCGGGACGCCGCGTCCAGATAGTTCTCCACCACGCTCTCGGCCTCCAGCGTCTCCAGCCCCCGGATATCCAGCTCGGCTGAGGCTCTGGCCGCCGTGTTGATCTGCACAGACGGGCCGCTGCGCTGCCGGGCGGCATCGGACTGCTTTTTCTTCCGCTCCACCTCCTCCGCCGTCTCCAGCAGGCGCACCTGCGCGGCCTTGACGGTCATCTTCATCTTGCCCGCCTGCAAAAGCAGCGTGCCGTCGCCGTTGACGGCCAGCACCGCCGCGCCTGTGTGGACGCCGGCCAGCTCCACCGTGTCGCCCACGGCGATGGGGCGGCTGGGCGCCGGGATCGGCTCCGGTGTGTCGTCGTGGCGGTGCAGGTCGCTTTCCGCCTCGTTGAGACGGCGCTTCACGTCGCTTTTGCGCTCGTTCAGCGTCTGATAGTCCGCCTGCCGCTGCTGCTGCTTTCGCAGCTCATCCAGCTCGGCGAACACGGCGTCCGCCTGCCGCTGCGCCTGCTGCACGATGCGCCGCGCGTCGGCCTCGCCCTTGCTGCGGGCGTTGTCGCGGGCTTTTTCCATCTGCTCGCGGAACGTCCGCGCCTTCCGCGCGTCCTCCTCCCGCTGCCGCCACAGGCGATCCGCCTCGTTCTGGGCTTTTTCCAGCCGCTGCCGCTTTTCCTCCAGCTGGGTCAACACGTCCTCGAACCGCACGGACTCGTTGTCCATCTGCGCCTTGGCGTTTTCGATCACGCTCTCGTCCAGCCCCAGCCGCCGGGAGATGGCGAAGGCATTGGACTTGCCCGGTATGCCGATAAGCAGCCGGTAGGTGGGGCGCAGCGTCTGCACGTCGAACTCGCAGCTGGCGTTCTCCACCCCCGCCGTGGTCATGGCGAAGGTCTTTAATTCCGCGTAGTGGGTGGTGGCGGCGGTCAGCGCGCCCTTGCCCCGTACATCCTGAATGATGGCGATGGCCAGCGCCGCGCCCTCCACCGGGTCGGTGCCCGCGCCCAGCTCGTCGAACAGGATCAGGCTCCGGTCGTCCGCCTGCTTCAGGATCTCCACCGTGTTGGCCATGTGCGCCGAGAAGGTGGACAGGCTCTGCTCGATGGACTGCTCGTCGCCCACGTCCGCCAGCACCCGGTCGAACACCTGCACCGCGCTCTGATCCCCGGCGGGGATGTGCAGGCCGCACTGTGCCATCAGGCACAGCAGCCCCAGTGTTTTCAGCGTGACGGTCTTGCCGCCGGTGTTGGGGCCGGTGATGACCAGCGTATCGTATGCGCCGCCCAGCGCCACCGTCACCGGCACCGCCTTGGCCGGATCCAGCAGGGGGTGCCGCGCCCGCCGTAGGTCGATGCCACCCCTTTTGCGCACCAGCGGCCGCCCGGCGTCCATGGCATAGCTCAGCTGCGCGCGGGCGAAGATGGCGTCCAGCTGCACCAGCAGATCGTAGTCGTACAGGATGTTCTCCCGCTGCGCCGCGCACTCGCCGGACAGCATCCGCAGCACCCGGTCGATCTCCTTCTCCTCCCGCGCCTGCAGCTCCTTCAGCTCATTGTTGGCCTGCACCACGCCCATGGGCTCCACGAACAGCGTGGCGCCGGAGGAGGAGATGTCGTGTACCAGACCCGGCAGACTGCCCTTGCACTCCGCCTTCACCGGCACCACGAACCGCCCGTCCCGCTGGGTGATGAGAGCCTCCTGCAGCACCTTGGCGTAGGAGGGTGACGAGATGATCCGCTGCAATATCTGCCGCCCCTTGGTGGCGGCCGCCCGCATTTTCCGGCGGATGTCCGCCAGCTCCGGGCTGGCGGTGTCGGCGATGGTCTCCTCGTCCAGAATGGCGGAGCGTATCCTGTCCTCCAGATAGCGGTTCACATGCAGCGCCGAAAACAGCCGGTCGATGGCGGTGGCCTCGCCCTGCCGCTCCGCGTCATAGTCGCTGACACGCCGGGCGGCGGTCAGCACGCCGGCCACGTCCAGCAGCTCGCGGGTGTTCAGCACGCCGCCGTGGTCGGCGCGGTTCAGCGCCTGGGACACGTCCTTCACCCCGGCGAAGGAGGGGCTGCCGTGCAGACCCAGCCGCGTCTTGGCGGCGTCCGTCTCGTCCAGCAGATGCTCCACTGCCGCCGCGTCCGTCACCGGCCGCAGCCGCAGACACCGCGCCTTGGCCTCGTCGCTGACGGCGTGGCGGGAAAGCAGCTCCAGCACCGCCGGCAGCTCCAGTGTTTTAATGGATTTTTCAAATAAGTCGCTCATATATGTAGTTCCTCTTTTACCCCAACAGGGACTTGTAGTAGTCCAGCGTCCGGAAGCTGCGCTCCAGCTGGGCGGCGATAAACGCCTCTCCCGCGTGATCCAGCGTCTGCAAGGCGCTTTTTTCCAGCGTGAAGCTGTACAGCCGCTTGCCGTCCGCGCCCAGCACATGCCGCAGCGCCGCCAGCCCACCCTCTGTCAGGGGCAGGCGCATCCGGCTGTCCGGGCTTTTGCATCCGCCGCAGGTGACGAACCCGCCGAAGATGTCCAGCATGGGCGCGCGCACATCCCGTGCGCCGCACACGGCGCAGCCCTCCGCCAGCGGCTCGAACCCCGCCAGCGCCATGAGCCGGAACTGGAAGGCCGCCTTCACCAGCTGCGGCTCCTTCTCCGTATAGCACAGGGCGTACAGCCCGTTCAGCAGCAGCGACAGTATCTCCGGGCAGGCCGTCTCCTCGGCGCACACCGCCTCCGTCAGCTCGCAGAACCACGCGGCCAGCGCCAGCAGCTCAATGTCCCGTCCCAGCCCGTCGAACAGCTCGATGGGCGACGCCTCGTCCAGCAGATACCAGCCGCCTCGCTTGTAGATGGTCAGCTCGGAATAGGCCGGCATCTGGCAGGCGGCGGCCAGCCGGCTGTTCTTCCGCCGTGCGCCCCGTGCGATGAGGGGTATTTTGCCCCTGTCCGGTGTCAGAACGGTCAGTATCCGGTCTGTCTCTTTTGTGTCCGTGACCCGCAGCACCACGCCGGAGGTCACTGCTTTTCCTGTTTGCATACCGTCTCCTGTGCGTCCCGGTAGAGCAGATACGCCTCCGGCGCGCCGGTGTCCAGAAATAAGTCCCAATAGTCCACGGCGTTCACCTCCACGCCGTTAGCATGGGAGCTTTCGCCGGATTTATGGCTGGAAAATTGTTGCTGTCAGTCCTCGTTGTAGCCCTGACTACGAATGAAGTTGGGATTGTCTCTCCAATTCTCTTTGACCTTCACCCATGTCTGAAGAAAGACCTTGGTGCCCATGAACTTCTCGATGTCCCGGCGGGCGGCGGAGCTGATGCGCTTGAGCATCTCGCCGCCCTTGCCGATGATGATGCCCTTGTGACTGGCCTTCTCGCAGTAGATGGTCACGTCCAGATCGATGATGCCGCTGTCCTCCCGCTCGGAGAACTTCGTCACCTCCACCGCCGTGCCGTGGGGGATCTCCTTGTCCAGGCACCGCAGCATCTTCTCCCGGACGATCTCGGCGCATACCTGGCTGTCCGCCTGATCGGTGGTCATGCCGTCGGGGAACAGCTGGGGGCCGGGCTGGGCGTATGTTTCCAGCTGGCGCAGCAGCTCATCCAGCCCGTCGCCCGTCCGGGCGGACAGGGGGATGATGGCGTCAAAGCCGTCGTATACCTCATTGTATGCCGCGATGACCTCCAGCAGGGACTCCTTCTTCTCCACCGTGTCGATCTTGTTGATGCACAGTACGCAGGGCAGCTGCTCCTCCTGAATGCGTTGGAGCAGGATACGCTCCGGCTCGCCCACATGGGGGATAGGCTCCACCAGCAGCAGCGCGCACTCCACGCTGTTCAGGCTCTCCCGCACCACCTTGACCATGTAGTCGCCCAGCCGGGAGCGGGGCTTGTGCAGACCCGGCGTGTCCAGCAGCACGAACTGGGTGTCGCCCCGGTTCACCACGCCGTAAATGCGGTTGCGGGTGGTCTGGGGCTTGTCCGAAACGATGGCGATCTTCTCGCCCACCAGCGCATTGGTCAGGCTGGACTTGCCCACATTGGGTCGTCCGCACACGGTGATCATAGCGGTTTTTGTGATGTTCATAGGTGATCCTCAACTTTCTTTCATTTGAGCAATTTTGACTATCTCTCCAGTCCCAGCTGGGACATGATGACCTCCTCGCGCCCGCGCATCTGCGCCTTCTGCGCGCCCTCGTCCATGTGGTCGTAGCCCAGCAGGTGCAGTACGGAGTGTACCGCCAGATACGCCAGCTCCCGGCGGTTGGAGTGCCCGTACTCCTTCGCCTGCGCCTTCACCCGCTCCATGGAGATGACCATATCCCCCAGGGGCACATAGCCGGTGCCGGGGTCGGCGTCCTCCGCGCCGGGCAGCTGACCGGGCGTCAGCTCGAACTCCGGGAAGCTCAGCACGTCGGTGGGGCGATCCACCCCCCGCATGTCCAGATTGATGGCGTGGATGCCCGCGTCGCCCGTGACCAGCACGTCCACCTCGCAGGGGAAGTCCACCCCCTGGGCGGTCAGCGCCGTGCGGATGACCTTGCGGAGAAAGCTCCGCGTCCCCTCACTGATGCCGGGCACGTCGGCGGTGACGGGTATATAGTGTCGCTTCATTTCTTTTTCTCCTCAAATTTGGCGTAGGCCTCGATAATGCGCTGCACCATCACATGGCGCACCACGTCCTCCTTGGTGAGCTTGCATATAGCCACGCCCTCCACGTCCCGCAGAACCTTCATGGCCTCCTTCAGGCCGCTGACCTTGTCGCTGGGCAGGTCGATCTGTGTCACGTCGCCGGTGATGACCACCTTGGAGCCGAAGCCCATGCGGGTCAGGAACATTTTCATCTGCTCCCGGCTGGTGTTCTGGGCTTCGTCCAGAATGATGAAGCTGTCGTCCAGCGTGCGGCCGCGCATGTAGGCCAGCGGCGCCACCTCGATGTTGCCCCGCTCCAGATACTTCTGGTACGTCTCCGCGCCCAGCATGTCGAACAGCGCGTCGTACAGCGGGCGCAGGTAGGGATCCACCTTGCTCTGTAGATCGCCGGGCAGGAAGCCCAGACGCTCGCCGGCCTCCACCGCCGGGCGGGTGAGGATGATGCGGTTTACCTGCTTGTCCCGGAAGGCGGCCACCGCCGCCGCCACCGCCAGATACGTCTTGCCGGTGCCCGCAGGCCCCACGCCGATGGTGACGGTCTGCTTCAGGATGGCGTTGACGTACTCCTTCTGGCCGATGGTCTTGGGCTTTACGGGGCGCCCCTTGCTGGTGATGCAGATCACGTCCTGCGTCAGCTCGCTGATGCGCTCGGACTGACCGGAGCGCACCAGCCCGATGACGTAGCGCACATGCTGGTCGGTGATGGTCTCGCCCTTGCCCGACAGCGTCAGCAGCGCCTGCACCGCCTTTACCGCAAGCATGACGTTCTCCGGCTCGCCGGACACCACGATCTCGCCGCCCCGGTTCACCGCCTGCACCTGAAATTCCGCCTCTAAAAGGCGGATGTTCTCGTCAAAGGAGCCGAACAGGTTCACGGCCTCCTCCATGCGTTCAATTCCGATACGCTGTTCCATATTCCGGGTTTACCTCCCTGTATCGCTTGTTATAGCCAGCGGCGCGTCCACGCCGATCTGTTCCTCACATTCCGCCCGCAGCGTCACCATAAGGTACGCGCCCTGCCGCCGGGCGGACACGTCCGTTTGCAGGATGGCGCCGTCCTCCCCGATGGTCTGCCGCAGCTGCGCCAGCAGCTGGCGCTCGCCCTCGGCGCGGGCGTCGTCCTCTGCCCGCTGGCCGTCGTACACGGTGTGCGTCACGGTCTTCTCCACCGCCAGCGTCACCGGCAGCCGCAGGCCGAAGGGCAGACGCAGACCGCGGTATTCTGTTATTTTATCACAATCCACCGGCAATACGCTACCCCCTGCGTATAATTTTATCCTCTGCCGCCCGATATCCACCGCCACGCGGGTGACGGCGCCCTCCTCGCCGGCCTTTTCGCACACGTCCAGCGGCACGGGCACCGTCCAGCAGTACCACGTCCGCGCCCGGATACGCCCGTGGGCGCGCATATAGCGGCAGCCTCGCGGCGAATCCGCCACGCCGCCCAGCAGCACCTGCCCGGCCTGCACCGTGTCGCCCACCTGCACGCAGGTGACGCCGTCCAGCGCCTCGATCTTTGTGATCAGGCCGTCCCTGGCGGCCACCACGTTCTGTATGTCGCTGTCCCGGTACAGATGGGGCGGGCGGGTGCGCTCCACCACCTGCACATGGGCGGTGCAGCCCCGGACGTTCACCGCCAGATACACCACGTCCGGCAGCAGCGGCAGCACCCGGTTGCGCAGGTCGTCCTGATCCAGCCCCACGCCCCGCGTCCCTACCCGCACGCCGCAGCGCTCCAGCGCCTGCAATATCTCCTCCGTGGGCACGGTGTCGTTGCCGCTGACGGCAAAATCCCATATAAACGCGCTGCCCAGCGCCAGCAGCAGCGGCAGCACCAGCGCCGCCGCCAGCAGCACATAGCGCCTCCGGCACCGCCGCCACAGCTCCGGCGCGCCCGTTTTGCGCAGCAGCCGGATATCCGCATCCGTGTCCGCCGTCACCTCCCGCAGCCGGCGCAGGCCGGGCAGGGTGGTGGTCACGCGGAAGCACCGCTCCGTCCGCCAGTCCACATCCCAGAAGGGGATGCCGTGGGCGGCGCACAGATTCACCACCCGCTCCGGCGCGGAGGAGGTGATCTCCACCGCCGCCTGTCCCCGGAGATAGTTCACCGCTTTTCGATACATATTCGCTCACTCCACCAGCTCGATGCCCGCTATCTTTCCCGTCAGGCGCAGCTCCTGCTCCGTCATCACCAGCAGCTGCAGACCCTCGCCCCGGATGCGCACCACCACGCCGCCGCCGTTGACGTCCACCTCCTCCGTGCTGTACGCCAGCACGCCCCGGTGCCGATCCATATACAGCTCCCGGTTGCCCAGCAGCTCGATCCGCGCCACGTCCGCGGCAATATTCACCGGCAGCTCCAGCCGCTCCAGCGCGTCCTGCCCCACCTGCGACAGCTTCCTTTTCAGCCCGGCCACACCGTCACCTCCCGTGCCACACAGGAACCTATGCGCCCGGCGGGGCAAACTTGCCTGTCCGGCGGCGCGGCATTTCGGCGGCATCGGGCGCATAGGCTGGGTGCGGTGATGGCGATGAGAGGACGATGGATTTGGGCGCTGGCCGCCGCGGGGCTGGCCGTGGGGCTGCTGGTGCAGGCGCAGACGGCGGCGGACGCCGTGCGGGAGGGGATAGACCTGTGTCTGCGGGCGGTGATACCGTCCCTGTTCCCGTTTTTCGCCGTGTCGTCGCTGCTGGTGTCCCTGGGCGCGGCGGACGGGGCGGGGCGCGTGCTGGCGCGCCCCTTCAGGAGGCTGTTCCGCTGCGGCGGCGCAGGCTGCGCCGCGCTGCTGCTGGGGCTGATCGGCGGCTACCCTGTGGGGGCGCGGACGGCGGCGGCGCTGGTGCGGCAGGGCGCGCTGACGCCCCAGGAGGGCGGGCGGCTGCTGACGTTCTGCAACAACGCCGGCCCCGCCTTCGCTGTGGGCGTGGCGGGGGTGACGGTGTTCTCCAGCGGCCGGGTAGGGGTGTATCTCTACCTCATCCATGTGACGGCGGCGCTGGCGGCGGGACTGCTGCTGTGCCGCCGGGGAAGCCCCTCCGCCGCTGCGCCGCCGCCCGCTCCGGTGCGGACGGGTCTGGCGCAGCGGTTCCTGTCGGCGGTGACGGACGCGGCGGCGGCCATGGGGCGGGTGTGCGCCTTCGTGGTGTTCTTTCTGGTGCTGCTGCGCCTGGCGGAGACAGCCACCGGCCCGTGGAGCGCCCCCGCCGCCGGCTTCATGGAGCTGACCAACGGCATCCTGCGGCTGACGCCCGACCGCCGGGGCTTCGTCACGGCGGCGGCGCTGCTGGGCTGGGGCGGGCTGAGCGTCCACTGCCAGACGGCGGCGGTGACGGCGGGCAGCGGCATCCCCATGGGGCGGTATCTGCCCGCCAAGGCGGTGCAGGCGGCGCTGTCGGCAGGACTGGCGTGGCTGGCCGCGCCGCATCTGCTGCCGTAGGGCACCCAACGTCCCCCTCCTGCGTAGAATGAGGACGGAGAGAAGTCTCCCATCATTCCCGACAGGAGGTCACACAGGATATGAGCATTGAGCTCCGTCATGCCGCCGCCTGCTACCAATCCGCCGACGGCGAGGTAGAGGCGGTGCGGGACGTGTCCTTTGCCGTCACGGAGGGCGCGTTCGTCAGTCTGGTGGGTCCCTCCGGATGCGGCAAGTCCACGCTGCTGAGCGCCATCGCCGGGCTGGAGCCCCTCAGCGGCGGCTCCATCCGGATCGACGGTCAGCCGGTGGAGGGCACGTCGCCCAAGGTGGGGTTCATGCCCCAGAGGGATCAGCTGTTTGAGTGGCGGAATATCTGGGACAACGTGACGCTGGGTCTGACCGTCCGCGGCGAGAAGGACGCGGCGGCCTATGCGCATGTGTCCGAGCTGCTGGAGCGGTACGGCCTTGCCGCCTTTGCCAAAAAGAAGCCGTGCCAGCTGTCCGGCGGCATGCGCCAGCGCTGCGCGCTGATCCGCACGCTGGCCACCCAGCCGGAGATCCTGCTGCTGGATGAGCCCTTTTCCGCGCTGGATTACCAGACACGGCTGGCGGTGTCGGCGGATATCTGGCGCATCCTGCGGCAGGAGGGCAAGACCGCCCTGCTGGTGACCCACGACATCGCCGAGGCGGTGAGCATGTCCGACCGGGTGATCGTGCTGTCCCGCCGTCCCGCCGTGGTGAAGGCGGAGCTGGACATGGGCGCTCTGCGGCCGCTGCCGCCCATGGAGCGGCGGGACACACCGGAGTTTCACCGGTATTTCAATACGATATGGAAGGAGCTGGACGTCCATGCCTGACAAGGCTCTTTCACCCCGGCGGGAGGCGTATCTCCTGCGTCTCCGGCGGGAGAACCGGCGGGTACGGATATGGCAGATCGCGCTGGTGGCGGGGCTGTTCATCCTGTGGGAGCTCAGCTGCCGCGTGGGGTTGTCCGACGGCTTTCTGGTCAGCTGCCCCAGCCGCATGGCGCGGACGCTGTGGACGCTGTGCCGCTCCGGTGAGCTGTGGCGGCATATAGCCGTGTCCTGCGGCGAGACGGTGCTGGGCTTCACCGCCGGTACCCTGCTGGGCACCGCCGCGGCGGTGGGTATGTGGTGGTCGGACACTGCCGCCCGCATCCTCGACCCGTACCTGGTGGTGCTCAACGCCCTGCCCAAAACGGCGCTGGGGCCCATCTTCATCGTGTGGATGGGCGCGGGCATGGGGGCCATCGTCACCATGACGCTGGCCATCTCCCTGATCGTCACCATCCTGAGCATGTACGCCGGCTTCCGCACCACCGACCCGGAGAAGCTCCGGCTGATGCGGACGCTGGGCGCCAGCAAGCGGCAGATCCTGTGGCTGCTGGTGTTCCCGGCCAACTGTCCCACACTGTTCTCCACCCTGAAGGTGAACGTGGGACTGTCGTGGGTGGGCGTTATCATGGGCGAGTTTCTGGTGTCCCGCGCCGGGCTGGGCTATCTCATCGTCTACGGCTCGCAGGTGTTCAACATGGATCTGGTCATGGCCAGCGTGCTGGCACTGGGCGCGGCGGCGGTGGGCATGTACCTGCTGGTGCTGCGGGCGGAAAAATTCCTGAATTCTGTATGGGGGGTTCGCGTATGAAAAAGCGTATTATCTGCATTTGTATGGCCGCGCTGCTGTCGCTGTCGCTTCTGGCAGGCTGCGGCGCGGAAGGAAACACGGACACGGAGCAGGACGCGGCGGCGCAGACCGTCACCGTCCGGCTCAGCGAGGTGACGCACTCGGTGTTCTATGCGCCGCAGTATGTGGCCATGAGCCAGGGCTTCTTTGCCGACGAGGGGCTGGACATCGACCTGAGCAACGGCGGCGGCGCCGACAAGGTCATGACCGCCGTCGTCTCCGGCGGCGCGGATATCGGACTGGCGGGGCCGGAGAGCTGCATCTATATCCACGGGCAGGGCAAGGACGATCTGCCGGTCATCTTTGCTCAGCTGACCAAGCGGGACGGCTCGTTCCTGGTGGGGCGGACGGACGAGGACTTCGACTGGTCGAACCTGAAGGGCAAGACCATCATCGGCGGACGCAAGGGCGGCGTGCCGGAGATGACGCTGGAGTACGTCATGCGGCACAACGGCGTGGAGCCGCAGGAGGACGCGGTGGTGGACACCTCCGTGCAGTTCAACATGATGGCCGGGGCGTTCACCGGCGGGCAGGGGGATTATGTGACACTGTTTGAGCCTACCGCCACCGAGGTGGAGCGCGCCGGGCACGGGTATATCCTCTGCTCCATCGGCGAGGAATCCGGCGAGATCCCCTACACCGCCTACTTTGCCGCCCGCAGCTATATGGACGCCCATCCGGAGGTGATCCAGGGCTTCGCCAACGCCATTGCCCGCGCCCAGCAGTGGATCGTGGAGCACACCGACCGGGAGGTGGCGCAGGCCATCATCGACCAGTTCCCTGACACCGATCTGGATACGCTGGAGGCCGTCACCGCCCGTCACCGGCAGATCGACGCGTGGAACGCCGCGCCCATGATGGCGCGCTCGGCGCTGGAGCGGCTGGAGACGGTGATGACTGAGGCCGGCGAGCTGGAGAAGTCCCAGTGGGTGGACTTTGACGCGCTGGTGGACAACAGCTTCGCGGAAAAGGCCATGGAGAGCATGAAATAGCAAAAAAAGAAAGCCCGCAAGGGCTTTCTTTTTTGCGCGATGGGACGCGCCCACCATGCCGGTATGTGCGGTTACGTTTTGTAGGGGACGGCGTCCCCGACGTCCCGTCAGCGCGGCGGTGCCGCGCTGTAAGGCCCCCTCTGCGAGGGGGCTGTCGGCGAAGCCGACTGGGGGAGAGAAATCCGTGAGGAATCTCTCCCTCCGTCAGCGCTTCGCGTTGCCACCTCCCTCGCAGAGGGAGGCAAGGGGGATCCGTCCCCCTGCCGTCCCGTTTCGTGCTTCAGCTCAGGGCGGAAATGACCTCCGCGTATTTGTCGATGTCGGACGCGCCGTTCCACGTCATGAAGCCGCCGGTGCACCCGGCGTCCCGCAGGGCACGCACCTCGTCGCCCAGCTCCGCCGCGCCGTAGTGGTTATACGGCTCCCGGATGGCGTTGTAGCACTGGATCCACGTCCGCACGGCGGCGGGAGATGCCGTCTCGCTCTGCCGCGCCATGGCGCTTTCACCGAAGTTGTACACGGTGGTGTAGGGGTGTTCCCAGGGCTTATACTCCCCCTGCGCGCTGTAATGGTCGGGGTAGGGCATGCCGGAGATGGCGTCCACCACGGAGCTGATGGCCGGCCAGTACTGGCCGCAGGCGGTGACATAGGCATTGGCGCACTCGCCGAACACGTCGCCGGAGATATAATACCCGGCCTTGTGCAGCCGCTCGGCGGCGTAGAGCAGGAACCGCTGCACGGCCTGCGCCTTGCTCTCGCCGTAGGTGTTCCGGTAGTCGATGGTGCCGGCCTTTTCGTACTTGTACGCGCCGTCGGGGAAGCGGATATAGTCGAACTGGATCTCGTTGAAGCCCAGCGCGGCGGCCTCCAGCGCCAGCTCCGTCTTGTACTGCCATACGGTGCGGTTATAGGCGCTGGGCCAGTACATGGAGCTGATCTTCAGGGGCGTGCCGTCCAGGTCGGAGATGACGTACTCCGGGTGGTCGGCGGCCAGATGCGCGTCATTGAACACGGTGATGCGGCCAATGACGTAGTAGCCCGCGTCGCGGAGCTTCTGCACGTTGACCCGGAAGCCCTCCATGGTGTCCTGCGCCGCGGCGTAGGCCGAGGGGCTGTACTGCTGCATCACAGGCGAGGCATAGGACACCGCCGTGCCGTCCACAATGTCCACCACAAAGGCGTTGATGCCGCTGCCCTCCGCCAGACGGAGGTAGCTGTCGGCGTACTGGATGGCGCTGCCGTTGAGATACAGCGCCCGTACCTCCTCCGGCATGTCGTTGCCGGGGATGGCGGCCTTTTCCGTGGGGTAGTAGTCCAGCCCCGCCGCGTCGCCGCCGCCCCACGCGTCGCCCCGGGCGGCGTGGCGCTGATACAGCGCCTCGTCGTACTGAGCGCGGGCTTCCTCCTCCGTCATGCGGACGTTGGCGGCGTCGATATAGCCCTCGCCCCGGTCACAGGAGACTTTCCAGCGGAGCACCTCGCCCTGCCCGTCCAGCCCGTCAAAGCCGGTGACGGTCAGCGCCATGCCCTTTTCCACGGCGCAGCCGGGGACAGCCCCCGTCTCGTCCACAAGGCTCATGCCCCGCAGGGCGTAGACCGTTTCCACCTGCACCACGGCGGCATAGTCGTCGGTCAGGTTGGCGCGGTCGATGCAGGCGTAGCCCTCGCCGTTGACCACCCGGATGCGCTGGGCGTCGCCCTGGGCATCCTCCAGAACATACTGCACCTCGCTGCCGCGGGGCAGGGAACCCAACAGCTCTCCCTTTTCGTCATATACAGGAGCGGTGCTCTCCGCGGAGGCCACATAGCCCGCCGCCGTCTCCGGTACGGCGGGATGGAACTGCTGCCAGATCACATAGCCCAGCGCGCCCAGCGCCGCCAGGCACAGCACGATGATGACCACCGCCGCGCCGGTGCCGCGTTTCTTCTTGGTATTCGTTGACATAAGTTGAACTCTCCTTGCGTGTGTTGTCAGACTGCGGACATTATACGACATTCTGTTCTGTAAATCCACCTAAATCTTGTGGCAGCGCCGACAAAATTTTCGTATTTTTTGTGTTTTTCCCATTTTTCTGGTAGACAACGGGATATACCGATGGTATACTACCTGTGTATATTGTTATGTAAATCGGCGCGGGGATGACCCGCCGCCGGGCTTCCCATACAACTCATAGATAAGGCAGGGTGTGTTTATGAAAAGGACGAAACGGGGTATGGCGCTGATACTCTCCGCGGTGATGCTGGCAAGCTGCGTGACGACGATACTGATCGCCGCCAGCAAGGACTGGTCGAACCCGGAGCTGGGCTCCCTGAGCCAATACTACGAGACGGGCACCAACGCCGATCCCGGCCGTATCTCCACCGTGAAGGAGGACAGCGGCGGTACATCCTACGGCATCTACATGTTCGTGGAGAAAACGGTGAAGTCCTTCATGGACTGGCTGTGCCAGCAGCCCTCCGGCACCACATACCGCGCCATCGGCGACAAGCTGTACAACGCCTACGCCTACAACACCAGCGGACAGTATTACCCCGGCTTCGGCTCCAACTTCAAAAACATCTGGCAGGAGATCGGCCGGAACAACCGCACCGAGTTCGCCCAGGCACAGAAGGATTTCTGGGAATCGACCCAGTACACCCAGCTGATCGCCAACGTGAAGTCCCTGTTTCCCGGCTTTGATATGAGCAACTACTCTATCGCGCTGCAGAACGTGTTCTGGAGCCGCAGCGTCCACCACGGCGTGGGCGTGACCTCCGGCGCCGTCAAGAGCAGCGACGGCAAGAGCGGCGCCACCGGCGTGATCTACCGGGCGTTCAATTCTCTGGGTGGCTTCAAGAACCAGAGCGAGGCGGAGCTGATCGCCGCCATTTACGCCGAGTGCAGCCGTCTTGACCCCAGCGGCAAGTACAAGGACGACAACATGGAGACGCTGACCGCCAAGAAGTACGGCACCTACGGCCGCTCCATGGCCTATTTCAACGTCAACGGCGGCGGCGTGCAGACCTCCGTATACAGCCGCCTGCATGTGAACGAGCCGGCGGACGCGCTGGTCATGCGCTACCAGAACATCTCCACCACTATTCCGGAGGGACGCTGCACGCTGCGGTATTTCTCCGAGCAGACCTTCGGCCTGGCGGCAGATAGCTCCGTGCTGGTCAGCGGCGATAAGAGCAGCGCTCTGACGCTGATCTGCTACAACGGCGGCAAGTACACCATCAGCACCGATGACGGGCGGCGTCTGGCGCTGTCCAACGGCGCACTGACGCTGGAGAAGCCCTCCACCTCCGCCAACCAGTTCTGGACCATCGCAGTCAGCGGCGGCGGCTACACGCTGTACAACTGCGGCGCCGGGCGCTATCTGGCACTGGAAAAGACCACCAGCACCACCCCCGGCCAGCCGGACACGACCCAGCGGGACAAGCTGATCGAGGAGCGGTATGCCGCGCTGGATGCGGGCACCGCAGACAAGGCGTTTGCGGAGAAGTTTGACGCGGCGCTGTCCCAGCGGCTGATCGATCTGATCAACGCAGCCTTCAAGGACAAGTCTGAGGGAGAAGTCACAGAAATGATGGCTGCCAATATGCAGAAGCTGTCGACCGAGGAGCAGGCACTTCTGGCGGAGGTGCTGCCCAACCTGTCCGATGACGAGGAGGAGCTGGCCAAGCAGCTGGCGGAGCTGGACGAGGCCACCTCTCTGGCAATGCTGAAGCTCTTCACCGGCAAGACCGACGAGGAGCTGGACGCACTGGCAAAGGAGATCGTAGCCGAGCTGGTGGATGAGGAGCTGGCGGCTGCCGCTCCCTCCACCACCGTGAATACATACAAGATCACGCTGACGGACAAAGCGGCGGATGCCGCGATCTGGGCGCAGCAGGGTCTGTCCGGCAAGGACGGATGGACGCTGTCCGGCCTGTTCTACCCCGGCTGCACGGACTCCGATGCCATCGGCGGCAAGATCACCCACAATCTGACGGAGGGCAACTCCTCCTTCCCCCTGCGGGGCGTGATCTCCCATCCCAAGGGGCTGAAGTCTGTTACCGTGGAGGTCAGCGGCAACACATCCACCACCTTCTCCGTGTCCGCCAACTGCTCCGGCACGTGGTTCGACCTGTGGACGCTGGATGGACGCTGCACCTTCAGCAAGCTGGCGCAGGGCAGCTATACGCTGACCATCCGCGCCACCAATGCCGTGGACAACAAGTCCGAGGTATTGCTGTCGTCTCCGTTCACCGTGGGTGCCAGGGACAGCGGTACTACGCCGGGGCTGGCCAAGGAGGAATACACCGTCACCTTTGTCAACGGCAGCACCAAGACTACCAAGCTCTATAAGCTGGGTACTACCTATGGCCAGCTGCCCAGCGTCTCAGGCGAGGGCTTCCAGGGCTGGTTCATGGACGACGGCACTGAGGTGTTTGACACCTCTATCGTGGCGGCACAGGATCATACCGTTACCGCCCGGTTCGGTGAGCTGTACACCATCACCTTTGTGGCTGACGGTACCACTGTTAAATCCATGCGGCTGGGCAGCGGCAGTCTCATCACCGCCCCGTCCAACCCCATCAAGGCAGCAGATAAAAACTACACATACAGCTTCAGCTATTGGGTGGATGAAGCGGGCAAGATCTTTACCGCCGGTGCCACCTATGTGGACAAGGGCAACATCACCTACACCGCCGTGTTTTCCAAGACCGCCAATTCCGGCGGCGGAGGGACAGGCGGCGGCGGAACCGGCGGTGGCGGAGGCGGCGGAACTACGCCGGTCACGCCCTCCGGCAGCTACCTCACCGGCATCTCGCCCAACACCTCCGTCTCCAGCCTGACCGCCAGCGGCTACACCGTGTATAACGGCAGCAAGCAGGTGACCTCCGGACTGGTGGGCACCGGCATGACCGCCGTCAGCAGCGGCGGCTCCGTGACCATCGTCGTCACCGGCGATGTCAGCGGCGACGGCAAGATCACCATCACCGACGTAGTCAAGCTGCAAAAGTCCGTGGTCGGCTCCGCCTCCCTGACCGGCGCTTACGCCAAGGCCGGCGATATCAGCGGCGACGGCAAGATCACCATTACCGACGTGGTGCAGGCTGCACAGGTCACTGTGGGACAGCGCACCATCAACTGACAGGAGGATCCCTATGAAGAACCGATTCCTTCGCACCGCCGCGTCCGCCGTGCTGACGGTGCTGCTGGTGCTGACGCTGCTGCCCCAGCGGTCGCTGGCCGCCGGCGCCACCCTCACCGGCACCTCCGCGCTGCTGCCCGGCGACACGGTCACGCTGACGCTGTCCGTGCCCAGCAAGGTCTACGGCCTGAGCGCCGACCTCAGCTACAGCAGCAACCTGTCCCTCAGCAACTACAACTGCTCCGTCAGCGGGTGGAGCATCGTCATGAACAACAACAAGTTCAGCGCCTACGGCACGTCCAGCTCCAGCGGCGGCGTGGTCACCATCAAAATGAAGGTGTCCTCCAGCGCCAAGGAGGGCGACGCCCTGTCCGCCGCGTTCTCCAACGTGGTGGTGTCCGACGGCAACAGCGACACCGATCTGGGCAGCGCCAGCTGGTCGGGAAAGATCACCGCCGCGCCCAGCGGCAACTGTGATCTCAGCTCCCTCAGCTGCTCCAACGCCACCCTCAGCCCCTCCTTCTCCGCCAAGACCACCTACTACACCTGCACGGTGCCCTTTGCCGTGGAGAAGCTGGAGCTGAACTACAAGAAGGCGGACAACACCTCCAGTGTATCCGTCAGCGGCAACGAGCTGGCGGTGGGCGCCAACACCGTCACCGTCAAGGTCACGGCGGCCAACGGCACCACCAAGACCTACACCATCGATGTGACCCGCCAGCAGGATCCCAACTACAAGGCGTCCACTGACGCGGCGCTGAGCACCCTGACCATCGAGGGCGCTACCCTGTCCCCCACGTTCACCCCCACGGTGACGGATTACATCGCCTATGTGCCCTTTGAGACGCGGCAGGTGACCATCGCCGCCGCCGCCAAGGACGAGAAGGCACAGGGCGTCACCGGCACCGGCGCGGTGCAGCTGTCCGCCACGGAGAGCGAGACGGTCGTAACCGTCACCGGCACCGCCGAGGACGGCAAGACCAAGCAGGCTTACACCATCCATGTGCTGCGGATGCCCGCCTACACCGGCATTGTGCCCACTGTGGAGGTCATCGATCCGGCCACCATCCCGGCGGTCGCCCCGCTGGAGATCCCCGGCACGCTGACGCTGCCCCTGCTGGGCGAGGTCAGAACGCTGTATGTGGCCATCGCCGTGGCGGTGCTGCTGGTGATCGTCCTGTTCCTGCTGGGCTTCCTGATCGGCCGCGGCCACGCGGGAAGCGCCAACGACTATGAGGACGACGAGCCGCAGGAGCCGCAGCCTCCGGTGCTGGAAAAGCGCCATACCGCCTCCGTGCCCCGGCTGGTGCCCCGGCAGGAGGAGCCGGCAGAGGAGCCGCAGCCCGTCCGCCAGCCGGCGGCAGTGACCGCAGCCCCGGCGGAGGAGCCCGCACCCGCGCCCAAGGCCGAGCGCAGCGCCACCGACGAGCCGTCCCAGTCCGACGAGGACGAGGTGCGCACCATGTCGCTGGATGACCTGCTGGACGACATCCACAAAATGTAACAAAAAAAGTATCTGCGCCCGGCGCAGATACTTTTTTTTCGCCCGGAGATATGGTACAATGGCAAAAATCACACAGGAGGACGCCACCATGAGCTACGCAGACCGCATATTCAAGGACAACTGCCGGGAGATCCTCACCCACGGCGTGTGGGACACGGATCAGAACGTGCGTCCCCACTGGGAGGACGGCACACCCGCGCACACGGTGAAGAAATTCGGCATCATCAACCGCTATGACCTGAAGGCGGAGTTCCCCATTCTCACCATCCGCCGGACGTACTTCAAGACCTGCATCGACGAGCTGCTGTGGATCTGGCAGCAGAAGTCCAACAACATCCACGACCTGCGGGGACACATCTGGGACAGCTGGGCGGACGAGAGCGGCTCCATCGGCAAGGCCTACGGCTACCAGCTGGCGGTGAAGCACCGGTACCCGGAGGGGGAGATGGATCAGGTGGATCGCGTGCTGTATGACCTGAAGCACAACCCCGCCAGCCGCCGCATCCTGACGAATATCTACAACTTCGCCGATCTGCACGAGATGGCGCTGTACCCCTGCGCCTACTCCATGACCTTCAACGTCTCCGGCCATACGCTCAACGCCATCCTCAACCAGCGCAGCCAGGACATGCTGGCCGCCAATAACTGGAACGTGGTGCAGTACGCCGTGCTGGTACACATGATGGCGCAGGTGTCGGGGCTGGAGGCCGGCGAGCTGGTGCACGTCATCGCCGACGCCCACATCTACGACCGCCACGTGCCCATTATCGAACGGCTGCTGGAAAAGGACGAGCGCCCCGCGCCGCGGTTCATCATCGACCGCTCCGTAACGGATTTCTATCAGTTCACGCGGGACAGCTTCTCGCTGGAGGGGTATGAGCCCCAGCCCTTCGAGGACAAGATCCCTGTGGCCATTTAAGGAGGGTGCCATGTACGCCATCGTTGCCGTGGATGAAAAATGGGGCATCGGTCGGGACAACGGGCTGCTGTTCCGCCTGCCCGCCGACCTGAAGCGCTTTCGTTCGCTGACGGAGGGGCACACCGTCCTCATGGGGCGGAAAACGCTGGAATCCCTGCCCGGCGGCCGCGGGCTGCCCCGCCGCCGCAATATCGTCCTGACCGGTCGGCGAGACTTCGCGGCGGAGAACTGCCAGATCGTCCACTCTCCGGCGGAGGCGGTGCTCTCTGCCGATGAGGACACATGGGTCATCGGCGGGGAGAGCGTGTACCGGGCGTTCCTGCCCCTGTGCAGCCGGGTGTATGTTACCCGCATCGCTGCCGACGGCGGCGCGGACACGTTTTTTCCCGACCTGTCCGCCGACCCCCAATGGCGGCTGGACAGGCGCGGGGAGGACATGACCGAAAACGGCCTGACCTTCCGGTACGAGGAGTATGTGCCGCTGGCGTAGCCCTCTGCGGCAGGCACCCCGTAGGAGACGGCGTCCTCAACGTCCCGTTCCGTAGGGGCGGATGACGCTGTTCCCCCTGTGCCGCCTTCGCACCCCGTAGGGCGGGACCCGTGTGTCCCGCCGCGCGATACATGCTTATTCCGGCGGGGCACATGGGCCCCGCCCTACAAAAGGGACGAACCGAAAGGGACGTCGCACCCCAAGGGCATTTGTCCCACTGCGCTCCACGGCAGGACGGCGTCCCCTACACACAGATCACCACCTCACAATTGAAAATAAAAGAGACGGCTCCCGCCGTCTCTTTTTCATTCGTCCATGTCCACCGTGATGTTGTCGGTGCCGTGCTGCTCGAACTCGCCCAGATAGGCGTCCATCCGCGCCATGATCTCGTCATAGTTCTCCGGCGTGATGGGGGGATCGTCCATGTCCCGCAGCGCCAGCTCCTGCGCCAGTATCTCGAAAAACGTGTTGTCCTCGTAGGCCATGATCGCCTCATGGATGCCGCCGTCGGCAAAGGCGCGGGAGGGGATCAGCTCCCCCTGATACAGCTCGGTCAGCGGCGCCATGCCGTGATCGAGACAGTGGGCGAACACAAGGCTCTCCACCTGATCGTACTCCTTGATGCGGTCGTCGCCCCGGGTGGAGTTCAGCACCCAGTTGCCGATGTACACCAGATCCAGCAGACGCCGGAACTGCTTCTCCGTCATTTTCAGCTCCATCATACCACCTCCGCGCATGAAAACCTTCGTTTTCACGATTATAGCACGTTCCAACAGGGATTGCCACAGAAAAAAATGGGCAGGTGCGCCAATTTTTAGCTTGTAACACCACGGGAATCATAGTACAATATATGAGTTATACTGGCGCAGTGTCGGTATCGGTAGTTTGCGAAAGGAGGGCGCGTATGGATCAGCGACCCATCGGGGTGTTCGACTCCGGATCGGGCGGGTTGACCGCCGTGCGGGAGATACGCAGTATCCTCCCCTCTGAGAACATTATATACTTCGGGGACACGTCCCGTGTCCCCTACGGCGGGCGTTCGCCGGAGATATTGCTGCACTACGCAAGGCAGGACGTCCACTTCCTCCGCAGCTTCGATGTGAAGGCGCTGCTGGTGGCCTGCGGCACCGTGTCCACCAACGCGCTGCCGGTGCTGGCGGCGGAGAGCGACATTCCCATCCTGGGCGTGGTGGAGCCGGCCTGCGCCGCGGCAGCGGCGGCCACCCGCAACAAAAAGGTGGGGCTGATCGCCACCTCCGCCTCCGTGCGCTCCGGCGCCTACGAGCGGACGCTGGCGGCTATGGACAGCACCATCACCGTGTACGCCGGGGCCTGCCCGCTGTTCGTGCCGTTGGTGGAAAACGGGCGCTTCCGCCCCGGCGACACGGTCATCGAGACGGTGGCGCGGGAGTACCTGACGCCCCTGCGGGACACGGGCATCGACACGCTGATCCTGGGCTGCACCCACTATCCGCTGCTGGCGGAGGTCATCGCGGGTGTCATGGGCAGCGGCGTGACGCTGATCGACTCCGGCGCGTCCGCGGCGCGGGCGCTGCGTCAGGCGCTGTCGGACAAAGGCCTTCTGGCGCAGCGGGCGAGCGGTACCCTGACCCTGTACGCCAGCGACCAGCCGCAGGATTTCGGCGCGCTGGCGCCCCAGTTCCTGCGCCGTCCGCTGGAGGGCGCGGTGCTGCCGGTGGACATTGAGAGGTACTGATATGGACAAGGTACAGGTACTGGCACGCAGCCGCAGCGACTTCGCCGGCGGCGTGGATGAGCTGACCTTCCGGGGCACCGGCACGCTGGATAAAACGGAGTACGGCTATCAGCTGCGCTACACGGCGCAGAACGAGGCCGACGGCAGCGGCGTGGCCTCGGAGATACGGCTGGAGGCGGCGCAGCGCCGGGCGGTGGTCATCTCGGAATCCAAGGACGGCGGCTACGGGCTGCTGCTGGATCCCCGGCGCACCACGGTGACGCAGATCGCCGGCGGCGACGGCGGCGCGCTGACGCTGCATGTGGAGACAAAAGAGGTATCGTGGCACCTGCCCCGGAGGGGCGAGGGACACATCACACTGGCATATACATTGCTCCTGGGCACGCAGGCGCTGTCGGCGCTGCGGCTGGAGCTGACATTGACGAAAGAGGAGAAAGACGTATGAACATGATCGACAGCGCCAAGGCGCAGGTACGGCAGCTGACCGCCGCCGCATACGACAAGGCCGCAGCCGCGGGGCTGCTCCCGGCGGGCATCGCCGTGGAGCCGGCGGTGGAGATCCCCAAGGACACCGCCAACGGCGACTACACCACCACCTTCTGCCTGGCGGCGGCCAAGGCCATGAAGATGAACCCCCGTCAGGTGGCGCAGACCCTCATCGACAACATGACGCTGGAGGGCAGCTACTTCACCTCCGTGGAGATCGCCGGCCCCGGCTTCATGAACTTCCGGCTGGGCGAAAAGTGGTTCAGCGACACGGTGGCCGTCATCGAGTCCGAAGGGGAGAGGTACGGCGAGAACGACTCACTTGCCGGTAAGAAGTACATGGTGGAGTTCGTCTCCGCCAACCCCACCGGCCCCATGCACATGGGCAACGCCCGGGGCGGCGTGCTGGGCGATACGCTGGCATCCGTGCTGCAAAAGTCCGGCGCGGACGTGTGGCGGGAGTTCTACGTCAACGATGCCGGCAACCAGATCGAAAAGTTCGCCAAGAGCCTGGAGGCACGGTACTTCCAGATCATCAAGGGCGAGGACGCGGTGGAGTTCCCGGAGGACGGCTACCACGGCGACGATATCCGCGAGCTGGCGCAGGCGTTCTATGAAAAAGAGGGCGAGAAGTATCTGGACTGCGACGAAAAGACCCGCCACGATGCGCTGGCGCAGTTCGGTCTCAGCGTCAACATCCCCAAGATGAAGTCCGATCTGGCTCGCTACGGCATTCAGTACGACCAGTGGTTCTTCGAGTCCAGCCTCCACGAGAGCGGCTATGTGGCCGACACCGTGGCGGCGCTGACCGCCAAGGGCTATACCTACGAGAAGGACGGCGCCCTGTGGCTCAAGACCTCCCAGATCCTTGCGGAGAACCTGCGCCGGGCGGGGAAGAGCGACGAGGCCATCGAAAAGCTGGGCTTGAAGGACGACGTGCTGTGCCGCGCCAACGGGTTTTACACCTACTTCGCCGCCGACATCGCCTATCACCGCAACAAATTCGCCGTCCGCGGCTTCGATAAGGTCATCAACATCTGGGGCGCCGACCACCACGGCCATGTGGCGCGTCTGAAGGGCGCCATGGACGCGCTGGGTCTGGACGGCGAGCACCGGCTGGACATCGTGCTGATGCAGCTGGTGAAGCTGGTGCGCGACGGCGAGATCGTCCGCATGTCCAAGCGCACCGGCAAGGCCATCAGCCTTACCGACCTGCTGGACGAGATCCCCGTGGATGCCTGCCGCTGGTTCTTCAACGCCAAGCCGGAGACGCAGATGGAGTTCGATCTGGGTCTGGCCGTCCGGGAGGACAGCGAGAACCCGGTGTACTACGTCCAGTACGCCTACGCCCGCATCTGCACGCTGCTGAAGGCGCTGGCCGCCGAGGGTCACACCGTTCCCGCCGCGGCGGATGCCGATCTGTCCGTGCTGACCGCCGACGAGGAGAAGGCACTGATCAAGCAGCTGGCGCAGTACCCCGCCGTGGTGTATCTGGCCGCACGGGACTACGACCCCAGCTTCATCAACCGCTATCTGGGCGAGCTGGCCGCCGCGTTCCACAAGTTCTACAACGCCTGCCGCATCAAGGGCGAGGCGGAGAACGTCCTGCTGGCGCGGCTGAAGCTGGCGGATACCGCCCGCGCCGTGCTGAAAAACGGCATGACCCTCATCGGCTGCTCCGCACCGGAGAAGATGTAACAGCGAACGCGCCCCACGGGGCGCGTTTCAGCGTGTCGATAAACCCACGCCCCTGTCATTCCGAACCAGTGACCGATGTCACTGGTGTGGGAATCCGTAACCTTTTAGCTGGGAATCTGCGGAAAAGTGCAGGAATTATGCGTTTTGGAAACGGATTGCCGCGCCAGTGTGCGCACTGGCTCGCAATGACAGACTTTTTCGACAGCCTGACGCGCCCCACGGGGCGCGTTTCGCTGTACAATAACCTGCGCCGATGGCAGCTATTAAAAATTATCGGTTGCAGCAGGCTCTTTCTGTGGTATAATATTCTGCGGATAAAAATTAAGGAGGTATCTCCATGACTTATGACGTTATCATCATCGGCGCCGGCCCCGGCGGTATTTTCTCCGCCTATGAGCTGATGCAGCGCAAGCCGGAGTGGAAGGTAGCCGTGCTGGAGGCGGGCAACCCGCTGGAAAAGCGCCGCTGTCCCATTGACGGCGACAAGGTGAAGTCCTGCATCCACTGCAAGACCTGTGCCATTATGAACGGCTTCGGCGGCGCGGGCGCGTTTTCCGACGGTAAGTACAACCTGACCAACGAGTTCGGCGGCACGCTGTACGAATACATCGGCAAGCAGAAGGCCATGGAGCTGATGCGCTACGTGGACGACATCAACGTGGCCTGCGGCGGAGCGGGGACGAAGCTCTACTCCACCGCCGACAGCGGCTTCAAGCGCCTGTGCCTGCAAAACAACCTGCACCTGCTGGACGCCTCCGTGCGGCATCTGGGCACGGACATCAATTACAAGGTACTGGAGAATCTCTACGCCCGGCTGCGCGAGCATGTGGACTTCCACTTCCTCACGCCGGTGAAGGCGCTGTCCGCCACCGACGACGGCTACGAGGCGCAGACCGACAGGGGCGCCTTCCGCGGGCGGAAGTGCATCATCTCCGTGGGACGCAGCGGCAGCAAGTGGATGGAGTCCGTCTGCCAGTCGCTGGACATCCCCACCAAGTCCAACCGGGTGGATATCGGCGTGCGGGTGGAGCTGCCCGCCGAGGTGTTCGCGCCCATCACCGACGAGCTGTACGAGAGCAAGATCGTCTACAAGACCGAGAAATACCAGGACAAGGTGCGCACCTTCTGCATGAATCCCCGGGGCGCGGTGGTCAACGAGAACACCAACGGCATCGTCACCGTCAACGGCCACAGCTACGAGGATCCCGCCATGCACACGGAGAACACCAACTTCGCCCTGCTGGTGTCCAAGCACTTCACGGAGCCGTTCCGCGACAGCAACGGCTACGGCGAGTCCATCGCCCGTCTCAGCAACATGCTGGGCGGCGGCGTGATCGTCCAGCGGTTCGGTGACCTGATCCGCGGCCAGCGCAGCACCCCCAAGCGCATCGAAAAGGGCTTCATGACGCCCACCCTGTCCGCTACGCCCGGCGATCTGAGCCTTGTGATGCCCAAGCGCATTCTGGACGGCATCATCGAGATGATCTACGCCCTGGACAAGATCGCCCCCGGCACCGCCGGCGACGACACCTTGCTCTACGGCGTGGAGGTGAAGTTCTACAACATGGAGGTGGCGCTGGACGAGCATCTGGAGACGCCCCACAAGGGGCTGTTCGTCATCGGCGACGGCAGCGGCGTCACCCACTCCCTGTCCCACGCCAGCGCCAGCGGCGTATTCGTGGCGCGCTATCTGGCGGAGAACGAATAAGCGTATCATAAAGACAGGGGCGGCTATGCCGCCCCTGTCCGTTTGTCGAGGGTGCCGTGCTGCTTGCGTAGGGGACGGCGTCCCCGACGTCCCGCATCGTAGGGGCGGACGACTCTGTCCGCCCCTGTTTTCTTGTTTTCCCTTCCAAAATATGCTACAATGGAGAAAAACCGCAAGGGAGGGTGCGTCCGTGGCCGATCTCAACACCGATATCCGCTTCATCAAGGGCGTGGGCGAGACCCGCGCCAGAGCGCTGGAAAAGCTGCACATCCGCACGCTGGGCGACCTGATCTCCTATTATCCCCGCCGCTGGGAGGATCGCACAAAGCTGTTCCCCATCCGCGACCTGCCGGAGGGGGAGTACGCCTGCTGCCGCGCTATGCTGGCGCAGGAGCCCACCGCCCACCGCATCTCCGGCGGTCAGACGGTGGTGAAGGTGCGCGCCGTGGACGAGGGCGGTGTGCTGGACATCACGTTTTTCCATCAGGAATACCGCAAAAACGCCCTCCACCGGGGCGAGACGTATATCTTCTACGGCAGAGCCGAGGGCGGCGGTATCCGCCGCCGGATGGCTAACCCCCTGCTGGAAAAGGAGGGCGGTCAGCAGCTGACGGGGCGCATCATGCCCGTCTACCCCCTGACGGCGGGCATCACCCAGATCATGATGGCCAAGGCCGTGCGGCAGGGGCTGGACGAGTGCCGCGACCTGCCGGAGGACGTGCTGCCCGACGAGATACGGCGGGCGCACCGCCTGTGCTACGCGGGCTTCGCGCTGGAGAACATTCACTTTCCCGCCTCACCGGAGGCGCTGAACACCGCCCGGCGGCGGCTGGTGTTCGAGGAGCTGTTCCTCCTGAGCTGCGGCCTGTCGCTGCTGCGCCAGCGGCGTGAGTCGGTACACGGCCTGCCCTGCCGGGCGGCGGATATGTCCGATTTCTACGCCGTTCTGCCCTTTGCCCTCACCGCCGCTCAGCGCCGCGCCATCGGGGACGCCGTGGGCGACATGACCTCCGGCCGCCCCATGAACCGGCTCTGTCAGGGCGATGTGGGCAGCGGCAAGACCATGGTGGCCGCCGCCTGCGTGTGGTTTGCCGCCCAGAGCGGCTGGCAGTCGGCGCTGATGGCGCCCACGGAGATACTGGCGCGCCAGCACTACGAAAACCTTGCGCCCCTGTTTGCCCGCTTCGGCCTGCGGTGCGCCCTGCTCACCGGCTCCACACCGGCCAGGGAGCGCCGCGGTATTTTAGAGGGACTGCAAGCCGGCGACATCGCCCTCTGCATCGGCACCCACGCCCTGCTGACGGAGGATGTGACCTATAACGCGCTGGGGCTGGTCATCACCGACGAGCAGCACCGCTTCGGCGTGGATCAGCGCTCCGCCCTCAGCCGCAAGGGGTCGTCGCCCCACCTGCTGGTGCTGTCGGCCACGCCCATTCCCCGCACGCTGGCGCTGATTATCTACGGTGATCTGGACGTGTCGATCATCGATGAGCTGCCGCCGGGCAGACAGCCGGTGGACACCTTCGTGGTGGGGGAGAGGTACCGGCTGCGGCTCAACGCCTTCATCCGCAAGCAGGTGGCCGAGGGGCATCAGGTGTTCGTCATCTGCCCGCTGGTGGGGGAGGAGGACGACCTGCCCGACGAGCGCAAGGCTGCCACCGCCTACGCCCGGCAGCTGCGGGAAAAGACGTTTCCCGACCTGCGGGTGTCGTTGCTCCACGGCCGCATGAAGGCCGGGGAAAAGGAGAAGGTCATGGCCTCCTTTGCCGCCGGCGAGAGCGACATTCTGGTGTCTACCACGGTGGTGGAGGTGGGCGTGGACGTGCCCAACGCCACGCTGATGGTGGTGGAGAACGCCGACCGCTTCGGCCTGAGCCAGCTGCACCAGCTGCGTGGCCGCGTGGGACGCGGCAAGGCGCAGAGTTACTGTGTCCTGCTCAGCGACACACAGAATCCGGAGACGCGCCGCCGCCTGAAGGCGCTGGCCGCCACCAACGACGGTTTCCGCATCGCGGAGGAGGATCTGAAGCTGCGGGGGCCCGGAGACTTCTTCGGCAGCCGGCAGCACGGCCTGCCCACGCTGAAGGCCGCCGATCTCAGCTGCGATATGCCGCTTCTTGCCGAGGCGCGGGACGCCGCCCAGACCCTGATGGCCGCCGATCCCCGCCTGACAGCGCCGGAGCACGCCGTGCTGCGCCGCCGCATTCAGGCGCTGTTCGACTTGAACGAGGGCACGCTGAACTGAAATAAGCCTCTGTGGTGTATAGGGGAATGGATGAATGAAGGGGACGGCGTCCCCGACGTCCCGTCAGCGCGGCGGCGCCGCGCTGAGAACGGATTGCCGCGTCGCTGCGCTCCTCGCAATGACAGCGCTTCGCGCCGTAGGAACGCCGCAGGGGCGGACGACTCTGTCCGCCCCGTATGCCGCCGCAAAACTGGCAAAAAAAGGAAGCGCCTGTCCAACGGACGGGCGCTTCCCTGTAAGCATGGGAACACGCGGAGCACGAGCGTACTCCGCGTGTTTGTGTCGGGTAAAAGGGGGGAATACCCGACAGGGGGGGTTCACATAGAATAAAGGGGGGTGACTTTACCTATGCAAGTCGTATTGTACACCTACTTCTCCGGTTTGTCAAATGTTTTTTTACCGGTACCGGTTCCGGGAATCGCTTTTTCGACTTGCTCCGCCGTTTTCCCGGTGGTATACTGTGGAAAAGACAGAAGACGAGGAGGTGTCCGCCGGTGACACGCGATCAGCTGCGCGCCAAGGCCAACGAGCTGCCCCTGCTGCCCGGTGTCTATCTGATGATGGACAAGACCGGGCAGGTCATCTATGTGGGCAAGGCCAAAAAACTGAAAAACCGCGTCAGCCAGTATTTTCAGGACACCGCCAGCCACAACGAGAAAACAAAGATGATGGTGGCGCATGTGGACAGGTTCGACACCATCATCGTCCGCTCGGAGTTCGAGGCGCTGGTGCTGGAAAACTCCCTCATCAAGCGGCACCAGCCCCGGTATAACATCCTCCTGAAGGACGACAAGGGCTATCCCTTTGTGCGGCTGGATGAAAAATCGAGCTATCCCCGGTTTTCGCTGGTGAACCGCACCGCCGATGACGGCGCGCGGTACTACGGACCCTTCGGCGGGCGGCACGAAACGCGGCTGGCGCTGGACGCCGTATGCGCCGCCCTGCGGCTGCCCACCTGCTCCCGCCGGTTTCCGCGGGACATCGGCAAGGAGCGCCCCTGCCTGAACTTCCACATGGGGCGGTGCGACGGCTTCTGCCGGGGTCAGCCGGACGGGGAGGAGTACCGCCGCCGCATGGCGCAGGCCGCATCCCTGCTGGAGGGGCGGCTGCGCGCTGTCACCGGAGAGCTGACGGAGAGGATGACCGCCGCGGCGGAGGCTCTGGACTTCGAGACGGCCGCCGCCCTGCGGGATCAGATCAAGGCCCTGTCGGTGCTGAGCAAGGAGCAGCGGGTTATCGCCGGTATCTGCGCCGATACCGACGTATGGGGCGCGTATACCAGTCCCGCCCGTTCCGGCGTGGCGGTGCTGCACATTGAAAACGGCGACCTGCTGGCGCGGCAGACGGAGGTATTCCCCGATGCCGCCGACAGCGAGGACGCGCTGCTGTCCGCCGTGGTGCCGCAGTATTATCTGTCCCGCCAGTCCCTGCCGCGGGAGATCCTGCTGCCCGCCGCTATGGAGGACGCGGACGCGCTGGCCGCCCTGCTGACGGAGCGCAGCGGTCACGCCGTGGCCGTGCGGGTGCCCCAGCGCGGCCAGCGCCGCGCCCTGCTGGATATCGCCCATCGCAACGCACGGGAAGAGGTGGAGCGGGTCACGGACGCCGCCCAGCGCATCAGCGGCACGCTGCGGCAGCTGCAGCAGCTGGCGCAGCTGCCCACCCTGCCCCGGCGGATGGAGAGCTACGACATCTCCCACACCGGCGGCGACGATCAGGTAGGCGGCATGGTGGTCTTTCAGGACGGACGGCCGCTGAAGTCGGCCTACCGCCGTTTCCGGGTGGAGACGTGCCGGGAGGGGGACGACTACGGCGCCATGCGGGAGGTGCTGACCCGCCGCTTCCGCCGGTATCTGGACGGGGATGAAAAATTTGCGCCCCTGCCCGACCTGCTGCTGATCGACGGCGGCGAAAACCACGCCCGCATCGCCGAGGAGGTGCTGGCCGGTCTGGGTCTGGACGTGCCGGTGCTGGGCATGGTGAAGGACGACCGGCACCGCACCCGCGCCCTGATCACCGCCCGGGGGCAGGAGCTGGGCATCCGGCAGACGCCCGCGCTGTTCGCCCTGATCGGCACGGTGCAGGAGGAGGTGCACCGCTTCGCCATTGCCTACCACCACCAGAAGCACACCAAGTCCGCCAAGCGCTCCCAGCTGGACAACATCCCCGGCGTGGGCGAGGCGCGGAAGAAGAAGCTCCTGCAGCACTTCGGCACCGTCACCGCCGTGAAGCAGGCGGACGTGGAGCAGCTGGCCGCCGTGGTGCCCCGCGCCGCGGCGCAGGCGGTCTACGACCGCTTTCACGGGGCGAGAATGGAATAAAAAACGGCACGCATTTCCAAATGCGTGCCGTTTTTCGTTATCGCAGCAGGATGCGCTTTCCGCCGGTGTACTCACTGACGGTGCCGATGCGCTGCACGCTGGGCACCGCACCCTGCAATTCCGCGATCAGCGCGTCCGCGTCCTCCGGCGCCACGGCCATCAGCAGGCCGCCGGAGGTCTGGGGGTCGAACAGCAGATCCTGTATGGCCGTCTCCGTATCGCCTACATCCACGGCGGCCTCGGCGAAGCTGCGGTTGCGGTACATGCCCGCCGGCAGCACGCCCATGCGGGCGAACTCCACCGCCTCGGAGATGAAGTCCACCGCGTCCACATGCAGGGTGATGGTCACGTCGCTGCCCTGCGCCATCTCAAAGCCGTGCCCCAGCAGGCCGAAGCCGGTAACGTCCGTGCAGGCGTGTACCTGATGGCGCACCATCACGTCCCGCGCGCCCTTGTTCAGAGTGGTCATCAGGCGGTTCATCAGCGCCACGGTGTCCTCCGTCAGCAGGTCGGCCTTGCCTGCGCTGGTGAGCACGCCGATGCCCAGCGGCTTGGTGAGCACCAGCACGTCGCCGGGGCGGGCGGCGGAGTTGGTGAGCATTTTGTCGGGGCGGACAAAGCCGGTGACGGCCAGTCCGTACTTCGGCTCATCGTCCAGAATGCTGTGACCGCCGGTGATCAGCGCCCCGGCCTCGTACACCTTGTCATAGCCGCCCCGCAGGATCTGATGCACCGCGTCGCGGGGCATGGACTCCGGCACCGCCATGATGTTCAGGCACAGCTTCGGCTCGCCGCCCATGGCGTACACGTCGCTGAGGGCGTTGGTGGCGGCGATCTGCCCGAACAGGTAGGGATCGTCGGCAATGGGCGGGAAGAAGTCCACCGTCTGCACCAGCGCCAGCTGGTCGCTGATCTTGTACACGGACGCGTCATCGCTCTTGTCGAAGCCCACCAGCAGGTTGGGGTCGTGGTGGACGCGGATGCCCTCCAGCAGCTGCGCCAGCACACCGGCGCCCACCTTGGCGCCGCACCCGGCGCAGCGGGTCAGCTTCGTCAGCTTAATGGGTTCCTCTGCCATAAAGCAGTACCTCCTTATATTTGGTCAAGCGCCCCGCTCAGGTGCAGGATCGCCTCCAGCACGCCGCCGCCCACGGCCAGCGCCTTGTCCGAGGCGGTGGTGCAGTATTCCGGCTGGCAGCGGGGGTCTACGTCACCGGATTTCATGCCCTTGTGTACCGGCGTTCCGCTGGGCAGTATGCCCCGCAGCACGCCGTCAATGGTGCAGCGCATGGGCTCGCCGCCCACCGTACCGGCTATGTCGCCAGCCTTCACCTCCGCGCCGATGTCCAGCAGCCGGGTGAAAATGCCGTCTGCCGGGGCGCGAAGCACCCGTTCGCCGGCATAGCCGCCGATCAGACCGGGAATATTGGTGTTGGGCAGGGCGCTGCCCCGATAGATCACGCGTCCCAGCGTGTGGCCGCGCATGGTCTCCACCACGGCGTGGCAGTCCTCTCCGGCGGTGAAGCCGGGGCCTACGCCCACGACCACCGGTGCGTCGGTCATGCGGGTGCCCAGATTCCGTTTGGCTAAAATCGCATCCACCAGCGCGTCGGGATGCAGCGCGTCACGGCAGGCCAGCTCCGGGTCGGCCAGCACGGGCACCGCGCCCTGTGACAGATATTTTTTCGCCGCCGCCGCGTCCGGCACATAGACGGCGCGCACGCCCTCCACCGTGGTCTCGCCGTCGGTGATGGCGGGGGAGAAGCAGACGGTGCGGCGGATGGCTGTGGGGCGGGGCAGGTCGGTCATGACCACCTGCAGGCCGCTGCGGTGCAGCCGCAGGGCGATGCCGGTGGCGATGTCCCCTGCGCCGCGGATAAGAACCAGCATAGTATCACCTCTTTACCATCGATTGACAAGGGCAAACACGCCTGACAGCGTGTCTTTCCGGCGCTTTTTGCTCTTTTCGCCTTGGCTTGCGCCAGCAAGCCTGCGGCTCAAAAACCAAAAATCACTCGAAAATACATCGCTGGCAGGTGCGGAGCAGTTTTGCCGGAGCAGAAATGTGTCCAGACAAGAAAAGACCCGCAGAGAATACTTGCCGTATTGTCAAGGGGCTTGACGCAGTATGGGCACATTTCTGCCCGTCAAAACCGTGTCTGCCCTTGTCAATCGATGGTATTCTGATGGTAACACAACGGAAAATGGTTGTCAACACGCGGCGGGTCTGGTACAATAAAAGAAACGGAGAGGAGGCGCGGCTGTGGAAAAGAATATCACCGTGCGCCTGACGGCGCGTCTGTTCGCGGAGGAGAAGTGCTACGGCCCCGGCGTGGAGCAGCTGCTGAAGGCGGTGGAGAAGCACCGGTCGCTGCGGGCGGCGGCGGCCTCCATGAGCATGGCATACTCCAAGGCGTGGAGCATCATCCGCGCGGCGGAGCAGGGCTTCGGCTGCAAGCTGCTGCACTCCACCATCGGCGGCAGCGGCGGAGGCGGCGCAGAGCTGACGGACGAGGCGCGGCAGATCATGGCGGCCTATGAGACGTACTGCGCCCGGTTGAACGAATACGGACAGGCGCTGTTCGGGGAGCTGTTCCCCTTCTGCGCCAGGGAGAATCATATTGACAGCACCCGGAAGTAACGGTATAATGGTGCCATGCTACATCAGCAGGGAGGTTCTATCACAGGATGGACACAGCCGGCAGCGACTCTTGCCCTGAACGAAATACGAATACGAATCGGACATAAGTAAGACATGACCTGTGCGCCGGGCACACAGGCCGTGTCTTTTGCGCTTTTCGCCGGGAAGGGCGGAGAGCAGGAAAGGAGATCGATCTTGGAAACTTCTATAGGTTGGCTATTGCTTTTACAGGTAGTGCTTATCCTCCTCAACGCCGTTTTTGCCTGCGCGGAGATCGCCGTGCTGTCGGTGAATGAGGTCAAGCTCAATAAAATGTGCGCCGACGGCAACCGGAAGGCGAAGCGCCTCAGCAAGCTGACGGCGCAGCCGGCGAAATTTCTGGCCACCATTCAGGTCGCCATTACGCTGGCGGGCTTTCTGGGCAGCGCATTCGCGGCGGAGAACTTCTCCGACCCGCTGGTGGATTGGCTCATCGGGCTGGGCGTGACCATTCCGCCCGCCACGCTGAACACGCTGGTGGTCATACTGATCACCCTGATCCTGTCCTACTTCACGCTGGTGTTCGGCGAGCTGGTGCCCAAGCGTATCGCCATGAAGCAGTCGGAAAAGGTGGCGCTGGGGATCTCCGGGCTGGTGACGGTGATCTCTAAGCTGTTCGCGCCCATCGTCTGGCTGCTGACCGTGTCCACCAACGGTATGCTGCGGCTCATCGGCATCGATCCCAACGAGGCGGAGGAGCAGGTGGGCGAGGAGGATATCCGCATGATGGTGGACGCCAGCAGCGAGAACGGCGGCATTGACCACGAGGAGAAGGAGTTCATCCAGAATGTGTTCGAGTTTGACGACCTGACCGCCGAGGAGATCGCCACCCACCGCACGGACGTGGATCTGCTGTGGCTGGACGACACCATGGACGACTGGGCGGAGACGATCCACAACACCCGCCACACCCGCTATCCGGTGTGCGAGGACAGCGCCGACAACGTGGTGGGCATCCTCAACGCCAAGGAGTATTTCCGGCTGGCGGACAAGAGCCGGGAGAGCGTTATGGCCGGCGCCGTGCGCGCGCCCTACTTCGTGCCGGAGACCATCAAGGCCGACGCTCTGTTCCGCAATATGAAGCGCACCGGCAACCCGCTGGCGGTGGTGCTGGACGAGTACGGCGGCATGGTGGGCATCGTGACGCTGAACGATCTGGTGGAGGAGCTGGTGGGCGATCTGGGCAGCGATGACAGCAATATCCCGGACGATGACGAGCCCCGCATTGAGAAGCTGCCCGACGGCTCCCTGTCCGTTACCGGTAACGTGGAGCTGGACGATCTGGAGGATGCACTGGACATCGAGCTGGATCAGGAGGAGCACGACACCCTCACCGGGCTGGTGTTCGACGCGCTGGGCATGATCCCCGACGACGGGGAGCAGGACATCACGCTGGAGGCGGAGGGCATGCGCATCCATGTGACCTCCATTGCCGACCATCAGGTGAATGCCGCGCAGGTGTGGCTGCTGCCCAAGGAGGCGCCTCCGGAGGACGAGGAATAAAGACAAAAAAAGAAGCACCCGCGGGTGCTTCTTTTTTGCGTTTCAGTGCTTAGCCCTCGACCACCAGATGGAAGTACAGAGCGTTCATGCCGGTGCCGTCCAGCAGAGCCACCATGACGGGGCCGTCATCCTGCTCGATAAAGCTGCCGGCGTACTTGATGTCATTGTCCATGCTGATGCTGGCCAGCATGCCGTCCTCGGAGATGGTATAGGTGCCCGCGGTGACGGTGTCCGTGCCCTCGGTCAGGGAGACGGCGCCGTTCTCATCAAAATAGAAGGCGTACTCGTTATCCAGCTGGCTCAGCACCTCGTTGGTCTGATCCTCGGTCATCTGCTTGCCCTGTACATAGCCGCCGATGAACGTCCAGGTGGTGCCCGCCAGCTCGGGAGCGGCCACGAAGCGGTCGTTCAGGATGGCCATGATGCTGTCGCCCTCACCGGGAGTGGCGGCATCGTCACCGGTGTTGTCCTCCACCTGGGTATCGTCGCCGGCGTTGGCGTCATCGGTACCGGTGTCACCGCCGCAGGCCATCAGGCTCAGTGCCATGACCAGAGCCAGCAGGCAGGCAAAAAACTTCTTCATTGTGATATTCCTCCAAAATTCTTGTTTCCCGCCGATTCCGGCGGATGTATTTATATAAACCGCAGAGCGGCTTATACCCTGTTTATTCATAGACCGACGTGGTGATATCCTCGCCGTCCACAGTGAACCCGACGCCCTGCGAATAGGCGCTGTTGCCCTGGGAATCCCTCATTTCAAAGATCATCAGATACTCGCCGTCCGGCAGCGCCTGCTCATAGAAGGCGGTGTCCGCCGTGACGGTCAGCGTTTCGGACTCGTATGCCTCGAAGCCGCTGTCCTCGCTCCAGTCGGAGAGGTACCACACCGTGGTGATCTCGTCGCCGGGCTTCATCCGCCGCAGCTCCTTGTCGGCCATGCCGCTGTCGCCGATGCCCTGCCGCGCGCCCAGAATACGCCATTCCTCGTCGGTGAAGTCATAGACCACCTGCAGGTTGTATGCCTCGCCGTTGAGCAGCACGGGCACGGAGTACAGGTTGTAGTCCTCGCCCTCGCTGGACAGCTCCATGTACACCAGATGGCCGTCGATGCTGCCCCACACGCCCCGGAAGTTGTCGCTGAATACGCCGCTTTCCCAGTCGCAGGTCATATCGTTGTCGGTACCCAGCAGGAGCATGGCGTCGTTTTCCTCGTCCAGCCAGTACAGGCTGAAGCCGATGCCGGCCAGTATGCTGTCCGCCTCCGGCCCCAACGTCAGGGTGGCGTAGCCGTTGTCAGACAGCGTCAGCGGTGCGTTGCTCCAGCCCATGGTGCTCAGGGAGCTCAGCGGAGAGAGCGTATCCACACCCAGCTGCGTAATGTAGTCCATGCCGTCCTGATCCAGCTGGCCGGTGAGCTGATAGGCGTACAGGTACTTGAAGGCCGCGCCTGCACCCTGCTGTATGTAGCCGTTCAGGTCGTCCACGTCGCCGCTGTAGGAGTAGTAGCAGGAGAGCCCCGTTCCCTCGCTGCGGTATTTGCCGTTGACCCGATAGAGCACGCATTCGTCCAGCGCGTCCAGCACCGCCTGTGCGCCCGGCAGGGTGTCCGCCGTGTGCCGGGCAATGCCGCCCAGATCCACCATGTTGGTATAGCCCTGCTCGCGGGTGTTGCCGCCGTAATTCTCGGTGCCGGCCGCCGCACGGCTGAACCGGGACAGGAAGCCGGGATCCTGCGCCGCGGCGGACAGCGCCTGCGCGCCGAATTCCTCATAGGCATCCAGCAGCCCCTGTATCTTCGTCAGATCGGTGACGGACAGCGTGGCGCTGTCCTGCGTCTCCACCGCCTGGCAGCCCTCGTAATAGGCGTCGCAGATCACCTTGCCCAGCGCCGCGCCGTCCATGGACGGATCGTCCGCCAGCGCCTGTACCCACTGGGAGTAGTACCAGCCGTTGGCCGGCTCCGTCTCCTCGGAGGCCACCAGATAGTGGCTCAGGTCGCAGAAGGTGTAGGCCGTGTCCACGGTGGCCATCAGGCAGGTGTCAAAGCCCACCAGCTCCAGCGGCGGATCTTCGGTGTCGGGCTCCCACACGGCGGAGAAGGCCTCGTACATCTCGCCCAGAGTCAGGGAGTCGTAGTCGTACAGCTCGTCGAAGGACGCGCCGGACACGGAGCCGCCGCCGTGGTTCCAGAACACCACCGCCGTTCTGTCGGCGGGATAGTTCTCCCTGGCGAAGCGCAGGAATTCCTCCAGCGTCTCGCTGTCGCCCATGCTGGCGGAGGGCTGCTCGTCCACAAGGGTCAGACCCTCGCTGTCGTAGACGTAGCGCTGCAGCAGGCTGCCGTCTATGACCTCGTTCTGCCACTGTGCCGCGCCGCCTGTCTCGATGACCACGGTGACGTTCTCCGGCAGCGCCACCTCCAGCAGCTCGTTGAGATCGCCGGTGGCGAAGCCGCCCTCGCTCTCCAGATCGCTGCCGCACAGATACCAGTATACCGCCCAGCTGCCGTCCTCGCCGGAGGGGGCAGGCTCGTCGCCGCAGGCGGTGAGAGACAGCGCCATCACCAGCGCCAGCAGCAGAGCACTCAGTCGTTTCATTTTATTCATCCTCAGATCCCCAACAGTTGTTTTTTCTTGGCTGCGAACTCCTCCTCGGTGAGGACGCCCGCGTCCAGCAGCGCCTTGTACTTCTGGATCTCCGCCACGGTGTCTACCGGCGCGGCGGACTGCTGCACCGCGGCCACGGCAGCGGCGGCAGCGGCAGCGGCCACGGAGGCGCTGTCCGCAGAGACGGCGGAGGCAGAGGCGGCGTAGGGATCCTCGTCCCACTGCTCGGTGCCGCTGGCATCCATGATGTGCAGCAGGGCGGCAGCCAGCTCATGCAGACCGTTCACATCGTCCTCGTATTCGTTGAGATACTCCGCCACGCTGGGGTTGTAGCTGTCGAAATCGGGTGCGCCGATCTCCTCGCGGAAGCTGTGCCAGTAGGGATGCGCCAGCGTCAGCTCCACGGCGAATTTCTCCACCGGCTCCTTCATGTCGAAGGTGGGGCGGAAGCGGACGGGGCGGTGGTCGTCATCGTCCCGGTGCATGCGGCGATCCATCTCCTCCATGCGCTCGTAGTCGTGCACGTCCATGTAGAAGCGGTCGATGGCCGGCTGCATGGCGGTCACTCTGTCCGGCACATCGCTGTAATGGCAATACAGCACGCCGTCCCTGGCCTCGAACAGCGGGCGGCCGTCCTCCGTGATGCGGAAGGACTTCAAGTTTTCCGGGCCGAACACGAAGCTGTCGCCGGCGCCGAAGCGCAGCAGGCGGTGGTCGGTGTCCAGCACCAGCGAACCGCTCAGGAAGCCGAAGCTGCGGCGCATGGTCTCGGTGAACGTGTCCCGCAGGGGCTTGTTCTCCTCGTAGCAGGCCATGTACGTTTCCAGATCAGCCACGCGCATGGTGTCCAGCGTGCCGCCGGGCAGGTCAATCTTCGCCGCGCACTCCTTGCACAGCGGCATATCCTCCACCTTGGTGGGCAGCAGCCGGGGTGTGGGCGCGCCGCACAGCGGGCAGAGCTTCTTGTTGTTGCTGAACAGTCCCATGATCATATCCTCCTCATGCTATGCTGTTTTCTGACTTGTACCGCAGCCGCATTCCGGCATGTCCGGCTCCCGGTGGAAGCCCATAAGATAGCCGGGGACGTGGATCAGCGGTCGGCGCAGGGTGTTGTTGTAATGCTCCGCCGCCTGGCGGTAGATGTCCTCGCAGCGGCGCAGTACCTGCGCTGCATCCGCGTCGCCGGAGGAGCCGGCGGCACGCCGCCGGCAGGAATCCATCTGACTTCTGGCACTCTCCACCATGCTGTGCTGCTCCCGCAGACGGCGGCGCACCTCCCAGAACCACAGTATGACCAGCACGGATGTGCTGATGAGCGCTGCGATCCAACCCATATACGTGACCCCCTTCCGCAGGGATGCCTCCCCCTGCGGCTCACATCATAGCAGATGGGCGGAAAAATGTGCGCTCCCATTCCTGAAATGCGCGTTGGCACCCACGAAATGCAAAATCACGGCTGACAAGTCCGGTTTTCTGTGGTAGAATACCCGTGCATGATCTGCAAGACAGGCACAGGAGGGACTGCCATGTATATCGCTGTATGTGACGATCAGATCGAGGAGCTGGAAAAGGTCATGGGACTTTTGCAGGCGTGGCAGACCGACCGCCGCGCCGCCGTCCGGCTCCGCTCCTTCCGCAGCGCCGGAGAGCTGCTGGACGCCGCCCAGAGGGAGCGCTTTACGCTGTACCTGCTGGACGTGCTCATGCCCGGCGTGACCGGCATGGAGGCCGCCCGTGAGATCCGCAGCTTCGATGACGCAGCGGACATCGTGTTCCTGACCACCTCGCCGGGCTTCGCCTACGAGAGCTACGGCGTGCGGGCGCTGGAATACCTGCTCAAGCCAGTCAGCGCCAAGCTGCTGTTCCCGCTGCTGGACAGACTGTACCAGCGGGAGCAGAACCCGCAGGATGGACTGACGGTGCGCTCCGAGGGCGTTCTGGTGCGGCTGCCCTTCTCCCAGCTGAGCTATGTGGAGGTCATGGGCAAGCACCTGTTCTTCCACATGACGGACGACTCCGTACACGAGGTGGTGGGCGCGCTGAAGGAGTACGAGGGCGCGCTGCTGGCGCGTCCGGAGTTCATGCGCACCCACCGCTCCTACATCGTCAATATGCTGCAGGCGGAGAAGCTGTCCCCCGCCGGGGTCGTCACCTTCTCCGGCCGGAGCGTGCCGGTGTCGCGGCTTTTGTACAACCAGCTGCAGAAGGACTATCTGGAGCTGCTGTTTTCCGGGAGGGACGCATGAAGGGCGTATTTGATGTGACATTCCAGTCGGCGCTGGACGTGTTCAACTACGGGCTGGTGCTGATCTACGGGCTGTTTCTCAGCGTATCCATCGCCGGCGGCTGCACCGAAAAAAGAGACAAAAAGCTGGTGGCGCTGCTGTGCCCCGTGTTTCTGGTGCTGCAATCCCTGTTTGCGCTGACACTGGGCACGGACAAGACCATGCAGCTGTACCCGCTGATCGTCCACCTGCCGCTGGTGCTGATACTGACGCTGGCGCTGAAAAAGCCGCTGGGCGTGGCTGTGGTCAGCACCTGCACGGCCTATCTGTGCTGCCAGCCGCTGCGCTGGGGCAAAAACGCTGTGGAAGCCCTGACCGACAGTATGCTGGCCGCTGATATTGCGTACATCGTCCTGCTGGTGGGGGTGTTCTGGCTGTGCGAGCGCTTTCTGGTGAAGGCGGCCTATGCCACCATGACCTACTCCCGGTGGACGCTGCTGCTGTTCGGCAGCCTGCCTGTTACCTATTATATATTTGACTATGCCACCACGGTGTACTCCAATGCGCTGTACTCCAACGTGCTGATCATCAGCGAGTTCCTGCCCACGGTGCTGGTGACGTTCTATATCCTGTTCCTGCCCGCCTTTTATCTGGAGACGCAGAAGCGCGCGGCGGCGGAGATGCAGCGCTCCATGCTGACCATGGAGCTGGAGCAGTCCCAGCTGGAGATGGACGCCCTGCACCGCATGGAGACGCAGACTGCCGTCTATCAGCACGACATGCGCCACCACTTGAACATGCTGGACGGCCTGCTGTCCGCCGGGAAGCCGGGGCAGGCACAGGAGTACATCAAGGGGGTGCAGGCGGATATCGAGGCCATCACGCCCCGCCGCTTCTGCGAAAACCAGCTGGTGAATCTGCTGTGCTCCTCCTATACCGACAGGGCGCGGCGGCAGGGCACCGTCCTCACAGTGGAGGCGCGGCTGCCTGACGCGCTGACCATCTCCGACACGGAGCTGTGCTCCCTGCTGAGCAACGGGCTGGAAAACGCCCTCCGCGCCGTAAAGGAGCTGCCGCCGGAGCGCCGCACCGTCTCGCTGTACTGCGGCGTGCAGCGCAATAAGCTGCTCATCGAGATCATCAATCCCTGCGACGCGGCCGTGGACATGAAGGACGGGCTGCCCGTCAGCACCCGCGGCGCGGGACACGGCTATGGCTGTCTCAGCATCCAGACCATTGCCCGGCGAAACGGCGGCCTGTGCGAATTTTCCTGCGGCGGCGGGCAGTTCCGCTTACAGGTGATGCTGCCGGTGCTGGAGCACCGGGAATGATACGAGCCTTCGGGGACGCCGTCAGGCGTCCCCCGTTTGTATGTCCTCATTCCGTTCTGTAGGGGACGGCGTCCCCGACGTCCCATCCGCGCGGGGGCGGACGACGCTGCCGCCTGCCCGCGCTATTCTTCATTTACTATCACGTTTTCCCGCCGCCGGGTACATTCCCTCCTTGTTTTCCTCTCACGAGTATGGTATAGTTATGCTGAATATACGTGCGCTTTCACAGCACAACGCATAAAGGAGAGATACACTATGGCCACATTTACCGTGAACGGGCAGACCGTCACTGTGGAAAAGAACCAGAAGCTCATCCGCTATCTGCGCGACCAGATGCATCTGACCTCCGTGAAGGACGGGTGCAGCGAGGGCGCCTGCGGCACCTGCCATGTCCTGATCGACGGCAAGCCCACCAAGGCCTGCATCCCCCAGACGGACAAGCTGGAGGGCAAGACCATCGTCACCGTGGAGGGGCTGACCGACTGGGAAAAGCAGGTCTACACCTTCGCCTTCGGCGAGGCGGGCGCTGTGCAGTGCGGCTTCTGCATCCCCGGCATGGTGATCTCCGCCAAGGGTCTGCTGGACGTGAACCCCGACCCCACCCGCGAGGAGGCCGCCTTTGCCATCCGCAACAACATCTGCCGCTGCACCGGCTATGTGAAGATCATCGACGGCATTCTGCTGGCGGCGAAGATCTTCCGGGAGGGGAAGCTCCCCGCGCCCTCTGCCGACGACTGGCAGATGGGCAGCCGCGTCCACCGTCTGGACGTGGAGGAGAAGGTGCTGGGCTACGGTCAGTACCCCGATGATATCTATGTGGACGGCATGTGCTACGGCGGCGCTGTCCGCAGCCAGTACGCCCGCGCCCGCGTTCTGTCCATCGACACGTCCGAGGCGGAGGCGCTGCCCGGCGTGGTCTGCGTGGCCACACAGAAGGACATTCCCGGCAAGGTGAACGTGGGGCATCTGAAGAAGGATCAGCCCACCCTCATCGGCGTGGGAGAGATCACCCACTATCTGGGCGACAGCGTGGCACTGATCTGCGCCGTGGATCAGGAGACGGTGGAGGCCGCCAAAAAGCTGGTGAAGGTGGAGTACGAGGTGCTCCCCGCCGTCCACAGCCCCGCCGAGGCCGCCGCGCCCGGCGCGCCGCTGGTGTTCGAGGGCGACGAGAGCAACGTACAGGCGTACAAGCACGTCTCCCGCGGCGACGCGGAGGGCGCTATCAAAAGCTCCAAGTATGTGCTGACCCGGCACTTCTCTACCCCGTGGACGGAGCACGCCTTTCTGGAGCCGGAGTGCTGTGTGGCGCTGCCGCTGGACAACGGCGGCGTGAGGCTGCTGACCACCGACCAGAGCGCCCATACCACCATGCACGAGTGCGCGGCCATGCTGGGCGTGGACTACGACCACTGCCAGGTGCAGAACTGCCTGGTGGGCGGCGGCTTCGGCGGCAAGGAGGATATGTCCGTGCAGCACCACGCTGCGCTGCTGTGCTATCTGAGTCGTCGGCCTGTCAAGTTCAAGCTCAGCCGGCAGGAGTCCATTCTGGTGCATCCCAAGCGCCACGCCTTTGACATGGACTTCACCATGGGCTGCGACGAAAACGGCATCATTCAGGGTGTCAAGGCCAGCGTGGTATCCGACACCGGCGCGTTTGCCTCTCTGGGCGGCCCCGTGCTGGAACGCGCCTGCACCCACGCCGCCGGTCCCTATGCCTACGAGAACTTCGAGATCGAGGGCCGCGCCTACTACACCAACAATCCCCCCGCCGGCGCCTTCCGGGGCTTCGGCGTCACCCAGACCTGCTTCTGCACCGAGACGCTGCTCAACGAGATGGCCGATCTGGTGGGCATCAGCCCGTGGGAGATCCGCTACCGCAACGCCATCCGCCCCGGCGGCGTGCTGCCCAACGGCCAGATCGTGGACGAGTCCACCGGCCTTGTGGAAACGCTGGAGGCCATCAAGCCCGCCTATGACGAGGCGGTGAAGAGCGGCGACCCGGTGGGCATCGCCTGCGCCATGAAGAACGCCGGTGTGGGCGTGGGCATCCCCGACTGGGGACGCTGCAAGCTCATTGTGGAGGACGACGGCAAGGTACACATCTACTCCGGTGCCAGCTGCATCGGACAGGGGCTGGGCACCGTGCTGGTGCAGGTGGTGGTCACCAACACCGGGCTGCACCGGGACGACATCGTCTATGAGCGCAGCAACACCTGGATCGCCCCGGACTCCGGCGACACCTCCGGCTCCCGCCAGACCCTCGTCACCGGCGAGGCCACCCGCCGCGCCTGCGAAAAGCTGAAGGCAGAGCTGGACAGCGGCAAGACGCTGGACGCGCTGAAGGGGCAGGAGTTCTACGGCGAGTACCTGGCCAAGACCGACCCGCTGGGCGCCGATGTACCCAACCCCGTCAGCCACGTGGCCTACGGCTACGCCACCCAGATGTGCATTCTGGATAAGGAGACGGGGCGCATCAAGAAGATGGTGGCCGCCCACGATGTGGGCAAGGCCGTGAATCCCCTCAGCGTGGAGGGGCAGATCGAGGGCGGCGTGGTCATGTCCATGGGCTTCGCGCTGACGGAACAAAAAAAAGAAATCAGGTGTGTAATGCATGAACACAGCCGTTTGCTGTATGTATGATGATCTGGAAGCTTTGAACGTAGACGTTGTGGATGTTAAACTCAAAAACAATTTCGCAATCGCGTTCTTTGACAATTTCCTTGTCATTGATCGCAGCAAATGCAAAACCGCCGCACAGGAACGCACTGTGCTGGCACATGAAGCAGGGCATTACATGAGCGGCGCTTTTTACCGCGCCTATAGTCCCTTTGAGGTAAAAGAACAGGCAGAGCATCGGGCATTTGCTGCTTCTGTCGAAAAGTATCTCCCTGTTAACGAAATTCTGAATTGCTACAAGATGGGCATGACAGAAAATTGGGAGATTGCCGAGTATTTCAACCTTGAAGAAGAATTTGTTGAAAAAGCAGTACATTATTGGACTGATTGCAAAGGCATAGATTTTAATTGCTTATAAACGAAAAAACGCCCCCGGTGCTACCAACACCGAGAGCGTTCAAATAGATTGGCTTACTCAAAAAGAGCAGTCACAACCGACACTGTGATTATACCTCTTTTGGGTAGGCTTGTCAAAGTGTACCTAAAGGAGGTTTATTTTATTATGGCAAGACTCAAAAAAAGAAAAGATGGCCGCTATCAACGCAAGGTGACATTGTCCAGCGGAAAACAGAAATTTGTATACGGCAAAACGATTGCTGAAGTCAATGCCGCTGCAAATGCACTGATGAACCAAGATACCGCCGGGCTTGAAGTCGGAGACCACACTTTGGTGGGCGAGTGGGCAAAAATATGGTTGAAAAACTATAAGTCCGATCTACGGGCCTCCACCATCAAAATGTACCGAGATAGCTATAATCTCCACATCATGGAACAGATCGGATATATGGAACTCCGAAACGTAAAACCTGTTCACATCCGACAGGTTATGGCTAGTGTTGCATCCAGATCGGAAAGCCTGCAGCGTAAGGTTCTTTTGACTATGCGGCAGCTTTTTGAGGAAGCACGTTTGAATCACCTGATTATTGATAATCCCACTGAGGGGATCAAGATCACCCCTCACGCTAAAGCAGAAAAGAAAAAGGCTTTGCTTCCCAATGAGGTCGATATTCTGATGAATGTAGTCGTAGAACCACGCGCCCGCGTATTCTGCGCCCTCTGTCTGTACTGCGGGCTTCGTAAGGAAGAAGCGCTTGGATTGCAATGGTCGGACATTCAAAGCAGCTCTCTGACCATCCGGCGCGCTATGACCTTTCTGAACAATCAGCAAGACCCTGTAGATGATCTCAAAACAAAGGCCGCACACAGAGTCGTTCCTATCCCGGACAAGCTCAGATCCGTCTTGCTTGATACACCACACTTGAGCCGGTATATCGTCCCAGCCGCCGATGGCGGAGATATGACCCGCTCCGCATTCACCCGGTTGTGGAACTCTCACGTTGCGGCCCTTGTGCCGTTCTCACTGCATCCCCACATGCTGCGGCACACCTACGCAACGACACTTTATCGTGCAGGGGTAGACTTACGAACAGCACAAAAACTAATGGGACACAGCAGCATTCAGGTCACCGCCGATATTTATACTCATCTGGAACAAGAAGATTCGCTCCATGTCGCCGATAAATTGAACGAGTATCTTTCCGGCAAATCGGAAAACTCCGCAAAAAGTAGTCAAAAGGTAGTCAAGCTCGCCATCTGACACAAAAAAAGAAGCCACACAGCACGTTTTTCAACGCTACTGTGTGGCTTTTCTGGTGCACCTCCAGGGACTCGAACCCTGGGCCCACTGATTAAGAGTCAGTTGCTCTACCAACTGAGCTAGAGGTGCATATGGTGACCCGTACCGGAATCGAACCGATGTTAAAGGCGTGAGAGGCCTCTGTCTTAACCGCTTGACCAACGGGCCA